>Ga0308164_10001917_pt1 | contig 22176 bp, 19 predicted proteins | sample PhyTR2_FD_201031 | JGI IMG/M metagenome (GOLD analysis project Ga0308164, IMG submission 201031) | Phyllosphere microbial communities from UC Gill Tract Community Farm, Albany, California, United States - DLSLT.R2 | ecosystem: Host-associated > Plants > Phyllosphere > Unclassified | place: USA... | reverse complement strand
GCCCGCTCCAACGGGACCTGCTGCGAACCCGTTAGAGCGGGCGATGCCCGCCATGGCGCCATGGGATGGCCTTTTTGAGGGGCTTGCGCAGCGAACCCGTTGGAGCGGGCGATGCCCGCGATAGGGCCCGAGAGAGCACCGTCAACCCTGAGCTATACGACTAAGGTCGTCTGGAACCGGCCAATGGCCGGCATACAGTGGCTACGTTCCACCCAATCTGTGCTGCTAGGACAAAAATAATGAACGACAGCATTTACCTCAAGATACAAGAAAGCCCGCGTTTCAAGGAATTGGTGTCCAAACGCGAGCGGTTCGCCTGGATTCTGTCGGCGATCATGCTCGGGCTCTATTCCGCCTTCATCCTCCTTATCGCCTACGGCCCGAGCATCATGGGCACCAAGCTCAGCCCGACCTCGTCGATCACCTGGGGCATTCCCATCGGTGTCGGCCTGATAATCAGCGCGTTTATCCTCACGGCCATCTACGTGCGGCGCGCCAACGGCGAATTCGACGACCTCAACAAAGAGATCCTCAAGGAGGCGCAACAATGATCCGCACATTGCTGGCGTCCCTCGCCCTTGCCGCAGTGGTACCGGCCGCGTCCGCCGCCGATGCCATCTCCGGCGCCGTGCAGAAACAACCGCTCAACATTCCGGCCATCATCATGTTCGTGGTGTTCGTCGGCGCAACCCTGTGCATCACCTATTGGGCTTCCAAGCGCAACAAGTCGGCTGCTGACTACTACGCGGCGGGCGGGCGCATCACGGGCTTTCAGAACGGCCTGGCGATCGCCGGCGACTACATGTCGGCGGCCTCGTTCCTGGGCATTTCGGCGCTGGTGTTCACCTCCGGCTACGACGGCCTGATCTACTCCATCGGCTTCCTGGTGGGCTGGCCGATCATCCTGTTCCTGATCGCCGAGCGCCTGCGCAACCTGGGCAAGTACACCTTTGCCGACGTGGCCTCGTACCGCCTCAAGCAGAAGGAAATCCGCACCCTGTCGGCCTGTGGTTCGCTGGTGGTGGTGGCCTTCTACCTGATCGCGCAGATGGTCGGCGCCGGCAAGCTGATCCAGCTGCTGTTCGGCCTCGACTACCACGTGGCGGTGACTCTGGTTGGTATCCTGATGTGCCTGTACGTGCTGTTCGGCGGCATGCTGGCCACCACCTGGGTACAGATCATCAAGGCGGTGCTGTTGCTGTCGGGTGCGTCGTTCATGGCCTTGATGGTGATGAAACACGTCAACTTCGACTTCAACGCACTGTTCTCCGAAGCCATCAAGGTGCACCCCAAAGGCGAGGCCATCATGAGCCCCGGCGGCCTGGTCAAGGACCCGATCTCGGCGTTCTCCCTGGGCCTCGCGCTGATGTTCGGCACCGCCGGCCTGCCGCACATCCTGATGCGTTTCTTCACCGTCAGCGACGCCAAGGAAGCCCGCAAGAGCGTGCTCTACGCCACCGGCTTCATCGGCTACTTCTACATCCTCACCTTCATCATCGGCTTTGGCGCCATCCTGCTGGTCAGCACCAACCCGGCCTTCAAGGATGCCGCGGGCGCGCTGCTGGGCGGCAACAACATGGCGGCGGTGCACCTGGCCAATGCCGTGGGCGGCAGTATATTCCTGGGCTTCATCTCGGCGGTGGCCTTCGCCACCATCCTCGCGGTGGTAGCCGGCCTGACCCTGGCCGGTGCCTCGGCGGTGTCCCATGACCTCTACGCCAGCGTGATCAAGAAGGGCAAGGCCAACGACAAGGATGAGATCCGCGTGTCGAAGATCACCACCATCGCCCTCGGCGTGCTGGCGATCGGCCTGGGCATCCTGTTCGAAAGCCAGAACATCGCCTTCATGGTCGGCCTGGCGTTCTCCATCGCGGCCAGCTGCAACTTCCCGGTGCTGCTGCTTTCGATGTACTGGAAAAAGCTCACCACCCGTGGCGCCATGATCGGCGGCTGGATGGGATTGATCAGCGCGGTGGGCTTGATGGTCCTCGGGCCAACCATCTGGGTGTCGATTCTGGGCCATGCCAAGGCGATCTTCCCTTACGAGTACCCGGCGCTGTTCTCGATGATCATTGCCTTCGTCGGTATCTGGTTCTTCTCCATCACCGACAAATCCACCGCAGCCGATGAAGAACGGGCCAAGTTCTTCCCGCAATTCGTGCGGTCGCAAACCGGCCTGGGGGCCAGCGGCGCTGTATCCCATTAATAATCACCGGCAATGAAAAAAGGCGACCTAGGGTCGCCTTTTTCATATGTGGCGCCAGGCCTATATCTTGCCGAGCAACACCAGAATCAACAGGATAACCAGGACGGTACCGATAATGCCCGATGGCCCATAACCCCAACTTCTGGAGTGCGGGAATACTGGCAAACCGCCCACTAGCAAGAGAATCAGGATGATAATAAGTATGGTGCCCATGACGACTTTCCTTATTTGGACTTTGGAGTTGTTCGCTGGCCAGGACATCCTTGACCGCTTATAGGGTCGGACTGCGCCGTTGGCAAAAAAGTCATTTTATTACGACTTGTTGCACAGGGTTTTTTGGAGCGGGGTATTCAGCGACTGGATAGTGGCTCCCGCCGGCCCAGGCGGGCGCTATGCTCGGGGCTCATTGACGGGAGGGGCGGGCATGCACAAGCGCATGATGATCACCGGGGCGGGCTCCGGGCTGGGCCGCGAGATCGCGCTGCGCTGGGCCCGCGACGGCTGGCGGCTGGGGCTCTGCGACCTCAACGAAATCGGCCTGCGCGAGACCTTGCAACGGGTGCGCGACGCCGGCGGCGATGGCTTCGTGCAGCTGTGCGACGTGCGCGACTACACCCAGCTGGTAGCCATGGCCCAGGCATGCGAGCAGCAACTGGGCGGCGTCGACGTGCTGGTGAACAATGCCGGGGTGGCTTCGGGCGGTTTTTTCAGCGAGCTCACACTGGAAGACTGGGACTGGCAGCTTTCGATCAACCTGATGGGGGTGGTCAAGGGCTGCAAGGCCTTCCTGCCGCTGTTGCAGCAGAGCCGCGGGCGCATCGTCAATATCGCCTCCATGGCGGCGCTGATGCAGGGGCCGGGCATGAGTAACTATAACGTGGCCAAGGCCGGGGTGGTGGCACTGTCGGAGAGCCTGCTGGTGGAGTTACGCGACTTCGATATCGATGTGCACGTGGTGTGCCCTTCATTCTTCCAGACCAACCTGCTTGATTCCTTTCGCGGCCCGACCACGGCGATGAAAGCGCAGGTGGCCAAGTTGCTGGAAAGTTCACCGATCACGGCTGCGGATATCGCTGAATATATCCATGGGCGCATTGCCGAGGGCCAGTTCATGATCCTGCCCCACGAACAAGGGCGCCAGGCCTGGCAATTGAAACAGCGCCAGCCGCAGGCGCTATATGACGAGATGGCGGCAATGGCGAGCCGCATGCGGGCCAAGCCTGGCAGTTGAACGTTATGCCAGGGGCACGTGCTCAAGAACCAGGACGACGGCTATGGCCAACCGCACGTGCTCCAGGTTGAAGCCTGAACTCGAACGCCAAACCCGCTATGCTGGCCGCAACTTTCAGCGGCTGAGGCATGAGCGTGCTCAATTACGTGTGGTTCTTCCTCGCGGCAGTTTTTGAAATTGCCGGTTGTTACGCGTTCTATATGTGGCTGCGGCTGGGCAAGAGTGCGCTGTGGGTGCTGCCCGCGCTGCTCAGCCTGACCTGCTTCGCGCTGCTGCTGACTCGCGTCGAAGCGGCGTATGCCGGGCGCGCCTATGCGGCCTATGGCGGGATCTACATCGTCACTTCGCTGGCCTGGCTGGCGGTAGTCGAGGGTGTACGGCCGGCGACTTCCGACTGGCTGGGCGGCCTGCTGTGCGTAATCGGCGCCACGGTGATCCTGCTCGGGCCGCGCTTTACCCAGGGGTGATCAGCTGAGCAGCTCCTTGGGGATGTCGTGCTTGGCCAATAGCTGGCACTGCTGGCTTTCGAGATCGAAAAGGATGAATGCCTGACCTTTGGCCAGCGCCTGGCGCACCCGCAGTACACGGGTTTGCAGGGGGGTATCGTCGCCGTTGTCGGTACCGTCGCGGGTGACGAAATCCTCGATCAGCCGGGTCAGGGTTTCGGGTTCCAGCTGGTCGTAGGGAATAAGCATGGCGGTTTCTCTGCGGGGTAAAGCGCGCATGCTAGCGTAAACGGTGATCCGGCGGCGCGCCAAATGACGCCAAGCTCGCAGGCTTCGCCAGCTCCTACCCCACCGATATTTACGCCCAGCACGCAGGGCTGCCAAAAGGGGAGCCTCCCCGGCGGCGCCCCCCGGACCGTATTCACACCCCGCACGCAGGATTGCCAACACGGTCGGAGTAGGAGCTGGCGAAGCCTGCGAGCTTGGCGATCTTATGGCCTAACGACCACTCACTTGCCAACCAAGGTATCCACGGCCGGCACCCGGGTATCGCTTTCCATCTGCGCATCATGCTCCAGCTGATGGCTGAAGTTCTCCAGCGACGCATGGGCCGGCTTGGCGTCGCTGGCGAATACCGGCGGGCTCAGCACATAGGCCACCAGCAGGCGGCTGAGGGCGCTGAGGCTGTCGATATGGGTGCGCTCATAACCATGGGTCGCATCGCAACCGAACGCCAGCAGCGCGGTGCGGCTGTCATGGCCAGCGGTGATCGCCGAATGCGCATCGCTGAAGTAGTAGCGAAACAGGTCGCGGCGCACTGGCAATTCGTGGGTGCCGGCCAGTTTCAGCAAATGCCGCGACAGGTGGTAGTCGTACGGCCCGCCGGAGTCCTGCATGGCCACGCTCACCGCATGCTCGCTGGACTGCTGCCCCGGGGCGACCGGGGCGATGTCGATACCGACGAACTCGCTCACATCCCACGGCAACGCCGCCGCAGCGCCGGAACCGATCTCTTCGGTAATGGTAAACAGCGGGTGGCAATCGATCGGCGGCTCGGCGCCGCTGTCGACGATGGCCTTGAGCGACGCCAACAGCGCCGCGACCCCCGCTTTATCATCCAGATGGCGGGCGCTGATATGGCCACTGTCGGTGAACTCCGGCAGCGGGTCGAAAGCCACGAAATCACCAATATTCAACCCCAGCGATTCGCAATCGGCGCGGGTCGCGCAGTAGGCGTCCAGGCGCAATTCCACGTGGTCCCAGCTGATCGGCATCTGGTCGACGGCGGTGTTGAACGCATGCCCGGAAGCCATCAGCGGCAGCACGCTGCCACGGATTACCCCGGTGTCGGTGAACACACTCACGCGGCTACCCTCGGCGAAGCGGCTCGACCAGCAGCCCACAGGCGCCAGCGACAGCCGGCCGTTGTCCTGGAACGCGCGCACACTGGCACCGATAGTGTCCAGGTGCGCGGACACGGCACGGTCCGGCGACGCTTTCTTGCCCTTCAGGGTCGCGCGGATGGTGCCGCGGCGGGTCAGTTCGAAGGGGATGCCCAGTTCTTCCAGGCGCTCGGCCACATAGCGCACGATGGTGTCGGTGAAGCCTGTGGGGCTGGGAATGGCGAGCATTTCCAGCAGTACTTTTTGCAGGTACTGGATATCCGGTTCGGGAATTTTATCGGTCATGGAAACTCCTGATTTGGATAGTGCGACCGGCGCGGCTCGGGCCCCGGTCGGGAGGATGAGCGCTACGGGCTACGCAGCGCGGGAAGCTCAATGGGGTGAGCTGTGGGGAAACAGCAGGTCGACGAAACGCTCGGCGGTCGGCTGCGGTTCGTGGTTGGCCAGGCCCACGCGTTCGTTGGCCTCGATGAACACATACTCGGGCTGGTCGGCGGCCGGCACCATCAGGTCCAGGCCCACCACCGGAATGTCCAGCGCCCGGGCGGCGCGCACGGCGGCGTCCACCAGGGTGGGGTGGAGGATGCCGGTGACGTCTTCCAGGTGGCCGCCGGTGTGCAGGTTGGCGGCGCGGCGCACTGGCAGGATTTCGCCTGAAGGCAGCACGCAATCGTAGTCGTAACCAGCGGCTTGCACGGTGCGCAGGGTTTCCTGATCGACCGGAATGCGGCTTTCGCCACCCGTGGCCGCCTGGCGGCGACGGCTCTGCGCCTCGATCAGGAAGCCGATGGTGTTTTGCCCATCGCCTATCACCTGCGCCGGGCGGCGGATGGCAGCGGCCACCACCTCGAAGCCGATGACCACGATGCGCAGGTCCAGGCCTTCGTGAAAGCTCTCCAGCAGCACGCGGCTGTCGTACTGGCGCGCGGCCTCGATGGCTTGCTGGACTTCCTCCAGGTCCGACAGGTCGACCGCCACGCCCAGGCCCTGCTCGCCATCCAGCGGCTTGACCACGATGCGCCCGTGCTCGTCGAGAAAGTCCTGGTTGTCGTCGGCGCTGCCGGCCAGTTGCTGTGCTGGCAGCTTCAGCCCGGCGGCCTTGAGCACCTTGTGGGTCAGGCTCTTGTCCTGGCACAGCACCACGCTGATGGAGCTGGTAAGGTCGCTCAACGACTCGCGGCACCGCACCCGGCGCCCGCCATGGTTGAGGGTGAACATGCCCGCTTCGGCATCGTCCACCTGCACGTCGATGCCGCGGCGAAAGGCTTCGTCGATGATGATCCGCGCGTAGGGGTTGAACTCCCCCTGCGGGCCGGGGCCGAGGAACAGCTTCTGGTTGATGCCGTTCTTGCGCTTGACCGCGAAGGTCTGCAGGTTGCGAAAGCCGAGCTTGGCGTAGAGGTTCTTGGCCAGGCGGTTATCGTGCAGCACCGACAGGTCCAGGTAGGCCAGGCCGCGGCTCATGAAATGCTCCACCAGGTGCCGCACCAGCACCTCGCCCACGCCGGGGCGTGTGCAGCGCGGGTCTACGGCCAGGCACCAGAGGCTGCTGCCGTGCTCCGGGTCGTCGAAGGCGGTGCGGTGGTTGAGGCCCATGACGCTGCCGATCACCTGGCCGGTGTCTTCGTCTTCGGCCAACCAGTACACCGGGCCACCCTGGTGGCGCGGGGTCAGCAGGCTGGGGTCGATGGGCAGCATGCTGCGCTTGAGGTACAGCGCATTGATGGCTTGCCAGTCGCCTTCGGTATGGGCGCGGCGAATACGGAAACCGCGAAACACCCGTTGCGCCGGGCGGTAGTCGCTGAACCACAGGCGCAGGGTGTCTGAGGGGTCCAGGAACAACTGCTGCGGCGAATGGGCCAGCACGTTCTGCGGCGCCGACACGTACAAGGCGATGTCGCGCTCGCCCTGTTGCTCGTTGAGCAGTTCGTGGGCCAACGCTTCGGGCGTGGGGTAAGTATGGCCGATCAGCAGCCGACCCCAGCCGCAATGCAGCATCCCGGGCCCGGGTTGCGCGCTGCCATCCTCGGCGATGCGCGCCTGCAGGCGCTCGTAGGAAGGCGTCTGACCGCGCAGCCAGCGTTGGCTGTAGGCGGTAGCAAAAGGCTTCATCGGTCAGATTCCTTGTTCACTGAGCCACAGGTTCAGGGCCGCCAACTGCCACAATTTCGAGCCGCGCAGCGGGGTCAGCTGGCCCTGCGGGTCGGTCAGCAGGCGGTCGAGCATGGTGGGGTTGAACAGGCCGCGGTCCTGGCTGGGGTCCAGCAGCAGTTCGCGCACCCAGTTGAGCGTGTCGCCCTGCAAGTGCTTGAGGCCGGGCACGGGGAAGTAGCCTTTCTTGCGGTCGATCACTTCGCTGGGGATTACCCGGCGCGCGGCTTCCTTGAGCACCTGCTTGCCGCCATCGGGCAGCTTGAAGCGGCCCGGCACGCGCGCCGAGAGCTCAACCAGGCGGTAGTCGAGGAACGGCGTGCGCGCTTCCAGGCCCCAGGCCATGGTCATGTTGTCGACGCGCTTGACCGGGTCGTCCACCAGCATCACCGTGCTGTCGAGGCGCAGGGCCTTGTCGACGGCGGCGTCGGCGCCCGGCATGGCGAAGTGTTCGCGCACGAAGTCGCCGGCGGCGTCATTCTGGGTCAGCCACTGCGGCATCACGGTATCGGCGTAGTCGGCATAGCTGCGGTCGAAAAAAGCGTCGCGGTACGCCGCGTACGGGTCGGCCGCGCCGTCCACCTGCGGGTACCAGTGGTAGCCGGCGAACAGCTCGTCGGCGCCCTGGCCGCTCTGCACCACTTTGCAATGCTTGGCCACTTCCCGCGACAGCAGGTAGAAGGCGATGCAGTCGTGGCTGACCATCGGCTCGCTCATGGCGCGGAAGGCGGCCGGCAATTGTTCGATGATCTCGCGCTCGTCGATGCGCAGTTGATGGTGCTGGGTGTTGTAGTGCTTGGCGATCAGGTCGGAGTACTGGAACTCGTCGCCTCGCTCGCCGCCGGCATCCTGGAAACCGATGGAGAACGTCGAAAGATTTTCCACACCCACTTCGCGCAACAGGCCTACCAGCATGCTCGAGTCGACGCCGCCAGACAGCAGCACGCCGACATCCACTGCGGCGCGTTGGCGAATGGCCACGGCTTCACGGGTGCTGTCGAGCACGCGGTCTACCCAGTCTTCCAAGCCCAGGTTCGCCTCGTCGGGGTGCGGGCCGTAGGGCAGTGTCCACCAGGTTTTCTGCTCGGTGCGGCCTTCTGCGTCGATGCGCATCCAGGTGGCTGGGGGCAATTTCTCGATGCCAGCGACCAGGGTGCGTGGCGCCGGCACCACGGCGTGGAAATTGAGGTAGTGGTTCAGCGCCACGGGGTCGAGCATAGGGCTGATGTCGCCACCCTTGAGCAGCGCGGGCAGGGCCGAGGCGAAACGCAGGCGGCTGCCGGTGCGCGACAGGTACAGCGGCTTGACCCCCAGGCGGTCGCGGGCCAGAAACAGCTGGCGGCTGTCGCGCTCCCAGATGGCGAAGGCGAACATGCCATTGAGCTTGGGCAGCAGGTCGGCGCCCCAGGCGTGGTAGCCCTTGAGCAGCACTTCGGTGTCGCCGCCGGAGTAGAAGGCGTAGCCCAGAGCTTCGAGTTCTTCGCGCAGCTCGGGGAAGTTGTAGATCGCGCCGTTAAAGGCCAGCGACAGCCCCAGCTGGCTGTCGACCATGGGCTGCGCCGAGCCGTCCGACAGATCCATGATTTTCAGGCGCCGATGGCCCAGGGCAATCGGCCCTTGGCTATGGAAACCCCAGGCATCCGGGCCGCGGGGGGCCAGGTGATGGGTGATTCGCTCAACCGCCGCGAGGTCCGGGGGTTGTTGATCGAAGCGTAACTCTCCAGCTAATCCGCACATAAGTCCTTACCGGTCTCGTTCCGTTGGGGAATGGCCGCCTCCTCAGTGAGGGGCCATGAGTGCATCAGGCACTCTATGGACTGACCGGCGAGGTTCTGACGAGTTTTAGACCGTTGAGTTATAAGGACGGACGGCAGAAGGCTAGCAATCAATTTTTTGCACCATTTTGGGGAGTTTTGCAGGATGTTACGGTCCCGCTGGATATCTCTACACGCGGGCGGGGTGCTTTGAAAAATCGGCGTTAAAAGCTGTACAAAGATCGGCGGACACAGCGACATTGCGGGACTGGAGATGTTTTTGTCTTTAATAAGAAAGATATCTGAAAAATCACTTTCAATTCTGCGAATCCAATTTTCATTTTTACAACTCATTGTTATTTAAAGATTTAATCTCTTCAGGAGCGCGCAGACCTATAATTGCGCTGCCCATATTTCGCCACAGGCAGTCGGCGATCAAGTATCAGATCACGACAGGGAGCGCACCAAAATGGACTCTTTTTGCGAACGGACGGTTGCGACCAGCACGAGTGATGAGGATGGACTCCTGACGCTATTGCCGGCGATGGTGGATCGGTTCGAGTTCAGTTACTGGTCCTTTCTCCTGCTGGACTGGCGCCAACCGGACCGGGTGCTGTTTCACAGCACCAACTTGCCCACCGAGTGGCAGGCGGCCTATGTGGCGAATTACTGGCACCGAACCGACCCGGCCCGTTCGCATGGCTTGAACTCAGTGGAGCCGCTGCATTGGCAACCGGCCACGTTTGCTTCCGCCCCGCAGATGTGGCGAGGGCTGCAAACGCTAGGTACCTGCCATGGCATGACCCAGGCGTGCCATCACGCCAGCGGTCCGGTGGCGATATTGAGCCTGGGCCGTGCCGGCCCGCTGGATCACGGAGAGTTCGCGGTCAAGGCGCCACTGGTCATGGAACTGGTACATCGCCTGTGCACCTTGAGCCTGGCGATCCACACCCAGGAGCTCGCGGCGCTCGTGGCCAGCGATGACCACGAGGCGCCGCTGACCGAGCGTGAAGTCGCTGTGCTCAGCCATTCCGCCAAAGGGCTGACAGCGGCTGAGATAGCCCAGCGCCTCTCCCTGACCGAGCGTACCGTGCAGTTTCACGTGTCCAGCGCCATCGCCAAGCTGGGCGTGCCGAACAAGACCGCCGCAGTGGCGCGGGCGATGCTGCTGCAACTGTTCTGACGGGTATCAATACCCAGTCATTTCCAGATACCCCACCCCCTGCTGGCTGCCGCTGAAATGCACGGGGCCCTCCCAATACCCAGTGCTGACGGCCATCCACGCGTTGGGATTCAATGCCTCGATGACGATATCCAGCTGCCGCGACGGTACTTGCACGCGCCAGGTGGTCGGCACCTTGTGGCCGTTGACCTCGGTCTGGGCCTGAGGGACGAGGTTTAGCGCCTCGGCGGGCAGTAAGTGGTTGCTGCCGTCGGCGTCGATCCAGTTGGCGGTGAGGTAGTGCTGGCCGTCGTTCTGGCGCAGGCGGTAGAGCATCAACTGCGCGCCATCGGCCAGGTGCAGGGCCAGCCAGTCCCAGCCTGGCTGGTCGGCGGCCAACGGTTGGCTGCTCCATTCGCGGTCCAGCCAGGCAGGCCCGGAAACGCTGTAGCGTTTGCCGTCGATCAGCAGCTCGCCGCTGGCCTGGAAGAACGGCTGGCTGTAGTAATAGGAGGCCTGGCCCTTGGCGGATTTCTGGCTGTAGCCGGCGTCGCCCTGCAGCACGGGCGGGTGCTCGCTGTGCAGGTCCAGGGTGTAGCTGAAGCCTTTGCCTGCGCCGTGCAGGCGCATCTGCGCCAACGGGTCGGGGCTGCCAGGAGCGGTCAGGCTGGTCAGTGAGTTGTTGTCGATCCAGGCGGCGAACGGTTCAAGGGTCACGCCGGCCTGGCCGACGCCGCCGCGCCCCAGTGCCTGGGCGGAGAACTGCCGGGTGGCGCTGGTGAGGCCGATATGGCCCAGCCACAGGTTGCCGTCGGCCCAGCCGGTGCCGGCGTCGTTGGCGCGCAGGGCGTTGCGGAACAGGGTCCATTGCACGCCGAACTGCTGGCCCTGGGCATCGCGCAGGTTGGCGGTCACGTACCACCATTCGATGCGATAGGCGGGGTGGGCGCCGTGGTCGCGCGGGAATTCGAAGGTGCGGCCGCGGGTGACCTGAGCATAGGCCTGGCTCGGCTGTGCCAGGCCGGCGAAGCCCTTGGCGGGCGGTTTGGCGTCGCAGGCACTCAGCAGCGCCAGCAGGCTTATCAACAGCAGGGTCCTAACGCTCATCGGCAAACACTCGCAGCAGGTCGGCGGGGCGGCTGCGGCGCAGGCGCCACAGGGGCCAGGCACAGGCCAGCGCCGTAGCCAGCGCGGCCAGGCCCAGAAGGTGGGCGATCTGTAGCGGGAAAATTTGCAGCGGCAGGCGCCAGCCGAAGGCTTGTACGTTGATTACCGCCACCAGGCACCAGGCCAGAAGAATGCCCAAGGGGATGGCGCACAGCAGCGTCAGCACCGCCAGCAGCCAGGTTTGGGCGAGATTGAGCAGCATCAGCCGGCGGCGGTTGACGCCCAGTGCCCACAGCGGCGCCAGCTGGCCGAGGCGGCTCTGGCTCTGGGTCAGCAGGGCGATGAACAGCGCCACGCCGGCCACGCCCAGAGTCAGGCTGTTGAGCGCGGCGGTGGCGGTGAAGGTGCGCTCGAATACTTGGGTGGCCCAATGCTTGAGCTGGGCCTGGTCGATGATGCGGCCTTCGTCGAGGTTGAATTGCTGGTGTAACGCAGTTTTCAGGGCAGGCACCTGGGCGGCGTCGCTTTGCACGTTGATGCGGGCAATGGGCGCGCTCGGCCAGTGCGCCTTGACTGCCGCCGCGCTGATCAGCAGGTGGCCCTTGGGATTGCCGTAGTCGGCGTACAGGCCAACGATGGTCGGGCTCCAGGGGCCTTGTTCGGTGGTCAGCGCCAGGCTGTCGCCGAGGCCGACGTGCAGGTGGCGGGCCAGTTGTTCGCTGAGCATCAGCCCGTTCTGGGTGAATAACCGGTCCCAGGCGCCTGGTGTTTGCGCCAGCAGTGGCCAGTGCTGGCGGTAGAGCGGGGCGTCGACCACGCCGCTGAGGCTGGCGGGCCAGCCTTGCGGGCGCAATTCGACATCGATCACTGGCAGGCTGCGTTGCACCTCGGGGCGCGCCCGTAGCCACTGGTCAATGCCCTGCGCCTGGCTGGCGGAAGCCGGGCGCACGAAGAGTTCGGCTGACAGGCGTTGGTCGAGCCACTGCAGGAAGGTCTGGCGAAAGCCTTCGGTCATGCTGGCGGCACCGATATTGGCGGCGACGGCCAGCAGCAGGGCCATCAATGCCAGGCTGAGTACCGGCAACTGCTGGCGGCAGTCGGCGAGAAACCACTGGCTCAGGGGGCTGCGCACCCAGGTTCTGGCGCCGCGCAGCAGGCCGCTGAGCAGCAGTGGCAGGCCCAGGGCGGCCGCCAGCAGCAGGCAACCCATCAGCACGAAGCCCGCCGCCAGGCTGTTGCCCCAGAGCGCAGCGGCAGCGGCCAGCACGGCGGCGACACCGGCCACCGCGCCTTGGCGCCACAGCCAGGCCTGGTGGGCGCGGTACCAGCTGTCGTTGCCAGCCAGCGCCAGCAGCGGCAAGCGCGCCGCGCGCCAAAGGCTGCTGGCACCGGCGACCAACGCACCGCCCAGGCTCAGGGCCAGCCCGGCCAGCCACCACACCGGGCTGAGGCTCAGTTGCCCGGCCACTTCGGCACCGTACAGGCCGCGCAGGCTGGCGGCGACATCGGGCAGCAGCAAGCTGGCCAAGCCGTAGCCGCTGGCGACACCGGCCAGGCCGCCGATCAGGGCCATCCCCAGCAGCTCCAGGCACAGGCTGGCGATCAGGCTGCGTGCGCCGACCCCGCAGGCGCGAAGCGTGCGCAGCAGGCCGCGGCGTTGTTCCAGAGCCAGGCCAATGGCGGCATGCACGATGAACAGGCCCACGGCGAAGGCAAGCAGGCCGAGGGCGTCGAGGTTGAGGTGGAAGCTGTCGGTCAGGCGCGCGAGGTCGTTGTCGGCGGCGTGGGCGGTTACCTGCAACTGGGCGCTCAACGGGGCGGGCAGAGGTAGCTGAAAGTCCGTGGGCACGACCATGGCGCTAAGCTGCCCGTCGGCCTGTAGCACCCGTTGCGCGGCGCCGATGTCCAGCAATAGCAGGCCGGGGGCCATCTGCGCGCGCACTTGCAAGGGCGGCAGGCGCTGGCCATTGCGCAGTGAGGGTTGCGCGCCTTCGGCCAGGCCCAGTTCGCGCAGGGTCGAAGCCGCCAGCCAGGTGCGCCCGGGGTTGCCGATGAAGGCGCTGAGTTCGTCGACGTCCAGCGGTTGCCCGGCTACGGCGGTGTCCAGGGGCAGGGTCACCGGTTCCAGGCCCATCACCTGCAGACTGCGCGGTTCGGCGCTGGGGTCGCTGCCCGGGGCTGGCGACAGTTGCACACGGCCTTCGAGCAACGGCGACACCGGCCAGCCCTGGCGACGCAGGTCGACAAAGGCTTGCTGGGCGAAACGCCCGCCGTTGCGCGCGTCGATGCGCGTGCTGGCTTGGGCGCCGAGGGTCTGGCTGGCCAGCGCATAGCTCTGCCGCGCCTGGCTGTTGAGGGCCTGCACGCCGGTCAGCAGCGCGGTGGCCAGCCACAGGCCGGTGAGCACGCTGAGCAACTGCACCGGGTGCTTGCGCCAGTGGCTGAGCAGGGCCATTAGCGTCCAGCGCTGGATCACGAGGGCACCACGCGCCCGGCGCGTAGCACCACACGGCGCTGCAGGCGCTGGGCGATCAGCGGACTGTGGGTGACCATCAGCAGGGTGCAGCCAGTATCGCGCTGCAATTCCAGCAGCAGTTCCAGGACTTCGGCGGCGGTAGCTTCGTCGAGGTTGCCGGTGGGTTCGTCAGCCAGCAGCAACGGTGGCCGCGACGCCAGCGCGCGGCCCAGTGCCACCCGCTGCTGCTGGCCGCCGGACAGTTGTTCCGGGTAGCGCTCCAGCACCGCACCCAGGCCCAGGCGGCGGACCAGTTCGGCCTGCCATTGGCGGTCGTGGCGCCCGGCCAGGCGTGCCTGGAAGGCCAGGTTGTCGGCGACGTTGAGGCTGCCGATCAAGTTGAACTGCTGGAAGATCAGGCCAATCTGCGTTCGCCGCCAATCGGCCAGCTGTTGTTCGCCTAGCTTGTGCAGGGCGACGCCGGCGATGTCGATGCTGCCGCGGTCGACCTTGTCGAGCCCGGCCAGCAGGTGCAGCAGGGTGCTTTTGCCGCTGCCCGACTCACCCATCAACGCCAGGCTGGCACCTGGCTCGACCTGCAGCTCCACGCCTTGCAGCACCGGCAGCGGGCCTTGCGGGGTGGGGTAGTGCTTGTGCAGGTCGTGGACGCTCAGCATGGCGGGCTCGTGTCGATGGGGTGGGCAGAGCATGCAGGGCCGGCGCGCGAATGGAAAGGGCGCGGCGCTGCAGTCGGCGCCTGCGTCTTCAGTCTGCGGCCTTGCCGCGAATCAACTGGCGCAAGGCGAAGCGGTTGGGATGGCAGGCCTCGGCCACGTCAAGGGGCAGTGGCAGCGGCTCGCCTTCCAGCCAGGCGGCGATCAGTTCGCCAGACAGCGGCGCGGTGATCAGGCCGCGCGAGCCATGGCCGCTGTTGACGTACAGGCCGTGCAGCCACGGGCAGGCCACATCGGGCACTTGGCGGGCGTCGCGGGCCAGCGGCGCGTAGGCGCTGGCGAAGGCGGCCGGGGCGGCCAGGGGGCCGACGATGGGCAGGTAATCCGGGCTGGTGCAACGAAAGGCCGCGCGGCCTTGCAGGGGCTCGGTCGGGTCCAGCGCGGCACGCAGGGGCGGCGAGATTTCGTTCAGCAGCTCGAGATTGCTCTGGTGTTCGGCGGCGGTGGGGGTCAGGTCGTCACTGTGGAAATCGAAGCTGGCGCCCAGGGTGTGCTCGCCCAGCCTTGCCGGGGCGACATAGCCTTCGGCGCAGACCACGGTAGCCAGTGCGGCACTGTCGGCGGTGGCGGGCAGGCGGGTGATCTGCCCGCGAATGCGCTTGAGCGGCAGCGCCGCGGCGGGGGCGAAATCCTTGACCGCGGCGGCGCCCGCCAGCACCACCACTGGCGCCTCGGCCAGGCATTGCTCGCCGTCCCAGGCTTGCCACTGGTTGCCCGCTTGGCGCAGGTCCACTACCTGCTGATGCGCAACCAGGGCCACGCCGGGGCGCGCGGCTTGCCAGGCGCACAGGGCGGGTGGGTGTACCCAGCCGCCTTGTGGGTAGAACAGGCCGCCACCGGGCAACGGCACGCCGGCGCGGGCTTGTGCCCCGGCCGCGTCCAGCAGGTGCAGCAAGTCGGCGGGAAAGGCCGCGGCCAGCTTGGCCTGGCGTGCGCTTTCCTTGGCATCGAAGGCCAGTTGCAGCACGCCGCAGCCATCCCAGTCCACACCGCGCTGCAAACGCTCCAGCAAGCGCCGGGTGTAGCCGAAGCCCGCCACGATCAGCTGCGACAGGGCCGTGCCGTGGGCCGACAGCTTGAGGTAGAGCACGCCTTGCGGGTTGCCGGAGGCTTCCTGCGCGACGCCGTGATGGCGCTCCAGCAAGGTCACCTGCCAGCCACGGGCGGCCAGGCTGGCGGCCGTGGCGCAACCGGCCAGGCCGGCGCCGATCACCAGGGCGTGCTTGTCACCACTGTGTGGCGCTGGGCGGGCATACCAAGGTTTGGGCTGCGGGGGCGGCGGCACCTCTTCGGGCCAGCCGAGAAACTCGCCGCGCAGCACCTCCCATTTATGCCCGATGCCCGGCACCCGCTTCATCTTGAAACCGGCGGCCTTGAGGCTGCGGCGCACCCAGCCGGTGCTGGTGAAGGTGCCCAGGGTCGCCCCCGGCGCGCACAGCCGGGCCAGTTGCGCGAACAGCTCCGGGCTCCACATCTCGGGGTTGCGGGCGGGGGCGAAGCCGTCCAGGAACCAGGCATCGACTTGAGCATCGAGCAAGGGCAACTGCTCCAGGGCGTCGCCAATCAGCAAGGTCAGGGTCACCCGGCCAGCGTCGAACTGCAGCCGCTGGAAGCCGGCATGGATGGCCACGTATTGCGCCAGCAGCTGGTTGGCCTGGGGCGCCAGAGCCGGCCACAGCGCCAAGGCCCGCTGCAGGTCGGCCGCCGTCAGCGGGTACTTCTCCACGCTGACGAAATGCAGGCGCGCGCCAGCGGGCGCCAGTTGCTCGAACAACTGCCAGGCGCAGAAGAAATTCAGGCCGGTGCCGAACCCGGTCTCGCCGATCACCAGCCGCTGCCCAGGCGCCATGGCGGCGAAACGTTCGCGCAGGCGGTTCTGGTCGATGAACACGTGCAGGGTTTCATCCAGGCCCGAGGCCAGGGAAAAGTACACATCGTCGAAGGCGCGGGAACGTGGCCGACCTTCTTCATCCCAGTCGAGCTGGGCGTGGACGAGTGGCGCGGCGGGCGGTTGGGCAGGCATGGCGGGGCAGGTTCCACGGGGTGAGCGGGTGGTGTTACAGATATAGCGCAACATTTTGCCAGAACGGTGGGTCCAGATGTCCGCTAGTCTTCGTTCCTGACTCAGGGGGTAGTGAATGTTCGAATCCGCCGAAATCGGCCATGCCATCGACGATGAAACCTACAAGAAGCAAGAGCCGATCCTGCGCGAGGCCTTGCTCGAGGTGCAGTATGAACTCAAGCAGCAGAGCCGTTTCCCGGTCATCATCTTGATCAACGGCATCGAGGGGGCGGGCAAGGGCGAGACCGTCAAGCTGCTCAACGAATGGATGGACCCGCGGCTGATCGAAGTGCGCACCTTCGACCAGCAGACCGACGAGGAACTGGCCCGCCCGCCGGCTTGGCGCTACTGGCGGCAGTTGCCGGCCAAGGGGCGCACGGGCGTGTTTTTCGGCAACTGGTACAGCCAGATGATTCAGAGCCGCGTGCACAACGACTTCGACGACGCCGTGCTCGACCAGGCCATCGCCGGGGCCGAGCGCCTGGAGCAGATGCTTTGCGACGAAGGCGCGCTGATCTTCAAGTTCTGGTTCCACCTCTCCAAGAAGCAGATGAAGGCGCGCCTCAAGGCCCTGCGCGACGACCCGTTGCACAGCTGGCGCCTGAGCCCGCTGGACTGGCAGCAGACCGACACCTACGACCGCTTCGTGCGCTTCGGCGAACGGGTGCTGCGGCGCACCAGCCGCGACTACGCGCCGTGGCACGTGATCGAAGGCGTCGACCCCAACTACCGCAGCCTGGCGGTCGGCAATATCCTCCTCGAAGGCCTGCAGGCCGCGCTCAAGGCACCGGTCGAGCCGGTCCACCAGGCCATGGCGCCGCTGGGCGAGAGCATCGACGGGCGTAGCCTGCTGGGCAGCCTGGACCTGAGCAAGCGTCTGGAAAAGCATGATTACAAGCAGCAGCTGGTCGAAGAGCAGGCGCGCCTGGCCACCTTGCTGCGGCACAAGCGCATGCGTTCCCGCGCTCTGGTGGCGGTGTTCGAAGGCAACGACGCCGCCGGCAAGGGCGGCGCGATCCGCCGGGTCGCGGCGGCGCTCGACCCACGCCAATACGCCATCGTGCCCGTTGCCGCGCCCAGTGAGGACGAACGCGCGCAGCCCTACCTGTGGCGTTTCTGGCGGCAGATTCCGGCACGGGGCAAATTCACCATCTTCGACCGTTCCTGGTATGGCCGGGTGATGGTGGAGCGGGTCGAAGGCTTCTGCTCCGAGGCCGACTGGATGCGGGCGTATGGCGAGATCAACGATTTCGAGGAGCAGCTGACCGAAGCCGGCATCATCGTGGTCAAGTTCTGGCTGGCCATCGACGAGAAAACCCAACTGGAGCGCTTCAAGGCGCGCGAGAAGATTCCCTTCAAGCGCTACAAGATCACCGATGACGACTGGCGCAACCGCAAGAAGTGGGGCGAGTACCGCGATGCCGTCGGCGACATGGTCGACCGCACCAGCACCGAGATTGCGCCCTGGACCCTGGTAGCGGCGAATGACAAGCACTGGGCTCGGGTAAAAGTGCTACGCACGATCAACGAGGCGATCGAAACGGCGTTCAAGAAGGACAAGAAGGGCGATTGACGCAGGTGCCTGTTCAGTGCCGGCGTTGCTGGCGCTGGGCGCGCTCCACATAAGCGCTCATTTCCCGCTCGGCGTCTTCGCGGGTGGCGAAGGGGCCTTCGAGGGTGTTTTCGCGGGTGCTGAAATAGAACTGACCGTTCACGAGGCTGAAACGCTCGGCGCGAAAATGGGTGGCGGGGTCTGCGTCTTGAGTGCGTTTACCGAACATTGCCTGGTCCTCTGCGGGGGTTGAACGATACGAGGTAAGACTAGCGGCGTTCGCCAAGGGTGCCGGGTGGCCGATCAACGGTCGGTGCTGGGTCGAAAAGCTCGCGGGCATCGCCCGCTCCAACAGTGAGTAACCGGATTCTTTCACAACGGCCGATCAGTACCGATCGCTATCGGATCAGTCGATCAGCACCGAACTCTATCGTAACGGCCGATCAGTACCGATTGCTATCGGATCAGTCGATCAGCACCGAACTCTATCGTAACGGCCGATCAGTACCGATTGCTATCGGATCAGCCGATCAGTACCGATCGCTCTCGTAACGGCCGATCAGCACCCACCGCTATCGGGTCAGCGATCCGTACCAACCGCTGTCGTAACCGCCGATCAGTACCAGATCCCGTTGGAGCGGGCGATGCCCGCGAGCTTTTTAGCGCGGTGAATACGGTCAATCCGCCGTACTGTGTGCCGAATTGGTGCGCAACTGTTCCTGTCGATGCCTCCAGTGCCCGACTACAATGCCCGCACCACTACCTGCGGGGCGCGAGGCTTCAATGCATATCTCATCTGGCCGCTGGGCCTATGGCCTGTTCCTGGCGCTCGTCACTGCGCTGCTTTGGGGCATCCTGCCGATCAAGCTCAAGCAGGTGTTGCAGGTGATGGACCCGGTCACCGTGACCTGGTTCCGGCTAGTGGTGGCCGGGGGCATGCTGCTGGTGTACCTCACCCTCACGCGGCGCGTACCGAAATTCCGCCCGCTGGGGCGCAAAGGCCTGGGCCTGGTGGTGCTGGCGGTGTTCGGCCTGGTCGGCAACTATGTGTTGTACCTAGTGGGCCTCAACCTGCTCACCGCCGGCACCGCGCAGTTGGTGATCCAGCTGGGCCCGATCTTCCTGCTGGTGGCCAGCGTGTTCGTGTTCAAGGAGCGGTTCAGCCTGGCGCAGTTCCTGGGGTTGCTGGTGCTGCTCAGCGGTTTCGGCCTGTTCTTCAACCAGCGCCTCAGCGAGCTGTTCGGTTCGATGGGTGCCTACACGACCGGCGTGCTGCTGGTGGTGATGGCCGCCGCGGTCTGGACTTTCTACGCCCTGAGCCAGAAGCAACTGCTGACTCAGTGGAATTCCCTGCAGGTGATGATGGTGATCTACCTCGGCTGCGCCCTGGTGATTACCCCGTGGGCACACCCCATGGAAGCCTTGAACCTCAGCCCGTTGCAGGCCTGGATGTTACTGGCGTGTTGCCTCAATACCCTGGTCGCCTACGGCGCCTTCGCCGAAGCCCTGGCCCACTGGCAAGCCTCGCGGGTGAGCGCCACCCTGGCCCTCACGCCGCTGGTGACCTTCGCTTCGGCCGCCCTGGCCTCGACCTTGTGGCCAGCTTACGTGCAGGCCGAAGACATCAACGCCCTCGGCTACGCCGGCGCGGTGGTGGTCGTGGCCGGCTCGACCCTGGTGGCCATGGGGCCGACGCTGGTGGCGAATTGGCGGCTGCGCAAACAAGCCAGCCGCAACTCGCCGCAGTTGTCTTAGGTCCTGTACGAGCTGGAATTCAGATCGTCCAGAACCTAGCCGAGCATGTTCTCCGGCTTCACCCACTGGTCGAACTCGGCGTCGGTGAGGAAGCCCAGCGCCAGCGCCGCCTCGCGCAGGGTGGTGCCTTCGGTGTACGCCTTCTTGGCGATCTGCGCAGCCTTGTCATAGCCGATATGCGGGTTCAGCGCCGTGACCAGCATCAGGCCGCGCTCCAGGTGCTCGGCCATTTTCGCCGCGTCGGGCTCCAGCCCGGCGATGCAGTGCTCCTGGAAGTTGCTGCAGCCATCGGCCAGCAGGCGGATGGATTGCAGCAGGTTGTGGATGATCACCGGCTTGAACACGTTCAACTGCAAATGCCCGTGGCTGGCGGCCATACTGATCGCCAGGTCGTTGCCCAACACTTGGCAGGCCAGCATCGACAGCGCCTCGCACTGGGTCGGGTTGACCTTGCCCGGCATGATCGAGCTGCCCGGCTCATTGGCCGGCAGGCGCACTTCGGCCAGGCCGCCGCGCGGTCCGGAGCCCAGCAGGCGCAGGTCGTTGGCCAGTTTCATCAGGCTCAGGGCCAGGGTTTTCAGGGCGCCGGCCAGAGTGGTCAGCGGCTCGTGCCCCGCCAGGGCGGCGAACTTGTTCGGCGCGGTGACGAAGGGCAGGCCGGACAGCGCCGCCAGCTCACCGGCGATGGCTTCACCGAAACCGTGCGGGGCGTTCAGCCCGGTACCCACCGCAGTGCCGCCCTGGGCCAGTTCGCATACCGCGGGCAGTGCCGTGCGGATGGCTGTTTGAGCATGGTCGAGCTGGGCCACGAAAGCGGAGATTTCCTGACCGAAGGTGATCGGCGTAGCGTCCATCATGTGCGTGCGCCCGGTCTTCACCAGGTGCATATGACGCCCGGCCAGTTCCGCCAGCCCGGCGCTGAGCTCGGCGATGGCCGGCAGCAGGTCGCCCTTGACCGCCTGCACGGTGGCGATGTGCATGGCGGTGGGGAAGCAGTCGTTGGAGCTCTGCGAGCAGTTGACGTGGTCGTTGGGGTGCACCGGGCTCTTGCCGCCGCGGCCCTTGCCGGCCAGCTCGTTGGCGCGCCCGGCGATTACCTCATTGACGTTCATGTTGCTCTGGGTGCCGCTGCCGGTCTGCCAGACCACCAGTGGAAACTGGTCATCGTGCTCGCCGGCCAGCACCTCATTGGCCGACTGTTCGATCAGGCGGGCGATGTCAGCGGGCAGGTCGCCGTTGCGATCGTTGACCCGGGCGGCCGCTTTCTTGATCAGCGCCAAGGCGTGCACCACCGCCAGCGGCATGCGCTGGTCGCCGATGGCGAAGTTGATCATCGAACGTTGGGTCTGGGCGCCCCAGTAGGCCTGTTCAGGAACTTCGACCGGGCCAATGCTGTCTGTTTCCGTGCGGCTCATGCTGTTCTTCTCCTGTCGACGTGCCAATGGCCTTGGCCAAATGCGGTAATTCAAGGCTTCGGATCGGGACTCTTTCCCGAAGTAGAGCAGTTTAGGTGCTCATTGATGACCTGGGTTCCGTCCCGGCCGATGAGCCGTCCATTTCGTTCCGCGCCGCTGCGCCCGTGCACATTCATTTTGCCGGGCTTGAGCCCCAAGCCGGGTTAGGCGCAGAATGGTCGATTCCGGGGCCCTCATTGCCTCAGCTGCTAAATTTAAGGAAACTCGATGACACGTCTTCGCGCCCTCTGTACCGCGGCCTTCTTTGTCTGCGCCAGCGGCCAGGTGCTCGCTGATACCGCTAGCCACAACGCCAGTGCTGAATCGTTCCTGATGATGGCCCATGCCGACAAGCTGGGTACCCCGGTGTACATGCAGGTGCAGCAGATGTTCGCGCAGCGCTTCGAGCAGGCCAACGCGCCAGACTCCAAGAAAGCCGTGCTGGAAAGCTACCAGGCCAAGGCCAACGCCGCCCTGGACCAGGCCATTGGCTGGCCGAAGCTGAAGCCGGACATGATCAAGCTGTACACCGACAACTTCACCGAAACCGAGCTCAAGGATCTGGTCAAGTTCTACCAGTCGCCACTGGGCAAGAAAGTCCTGGAAAAAATGCCCCAGGTCACCCAGCAATCGGCTCAGCTGACCCAGGCCAAGCTGGAAAGCGCGGTACCGGTCGTCAACAAGCTGCTGCAAGACATGACCAC
>Ga0308164_10001916_pt1 | contig 22178 bp, 14 predicted proteins | sample PhyTR2_FD_201031 | JGI IMG/M metagenome (GOLD analysis project Ga0308164, IMG submission 201031) | Phyllosphere microbial communities from UC Gill Tract Community Farm, Albany, California, United States - DLSLT.R2 | ecosystem: Host-associated > Plants > Phyllosphere > Unclassified | place: USA... | reverse complement strand
GATTCGATACCAACAAGTTACGAAAAATAAACAACATAAGCAACTGACAATCAATTTATTATAAAATTGTTTTCTAAAAATAAACCCATTACGAATTTTTCTAATTTAATTTTAAACAGGCTCTTAACCTTTCAAAATCTCAAACACAAAAGTCGTAGAAGTTTCAAACTTCCCACCCTGCGTGGCTCCGAATAAAAACTGAGGCCTTTTCCCATCTTTACTCATGAGAACCATTGGTCTTTCAAGTCTTCCGAATCTTTTTAAATGTTTCGGCGGTGTTGCTTCTTGAATGTAATGCTGCATATTGAAGTAAGCAATTTCGGGTTTTGTCCATTTTATACCGTCTTTTGTAGTTAAATGCAAACCATATTCATGGTTGAAAAATCCCATATCCCGGGCAACCATGTGAAATTTTCCGTTTTGGTTCCAGATGAAGGCGTCTTCCAGCTGGGCATTATTGGGCAAAGAAGAAAAATCAATCACCGGATTTTCAGAAACTTTTTTATAAGGCCCGGTCGGAGAATCTGCTTTTGCCAATCCGTATTTACGGTTTCCTCGTACTGCTCCCTTTTGGGTTTCATATTCTTCGGTGTTCCAGGATTTGTAGAACAACCAATACTTTCCGTCGTTTCCTTTTACAAAAGCAGGGTTTGTGGTACAATGATCATCCCACGCCCCTTTTTCTCCGGGAAGAAGGAGTGGTTTTTCAGGTCTTGTCCACTCTCCATCCAAACTTTTTGAAGTTGATAATCCTATTCTTTTGGTATTCGTCTTCCCATTAGAAGTCCCCATGAAGAAAAGATAATACTGATCATCCACTTTTTTAATTAATGGATTGTGGCAGGTTGTTGCATCCCAAAACTCACCGCCTCTCGGTGCCAAAATGACTTGCTTATGTTGAAAATCTTCGAAAGGCGAATTGGCTTCAGCACGACAGATTTCAGAACCATTGAGCCAGCCTCCCATTCCTTTTTCTTTTTTCCAACGGGAGTAGAAAAGATGCACTTTCCCGTCTTCGCCCCAGATCGGGGAAGAACACCAAATATAATAACCGTCTAATTCTAATGATCTTCCGATTGGTTTTAAATTGAAATATGGCTTGTCTGAAAAATCAAAGGCACGGGTAAATGATGAACCGAAGAAAACTGCTGCGATTCCCAAGGCTGAAGTTTGTAGAAATTCTTTGCGGGTGATGTTATCTGACTTGCTCATTGATTCTCATTTATAGCTAAATTAGTCGTTACCTATAGATTGAGTATCCTGCGCTTTAGGGTTTGTTTTTTATTATATATTGCTTTCCTAATGCTTATTTTAACGCAAAGTTCACAAATATTCTTTAACTACTAACTGTTCTTAAGTTCGCAAAGGCGTTTGACTACGTCGAATCTTCGATTTCACTTAACAAAGAAAACAAAGTTTTCAAATATGAGTGGTTATTGATAACAGATTAAATTTTATCGAACTCGAAATGTAAACTTTTGCATTACTTTTTCATCTGTGTCACAGAATAGAAAAATCGTTCTACTGAATACATTGATAATTGTCCCGCTGGACCATTTAGATTATATTCGAAACCATGAGTTCCCCATGGTATCGTCAGCAGATAATTTTTTACATGGTGCTTATCCAGTTCTTTTTTCATCATTTCACTTTGAATATGCCAAACATGGGCATCAAGACACCCATGTGCAAGCAATGTAGGGGTTGTCTTAGAATTGATATGAAATAACGGTGATTCTGCGTAATATCTTTCCGGAACTTCTTCCGGTGTGCCGCCTAAAAAATCCCGTTGCACTTCTCTTGAATCCATGATTAAAGGATTGTCGGGATTTTTATAACTCCACGGCATGTTGATCGCTCCATAAAAAGTCGCAACGCCTTTTACACCGCTTTCGTTTCCGGTATATGCCATCGTCAAAACAATTGATGCACCTGCTGATCTTCCCATAAGGACAATATTCGTAGTATCTATTTTCAGTTCTTTAGCATGTTGGCGAATCCATTTAAATGCAGAATGCAAATCTTCCTGTTGAGCCGGACTTGGAAATTTAGGGGCCAATCTATAATTGATAGTTGCTACCTGATATCCTGCATTGGCAAAATAATTATTGGCGGCGGCAATTTCACTATTATCACCGCATTTCCAGGAACCGCCATGAACAACGATGAGACACGGACGAACACCGGGAATTGCAGAAGGGGTAAAATTTAAAGTAAGATCAACACCGGCAGGTTTCGCAAAATGATATGTTTTGAATGGAATATCTTTTGCGCCATTTCCTGTAAACATTTGGAGAAAACTATACGGTTTTTCCTGATGAAATCCCTTCATATCATAATCTTTCACTCCGAATGAATTTTCAAGGTCTGCAGCCAAATGACTTCCAACATTGTATGCTCGTATGATGGGTGATGTGAGTATCACAAAAGTTATTACACTGATAATAATTGATACTGTTCTCAGTTTTTTAGAATACAAGTTCCAGAATAATAAAGACAGAGAAATCAACATGAAAATCCAAGGAAATTCAGGTACTGCAATACCAACATACCATGTGCTTTGACTTGGGACAGGAAAAAAATTAACAAGAGAAAGAATAAAAAGGATGATAATGAGAATGAGACGAAACATAGTTATGATTTAAAACAACATACGATTTAATTGTATGATCAGATTCTAATAGGAAAAGAATGGTTGACGAGAATGGTTGGGTGGATTGGGAATTGGAGTTTAATTATTATATTTGAATAATTAATAACCTGAAACAAACATCAACTTCCTTATACTTTAGGCGAATAAACATAATTCATTTCCTAATAAAGACGATGAAGTAATAATCTAAAAGACAAATTTAATATGGAAACAGAAAATAAAGATGCTTTAAATCCTAAGGATGAAACAGCAGCAAAAGCTGATACTGCTAAAACTATTCAAAAAACTGCACCTAAGAAAGCTACAAAACGTACACAAGTAAAAAAGGTTACTAAGAAAGCGCCTTCGAAATCAGCAAGCAATAGAGTCAAACCTGTCACAAGAACTACATCTAACTATCCTAGGAATGCAATCGAAAAAACCTTGCGTATTCCACGTGCAATTTTAGAACAAAATGCAGGTAAGGAGTGTTCAATGAATGATGCTGCAAAGTTCATTGGATTAACAAAAAGCAATGGACCTTTTGGTGTTGAAGTGAGTTCGGCATTAAAATATGGGTTTCTTGAAAGACCCAGCCCCAATCAGCTAAAACCTACCGACCTTGTAAAACAAATATTAAGACCTCAAGCATTCGACGATGAAATAAATGGATACCGACAGGCAGTTCTAAATGCGCCAGTTATATCGGATGTATATAAACATTATCGAGGTGAAAATTTACCAGATGCAAAATTTTTTTCAAATGCTTTAACAGAATCCTTTAAAATTCCAGCGGAAAAAATTTCGGAGTTTACTGAGATCTTTATGGACTCATTAAACATTGCTAAGCTTACAGAAAAAATTGGTGACAAATTACGTATTCTTGATATTGCTACAGAAAGTAGTTCACCTATTGTCGTAACAAACTCTGAATTTAAAAAGCTTAGTAAAGCAGCTTCTGTCTCCGCAACAGATACTTGTTTTGTAATGATGCCTTTTGCTGCACCTTTAGGCGAATATTACAGTAAAATATATGAACCAGCAATTGAAAAAGCTGGTCTTAAAGCAGTTAGAGCAGATGACGATATTTTCGGAACAGGAAAAATAATTGACCAGATTTGGAGTGGAATTACATCAGCAAAAGTCCTAATCGCTGAGTTAACATCAAGAAACCCTAATGTTTATTATGAATTAGGATTAGCTCATGCTTTGAAAAAACCTGTTGTATTAGTTTGCTCTAACGAACATGACGTTCCTTTTGACCTCAAACACATAAGAGTTATATACTACGATATGCACGACCCATTTTGGGGGACAAAACTGATTGAGAAAGTTGCTGAAAACATATTGTCTGCTATAAGCAATCCTGTAGAAACAATATTGTTCACTTGATAAAAACTATCCCTCGCTGGTGCGAGCGTCTCACTCGTATACTCAATAAAACGGCACAAGCAAGATGCTTGCGACAGCGGTGTTCTTAATACATAATAGATTGAAAATGAAAACCATTAACAAACTCACTACAAAACAATTTTGTAAAAATCTCATTCTAATATTATTTCTTTTTGCTACTATCGCTCACGTATTTGCAATTCCGCCAGGCTTCACTACAAAGAATATAAAATTCCTGAGCCAAGGCGAGTCGCTTGCCGGAACCATCTATAAGCCTGACCAAATTTCTGCGGCGGTTGTTATCATTCATGGATCGGGACAGGAAAAAAGGATGACAGAATTTGCGACAATGCTTGCTGAAAATGGGATTGCTGTTTTCACTTATGACAAACGGGGTGTCGGAGAATCGGGCGGGATCTATGCCGGACCTGAAGTAGGAACCAATAATGTGGATGCCGCCAATCTTAACCTTCTCTCTCTAGATGCGAGTGCTGCAGTGGATGTCTTATCCAAATCCTTATCAAACAAGAAAATCCCAATAGGACTTACCGGTGGAAGCCAGGCCGGATGGATCATTCCGCTGACGGCAGAGAAAAACAAGAAAGTCCAATTTATGACTATATTCAGTGGAGCATTGATAACGGTGAAAGAGCAGCTTAGGTTTCAGTTTTACACCAACGGAAACTCAAAATTTTGGGATACTCACACAGAAGAAGATGCCCGCAAACATACCATGACCGACCCCGACAAATACGAATTTATTGACACAGATCCAATGGACGTTCTGTCAAAATTATCAATTCCGGGATTGTGGATCTTTGGAGGCAAGGATATTCAAGTTCCTGTGAATTTATCTACTGAATATCTCAACACCTTAAAGTCAAAAGGAAAGCGCTATAAGTATCAATTATTCCCGAATTTGGGGCATAATACAGCATTTTCTAATGATCAAAAGCCTATGAAGGATGCTATTGAATGGATGAAAAATGTGAAAATGTTGAAGGCTCAATAACATCTCGTCCTTGATCATTTGAGCGGTGTACAACCTCTAATAAATGACAAAAGCAGGATGCTTATGAAAGCATAAGAAATCCAGCAGAATGTTTCAATTTATAATTGAGCAGATTTTACAAAAACAAAACCCCTTTTAAAATCAAAAGGGGTTTATATTTTAAGTTTAAAAATAATTATTTCTTAGCAGCAGGCTTCTTCGCCGGAGCTTTCTTCGCTGTTGGCGCTTTTTTAGCGGCTGGCTTTTTCGCTGCAGGTTTTTTCTTTTCAGCGAAAGCTTTAGGATCCTGTGCGGTAATCCATTTTTTGACCTCATCGAGAGAAACTTCTTTCAGCTCGTCAGATTCGTATTTAGTATCATCTTTTTTCTTTGGAATTTTGAACATGGCTTTTCCAAATTTGATGAATGGTCCCCATCTTCCGTTTTCAAGAGAGATTTTCTCTTTTTCCCACTGTTGGATGTATCTGTTGGCTTCTTTTTCTAATTTAGCTTCCACCAATTCGTTGATATCGCTTTGAGAAAGATTGTCAAAGTCATATCTTTTCGGAACATTGATAAAGATGCTCTGATATTTGATAAAAGGCCCGAATCTCCCGGTTCCTTTTGTGATAGGTTCACCTTTGAAGTTGGCAATCGGCGCATCTGCTAATTTCTTTTCAGCAATGATTTCTTCTGCACGCTTCTGATCTACAGAAAGCGGATCTTCACCTTTAGGAATACTGATATATGTTTCGCCCCATTTCACATAAGGCCCGAATCTACCGACACCGATAGTAACAGTTTGATCTTCAAAATTGTTTAGTTCAAAAGGCAGTTTAAACAATTCTAACGCATCCTCTAAAGTGATGGTTGCAATATTCTGTCCGGCCATCAATGATGCAAAAATTGGCTTTTCTTCATCATCCTGCTCCCCAATTTGAATCATCGGTCCGAATCTTCCGATTCTTGCATAAATATTCTTTCCTGATTTCGGATCAACGCCTAAAAGACGTTCTCCGTTGGCTCGGTCTGCATTTTCTTCTACATCTTCAATTCTTGGATGGAATTTTGAGTAGAAATCGGTCATCATTTCTTTCCACTTCTGCGCTCCGTTGGCTATTTCGTCAAAGCTTTCTTCCACTCTTGCCGTGAAACCGTAATCAAGGATTTCAGCGAAATTGTTCGTTAAAAAGTCGTTGACTACTTCACCAATGTCTGTAGGAATAAATTTATTCTTATCGCCCCCGAATTTATCTTCAAGAACTTCTTTTTTGATTTTATCTTTAGCCAAAGAGATTTTCACCACCTCACGGGTCTGCGGCTCCAATTCTCTTTTATCTACATATTCACGATTCTGAATCGTCTGGATTGTCGGAGCGTATGTTGACGGACGACCAATTCCCAATTCTTCCAGTTTTTTCACCAACATTGCTTCAGTAAATCTTGCTGCCGGTCTTGTGAATTTTTCTGTAGCGGTAATTTTTTTATAGTCTAAAACTTCACCTACGGTCACTTTCGGCAATAATTTTTCGTTGCTTTCTTCGTCTTCATCTTCGGTTTTGACGATTCCATACGCTTTAAGGAAACCGTCAAAAATGATCACTTCACCCTGCGCTTCGAAATGCTGCGGAAGTTTTGCATTTCCGATTTCGATTACCGTTTTCTCAATTTTGGCATTCGCCATCTGAGAAGCTAAAGTTCTTCTGTAAATTAATTGGTATAATTTACTCAACTGAACATCACCAATCGATTTTACAGAAAAATCTGTAGGACGGATTGCCTCGTGGGCTTCCTGCGCTGAAGCTGATTTGGTAGTATATTTTCTGGGTGCAGAATATTCTGCCCCATATTCTGATGTAATTTGATTTTTAGCACCTTCAATGGCTTCCTGAGAAAGATTTACAGAGTCAGTTCTCATATAAGTAATGAATCCTTCTTCGTATAATCTCTGAGCCAAACGCATCGTGTTGGTTACGTTGTAGCCTAATCTTGAAGAAGCTTCCTGTTGAAGCGTAGAAGTCGTGAAGGGTGCAGAAGCAGAACGTGTTCCCGGTTTGGTTTCCACATTCAGAACTTTGAACTCTGTGGTTCTTGCTAATTCTAAGAATTTCTCTGCGTCTTCTTCTTTATCGAAATCTTTTTTAAGTTTGGCAGCGATTTCCTGCTCTGCTTTATTTAAGAAAACTCCGTCAAGCTTGAAACTTGCTTTTGGAGTGAACTGACGTATCTCTTTTTCTCTTTCAACGACTAATCGTACTGCAACCGACTGCACTCTTCCGGCAGATAATCCCGGTTTTACTTTTTTCCAAAGTACCGGAGACATTTCGAAACCTACGATTCTGTCGAGAACTCTTCTTGCCTGTTGAGCATTCACTAAGTTCTGATCGATATCTCTAGGGTTTTCTATTGCTTTTAAGATTGCATTTTTGGTGATCTCGTGAAAGACGATTCTTTTTCTGTTTTCGGGTTTCAGTTTTAATTCATCTGCCAAATGCCAGGCGATGGCTTCACCCTCGCGGTCCTCATCGGAAGCGAGCCAAACCATTTCGGCTTTCTTTACGGCAGATTTTAATTCTGTGACCAGTTTCTTTTTATCGGCGGAAACTTCGTAATCCGGACTGAAGGTGGCAAGGTCAATTCCCATTCCTTTTTTCGGAAGGTCTCGGATGTGCCCGAAGCTCGATTTGACTTCGAAATCCTTCCCTAAATATTTCTGAATAGTTTTTGCTTTTGCCGGAGACTCGACGATTACTAAATTTTTCGACATCCTCTAAATTTTTGCAAAAGTAAAGCTTTTTTATTATATCGTTTTTCCGTCAGACCATTTTATGCAATAATTCTATCGGTGCAATGAAGATTCTGTAGAAAAAACCTTCAAAAGTAAAGCCTCTCCCCGACATTTCTACACGATAGGTCAACGATAAAATAATAATGAATAAGGTAACGTAGAATTTTAAATTTAATTTTAAAACTTCAGAACTTGTAGAATAAGTGCTATCCTTCAACTGCATGGCGAAAAGCACAATCAGAAACATCATGTGAATGTACATCCATCTTCCCCAGTCGATGGCCAGGTAAAACAGAGGTAATGAGAAGAGAAATGCACCTATTAATAAAATAGATATCGCCTTTCGCTGAGTTTGATATTTTAAATAAAACCCAATGTGAAAAACTGATATTAGAAAACTGATGACGTACAATCGGTATTCTTTGATATGCTCGATGATGTATCGTCTTTCATTGATATTCCAAAAGAAAATACCTTTTGTGAGAATCACGCCACGTTCCTGAAGAATTTGCAAGGACTGTCCTTCATTGATATTTTTGCCTAACAGAGCGATGAAGCCTGCCGGAAAAAAAACTACAATAATGTATTTTAAATATCTTTTAATCTCAACTTTTCCAGTTTTTAAATATAATGCAATCAGAAAATAAGGAATAAAAAACAACGTGATTTCATGGAAAAACATGGCGATGAAAAGTCCAATGCAGATGAAATATTCTTTTGATTTTGAGAGTGAATTTTTATTTAAATGATAAACGAGATATGCAAATAAAAAGAACACAATAAATTCTTTTTTCCCGACATAATCTACACAGTTAAAAAGCCCTACAAACCCTATGGAAGATAATAAAAGTGATAAATAAAGAAAAGTAGCTTCTTTGTATTGAATCAGTTTAAAATAAAAATAAAAAAAGCCTGAAATGACAATCACCTGAAAAAAGTAGACTAATACATTTAATTTTAAACCTGAAATATCCTGCAGCAGAAAAAAGAAACTTCCGGAAAGCCCTCTCCTTTTGAAGCCGCCATCCTGATAATTGATGAGCCAGTCTCCCAAAATATATCCGTCTGATTTTACATTATGGAGATAGGTAAAAGTAAGCGCAAACAATGCTGTTGCGGCAATCAGAACATAGATAAAGACCTTAATATTAAAAAAAGATAAAATTTTATTGCGTATCATCATAAGTTTCTCAGATTTATTTCAACAAAAAAGAGAAGCAAAACAGCTCTTAAATTATTATATAAATCCGTTAATTTTGTAAAATCAAAAATAGGGATTTACAAATAGCTAAGCACTATTTTGTTTCTCTTTACTATAAGATTTAAAGAAAAATTTCTTTTAACTTCTTATTTTTTCACAATCTTCACTACGGTTTCAGAATTATTGATTCTCACCAGGTAAACTCCCTGCACAAGCGAAGAAACATCTGTCTTGGTATCTTCAAACTTACCTGATTTTACCATCTGACCTGAAGCATTATAAATTTGATAGTGATAATTTTTGTTATCTGTAGCCTTGATATATAAGACATCTTTCACAGGATTCGGGAATAAAGTGATTTTGTTTTCTTTGGTAATCTCGGCAATTTCATTTTTAGTGAAGACATTAGAAGCTTTTACTGAAGCTCCTGCAGTAACCGGAATTGCAGGAATTGGTCCGGCTTCATTTCCGTTTTGATCATACTTGATTTTTACACAACGGCAATTCATTCCGAAATACGGATCGTTATTATCATGGAAGGCAATCAAACGGTTTGCGGATGAAGCAGCATCGAAAAGTATGTTAATTGGTCTTCCGATATAATTTGAATTTAGCGCAGCCGTCCATACTCCCGGATATTGGAAATTATTTACCGTAAAAGTTCCCGCTGCAGGCTGATTAGCCGTCACACTTCTGAAACCACGTGATCCTGAATTAGGATAATTCCCGACAGAATAGCTTGCATTATTAAACATATAGCCAATGGTAGTTGTGGTCGTATTTCTCACTCTTACCCCTGCATAATCATTGATTACACTGTACGCCGTTGCCACTTTTTTATCTAATTTATACCAAGGTGAAATTCCGTAATCACGGTTTGCCAAGATTGCTACACCTGTAAGATCGGGAATTCTCCAGCCTTCCGGGCAAGGATCGAAAGGTGATTTTTCGCCACCTCGTCCCCACCGGTCTGCGGCAACGTTGGGTTCATTTAAAAGCCAGTCAGTTCCGTTTGTATAATTTGGAACTGCGCTGTTGTAAGGAGCAAATGCATTTGGAATCATATACACCAAAGGATTTTTAACCGAATAAGACAGAACTTTTGCTATTTTGTCTGAAGTTTTATCAGTCGCTAAAACATTAGCATTTGAAGTATTCGTATAAGTATTGTAAGGAACAATATAATTACCTGTAAAACTGTTGTAAGCACCCAAAGTAAGCGTAGTGTAAGCAACACCACCATTCGCATTGACGTTTCCTAAAAACACATTGTAAGAAGCTCTGTTATCCGCATGTTGAAATGACGGAATCGGATCCTTTCTTCCCCACTGATACTGCAAACCTGTAGAAGCTCTGATTTTTGCGTATTCAGCAGCTGTAGGAGTTAACGGATTAGCCACAATCGGGAACGCATCAGTTGCCCCAAGGTTTCTATCCATAAATTCTGTTTTTAAAACATCCCCTTTCGGAACATAATTCACATAGTTAGTTGCAGCAGCATTAGGTGTTTCTGTAGTATAATTGTAAGAACCAATTGCCGTATCTGTCACCCAAACATGCCAAGACCAATAAACCGGATTCGTAATACTTCCGTTGTGCAAAGTGACTACTGCATTTCCGCTCTGATTGGGATTTAAAGTCACTAAAATTTTAGAATTAGCAAGACCTGAAGTTGAGCTTGGTGAAGGATTACTGATGGTAACCGTATTAATTAAACCTGTATTGGTTGTCCATAAAACATTTGCTTTTAAATCATTAAAACTTGCAGAATTAAGAATCGCAGGATTATTTAATAATTGACTCTGAGCAGAAAATGCTTTTGAAACCGGAATTTCAACAGTTGACAAAGCAGTGCTTTTGACAACCTGATACGTATTCGGATTATTTAAACCTTCTGTGTATTCTACATTCGCATTTAAATATTGCGTAGGGAAATCGTAGCCATTCACCACATACAAAGGATCTTTCACACATCTGCAGCCATTGGCATCCGAAGTCTTGGCAGTAGAAGTTGGAATATAAAAATATCTGCCTTTTACACCAGGATTAGCCGGATCGGGAATATCATTCTGGTATTTATCGGGAAGCATAAACAATGCACGGGCTCCAACTGCCGGAGTCGTATCAAAAAATCTTGTCATTGTTGCCGTCCATAACGAAACATGATGCTGATCGGTATACTGGCCTGCCTGAGAATTGATGGCTAATTGCCCTGTTCCCGGAAAATTCCCCATATTATTTCCGCCGACATTCGACAAATCGAAACCGACATTCGAATATAATTTAAAACCGGTCATAAATGAAGGCGTATTGGCATCATTTGGCTTTATAATATGATAACCATTGGCCTCAAAAGTATTTTTACCTAAATTGGTTCTCACTCCAAACGGCGAATAATCTATTCTGATATCATCTACATAAGCACCTGATGCTAAATTAGCAACAAGCATTGAAGGGATCCTCCAGCCATTCGGGCATGGATCAAAAGGAGATTTATCTCTATATGGCGCAGCACTGTTATCATTGTTGTAGTCTGTTGCTAAGACGCCTTTTGAATTGTCTGACCATAAATTAAGTTCAGGTAATCTGCTGTCGTTAACGCCTGCAGCTCTACCAAACCAATTGACCATCAAATTTGCATTATTGTTGTAATAAGCAGGACCCGAATTGTCGTCTTTATTGACATAAATTAAGCTTAAAGGATTTTTAACAGAAAGCTGAAGATTATTATCTAAAGTTGCATTAGAAAGCAGTACAAATTTTGTGAGAGCATCAAAATTTACAGCATTTGTGAAATTTTTTGCGCCTCTGTGTCTTACTCTTCCAATCGTACCCGAAACTTCATAAAAATCTTCTCCTCTCATTACCAAAGGCGGAATAGGATCTTTTCTGCCCCATTGGTAAAGAAGTCCCCCGCTGCGATTCCAATCACCGCTGGTATTGCTGTTGGTGACGGCTCCTAAATTCCTGTCCATCCATTTCCATTCAGCATCGGGAATATTTTCTATTGTTCCGTTTTTTCTTTCTCTTTTTACACCTGCAAAACTTTTGTAAGCAGACCCATTGGTAGGATCATCTGTGACCCAAATATGCCAGGACCAGAAAATCTGGCCATTTACTCTAAAAGCCACAACAGCATTTCCTTTTTTTGCTTTGTTGATCATGACTTTTATTTTCCCGTTCTCACCAGTGTCTACAATTTCTAAATTATAGTTTGTACCCGATTTTACAAGACCATGCACATCTTCCCAAAGTACCTCAGCACTAATTTTCCCTTTTAAAGGTCCTGCACTGGCGAGATATTTATAGCTGCGCCACATCTCATAAGCCTTCTTCACGGGGATATATAATCCTTCACCATGCTGCGCAGGGTCAAAAATATAACTATTGGGAGCTTTCGTCCAGTCCGGAGCTACTGCAAGACGCGATTGACTGAGCAATTCGGCATTTACATTCTGGACGACTTTGTCTAAAGTATCTTTTTGAATAATGCGATACAAATTAGACCCATCAAAGTCTCTTACTCTTTCTAAATTATCTTTAGAATAACCATTTAAAGAAACTAAGCAAAGTATTGCTAATAGATTCTTACTTACTGTACTTTTCATACTTAAAATTGCGCTTGTAAAGGTGCTTTTAAATTTTAAACCAATATAATCAATAATCGATTTGTTTTAAACATAAACAATATATACAACACATATATTACTAAATATTCAAACGTAAACTAATTTCTATGAAAATATTATTAAATGACTCCCTAACAAAAATACAATAATCTGCCAATAAATTGACCTGTACAAAATCAATTTTTCGCAATATTAAAAAAAACTTAAATTTTGTAGTACGAGCGGTAAGAAAATTGAGAAGTTTATGGCAATAAGTAATTGTGATAACGGTCAATCGTAAAGTTACCGTTCACAATATTTCTGAAACTTGCAAAGACAATAAAGTTAAACACAAACAAAGCAATAATGAATGTATGAATTAATTTTTTTTGTCCCAAGGAAACCACGTACATGGCATTAGGTATAATGATATAAGAAAATCCGATAAATGCTCCCGCCAATCTCGAAGAAAAGACGGGGTTATTTCGGAAAATAAAGTAAAAACAAATTCCGATTACTGCGTAATTCCTGTGATACTCGTAGTAAGGATACTTCTCTTTCATAGGCGTATCAAAAAAGAATAAGAAAAACGTCAGAATTGCCATCAATCCTTCGGGAATACCAATTCCTCCATTCAAACGCTCAGAAGTCTCATCAATATATCCGTTAAAACCTTCTACAAGCATATTATCACTGGCGACACCACTAATGAAATCCCCAAAAATTCTGTACACTTCAAACGGTGACGCAAAAATAGAGGCGATAATAAAAATTAACATCCAAAATTTATTCAGCGGAATACGTGCGACCCAATACATCGGTAAAAACACATAACAAACATTATGAATACCTGCACCCAGATAAATACAGAGCAAATACATAAAAAGCCTGTCCTGTTTGATATACCTAATTCCGTAATACACAATAAATGACCCCAAACATTGCCTGATTTGCCCGCTTTCCCCAATAAAAAACCCAGGAATAAACATGAACAGAATAAAGGTAAAGGGATAAAAAGTATTATCATCAATATACTCTATTTTGAGAATGATAGTAATCGTCGCAATCACCAAGGTGAGCATATAAAACGGAGCATTGAAAACATTGAGCAAGACCTTATTAATCAAAACAAACAGCCATTCGAGCTCTATCGGCTGCGGACCATCGAGATAGAGTGCTTTTAGAATAATACTTACATAATCTTTAGTATCAGAATAATTGTAAATCCCGATGTAACTTCCATAATCCGGACCAACCTGATTACGTAAACCGGCAAGAACAATTAAATATCCGCCTAAAAACCACAGCCATTTTTTTTCAACTTTTTGCCCATAAACCTCCTGGAAACTGAAAATCACCAAGAAGACAATTGCAATGATATAATATGGATGCAGTAAACTCATTGTTGCGGTACGGATATTTTAAACTGATGAAAAGCCACAATAATTCCAGAAAGAATAAGCGGCAAAAATAGTCTGGTTTCCCAAAAAAGCCCGACAAAAGTAATCATTCCCAGATAGGGTAATGAAAAAAACAGATATTTTTTCAATATTAATTTTCCGTAATCATCACAAAGCCTGAACGTAAAATACAAACCAAGCACCCCAAAAATCAATCCCGCAAGATTAAACGGACTGGTGAAATTTTTAACCAAATAAACCCCTTCAAAAAACGAGGTATCCTGAGTAATCATCAATTTCAGTCCGATGTAAGGCAAAACAAAAGACAAAACCAGAAAGGCAATTTCTTTTACATATTTAAAATTTCCTGCTTTAAGTTTTTCAAAATCAATAAAAATCGCTGCGAAAAAAGCAATATTCAGGCAAGAGGTTTCTCTCACAAAAGTTGAAACAAAAATTGTAAGACACAAAAAAATAAAATCTGAAGCTTTCTTCTCATGGTAATATTTTAAGCTTAATAAAACACCTAGAAGATAAAAGAAAATCGCAATACAATCGCAATTGGTAGGCACATACTGAACAATAACAATAAAAAAAACAGCCAAAAGATGAACCAACCATTTTATATCTGAATTGATAAGTGCACTGGCAGGTTTATATTTTAAAATTAAATTCAAGACATAAGAAGAAAACACAAAAAAGAAACTGTTCATGAGAAAAATACTGTGATAAAAAACAGTTCCGTTCTTCAGAAGCATTGGTTTTGCAGATGGGATAAAAAGATTGATAAAAGAATTGAGCAAATCTGTAACGTGCATCATCAGAAAATTAGGAATCACACGGTAAGCATACACCGATGTGAACATAAAATCCGGGGCTTTCTCCATAGATTTGAGCTTTACATACGACGATTCAAAGCCATAATAAGACATGAAAAACAGCAGAAATGGGAAAATTACTACAAATAGAAGTCCGTTTAATTTTTCATCAAAAATTTTCAACATACAAGATGTCCCTCAATTTAAAAATAATTTCGTGTTTTATAAATAAGTAGCAAAAAAGGGAACTTGTGCAAAAGTAAAAGATTTTTTCATTTTAAATGGAATATTTTATTGATTTTCAGCGAAAACTTCTCTCCCAAATGTTTTAAACTACTCTATAAAAATTTAAATTTGCAAACTTGATTTGAGAATCTCATGCATCGCTTTTTTATTTATTTATATTATCTCATTGCCAAAAACAGAATTCTTTCCGTCGCAACGGCGCTTGGGGTTGCTGTTTTGTGTTTGTTTTTTGCCTCCAAAATTAATTTTGAAGAAGACATCAATCAAATCATTCCGAAAAGTGAAAAATCTGATTTGACAGCGAAAGTTCTGAAACAACTCAATTTCTCAGATAAAATCATCGTCATTATCGAAAAAAAATCGAAAGACGACAACTTTCAGTTATCCGAAACGGCTGACCAATTTTTAGAAAAAACAAAACCTTTAGAGAAATATATAGGTTCCATTCAGGGAAAAGTGAATGATAACGAGATTTCCGAAACGTTTGATTTTGTTAATCAGAATCTGCCTTTATTTTTAGACGAAAACGATTACAAAGAGATTGAAAGAAAACTCAATAAAGACAGCATTGCCAAACAGGTCGAGGACAATTACGTTTCTTTGGTTTCCCCAACGAGTTTGGTGACGAAAGAATTCATTAAAAAAGACCCGCTGGGAATCACTTTTTTAGGAATTAAAAAACTGAACGCTCTCAACATCAGCAAAGACTTTAAACTCGAAGACAACTATGTTGTAACTAAAGATGGCAAAAATCTCCTTCTTTTCATCGAACCGAAGAACAAAAGCAACGACACCAAAAACAATGAAGCATTTGTCAGTCAACTCAATGAAATAAAAGATAATCTCAACAAAGAATTCAAAGGAAAAACTGAGGTAAGTTATTTCGGTTCGCCGGTAATTGCGGTTGCGAATGCACAGCAAATCAAGAAAGACATTCAAAATACGGTTATTATTTCGATGTCTGTGTTGATGATTTTATTGATTTATTATTTCCGAAGCTTCTTCACGCCCATCGTCATTTTTCTTCCGACTTTGTTTTCGGTTTTATTAGCGTTGTTGGTTTTATACTTTATTAAAGATAAAATTTCAGCCATCTCATTAAGCGTAGGAGCAATTTTAATTGGAATTACGATTGATTATGCGCTTCATATTCTCACCCATTACAAGCACAACAATAATATTGAAGAGCTTTACAAAGAAATCACCCAGCCAATTATTCTGAGCAGTGTAACGACGGCTGTTTCATTTTTATGTCTGGTTTTTGTACGTTCTGAAGCGTTGAAAGACCTGGGACTTTTCGCATCGATAACAGTTTTGTTTTCTTCGGTTTTGGCATTAATTATCGTTCCGCAATTGTATCATCCAAAGGAGAAATCGGATAAGTTAAACACCAATTTCATTGATAAAATCGGGCATTATCCTTACGAGAAAAACAGACCTTTGATTATTGGATGTTCACTTATCATTGTTGCATGCCTGTTCGGTTTCAGACATGTTGGCTTTAATGAAGATATTGGCGATCTCAATTACATTCCGAAAGATTTAAAAATAAGCGAGGCGAAACTTGAAAAATTGTCTGACATTACTTCAAAATCAATTTACACCATTTCTTATGGAAATTCCGAAGAAGAAGCTTTGGCGAGAAACTCAGTTTTGGGTCAGTTTTTAGAGAAGGAAAAAAGAGAAGGAAAGATTTTAAGCTACAATTCGCTTGGAAACGTCGTGTTGTCTAAAGAAGACCAACAGAAAAAAGTGGAAATCTGGCAAAAATTCTGGAACGAAAACAAGAAAAGTCAAACTATTTCCGAATTGGTCAGCAACGGAAATAAATTTGGTTTTAATTCTTCAGCTTTTGATCAGTTTAATGAAAATTTAAATAAAACGTACTCAACTTTAAGCTTAAAAGATTACGGAAAAATAAAAGCTCTTCAAATCTCAGAGTTTCTGAGTCAGGAAAATGGTTTTTATACGGTATCAAATGTGGTAAAAGTGGATGAAAATAAACGAAATGCTTTCATCAAAGACGTCGAAAAGAAACACGATGCCATCGCCATCGACCGCCAACAAATGAACGAAAACTTTTTAGGTCTACTGAAAAGAGATTTCAACACATTGATTAATTATTCATTATTAGCAATTCTTCTTACGATTATCATTTTCTTCAGAAATTTCGAATTGACGCTCCTCACTATGTTTCCGATTGTTTTGACCGGAGTTGTCACAGCGGGAATTCTCTATTTTCTTGGATTAGAACTCAATATTTTCAGCACCGTTGTCTGTACTTTGGTTTTTGGGGTGGGTGATGATTTCAGTATTTTCCTGACTAAAGCGATGCAGAAAGAACATACGACAGGGAAAAATGAACTTCCTATGTACAGAATCTCGATTATCCTGGCAGTTTTCACAACTATTTTATCCATCGGTTCGTTAATTTTCGCAAAACATCCGGCTTTACATTCTTTAGCTTTGGTTGCTTTGATTGGGATGCTTTCTGTGATTATCATTACCTCAACTTTATATCCGTTCTGGTTTAGGTTTTTAATTATCAACCGAACTAAAAAAGGGCTTTCACCGATAACTTTGAGATTGCTAGTGCGTTCCGCTCTATCATTCATTTACTATGGCCTGGGTGGGATTTTCTTCTCTTTTTTCGGACATTTTTTTGTGAGAAAAGCAAAAGGGAAAGCTTTAAATTTTATAAAAAAATCAATTGCTTTATTCTTAAAATCTGTTTTACATCTTACGCCTTTTGTGAAGAAAAAAGTCATCACAAACTCGAATGAGGACTTCAGCAAACCAGCGATTATCATTGCGAATCACACTTCATTCTTAGACACTTTGGCGATTGCGATGGCAACGCACAAAATCATATATCTGGTGAATGACTGGGTATATGATTCTCCGGTTTTCGGAAAATTGGTAAAAGCTTTAGGCTTTTATCCGGTTTCCCAAGGCATTGAAAATGGGAAAGAAAAATTAAAAGAAAAAATTGACCAGGGATATTCATTAGTCGTTTTCCCGGAAGCGGAAAGATCGTACACGAATGATGTAAAACGCTTCCATAAAGGTGCTTTTTATCTCGCAGAAGAATTCGGTTTAGATATTTTACCATTGTATATTCACGGGAATTCTGAAGTTTTACCGAAAGGTGATTTTATCATCTATGACGGAAACATTATTGTAAAAGTTGGTGACAGAATAAGCAAAGACGACCTGTCATTCGGAACGACTTATAAAGAAAGAGCTAAAAACATCAACTTTTATTTCAGAAATGAATTTGCAAAATTGAGAAATGAAATTGAAGACGAAAATTATTTTAAAAAGAAATTATTTTTAAGTTTTCTTTATAAAGAGACAGAAGTTGTAAAAGAAGTCAAACAAGATTTCAATAAAAACAAATCTGTTTATTTTGAACTGAACAAACATATTGCAAAAGATGCTACTATCTTACACATTGCTGATGACTTTGGGCAGAAAGATGTTTTGCTAACGCTTCACCAAGCGGGAAGAAGAGTTTTTAGTCTTATAAAAGATGAAGAAAAAAGACAGATTGCAGAAAACAATTATATCGTTAAAACAAGAAAAATCAATTATATCAGAAACACGGATGAAGTTGCCAAAGACATTGATATTCTTTTGATTTCAGATCCCAAATTTAATGTAACCGGAATCACTCAGCTTCCGGAAACCGTTATTTTTACAAACACTGAAAATATTGTTTTTGAGAATCCTTCATTTAACTTAGTGTTCACTTCTGAATCAATAAGAGTATTCCGAAACGAATAATAAATTTTAAAAGCATATTTTTGTAATCCATAAAGAATATTAATGCAGAAAAACGTACTTGTTCTCTATTATACACAGACGGGCCAGCTGGAGGATATTATGAAAAATATTGCCCAGCCGTTTGAGGATAAAAAAGACGAATATCTAGTCACTTACTACAACATTCAGCTGAAAGAGGATTTTCCTTTCCCTTGGCCGAGTGATGTTTTTTTCAATACTTTTCCCGAATCTTATTTGCAGATTCCGAGCGAGATTCTTCCGCCACCGGAAAATGTGCTGAATAAAAAATATGACCTCATTCTTTTCGGATATCAGGTTTGGTACCTTACTCCTTCTATTCCTATTATTTCATTTTTGAAAAGCAGTTACGCAGAAGGTTTATTAAAAGACACTCCTGTCGTTACCGTTTCAGGAACGCGAAATATGTGGATGCTTTCTCAGGAAAAATTAAAAGTTTATTTAAAAAATCTGAATGCCAGATTGGTTGGAAACATCGCTTTGGTAGACAGACACGATAATTACACCAGTGTTTTAACAATTCTTCGCTGGCTGACGACCGGACAAAAAGAAAAATCAGGAATGCTCCCCGCAGCCGGAGTTTCTGATGAAGAAATCAACGGAGCAGGAAAATACGGTAAGATCATTGAAAATCATTTTGACAACAATGACTTTGCAAATCTGCAGCCCGATCTGGTAAAAAACGGAGCCGTAGAAATAAGACCTTTTTTAGTAAGAGTAGAGAAAGTAGGCAACAAAATCTTTACGGTATGGAGCAATCTTATTATTAAGAAAAAAGAAAAACGACCTTTGCTGATCAAATTCTTTAAAGTATATTTGATGGCAGCAATTTGGATCATTTCGCCCATTGTGTTGGTTTTTCATATATTATTAGCACCCCTTTTGTGGTCTAAAAGACAGAAACAAAAAGAATATTTACAAGGAATTAATTTAAAATAGAAATGCAAGACGTATTTATAACAAAAGCTTCAACATACTTGCCGAATGAGCCGGTTTCGAATGACGAAATGGAAAGCTATCTTGGCTTGGTCAATAATACACCTTCTAAAGCGAGAGCTTTAATTCTAAGGAACAATAAAATAAAAACCAGATATTACGCTTTAGATAAAGAAGGGAAACCTACGCACACCAATGCCCAGATCACAGCGAAGGCAGTGGAAGGTCTTTTTGACGAAAACTTCAAAAAAGAAGATATGCAGCTTCTTTCTTGCGGAACATCCTCTGCAGATCAGATTCAGCCGTCTCACTCTTCAATGGTACATGGCGAACTGAATATCGGAAAATCTGTAGAAATCAATACGGCAACAGGGCTTTGTAATTCTGGGATGAATGCACTGAACTATGGTTTTCTAAACATTAAAGCAGGCGTAAAAGACAATGCTGTCTGTGTAGGTTCTGAAAGAATGTCAGCATGGATGACTGCCGATAAATTCAATCACGAAGCAGAAAACCTAAAACTTTTAGAAGAAAGACCCATCGTAGCTTTCAAAAGAGAGTTTTTGAGATGGATGCTTTCTGACGGTGCCGCTGCGTTTTTATTGGAGCCAAAACCAAGAGAAAACGAAACATCACTGAAAATAGAATGGATCGATTTCTATTCTTACGCCCACGAAATTGAAGCATGTATGTACTCTGGTTGTGAAAAGCAAGAAGATGGAAGCTTAAAATCCTGGGCAGAATATCCTGCTGAAGAGTGGCTGAACCAATCGATTTTCGCTTTAAAACAGGACACTAAAATTCTAGACAAATACATTCTGGTAAAAGGTGCCGAAAGTTTGAGAACTTCATTCGACAAGCATCAGCTTGATCCTGAGACCGTAGATCACGTTTTAGCACATATTTCTTCAGGATACTTTAAAGAAGGTTTAAAAGAAGAATTTGCAAACGTTGGGTTAGACTTCCCTTGGGAAAAATGGTTCTATAATCTTTCAGAAGTTGGAAATGTAGGCGCAGGATCTATCTTTATTGCTGTTGAGCAACTGATGAATTCAGGAAATCTTAAAAAAGGAGAAAAGATTCTTCTTTGTGTTCCTGAAAGTGGAAGATTTGCTTATTCTTGTGCATTACTAACGGTTTGCTAATGGAAGTTACGTTACCCAATTCCGATCAAAGTTTTGTAGAAAGTCTTATTCCGCAGAAAGCTCCTTTCGTTATGGTAGGCGAGGTTTCAGAGTATTCTGAAAATCATGTCATCTCTGGATTTACCATTAAAGAAGACAATCTTTTTGTGCATGAAGGAATTTTTCAGGCGTCAGGGTTAATTGAGCATCAGGCTCAGACTGTGGCTTTACATACCGGTTACAAATATTTTCTTTTAGGAAAAGAATCTCCGACAGGTTACATCGGTGCCATCAAATCTTTTGAAACAGATGCTTTACCAAAAGTTGGCGATCAGTTAGTCACGGAAGCTACCATTCTCAATGAAATGCTGGGCGTCACTTTAGTAGAAATCATCACTAAAATAAATGATACCGTGATTGCAAAATCACAAATGAAAACGGTTGTAAAATAAAATTTAAAAATATTTCGTCAGTTCGAGTAAAATTCTGCAAGAATTTGTATCGAGAACTTTAGCACATTAACTTCTCGATACGATTTTTTCAAAATCTACTCGAAGTGACGAAATGATATAATTACAGTTTTTTAGAAGAAAAATTTAAATGGAGTTAAAAGAAGAAAACCTCATCAACATTCACCATTTTTTACCGCATCGCCAACCGATGCTGATGGCGGATTATATTCTTGAGCTTACTCCGGAAAAGGTGGTTACTTCTTTTGAAATAAAATCTGACAATATCTTCGTTCATGATGATCATTTTGTGGAAGCAGGTCTTATAGAACATTCTGCACAGACCTCATCCTCGATTCTTGGACAAAGCTTTTTCGCAAACCCTGAGTCAAATACCCAAGTGATCGGTTTTATTACCAATATCAAAAAAATTGAGATTTTTGGTTTGCCAAAAGTAGGTGACAAGATCATTTCTAAAGCTTCCTTAATTTCTCAATATGAAAATATCTGCCAGATTTTCTGCGAAACATTTTCAGGAGATAAATTACTGATTCGTACGGAGATCAGTTTGTTTATCCAAGAACTGAAATCTTAGAATCGTTTTTAAAATATACATGCCGACTCTTTGAGTTGGCTTTTTCGTTTTTCTAAGAGTCTGTTTAAAAATTAAATTAGAAAAATTCGTAATGGGTTTATTTTTAGAAAACAATTTTATAATAAATTGATTGTCAGTTGCTTATGTTGTTTATTTTTCGTAACTTGTTGGTATCGAATCAATTAAGTCACATG
>Ga0308164_10001915_pt1 | contig 22192 bp, 10 predicted proteins | sample PhyTR2_FD_201031 | JGI IMG/M metagenome (GOLD analysis project Ga0308164, IMG submission 201031) | Phyllosphere microbial communities from UC Gill Tract Community Farm, Albany, California, United States - DLSLT.R2 | ecosystem: Host-associated > Plants > Phyllosphere > Unclassified | place: USA... | reverse complement strand
GCTACCTGAACCGGCCGGAACTGACCGCCGAACGCTTCGTCGCCCACCCATCGCTGGCAGGCGAGGTGCTGTACCGCACCGGCGACCTGGTGCAGCGCCTGGAGAACGGCGCGCTGGCATACAAGGGGCGCAACGACGGCCAGATCAAGCTGCGTGGTTTTCGCATCGAGCTGGGCGAGATCGAGCGCCACCTGATGGCCCACCCCAGCGTCGACGCGGCCGTCGTGGTACTCGCCGCCGGGGAAGACGCCAGCCAGCTGGTCGCCTACCTCGTGTTGACCGGCGATGCCGGCCCCGACTGGAAGCAAGGGTTGTACCGGCATCTGTCGGCTGCCGTGCCTGACTATATGATGCCGGGGAGCGTGGTGTCCCTTGACCAGCTGCCTCTCACCGAAAACGGCAAGGTCGACCGCCGCGCATTGCCGGCGCCGGCCGGCAGCGATGTCTGGCAACGCGCTTACGTGGCGCCCGGGACGCCTGCGGAAGCGTTGCTGTGCACGCTGATCGGCGGGCTGCTTCAGGTTGACCGCGTCGGCACTGACGACAACTTTTTCGGCCTGGGCGGCGACTCGATCAAGGCCGTCAATCTGGTCGCGCTCGTACGCGACGCCGGCTTGAGCCTGAGCATTGCCGATATCTTTGCCAGCCCCTGCGTGGCCGACCTGGCCCGGATCGGGGCCAGCGCAGCGCCTCTGGCGGCCATCGCAACGGGCCCGTTCGATCTGATCGGCGCAGACGACCGCGTGCGCCTGCCGGCCGGCATCGAGGCCGCCTGTCCGATGTCGCGCCTTCAGCAAGGAATGATTTACGAAAACATGGCCAGCGCCGACAATTCGGCCTACCACAACGTGATCAACCAGCGCTATCGTGGCGAACCCGACCTCGAGCGCATGCGCCTGGCGCTCGCCAATGTCATGTCGCGCCATGAGATCCTGCGCACGTCCTTCCACCTGGAAGGCTACAGCGAACCCCTGCAGCTGATCCACCAGGCGGCGCCGACACCGCTGCACGTGACCGACCTGCGCGGCATGCACGCCGCCGCGCAGGATGCCCACGTGGCGCAGGAGCTGGCGCGCCTGCGCGGCGAACGCCTCGACCTGACGACGGCCCCGCTGTTCCATGCCCATATCTACCGCCTCACGGACGCCGAGTTCGAATTGATCTGGCTCGAGCACCACGCCATCCTGGATGGCTGGTCGCTGGCCAGCTTCATGACCCAGCTGATGAAGGAGTACACCGTGCTGGCCGACGGCGCCGCCGTGCACGCTGCGGCGCCGCTGTCTTCGTCCTATCGCGACTTCATCGCCGCCGAACGCCGGGCGATCGCCGACCCGGACGAGGAAGCCTATTGGGCCGCCTACCTGGCCGACGCCACGCCCACCATCTTGCAAAGCGCGCCAGCGCGCACGGGAACCGGCGCGCGCCAGATCCCCCCCTTCGACATCCCGTCCGACCAGTTCGCCGCCTGTCGCGCGCTGGCGCGCGCCGTCGGCGTCCCGCTCAAGTCGGTGTTTCTGGCCGCCTACGCCAAGGTGATGAGCAAATTCAGCGGTGAACTCGATTTGCTGGTCGGGCTCACCACCCATGGGCGTCCGGAAACCCGCGACAGCGACGGCCTGCTCGGCTTGTATGTGTCGCAGCATCCGCTGCGCCTGTCGTGCAAGCAGCCGAGCTGGCGCGAGCTGATTCTCGGCTGTTACCGCGCCGAGGCCGAAATCTGGCCCCACCGCTTCTACCCGATGTCGGAGATCAAGCGAAAGCAAGGTGCGCATGCCCAGCCGGAGACCACGTTCACCTACAACCATTTTTCGGTCACCGAAGGCGCGCAGGACATCGGCATGCGCGGCACCCGCGCCCGGGCCAGCTTCGAATTCAACGAGATCGGCCTTGGCGTGACCTTCGTCGTGCGCGACATGCAGGCCAATGCTGGCCAAATCAATGTTGCATTCGACGGCGTGCGCTTCGACGACCGCTTCGCGTTGCGCATCCAGCAGTACCTGGGCGAGGCGCTGGTGACCCTTCTGGCGGGTGTCGATGCCGTCGCCGACGTGCTGCGCGACGCGGACGCGCAGATCGCCGCCGTGCTGGCGCAAAGCACCAAACTGGTGGAACCGCACGACACGCTGGTCGGTCAGTTTCAGAGCCTGCTGGCGGCGCACGCGGGAGTTTGCGCCGTGCAACTGGGCGAGCGCGTGCTCAGTTTCGGCGAGCTGGACGACCAGTCCGGGCGCATCGCCGCTGTGCTGCGCCGACGCGGCGTCGAGCGCGGCGATCTGGTCGGCTTCGCGACCACCCCCTCGCCCGACATGGCGGCCGCGGTAGTGGCCGTGCTCAAGCTGGGGGCGGTGGTGCTGGCGCTCGACCCGGAGCAGACCGCCGCGCGCCTGAGCGACATCATTGATGAGTCGAAAGTGGTCCACATCATCGCCGATCCGGGCCACCGCAGCGCGCTGCTGCCGGACGGACTGACCGTACACGCCCTGCCCACGCTGGCGCACGAGGCGGGCCGGACGGACGAGAGGGCCGAGCCGGTCAACGGTCTGACGGCATGCGATCCGGCCTACGTGATCTATACCTCCGGCTCCACCGGGCGTCCGAAAGGCGTGACCATCGACCATGGCAACGCCCTGTCGTACCTGCGCGGCAGCGAGCGGCGTTTCGCGTTGGCGCCGGGTGAGCGTCTGCTGCAGGTCTCGAACACCGGATTCGACATCTTCCTGATGGAGCTGCTCTACACCCTGCTCAACGCGGGCACGCTTGTCCTGCGCACCAGCCCGCTGCTGCCGGACGGTCCGCAGTTGTGGGAGCTGGTCGATCGCGAGCGCATCACGATCCTGTGCCTGGCGACCGCTTACCTGCATCTGCTCTGCGACGAGTTGCCGCCCGACCTGCACGACGGCGCCGGCGACAGCCTGCGCCTTGTCCTGGTCGGCGGCGAAGCGATGCAGCGGCGCCACGTCGACCGCTGGCTGGAACGCTGGGGCAACCGCAATGCGCTGGTCAACATCTATGGTCCGACCGAAGTTACGGTGACGGCCACCACCTTCGATACACGCACGCTGGTCGACCTGCCGCAATGCCACACCGGCGTGCCGCTGGGCCGTCCGCTCGTCCACGCAAGCTTCTACATCCTGGGCAAGGACCTGCGCCCACTTCCACAAGGCGTCGCCGGCGAACTGTATATCGGCGGCGGCGGTGTGTCGCCCGGCTACATGCACCGGGCGGAATTGACCGCAGAACGCTTCCTGCCCGTGGGCACCGTGCCTGGTGTCAATGAGCGGTTGTACCGGACCGGGGACCTGCTGCGTACGCTGGAGGACGGCCAGCTCGAATTCGTGGCCCGCGCGGATACCCAGCTAAAGATCCGCGGCTACCGGGTCGAGGTGGACGAGGTGCGCCACGCCATCTGCGCGCATGCCCAGATCAAGCATTGCGCGGTGGTGCCGAAGGCCGATGCCGCTGGCGAACGCAAGGTCGTTGCCTACGTGGTTCTGGCCGATACGGCCGGCGACGACACGCTGGAGGCGGTCAAGTCGGACCTGCGCAACCGGCTTCCCGGCTATATGCAGCCGTCGGCCTGGGTCGCACTGGCAAGCCTGCCGCTGACGCCGAATCGCAAAGTCGATGTCCGGGCCTTGCCCGCACCCGACTTCGGTGCTGCCGAAGTGTACGTGGCGCCGGCTTCCGACCTGGAAATGCAAATCCAGCACATCTGGTGCGATGTGCTCACCCGCGACGAGATCAGCGTCGCTGCGGATTTCTTCGCCCTGGGCGGTCATTCGCTGCTGCTCACGCGCCTGCTGTTACGCATCGGACAAGCCTGCGACGTCGAACTGTCGCTCGCCGAACTGATGCGCGGCAGGACCGTTCGCGACATGGCCGCACTGGTTGCGGCAAGCCGCAGCATTGGCAGGGCCGTCACCGGCCAAGCCCCCCCGGACTCGGTCGAACAGGAATGGTAAATGACGTGCGCTCCGGCGCCCCGGACCGCGTCACCGCAACTTCCTTCACAGACACTCGCAGAAAGTAAGCATGTTCACCTATTTCGCAAAGAAACTTAGCGGTATGCTGGCCCTGGCGACGATCTCAAGCAGCATTTCCGCGCTGCTCGCCGTCTCGCTGTTCGTCATGATCTCCCGGGCCCGGACGGCGGGACTGCAGGACTTCGATACCCTTCGGTACGCGCTGGCCTGGCTGCTGCTGCTTGTCACGTCGATCGGCGCTTCGCGCCTGCTCTCGCTGCTGGCCGCCAGGTCCGTCTACAAGATCAGGACATCGCTGATACGGCGCATCCTGGGTACATCGTACGAAAAGCTGGAGCAGGCAGGCTCGCCACGCCTTTACAACGTCCTGACCAACGACGTGACAACTCTCTCGAACACGTTCTCGGAGCTGCCCACCTTCGTGTTCAACGTGATCCTGATGGTGTGCTGCCTGTCCTTTCTGGCGTTCCTGTCGCTCAAGCTGTTCGCCGTGCTGGCGGTAGCGATCGGCGTGTCCTTCCTGGTCTCCAAGACCCTGATCCGCCGGCTCGGGAAACTGGGAGCGAAGCTGCGCGAAACACAGGACGCGTCCATGGAAGCCTATCGCGGCATGCTCGACGGCAGCGCGCAGCTCACCGTGGACGGAGCACGCAAATCGTTCTATTACAACCACGACCTGGAACAACAGGCCAGAACCCTCGGCAACGCCGAGGTCAAGTACCGGTTTTACTCCGACATCAACCGCATCGTGACGGTGGCCCAGATCTTCCTGCTTCTGGGCTTCATGATGGAAGCGGGCCGGCGCCTGGGCGACACGACCATCGTGATGACGTTCGCTCTGGTCATCACGTACTGCGCCAGCCCATTTGCCAACGTGCTCAATCTGCTGCAGCTGTTCGCCAATGCCCGGATATCGCTCAACAAGATCGACAGTCTGCAGATCGACCCGGAAATCGATCCGCAACTGAGCGTAACGGCCCCGCTCGAATGGACAAGCATCCGCTTTTCGCAAGTCGAATACACCTACCGCAAGGACGGCAGCGAGACCCCGTTCGTACTCGGCCCCATCGACCTCGAAATCCGCAAGGGTGAAGTGACCTTCATCACGGGCGGCAACGGCAGCGGCAAATCGACCTTCATCAAGCTGCTGCTCACCCTGCACGAGCCAAGCAGCGGCACCGTGTACATCGACGGCGTGCCGCTGGACGCGGGCAACCGCGACGGCTACAAAGCCTTGTTCGCAATTGTGCTGTCGGATTTCTACCTGTTCAGGCAGGTGCTCGATGCAGACGGCGAGCCGGCAGCGAATGCCGATGTCAAGACCCTGCTCGACCGCTTCAACCTGAGCTCGGTGGTCAAACTGAATGACGGCGCCTTCGACACGGTGCGCCTGTCCCAGGGACAGAAAAAACGGCTGGCGCTGGTGGCGGCGATTGCGCAGAACAAAGATATATACGTGCTCGACGAATGGGCCGCCGACCAGGATCCGCATTACCGCCAGGTGTTTTACGAGCAAATCATTCCCTGGCTCAAAGCCAGCGGGAAGACCATCGTCGCGGTCACGCACGACGACCGTTATTTCGGCGCCGCCGACCACCGTCTCGATTTCGAGGCCGGCAGCGTGCGCAACGATAGCGTCAGCCACAGCTTCACGGGCGGCGTGGCCATACCATTGCTGAAAAAAACGGTCGCCTGAACGGCGCGCTGTTCACCTTCCTTCCCCAATTTTCAGGAGACATCGATGCAACACACACACCGCACACTGAGCTCGGAAGACAGCGAACGCATCGCAGCGCTGGTCCATCCACTGACACCGCAGGAATTCATGGGCAACGTATGGCCGGGCACGTTCCAGCATTTCACGGGACCGGTCGAGCGCCTGGCCGAGCTGCTCACCCAACCCGGACTGGCCGACGTCGAAGCGCTCGTGCGCAACCCGATGCGCGGCGAAATCCGCGGCGAACCGACGCTTCCGGGACGCAGCATCACGCGCGAGCTGACGCCGGAGCGGGCGATCGAACTGTACAAGGAAGGCGACACGATCTTCCTCACGCGACTGGCGAGCGAGCCGCTGCTCGAATGGGTCCGGACCCTGGACCGCGCCTTTGGCCTGATGCCCGGCACGACCCAGATCAATGCATTCGCATCGAGCGCCGGACCGGGCCTGAACTGGCACTGGGATCCGCAGGAATTGTTCATCGTCCAGATCAAAGGCGCGAAGCGCTGGAACGTCGCGCCCAACGACGCGGTGGAATGGGCGTCGATAGGCAGCTCGCAGGACTGCGACAAGATTCCGGCGATGCGTTACCAGATGAACAATCCGGGTGCGCCGGTGATACCGCCCACTGAATGGACCACGATCGACATGGTGCCGGGCTCGGTGTTGTACATGCCGCGCGGTTACTGGCACTGCACGGAAAGTATCGACGAAAGCATCCATTTGGTCTTGCAGGTGAAGATGCTCTCGTGGCGCGATGTATTTGAATACCTGTTCGAACACGTCCCCGCGTTCTACAGCCTGGAGTGGCGCAAGCCGAGCCTGGCCCTGGCGCCGGACCGCTTGCTCGACGACGGCCTGAAGGAATTCCAGGAGCGTTGTGCAGCGTTGAGCGCCTTCGCCACGCCTCAGGGCGTGCTGGCGCTGGCGCGGACGTTCTCCGAGAGCCGCGAATAAAAATAACTGCATCGAATGACGAGGGAGTATGCATCAATGAACCATGAAGTTGCCCTGATTAATCGGCTCGACGCGATCGGAATTCAAGTACGGCTGACCGATGGGAAACTGACGACGCGAAGCGCGCCCGGCAGCGTGACCGCCGAAATCGCCGCCCTGATCCGGCAGCAGCGCGACGCGCTGATCGCCTTCCTGCGCCAACGCGAACTGGGCGAGTCGCTGAAGTCTTCGGCCATTCCCGCGCGCGCAGAGAACGCCCATCCGCTGTCGTACGCGCAGAGGCGGTTGTGGCTGATCGACCGCATTGGGGATACGGGAACGGCCTATCACATACCGGCGGCGCTGCGGATCGAAGGCCTGCTCGACCGCGACGCGCTCGAGCAGGCCTTCGACGCCATCGTCGAGCGGCATGCGGTCCTGCGCACGGTGTACATCGCGCACGAAGGCGGGCCGATCTGCGAAGTGCGTCCCCATGCCCGCTTCGCGCTGGAGAGCGTGCGCCTGTGCGCGGGCCACACGCTGGGGACGGTCATGGCCGCGGAAAACGCGCGGCCCTTCGACCTGTCGCGCGACCTGATGCTGCGCGCTACGCTGGTACAGGTGGCTCCGGACCACAACGTCCTGGTGCTCAATATGCACCACATCGCCTCCGACGGCTGGTCGATCGGCATTCTGGTCAAGGAACTGATCGCATTGTACGAAGGCGCCACGCTTGCGCCACTCGCCGTGCAATACGGCGACTATGCCGCATGGCAAAGCGACTGGCTGGCCGCCGGCGCTCAGGCGCACCAGCTGGATTACTGGAAGCGGCGCCTCGACGGTATCGCCCACCTGCACGCGCTGCCCACCGATCGGCCACGGTGCGAGCGCCAGCAGTATCAGGGCGCGCAGTACAGCTGCACGCTGGACGATGCATCAGCCCTGCAGGCGCTCTGCCGCGGCGCCGGCGCCACCTCGTTCATCGCATTGCAGCTGGCCTTCGCGGTCCTGCTGTCGCGCTGGAGCCACGAAACGGACATCGTGTTCGGCACGCCGGTCGCCAACCGCCTGCGGCCCGAACTCGACGGCCTGATCGGTTTCTTCGTCAACACGCTGGTGCTGCGCAACCAGATCGACCCTGCGCGCTCTTTCGCAGACCTGCTCGCCGAAGCGGTCAGCAACACGGCCACCGATTTCGATCATCAATCCTTGCCCTTCGACGTGCTGGTGGAGGCGCTCAATCCGGTGCGCTCCCCGGCCCACCCCACGCTCGTGCAAATCATGTTTTCCATGCATAACGCGGTCCCGAGCACGATCCGGCTCGAGGGTTTGTCGCTGTCGGGCGTGGACACGGCCGGCATCAGCGCGAAGTTCGACCTGACCTTGAACGTGGTCGAAAGCGGCGGCACGCTGAACATGAGCTGGCAGTACAGCACGGCCCTGTTCAATCCCGGCACCATCGAAGCCATGGCACAACAGTACCTGACGCTCCTGCGCGACATCGGGCGGCGCCCGGCGGTGCCGGTGGCCAGGCTGGACATGCTGGCGCCCGGAGAAAAGGAACGCCTGCTGGCCCTGAACGGCGCCCCGGGCACAGGGCCTGGGGACGCGATTCCACAGCTGTTTCGCCATCATGTCGAGCGCGCTCCGGGACGCGTCGCACTGATTGAGGGCGAGCGGCAACTAAGCTATGGACAGCTGGACGACGAAGTCAGGCGCCTGGCTGCCTGGCTGGTCGGGCGCAACATGCGCGACGAGCAGGCCATCGGTATTTACATGGACCGCGGTATCGACATGGTCGTGGCGATGCTGGCGATCCTGCATGCCGGCGGCTGCTACGTGCCGATGGACGTGACGATGCCGGCCGAACGCGTCGCACTGGTCGTGCGCGATACCGGATGCGAACTGGTGCTGTGCAACGCGCGCCGACGCGCCCTTCTCGACGGTCTGCCGACCGAGCCGGTGGCGATCGACCAGCTCGACCTGGACTGGACACGGCTCGACGAGCTGCCCGATGCACGCGGCGGGCGCCGCCTCGCCTACCTGATGTATACCTCCGGCTCGACCGGGCAGCCCAAGGGGGCCATGATCGAACAGCGCGGCATCGTGCGGCTGGTGTGCGACGCCGGCTACTGCCGCATTACCCCCGCGCACACCGTCTCGCAATCGTCCAACAGCTCGTTCGACGCCGCGACCTTTGAAATTTTCGGCGCCCTGCTCAACGGCGCCTGCCTCAGCTTCATCGATGTCGATACACTGATCGATCCGGACCTGCTCGAACAAGCGATCGAACGCCAGAACATCGACATCATGTTCCTGACCACGTCACTGTTCAACCAGAGCGCCCAGCTCAGGCCGCGCATGTTCGCGCACCTGGACACGCTGCTCATCGGCGGCGAGGCGGTCGACAAGCGGGTGATCGACCGCGTGCTCACGTCGGGCGGCAAGCCGCGCCACCTCATCAACGGCTACGGCCCCACCGAAAACACGACCTTTACCACCGCCTTCGAGATGCAGGAGGTCGGGGCCGCGTATCCGATCGGACGCCCCATCCGGAACACCACCTGCTACGTCCTCGGCCGCGGGCGGGAACTCTTGCCACTGGGTGCGCTCGGCGAGCTGTACACGGGCGGCGACGGGGTGGCACGCGGCTATCTGAACCGGCCGCAGGAAACCGCCGCCAGCTTCATCCCCGACCCCTTCGCCGGCGACGGACTGCTGTACAACACGGGTGACCTGGCGCGCTGGCGGCCCGACGGCACCCTCGACTACGCCGGCCGCAGCGACTTTCAGATCAAGCTGCGCGGTTTTCGCATTGAACTGGGCGAGATCGAAGCGAGCCTGACCCGGCTCGCCGCGGTGCAGGACGCGGTGGTCCTGGCGCGCGCCGATGGCCCGGGCGAAAAGCGCCTGGTGGCCTACGTGACCGCGGCGCCGGGCGAAACCTTGCGCACAGACATATTGCACGACGCACTGGCTGCCCACCTGCCGTCTTACATGATGCCGAGCGCCTATGTGCTGCTCGACGCACTGCCGCTGAACGCCAACGGCAAACTCGATCGCCGCGCCTTGCCGGCGCCGCACGCGGACGCCTACCTGCATGCCCGGTACGAAGCGCCCCAGGGCGAACACGAGCAGGCCATGGCAACGATCTGGCAAGACCTGCTGCGGGTAGAGCGGGTCGGGCGGAACGATAACTTCTTTGCGCTCGGCGGCCATTCCCTGCTGGCGGTGCAGCTGTGTGCCCGCCTGCGCGGTGGAAACGCGATCACGCTGCGAGACGTCTTCGCCCAGCCGACGCTGCAGACGCTCACATGCTGCCTCGAGAAGGCTGTCGATGTCGAGCAGCACCCCATCCTGCAGGCCGATCGTAATGCCCCCATTCCCTTGTCGTGGAGCCAGCAGAGCATGTGGCTGCTCGAGCAGCTCGGCGGTATTGGCGCAGCGTACCATATGCCTTTCGGCGTGCGCCTGGCCGGTTCCCTCGATTTGACCGCGCTGCGCCGCGCGCTCGACAGCCTGGTCGAACGCCATGAATCACTGCGCACGACCTTCAGGGCCGACTGCCAGGTCATCTCCGAGCCCGCGCCCTTCACGCTACGCGAGATCGATGCAACCGCCTGGAGCGGCGACGAGATTGCCCGCTACAGTGCGCAGGCAGCCAGTGCACCCTTCGACCTGGGCGCGGGCCCGCTGATCCACGCCACCCTCCTGAAGCTGTCGGCCGATACGCACCTGCTGCTGTTCGTCATGCACCATATCATTTCGGATGGCTGGTCGATCGGCGTGCTGGTCCGGGAACTCGGCGCGCTGTACACCGCCTTTCACGGCGGCCTGCCCGATCCCCTGCCGCCGCTGGCCATGAGATTCGCCGACTACGCGCTGTGGCAGCGCGCACGGCTGCAGGGCGCACTGCTGCAGGAGCACGTCGATTACTGGAAGCGCCAGCTTGGGGACGCGCCCGCATTGCTGGAACTTCCCCTCGACCGCCCCCGCCCACCGGTCCAGAGCCACGCAGGCCGCAGCATCGGCTTTGTACTGGATGACGAGCTGGGCGCCAGGCTGAACGCGATGGCACGCGAGCACGGCGTGACCCTGTTTACGATCCTGTACACGGGTTTCTCGATCATGCTCGCCAAGCTCAGCGGCCAGGACGACGTCGTCGTCGGCGTGCCGGTGGCGAACCGCCATTCGGCGCAGGTGGAAAGCCTGATCGGCTTCTTCGTCAACACGCTGGCCCTGCGTCTGCGCATGACCGAGGGGGCCAGCGTGTCCGATTTGCTGGCCCAGGCCCAGGAGACGACGCTGACTGCCTACGAACACCAGGAGTTACCCTTCGAGCAGGTAGTGGAGGTGCTGCAGCCCGCACGCACCCGCGCGCACAGCCCGGTATTCCAGGTCATGTTCAGCCTGCAGAACACGCCTTCGGGCACGCTCGATCTGCCGGGCTTGCGCCTGGAGGCGCAGGCCGTTTCAGCGAACGTCGCCCAGTTCGACCTCTCCATGTCACTGCACGAATCCGCAGGCCGGATCGCGGGCGATGTCAACTACATGAGCGACCTGTTCGACGCCGCAACCATCGAACGCTGGATCGACCATTTCCAGACAGTGCTGATGGCAATGGCGCGCGACGCGAGGCAGCCGGCCGCTGCGCTGTCATTGCTGAGCGACGCTGAACGGCACAAGGTCACGCAGCTGTTCAACGCCACTGAGGCCGATTATCCGCGCGAGCGGCTGATCCACCAGCTGTTCGAGGATCAGGCCGCGCGCACGCCCGACGCCGTTGCACTCAGTCACACCGGCGAGCAGCTGACTTACGCCAAGCTCAACAGCGAAGCCAATCGCCTTGCGCGTTGCCTGCTTTCACACGGCGCAGGCCCGGGGCGGCTCGTCGCAATCAGCGCCAGGCGCAATGCGGCGACAATCGTGGGCCTGCTGGCGATCCTCAAGGCGGGTGCGGCGTACGTGCCGCTCGATCCGGACTACCCGAGCGAGCGGCTGGAATACATGCTGCGCGACAGCGCGGCCATGGCCCTGCTCACCGATGGCGAGCCGCCCGCCACACTGCGCCGGCAACTGCGCGGGGATGCGCCAGTGATCGATTTGCGCAACGACCAGCAGTGGCGGCATCATGGCGACGCCAACCCTGTCGTGGACGGCCTGGACCCTGCATGCCTGAGCTACGTGATGTACACCTCCGGCTCCACCGGTCAGCCCAAGGGCGTGATGGTGGAGCACCGCAGCGTGGTCAACCATCTCGACGCATTTTGCCGGCGTCTGGACCTCGGCCCGGCCGACCGCATCCTGCAATTCGTTTCGCTGTCGTTCGACGCCGCCGTCGAGGATATCTTCGGCGCCCTGGCCTGTGGCGCGGCCCTGGTGCTGCGTACGGACGATTGGCTGGCGGGGTCGGCGGCATTCTGGTCACTCTGCGAGGCGGAGCAGCTCAGCATCGTCGACCTGCCGACGCGCTTCTGGGCCGAGCTCGCGCAGTCCGGCGCGAGCTCTCCTGCCTGCGTGCGCTGGGTGGTCATCGGCGGCGAGGCGATCGGCGAGCATACACTCGTCTCCTGGCTCGCCGCCGGGACCCAGCCACGCCTGCTGAACACCTATGGGCCGACCGAAACGGCCGTCAGCGTCACGGAGACCGAACCGCGCGCCGCCTGCGACTGGCGCAGCATCGGCCGCCCGAACCAGAACACACGCATCTACATCCTCGATCGGAACATGGCGCCGGTCGCGATCGGGGTGGCGGGCGAACTCCATATCGCGGGCGTGCAGGTGGCGCGCGGATACCTGAACCGTCCCGATCTGACTGCCGAGCGCTTCGTCGCCGATCCGTTCGGTGCCGGCGGCCGCATGTACAAGACTGGCGACCTTGGCCGCTGGCGCGCTGACGGCAGCATCGACTACCTGGGACGTAACGACTCCCAGGTCAAGATTCGCGGTTTCCGCATCGAGCCGGCCGAGATCGAAACCAGCCTGGCACAGGCGCTTGGCGTGGACGTGGTGGTGCTGGCGCGCGAGGACGAGCCGGGCGACAAGCGCCTGGTGGCCTATTACGGTGGCGCAACGGAGTTCGCCGCGAGCAGCGTGCGTGCGCAGGCCAGCAGCTTGCTACCAGCGTACATGACGCCGACGGCATTCGTCCATATACCCTCCTGGCCACACACGCCCAACGGCAAGCTCGATCGCAAAGCCCTGCCGGCGCCCACCGCCGGTGCGTATGCCGGCCGGACCTACACCGCGCCGCAGAATCCGACCGAAGCGGCCGTTGCCCGTCTTTGGGAATCACTGCTCAAGACCGGGCCGCTCGGGCGGCACGACAATTTCTTTGAACTTGGCGGTCACTCGCTGCTGGCTGTCCGGATGCTGACGCAAGCGCGCGCCGCGTTTGGCGTCGCCCCACCGCCCGCCAGTGTGTTCACGCACCAGACGGTGGCCGGGTTCGCGGCCCTGCTGGGCGCGGTCGGCGAATCGGCGCGCCTGGCGGACAGCGCCGACGATCACATAGTGCTGCGCGAGCATGCGGGCGGCAAGGCACCGTTGTTCTGTTTGCCAGGCCTGTTTGCCAACGGACTGGAGTTCAGCGGCATCGCCGCCGCGCTGCAGGACGAGCGCAGCGTGCATGCATTCGTCTGCCCTACCCTGACCGCTGCCCGCTGGGAAGAATGGGACATGCCGGGGCTGACGGCAATGTACGCCGACCGCATTGCCAGGCTGGCAAACGGCGCTCCGGTGGCGCTCCTGGGCTGGTCCGTGGGCGGCTACCTGGCCTTCGACGTGGCAAAGCTGCTGCAAGGGCGCGTGGCAGTGGAATTTGTTGGCCTGGTCGATGTCCACGATGGCGGCGAAGCGGCGCTCGAACCCGGATTGCTGCTGGCCGATGAAGCCAGCCTTGACAGCATGCTGACAAACTGGTCGGAGGAGACCGGCATGCCGCCACAATGGCAGAGCCTGTTCAAACGTCTGGATCACGTGGAGAAGCAACTGGTCTGGGAGAAACTGCAGGACATGCCTGCTTTCGTGCGTACCGGTACGGATGTGGGCGGTGCCGAGTACGCGGCATGGGCGCACCTCAATCATGGTCGCATGATGCGCCGCCATGACGTGTGTGCCGGGCCGGTACCGGTGCACGTCTGGGCCGCCGGCCACAGCGTTGCGCATACCGGCGCCTCCCTGCGCGACTGGTCGGCGCTGGCCGACGTGCAGTTGTCAGCCGTGATCGACGACTGCGACCACCGTACCGTACTCGACCGGCCAGCCTTTCTCGAGCAGTTACGGATGCAGCTGAACGCGAGCGAACGTCGCCTGCCATCTGTCTCACCCAATGATACCGACACCAATGCAGGGAAATAACATGACTGAAAACATCGTAAAAGTAATCGATCTGGTGCCGGGCAAGGTGGCGCCGCTGACGACAGTCGACGCCAGCGTGCTGACACAGAAAATGTTTCAGAAAGAGTTTTTAAACAAACATATTCCCGTTTTGATCAAAGGCGCAGCCAAGCACTGGCGCGCCGTCGAACGCTGGCCGGAACCGGGCTATCTGGACGCCTTGTGCGCCGGGGAGGAAGTAAAAATGGCGCGCAAATTCAACGCGGCGACAGCGCACGATTACCAACTGGAAACCATGAAACTGCGCGACTGCTTTGCGCAGCTGCGCGCCAGCGCGGACGACACAACCTATTCGATTCCCGCCACCGCCATACCGGAACAATGGACTCGGGATCTGGGCGATCATGCGTTCCTGGGAACATTGGACCAACAACCGCGCTCGTATCCGCGCGACCGCATCTTCATCTACAGGAACGCATCCTCGGAGTGGCATTACCATCCTTTCGACGAAACCATCACCACCCAGGTCGCCGGCAGCAAGCGCTTCTCCCTGTTTCGCCTGACCGCCGGCAACTGGCTACCAAACAGCGAACTGATCGAATCGAAAGCACATCATCGGCCCGATGGCGCACGCGCCTTCCCCACCGACCAGCCGCTCACAAAGTACGAGAGCGTGCTCGAAGCCGGCGATTCGGTCTATATCCCGCCGTTCTGGTGGCATGGCGTCGACACGGCCGATACCGGGATCGGTTACACGCTGGCGCACTGCTTCCGTACGCCGGTGGCGCGCCTGGCAGCGTGGCAGGACCCGGTCACCCGGCGCGTCTTCCGGCAAATTGCGGCCAAGCACAAGCTGGCCGTGCCGGTCGCGCTGGGCCTCATCGGATACAGCACACTGCGGCGCGTGATGTCCGGCGAAAAATGGTGACAGGCGTCGTCAGCGGTCCGTGGCACCACCTGCCCGGGCCAGACTCGCGCATGCCACCCGTATGCATCCTGCCCTTTGTTGCGGAACGTTTCGATCCGGGCAGCTTTGGCGAGCAAGGCATTGCCTGTCCGCCTGCCGTTGCCCGCAGCGTGCGGCGCCGGCAGTCCGAGTTCTTCGCCGGCCGCCTGGCAGCCCGCCATGCACTGGTGCGCATTCACGCCGCGTCGGACCAGGTGCCGGTCGGCGTCATGCGCGAGCCTGTGTGGCCGCCGGGGATCATCGGCAGCATTTCGCATTCCCAACGATACGCAGCAGCAGTCGCACTGGCGGCCGGACGGGAACGCGGGGTCGGCATCGACATCGAACACGTCGTGACGAACGACGCGCAGGCGTCACTGCTGGTCACCGCTATCAGCGCCGCCGAGTTCGACTACTTACGCGGCCTGGACACGGTGTTGCCAATCGCTATGCGCCTGACGATCGCGTTTTCGGCCAAAGAAAGCCTGTACAAAGGGGCGTTCGGTTCGGTCGGGCGCTTCTTCGATTTCAGTGCAGCGGCTGTCACCGCCATCGATGTTGAACGCTGCCTGCTGTCGCTGACATTGACAGAAACATTGTCGCCCGATTTCGTGAAGCACCAAACCTGCACGGTGGCCTACGATTTCATTGATCCTGCCACGGTGCTGACGAGCTTCATCTGGTAGCGTGCAACCGTCAGGGCCTTGCACCCCGGCTGCGCAGGTAGTCGCGCATTGGTGTGTTGCGCGCCTGGTTGAGCGGCGTACGCCAGCGGCCCTCGTCGGCCCATACCCCCTGATTGACGTCGGCGCCCAGTGTCACCAGGCGCCTGACGACATCGATGTGGTCGTTTCGCACGGCGCTGATCAACGCCGATTCATCATAGGCGCTGGCGGCGTCGACGCGCGCGCCTGCAGCGATCAGGCGCTCGACGACTGGCAGATGGCCGCGCGCGGCAGCAACTGTCAACGGGGCGCCATCGCCTTCGACCGGCATGTTGACGTCGGCATCCAGCGCCAGCAGCGCCTCGACCAGCGCCCGATCGCCGTTGCCGGCGGCGACGATGAGCGCGCTGCCGTCGCCTTTCACGGCGGCGTTGACACCAGCACCGGCGCCGACCAGCTCCCTGACGCGGACCAGGTTCCCGTCCCGTGCAGCTGCAACCAGCGCGATATCCTGTGGCGAAGCGGCCATGGTGCCGGCGCCGCCCTCCCCGCCCAGTCGCGGCGTGGCTGCGTAGGCCAGTGCCAGGAACCCGGCAAGCACACAGGCAAAACCCAGCGAGCGCACCGCCCTGTCTGTCGTGTTCAGTGGCGCAGCATGGCGCAGTACGCAGCTCACGCGTGCGGTCAGGGCCTGGGGCGTACCGAACATGCGGCTGGCAAACACGCCGTTGTGCGCACGCGCCATACGCTCGACGCTGGCCAGCAGGGAGCGGGCATATTGTTTGCGCGCGCCGGTACGTGCGGCGGCGTGCTCGTCGCATGCCATTTCGCGCCCCAGGTCCAGGCGTTTGCCAATCAGGGCCAGCGCCGGGTTCCACCAGAATACGGCCGCCACAGCCTGCTGAAACAGACCTGCCCAACGGTCGTACCGGCGAACATGGGCAATTTCGTGATTCAGGATGTCGCGCATGGCCACCTCGCCCAGCTCAGCCGCCAAGCCACGCGGGACCAGGATGCACGGCCTGCACAGGCCCACCACCATCGGTCCGCCTGCCTCCCCGGATTCCTTGATGCGCACGTTCGGCGGCAATTCGGACCGGACCAGCCGTTCGAGCCAAGGCATGGCCCGGGCGCCGCAGGCCAGTTCGGACGCGGCGCGCCAGCCGCGGTACAGGCGAACCAGTTGCACGGCAACGCCAAGCAGCCACGCCAGGATGATTGCGCTTTCAAACGTGCCGTGAGAACCCGTTCCCTGCTCGACGACACGGGCATCCTGCGCGAGCATTGCGCGTCCGGACGGCGCAGCGTCCGCCACAGCTGCAGAGACGATCGACGACATCGCCGGCATGGACAGGGCCGGAATCAGCGCTTCCTTCGGCTGCGGCGCGAACATGGCCAAGGGGGCGGCCACCGACAGCACCAGCACCAGCAGCCAAAGATGGGAAAGCCAGTGCGCGCTCATGCGGCAGGCCCTGACGAAGGCGGCCGCCAGCAACAACAACAGGGTGCTCTGCCACAGATGTTGCAAGGCAATCGAAACCAGTAGATCGTTCCAGAAGGCGCTCATTCTCTGTTCTCGTCGTCGGGTGCGTCGTCGATCATGCGTCGCAATGCATCCATTTCGGACGGGCCGATTTCATGTTCCTGGACCAGGTGCTGCGCCAACACGGCCGGAGAACCGTTGAAGAACTGCCTGAGCAGGTGCTGCAGTGCGCTTGCAGCAGCGTCTCTGCGGCTGACAACGGCACTGTAGATGAACGCCCGGCCGTCGCGTACATGGCTGACCAGTCCCTTCTTTTCAAGGATCCCGAGCATCGTCAGCACCGTGGTATAGGCGGTAGGCGTGATCCTCGACAATTCATCCGTGACTTCACGAACGGAAGCGCTTTTTTTCTTCCAGAGTACTTCGAGCACCTTGCGCTCGGTCTCGGTCAATGTCGGGGTACTGGGGCGAGCCATGGGTTCTCCTGGAAATACGCGTCGGGCGGCAGCGTCAAATCTGCTGGCCTGCCAGCGGCTGCACCACGGCCATGGCTGCGCCGCGCGGCGCGGCCGCAGCGCCGACCGGGTCATGCGACGCGTTGACGAAGTCTACCAGCAGGCGCGGAAACAGTGGATCGGTGTTGATACAGAAGTGACCGCCCGACAGCGTCACCTGTCGGCTTTGCGGAAACAGCGAGTGCCATGCGAAGACGTCGGCCAGCGGCATGGCATCGTCGCGACCGGCGATGATCAGGGCCGGAATGGCGTTCAACGATGGATTGAGCGCCGGCATGGCGAAGGTCTCTCCAAGCTTGAAGTCGGCGCGAATCATGGGGCTGAGCAGACGCATGAGTTCGAGATTGTCGAGCAGTTCCTGTGGCGTGCCGTCGAGTTCCTTCAGCCTGTCGAGGAACGCCGGCTCTGGCAACGTGCTCAGCGGCTCGCGGCGGTACGGCACGGTAGGGGAAGCCTTTGCCGACAGGATCACGGCCCGCGGCGCCGGTGCGCCCAGATTGAGCAGGCTGTTGAGAACGGCAAAGGTCATCAGCGCACCGTTGCTGTGGCCGAACAGTTGATATGGCTTGTCGAGCAAGGGCCGCAGGTGTGGCAGTAGCGCCGACACCAGCGTGCCCATGTCGTCGATGGGCGGCTCGCCCATGCGCATGGCGCGGCCAGGCAGCTGCACGCCGATCAACTCCACATTGCGGGGCAGCCAGCGATGCCATGGTGCGTACGCCGCCGCACTGCCGCCGGCGAAGGGAAAGGCAAACAGTCTGAGGGGGGCGCTGCTGTCGCCGGACAGGGGAACAAACCAGGGGGATTTTTTCATGATCGTTTCCTTTCGAAAAAGTGGCTGGCGCGTCCCGACCCGGGCACGCGCCGCAGGACTGGCGTGTTTAAGAGCGCGCACCTTTACTGAGCAGGAAGTTACGGATCTTCGCATCACGCGCCTGATTCAGTGGCGTACGCCAGCGCTTCGCATCCGCCTGGGCGCCCAGATTGACATTGGCGCCCTGTTCGACGAGCTGCCTGACAACCGTCAGATGGCCGGCGCGCGACGCGTTGATGAGTGCCGTTTCGTCGTGAGGACAAATCGTATCGACCTGCGCGCCGGCCCGAAGCAGGCGGGCAACGACTTCCGTGTGCCCCTTGATCGCCGCCGCAATCAAGGCGTTACCGTCGCCTTCCCAGCACTTCTCGACGGTCGCACCGCTCTCCAGCAGTGCATCGACCATCTTCAGGTTGCCCCGGCGGGCCGCAGCGATGAGCGCGGTCCCGTCGCCGTCCGCGCCTTCGTCGATGTTGGCGCCCCGTGCCAGCAAGGCGCGCACGGCCTTGATGTCATTGCTCTTGGCTGCCTCTGCCAGACGCGCACCGTTCTCGGTCGAGACCTGTGCGGCCGGCGGCCGATCGCCCGGGGCCAATGCCTGCGCAGGTGCGGTAGCGCCGGACTGGGAAACGCAGATCACGGCGGCCGCCGCGAGGATGCCCCGCGCCAGCATGTGGGATTTTGTTGGGTTCATCGATAGCTCCATGTCGAAAGTCCTGCGTGATGAGGCGAACGCCAGGCGGCGCGTTGTCGGCCTGCCCGGCGGATGCGAGGCAGCGGGATGGGCTGACCGCGTGGTGCCTGCTGCGGTATGCCAACCCTGAGAAAATTAAAACACGCGCTCGCGGCACCGTCAACTAATTAATTAGTTGATACAATCTCGATGGTCGAAAATGTTACTCCCCTGAGCAGCGATTTGCGATTGCCGGCGCGCCTCGTGCTCATTGCAACAAGACCATGCCCATTACCTGCGACCGGATGAGGTCACGAACGGTGTGCAACTGCCAGGACGGGCGCGGCCGAGCGACAGCCGGCCGCCGCGAATGGTCTTTTCAGGTCCAGTAAATATATTCGGAACCCGGCATTTTCGCGACGAAGCAATTGATTGCTACCCTCTTGCTGCGCGTACTGGTGACCGCGTGAATGTATTTCCCGTTGATGATCGCCATGTCTCCCGATTCAACGGCAAGTTCAACATAGGACTTATCCTCCAGCAGATCGAGCGGATACGGATAGCCATTTCCCTGCAGTTTCAGGCGGTCGCGCGTTGCGGTGTCCGGGATATAGTCGTAGATTCGCAATCGCCCTGACACCGCATCTGCGCTCGCATAGAAGTTAATCGCCATTACGTTGTTTGCGTCCCGCACCTCCCAACCGTCATTTCGGTCGCAGTCGATCTGCGAAAAGTCCTCGTGTGGACGCAGTAAAAATTCGCTGGTGATGGACAAATCGGGGAGCCATTCGACCGCGCGCGCATGCAACGCCTCCCGCTCTCCGAGCCGGGAAGGACGAATGGAATTTCCTGTCTTCGCGCCGAGTGCTTCGTGCGCCAACCGTATCGGGTCTACCGTATTTTCGAAAATACTGCTGACCGAGTCCCGGGCTTCCAGGCACTGCTTGAAATATTCCGTCGGCGTCTTGCTGTAATGGGTCGCACCGAGTATATAACCCGGAACGTTATCGGGACGCCGGCGCCGGTGCTCCGACTCGAAGAAGTTTTTCTGAATGGCGAAACAGTCGGCTGGCGCCAGTACGCCTTTGACCAAAGCAACGTCCAACTCGCTGGCGCTGACCATCGATATCGCATTGCCGATGAGTTCGGCACCTTTGAATTTCCTGTATTTCACTCGCGTTCCTTTGCAAAAAAACCCATCCACTCGCTCCTTCAATGCGCCGGCATCATTATATGCTCACTGAGTTTTTTAGAATGATGCAGCAAGGCCATTCTAGCGGGAAAATTTTGACATAAATATGTTCCTGACATATTTACACGCTTGACTAAGCTTTTGGGATAATGCCACAACTCTATTTGACCTGGAAATTTATAAGGAAATATTTTTTAAGCATATTCGCACGCGCTCTAACATCCGCCTGTCATCACGTGCCCGAATCGATTCAGAGAGCGATAATCTTGCTGGCGACGCCACCATGTGATTACCGGCCGCGAAATAGAGGCATGCCAATCCAGAATCAATTTTTTAACGAATGAAGATGATCTGATCTGGCCTGGGTGACAATGCGAGAGTTTTTGCATTGCACTGAAGTGCCATAATTTTGTTTTAATTAAAAATCAAAATCTCAATGCACTAGTGCACCCGCATATTTATTCACTTTCCTGCAAACGAGCTGCTTATCGTGGATGAATCGCTGAGCAAAGTAATACCGATAATTGAAATCAGGAGCACTCATTCACATGATTCACCCATTCACCGGCATGCGGGTAGTACCTCGAAGATTCCTTGAAAATCAAGTTCGAATCGTTCCTCAACACATTGCCGATAACGCTCGCGGTCGACAACGCTCAACCGCTGCACGCCTGGCTGCGCGATGCGCGCGAAAAGCACCTGGCGCACCGGCGCCATGGCCTTCTTCAGTTGCCCGATGTACCGGGGCAATCACGCTTCGGCGCTCGTACAGCCTTGTTCAACAGCGTGCCGGTGGACGCGAACTTCCCGATCGATCGCATTCGTAGCGCCGACACATCGGCGCCACTTCACGGTCAAGCTGATGTGCCAGGCGAGCGAATTTTCTGCCGCTGCAAGCCGTGCCATTCTCGATCAGTTCATGCGTCTGTATGTCGCGTCAGGCCAGCGCCGCGCAAGCACCGTATCGACCTGAAACGCGCTTCGAACTTGCCGTGCATCGGCCTTGCTAACCCCTTTTCGAGAACATGCTTCCCATGAATCCAGCTAAACGCAGCGCCGAATCAATCAACGTCCCGGGTACGCGGCTCGAGCACCTCACGCCGCAACAGCACGCGCGCCTGGCTGCCCTGAAAGAGGCGGCCAGGCCGGCCGTCCAAGGCAGCCTGCACAGCCGCTTTGAGAGCGAGGCCGCGCGCCGCCCCAGCGCCGTCGCCGTCAGTTGCGGCGATGCGCATTTCACCTATGCCGAGCTCAATCAGCGGGCCGGAGCGCTGGCGCGCCGCCTGGTGGCCGAAGGCCCGGGACTTGATTTGCCGGTGGCCATCGTGCTTCCACGCGGCCTGAACCTGGTGGTGGCGATACTGGCAGTGCTCAAGGCCGGCATGGCGTATCTGCCGGTTGACCCTTCGGTGCCGACCGAGCGCCTGGATTTCATTCTGGAGGATGCCGGTGCACGGTTAATCCTGACCGACGCACGGTATGCGTCGCAGACGGTCCGGGGTCCGAATTGTTGGCTGCTGGACGCCGCAGATGCCTTCCACGCCCCGCACGGCGTGGTACTGCCGGATGTCGACAGCGCGGCCCTGGCCTATGTGATCTATACCTCCGGTTCCACCGGCCAGCCCAAAGGTGTGATGATCGAGCACCGTCAGGTGCTGCGCCTGTTCAGCAGCGCCGACCAGCGTTACACGTTTTCCGAAGACGATGTCTGGTGTCTGTTCCACTCGTATGCCTTCGACGTCTCGGTGTGGGAGATATGGGGCGCACTATTGTATGGCGCACGCCTGGTGATCGTGCCCCATGAGATGACGCGCAGTCCGGTCGACTTTGCCGCGCTGCTGCGCAGGGAAAGCGTAACGGTACTCAACCAGACGCCGACGGCATTTGCCAACCTGATGCCCGTCCTGATGGATGAGCAGGGCTGCGGCGC
>Ga0308164_10001913_pt1 | contig 22222 bp, 19 predicted proteins | sample PhyTR2_FD_201031 | JGI IMG/M metagenome (GOLD analysis project Ga0308164, IMG submission 201031) | Phyllosphere microbial communities from UC Gill Tract Community Farm, Albany, California, United States - DLSLT.R2 | ecosystem: Host-associated > Plants > Phyllosphere > Unclassified | place: USA... | reverse complement strand
GGTTGCGCACGCCGAGCGCCTTCAGCCGGTCGAGCTCGCGCCCGAGACGCGTTCGGTTGCCATAGGCGGTGTCCGCGCCAAGCCATGCGCCGTACCAGATGTTCGCACCGGCATAGCGATACGGCCTACCGTTGCGTTCAAAGCCGTGGCCCGCGACAGTGACGAACGACGAAGCCGGCTGTGCGCTACCAAGCCTTCCGCTCGCGAGATGCGCCGCGTTCGTACAGCCAGCCACGAGAGCCACCCCCGCGAGCAACGCCGCGCGCCTGTCGATTACCGCCAATGCCAACTCCCCTATAACGCCCGTCTTTCAGAACCGGTCGCGATCATTCCGTATCGGATCGACCTTTAGGATTGCGCTCTGCTCTGCGCTACCGCGGAATGTATCGAACGGATTAATTCGGCGAATCCGGTGGCAACCGAGGTTCGCCCGTCGCATCAGCCGAGCGACTTGACTGCTAAGTCTATATATGTTGGATAGGCGCGTGACACGTGATCGTCGACCCTCGAAACAGATGCTGGCGCTGTTGGCGACGATGTCCGACCGTCCCGGACACTGGCGGCACGGGTATGAGCTCATGAAGGATACCGGTGTCTCGTCCGGTACGCTCTACCCGTTGCTCATGCGCATGACGGAGCAAGGGTTGTTGGCCGCGGAATGGCGCGAACCGGTGCAGGCGGGGCGGCCCCCGCGTTATGCTTACCGCCTGACGGCCGCCGGTATCTCACTCGCGCGAAGCGTTGCCGAGAGTGAATCCGTATCCTCCGCGGAAATGGTCCGGATATGATCGCAATACTCTCGCGGTGCGTGATGGCACTTGCGATCGCCGGTCTGGGCGATCGTAATCGCGAATGGGGATTTGCGATGCAGGGCGAATTCGAGGCCTCGATCGACGACGGCAGGCCGTTAGTCTTTGCGTTCGGTTGCCTGCTGGGAGCGTGGCGCATGCGATTGGCCGACCCGGACGGACGCTTTGCCCTGGCGAGTTTCGCGCTCGCGGTCGGCCTGATCCTGCCGCTGGCGTCGGTGCTAGCCGTCGGCGCGATCGTCGGCTTTCCGTATCTCGATTTCGCGCAGGACAATGTCGTTGGTATTCTGGCCGTCGACGGTGCGCCGACGACGCTTCTCAACGACGGCAATCGCGCTGCCGCGTCGTCGCTGTCGATGGTCGTATTCCTGCTGGCGGGCACCAGCGTTCTCATCGCGTGGGCAATACTCGATCGTAATTGGATCCGCGTTGCAGCGGTCGAACGGTTGACGGTGGCGGCGACACTGACGCTATTGGTGTTCGTCGTGCTGCTCGGCTTCGACGAAACCCGCATGATCTTGCCAATCCTGGGTTTCGTGGCCCAGCACCTCGTGGTCCTGATGCTGATGCAATGGCATTGGCGGCTGGACCGGGACGCCGCGAGCTCGCATCGCCAAGACTAGCCATACTCAGTTCGTTCGACACTGTTGATCCTGTTAGCCCGCAAAAGGTAGCAAATCCATGCAGTCGCCCAAGAGTATGCGTCAGGATACTCGATGGGCGCCTCGCATTTCCTTCGCAGCATGCCTGTTGTCCTGGTCGGCGTCAGGTATATCTCAGTCCGGAATGCCGTCGGACGTACCGGTTAAAGGCGATCCCAACGCATCGCGAGACCAGCCCAACGCGTCGAATTCCCGCCCTGATATCGTGGTGGTCGGCAGGCGAGGGCAGGTGGACACGGCGATCCAGCCGCTGGCGACACTCGACGCGGGGGCGATAAGCGCCACCGGGGCGACCTCGATCGACGAGCTGCTGCGGACGATCCGCGGCGTGACGCAATCAGGCGACGGGCAGGAGCCGATCTTCCTCCTGAACGCGCAACGCGTGTCGGGGTACCAAGAGATCGGTAACCTGCCACCGGAAGCGATCGAGAAGGTCGAGGTGTTTCCGGAGCCGGTCGCGCTGCAGTACGGCTATCCCCCGACCCGGCGGATCGTGAACTTCATTACCAAGCGCCGGTTTCGCCAGCTATCCTTGAAGCAGGCCGCCGGCACGTCGACACGGGGCGGTGCCGACAACGCGAACGCGCATGTCGATTACACGCGTCTGCGGGGCGACGGCCGCCTCACGCTGTCGCTGGACGCGCGACATACCGACGCGCTGTTGCAGACGCGGCGTCGCGTTCTGCCCGATCCGGACGTGCCGTTCGATGCACGCGGCAATATCGCGGGGACGCTGGCAGGTGGCGAGATCGATCCGGTGTTGTCAGGCTTGGCCGGGCAGTTCGTGACGATCGTCCCGGTGCCGAACGCGCCTCTACCGATTGGCTCGGTCGGCCTCGGCAGCTTCGTGACGGACGCAAATCGGCCACGGCTGTTCGACCTGTCGCCGTTCCATACGCTGGCACCGTCTAACGACACTTTCCATGGCGAGGCGGTGATCGCCAACCGGATCGGGCGCAGGCTGTCGGGCTCGTTGACGCTGACAGCGGATCATAGTCGCGAGCGTACCGTGTTTGGCCCCGCGAGCGCGACCTTCCTCATTCCCCGCGACAATCCGTTTTCGCCGTTCGGCCGGGACGTGCTGCTCCAGCGCTACCTCGTCGAGGCCCCGCCGCTCAGCCAGCGCACCGACACCACCACGCTGCACGCCGGCAGCGCGGCGCGCGGCGCGTGGCGGGGGTGGCAATGGGACTGGACCGGCACGCTCGATACGCAGCGCAAGGAAGGCATCGTCGCCAAGGCGATCGACATCACGGCGGTCACTGCGGCGATCGCAGCGGGTGCCGACCCGTTCCAACCGCTCAATCCCACATTACTGGCCAATCGGCTGGTCGATCGTACGATCCAGTCCACTTATGGTGCGGGCACGAAATTCGTCGCGACCAACCGTCCGCTGCGCCTGCCGGCCGGTCGCGCCACGCTGACGGCCACGTTCGAAGGCGAGCAGATCGGCACCGACAGCAGGACGCGCGGTACCAACCCGTCCGCGATCGCCTTCGATCGCAGCCGAGTCGAGGGGGCGGTTGCCCTCGACCTGCCGATCGCGTCGCCGCGCGAGGACGTACTGCCATGGGTCGGCGAACTGTCGGCCAATGTCCTTGCCACCGTCCGCCATGTCGGCGGTTTCGGCAATCTGTCGGATTCGACGCTGGGCGCGACCTGGGCGCCGTTCGCGGGTCTTCAGGTTTTGGCACAGATCAAGCGCTCGGCCGCTGCGCCGACGCTCGACCAACTCGCCGCCCCGCAGATTTCGGCGCCGCAGGTTCCGCTGTTCGATTTCGGAACCGGCCGCTCCACGCTGGTCACGTTGTTTCTTGGCGGCAACCCCACTCTGTCCGCCGAGCGTCGTCGTACGCGTTCGATCGGCGCGACGGTGAAACCCTTTGCCAAGAGCGAACTGCGGATTGGCGCCACTTACGAGACGACCGACATACACGAGGGAATCCAGACAATCTTTGCGCTAACGCCCGCTGCCCAGGCGGCGTTGCCCGCACTGTTCGTGCGCGACGCCGCCGGTGCATTGGTGTCGGTGGCATTCCGGCCGATCAATGTCTTCCGCGAGCACCGTCGGACACTGAACGTCACGCTCGCGGCAAACGGTCAACTCGGTCGCGCTAGGCCATCGACGACACCGGACGGTCGCCCTGCCGACCGCCCGACCTTCTATGGCGGAATTGGCCCCACAATTCGCTTTGCCGATCGCATAGAGCTGAGACCGGGCACACCAACGCTTGATTTGCTGGACGGTGACATGCTTTCGGGCGGTACCACGCAGCGCCTTGCTGGCTATGGCTATGGGGGGCTGAGCTACCTCGGCAATGGCGGCACATTCGACTTCTACTGCACCGGGGGAGCGAATGTCCGAGGGGATGTCGCCGCCGCCATCCTTACATTCGCCCCCCTGTGCAAGATCAACGTCACAGGCTCGCTGAGCGTCCACCATTTCCTGCCACACCAGGACTGGACCCGGCATCTCGGTTTCAAGCTCGAAGTCGCCAACATAACCGGCGCCCGCCAGCGCGTTCGCGACGCGACCGGCGTTGCTCCTTATCGTTATCAACCCGACCTGCTCGACGCAGTCGGACGAAGTATCGTGCTTTCGCTCCGCAAACTGTTTTGACGATGCCAAAGCGCCCATCAGTCAAAATCCGTCTGTTAGCCCTGGCGTTTAGGTCGCCAGAGGTGGCGTACCCTCGGGGGTAGCGATACGACAGAAAGCGCTGATAACGACTTAGTGGATCGGCTTGGCCGGGCGGCGTTTGCTTTGTTAACCGGTGTGCCGTTTTAGGCAAGCGGAAGACCGATCGCCGATGCTCAAGGGCGTTAGCAATTATTTTAAGCGCGTGTTGTCGAATTCACCGGTTTTATTGAGAGGGAAGGTTTGTTTTACCGAAATACAGCTGCGCAAACTTCTTCGTGCATCTTTCCAGCTTTGAGCCAGGCCTTATTCATGGTTTGAGAGGACGGCAACGGACAATGATCCGCTGTTAGGAGAGCGACGCATGCGGATGACGGTTTGGGCTGGTATGTCGGCGCTCGCGTGCGCATCCGCTCCGTTCATAGCACAGGTTGCCCCGCCACCGTCCTCGGGCCGCGACATTGTCGTGCAGGGGCAGCGTGCCGGGCCCAGCAATTGGCGCGAAGCGGAAACCCAACACGTGATCGTGCTAAGCGACGGCCCTGAGCGAGAAGCGACACAGATCGCGCGCAACCTGGAGCGGCTGTATTTCCTGATGTCGGTCCTACCCAACCGAACCGATCGCACTGACGATACAACGAAGCTACGGGTCACACTGATCGGCGACGCCGCTGAATTCCAGGCCATGGATTTGCGTAACTTGCGCTGGCAACAGGGACCATTCAACGAGGCGTTCGACATCCGGCGCTACTATGACCCGCGGCCAGACGGGGCCGTGTTCGCAACTACCCGGATCGATCAGCGTATCGTGCTCCAGCAGGGTGTATCGGTCGCTAGCGCCTTGCAAGGGTTGCAACTGCCAGGGTCTGGCGGTCAGCCCGGCGGGGCAGGGGGGCAGGTCGGCCAATCCGGACTGTTCGGCTTGCAAAGCAGTGCCGACCTGATCCGGCCGATTAATGAGGAGTCTGTGCCGCTAACCGCTGAAGGGATGATCTACGCAGGATTCGCTCAGCATTACCTGACGACCTTCTTTCCCGCGGCCTATCCCCGCTGGTATCTCGATGGCTTTGGCCAGCTATTCTCGACGCTGGTCGTCCGCGGTGACACAACGATGGAATATGGCCGCGCGCCGGCGGGAACGACCGCCGTGCTTCATCGCTTCGGGAACTTCGCTTTGGCGGACGTCTTCAGCGAGGCTTACCTCACACGCCCGGCGAACAAGACCCGTTGGACTCCGGTGCATGCATGGATGCTGACGAATTTTCTGTTCTTCTCGCCGACCCGCAGCGGGCAATTCCGGGAGTATCTAAAAGCGGTCGCTCGCGGAACGCCGTCGGCAGAGGCGGCTGCTGTATTCGGAGACCAGGATATTCTCGCCAGAGAATTGCGCCGCTATTTTTTCGCCAAAAAACCGTTCGAGCGGATGACCTACCCGGCGGAACAGGCAGGCACGCCGATCGTGCACCGGCTGTCACTTGGAGAAGCGGCGTTTGTGAAGGGACGGTTGGAGCTTGGTTCACGCGTCGAGGTGGCAACTGGCCCTGCCGTCAAGCAGCGTGACGTCTGGCTGAGGCGGTTGCGCACCGACGCGGGCAAATTCCCAGCGGACGAAGGCGCGCAAATTCTGCTTGCAGAAGCCGAATGCCGAAGCGGGAATGGAGTAGAATGCCATGCAGCAGCAGACCGCGCACTGGTAGTCGCGCCAGGCAGCAGCAATGCGCTGATGTGGAACGGTGTCGCGATGACCCAACAAGCGAAGGCATTGCTTGGCAGCGAACGTGCCGCGATGCTTCGAAAAGCGCGAAGCACAATAGCACGTGCCAACCGAGCCGACACAGAGGCTTCCACACCGCTCCTTGCTTACTATCACAGCTTCGCTGATGCGGGTGAACCGGTGCCTCCGATCGCCATCGACGGGCTCACCAAGGCGTTGAGTGCGGTGCCGAACGCACCGACGACCCGTGTCACCCTCGGGATCGAGCTTTCGTTGGTTGGGCGTGTGTCGCTGGCCCGAAGTACGTTGATGCCGTTCGCACAGGGCGGGTATGAATCGCCGGAACGCGCCAGTGCTATTGCATTGCTCGCCACTTTGCCGCGACCAGAGCCTACAGCAGGTAACCACTGACTCTTTTAACGGTGTTCCGGATGCGGATGACCGCAGCGCATACCGCCAATGCGGTAGACATGCCCGCACGAGTACAGGGGTCACCGTTGTGGCAAACGTTTTTTACTGGCGTGGTGGCGGACTTACAACTGTCCCTTGCAGATTAAGGAAATTTGTTTTTTAATCTTCCCGCGGCGAGAGATCGCAAAACGAGGGAGAGGGTATGAAGGGATTGGTATGTATCGCGCTGGGCGCGACGGCATGTCTACTGGACGGCCGCGTTTCGGCGCAGACCGGCAATATTTTACAAAACGCGATTAATACCCCCGGAGTCAGCTATAGCGTTTACGGTGCGGGGCAGACGAACAAGCCGGTAAAGGCCGATGTCGTTGGTGGCCATGCTTTACAGATCACGATCCCCGCGGCCACACCCAATGTGTGGGATGTGGGCGCGAGTTCACCGATTACCAAGCCGATCGCCAAAGGCGATAAGATCGTTATCGCTTTTTGGGTCCGTGCACCCAAGCTCAAGGCTGATGCGACGACACCGATCTCCTTTGCTGGCGTCGCGCTCGCCGCAGCACCCTATACGCCACTCGTTAGCGGTTCGGCCAACGTTGGGCGCGATTGGAAGCTGGAACAAATTGCCGGCATCGCCGCAGCAGATGCCGCTGGCGGTACGGCGATGGTATCGCTGCATCTCGATGCGGCCAAAACAATGCTGGAGTTTGGCCCAGTTTCTGCACTTGATCTTGGTAAGGCCGGACGGTCCAACAGCAGTTAGATTTGTACGGGGCGAACGATGTGGTGAGTGGTAGGGCTTTCTGCCTATATTTCGCTCTTGTTTGTTGAAGTAAAGAATATCGCTTTTGCAACCTGAGCTGTTGAACCGGATAACGTTGTGATCAAAGCGCTAGTCAGCGGCCTTTTGGGCGTGGCATCTTTACCGCCTGACACCGTCGCAACCAAGATCGACATTGACACCATGACGGTCAACGGTCGGTTTCTATATACTGCGGCGGGCGAACGGGTGGTGCTGCGTGGTGTCAACGAGATGTTTTCCGCATCTTCTGACCCCACGGGCAAGTATACTTTACCGGAAATTGCTAAAACGGGTGCAAATGCCGTCCGCATCATGACCCAACCAAGCTATCCCGCAACCAGTCTCGACGCCATAATTCGCAATACGATCGCAAATGGCATGATCCCAATCGTCGAGTGCCACGCAGCCACCGGTAAGTGGGACAAGCTCGACGATTGCATTAAGTATTGGACCCGCGCTGACGTGGCCGCGGTAGTACGTCGCCATCAGCGTTGGGTGCTAGTCAACATCGCTAATGAAGCCGGCACGGACGTATCACAAAGCGACTATCTGGCCGGATACCGCGACGCGATCGCGCGAATCCGTTCCGTTGGTATCGAAGTCCCACTCGTGATCGATGGGTCCGATTGGGGCAAAGAGTACCGAATGCTGCTGAACAGTTGGGCTCCGCTAAACGCAGCCGATCCTCGCCACGCGATCGTTGTCTCGGCTCATAGCTACTGGGTAGGCACGGAGGATGAGCGCAAGGTACCGTATCGGGAGATTATCACACGTGTGACCCGGGACAATATTCCTTTCTTGCTTGGCGAGGGGCCGACCGCTGCCGGTTGGGACTGTAAGACTTCGCCTTATCGATGGGCCATGGGCGAATTGGAACGGGCTCAAATCGGTTGGCTAACCTGGTCATGGGGAATGGTTCCGAACGGCGATTGTCGCGAGGAGAATAGGTATGACGTGACAGACGGCGGGAAGTTCGGGTCGTGGAAGTCAAAGTCGGGGGAAGCGATGATGGTCTCCGACCCGGCGAGCATCCGCCACACGTCGCGCCGTCCGTGCTCGATAAGCAATGCTGGCGCCAGCTGCGTTCGACCGAGCGCGCGCCGCCGCACGTCCCGTTTATAAGTTTACCCCAAGCAATAATCAGACAGAGTTTGCGGAGGATATATTTTGAAAAAGCTGGCGCATTTATCGGCACTTACTCTCTTGCCGTTCGTCATGGGCGTGGCGCAGGCCCAAGACCAGTTCATTGATCCAAACACACTGCGGCCATCCCTGGACCCAAACCGCATGTCGAATGGACTGGCTCGTACGCCGCAGATGGGTTGGAACAGCTGGAACAAATTTGGCTGCAACATTGACGAAAAGACAGTGCGCCGCATTGCCGATACCATGGCGACGAACGGCATGCGCGACGCGGGATATGAGTATGTGGTGATCGATGACTGCTGGCACGGCGAACGTGATGCCAATGGCTTCATTACGGAAAGTAGGGAGAAGTTTCCTTCCGGCTTGAAGGCGTTGGCCGACTACGTTCACTCCCGCGGTCTCAAATTCGGCATCTATTCCGATGCCGGTGCAAAAACCTGCGGAGGAAAGCCGGGCAGCCTTGGACATGAATATCAGGATGCACTGACATATGCTCGGTGGGGCGTGGACTATCTAAAATACGATTGGTGCTCGACGGGCACCCTCAACGCAGAAAGTGCTTATGCCCTCATGGCGGATGCGCTGAAAGCCACAGGACGCCCGATACTGCTGGCAATGTGCGAATGGGGTAACAACCGTCCCTGGGAATGGGGCAAGAAGATCGGCAATTCCTGGCGGACGAGTAGTGACATTCGCGATGCCTGGAAGGGCCGAGAGAAATGGTCGATTGGTATGACCGACATCGTCGATGTTAATGAGCCCCTTTATCCTTATGCCGGACCCGGCCATTGGAACGATGCCGATATGCTCGAGGTAGGCAACGGCGGCATGTCTGATACCGAATACCGTTCTCACTTCAGTTTGTGGGCCATGATGGCTTCGCCGTTGATCGCCGGCAATGACATCACGAGCATGAGTGCGGCGACGCGTGCCATTCTGCTGAACAATGAGGTGATCGCCGTCAATCAAGACCGATTAGGCCAGCAAGGCCGCCGGGTGCGTGATGATGGTGACCAGGAAGTCTGGTCAAAGCCGTTGAGCGACGGAAGCCGCGCAATTATACTATTCAACCGAGCCGAGAAACCTACTGAAATCGAGGTTCAGTGGCCAGAAATAGGCCTGACACGATCAGTGCGCGCCAGCGTGCGCGACTTGTGGAAGCACAAGTCGGTGGGCAACATCGCCGGACGTTATGCGGCACTAGTGCCAGCGCACGGCGTGATCATGGTCAAAGTGACACCATGATTGCTATCATTGAGCATTGGGCGCGATGCACATGAATCCAAAGTCATCCAGAAAGTCGAAGCTAATATCTGAGCCAACAAACCCAGTTCTCTTAATGACGTACTACTGGATTGTTAAGTGACTGCTGTTCTGATCAAGTGTCAGCAGGGTAATACCCTGTCTGACAACTTCGCTTTTGGCGGATCGCGCGGACTATTGAACATGTCACATTGATACCACCAGCTAGGACAGTTGGCGGACGCGGCCGCTTTTAAGAATTCCGCTTGGGGGTATGGCATGGTTGAGGCAGTTTACCCTTAGTCATCCGTTTCGAGCGCCGGCTCGACCTTGAGCAGGCGGCGATTGCGAGCGATCTTCGCTAGAAGGGTGCGGCTGCAACCTGTCGCATCCATAATCTCCCGCCAGCTGCGTCCGTTGCCCAACAGCGATGAGATGGCGGCGTTGCGGGTCTTGTTCTCTGGACGCCCCTTATAAAGGCCGGCCGCCTTGGCCTTGGCAGTGCCCTCAGCCTGACGGCGACGCCGATCTTCATAGTCCTTGCGTGCGACCGCGGCAAGGACATCGAGCATCATCGCGTTGACCGCGGCAAACATGCGGCCGGTGAACTCGTCGGCCGGTGCCGTCAGGCCCCACGACGTCGGCAAATCGAGCGCAACAATGCGGACCTGTTTGGCGTCGATCATGCCACGTAGCCGAAGCCAGTCCGGCGAGGTGAGGCGGGACAATCGGTCGACTTGCTCGACCAGCAGGACGTCACCGGGTTCGCAGTCGGCCAGTAACTGGAACAACTCGGGCCGATCCAACTTGGCGCCACTTTCGTTTTCAACATAGCGCGCTGCGATCCGCAGGCCTTGCTCAACCGCAAACGCATCAAGCACGCCACGGGCACGTGATGCGTCCTGTTCGGAGGTGGATGCGCGGAGATAGGCACGTATGAACATAGCTTAGTCCTCTATACGTGGTGCTTGTATGTCCAGTCCTTTTTTAGTGGTCAATGCGCTAATAAAATACCAACTACCGACCGGTCCTCAAAAGGCATACCTAAAAAGCACCAAAGCACCTTCACAAATTGCGCGATCGGTTGAGAGCAATTGGCGTCTCGGCAAGTTCACTGCCACGATAGAACGCTATGTCTACTCGGAGACAATCTGACCAAGCTAAGAACAAGGCCGGTTGATGCCGGCTCCGCATGCAGTAGATATCGAGGTCGGGGAGGGGAAGGATTTATGAAAATCTATAAGTATGTCGATGCTGGAACCCTCAATCTGATTCTGAAGACACTTAGAATAATGTTCACGCATCCTGCAGACTTCAACGACCCATTCGACAGACCTCGAGTGCCCCGCTCGGCTTACGACTTCGAATACGTCAGTCTTGTCGGAGAAGAGTTGATGACCCGCGAAAGACAGGCGAGCGAAGCGGACGATGCCTGGGGCAAGTGCGCGGTCTCTAGCTTCACGCGCGCGCACGACAATGCACTTATGTGGGCACACTACGCCGATAAACACAGAGGTGCAGTAATCGAAATCGATGCCGAAGAGGCTGGCCTTGCCAGCAAGCAATTTCTTCTTCCCGCCCAGTTTGGCTCGGTTATTTACATGAAGCGACCTAACCCTGATCCCGCCCCGGCACGCGGCCTATCTGCAATGCGTGCTCGACAGGTCACCAGCGGGGAGGATCGCTTTCAAATTGACAATTACGCGGGTCTACAGCGGCTTTTCCTCACGAAAGGCCTTTCATGGGCGTATGAAGAAGAAGTGCGCGTGGTCTGTGATGCTTTTCGCTATGGGTGGGGTGCTAATAACGAGTCGATCGATGGATCTTGGAAAAAAATTGTCAAAGGTGATGGTAACGTCGGATATGGCTGGCGGATTAGACCATCAGCAATAACGAAGGTCTTCGTCGGGATGCGATATTCGGCGCTGGATCGGCTTCGCGAGCAAGCGGAGGTGTTGGAATTCAAAATCATGCTTCCTGATCGTAGCCAGCGGCACGACTTTGAGGTGCATTTCATATATGGTGAGGACGCAAATTAATGGGGGATGAGGTTCATCGCCTAAGCTGCACAGAGCAGGGCTTTAAAGACGCCTTTCGAGAGCAAGGCTTTCTTTCGCCATACATTGAAGAGGCCGTGCCTGCGTATGTTCTTCAAAATGCTGAGTGGTTCGCTCATGCAGAAGCACTTAACAAAGCAGGGCTCGATGCCTTTTACCGCCGCGACAATGAGGTCGTGGGGCTATCGAGCCAACATCCCGTAGCGCTGTCAATAAGGATGACGTTCCGGGCACTATCGGCCTTTCAAGGGGCGCTAATCCTATACCGCCGTGCAATGCTGCCGGAAGGCGATACGCTTACCCGAAACATCTACGAAACGGCATTTTGGCTTGGCTTCCTCCATCAAGATGGTTCCGCCGCTAGCCGTGCTTTCCTAAACGACGAACGGAAGTCGCAGAAGGCGCGTGCATCCTATTATCTTGAGCAGTTTGCATCCGGAGCATACGATCGTAATCTAGAAATTGAAGATCAGCTTCGTGAGCAGGTCGCTGAGCTGAAGGCGGCGATCAACAAGGCAGACGACGTATCCATCCAAGAGGCGGCAAAGCGCGGCGACCTGTACGGCTATTACGAGACCTATAAGCACCTGAGCGCTGGATCGGCGCACAACTCGCTCAATAGTCTACATCGCTACTTGAATCGTAACGCCGATGGTTCCTATGATGGCCACATCGTAGGTCCGGACCCCGATACCCTCGTAGAGGCTCTTCCAGTTCTGTGCATCGGCCTTAGCATCACGCTGGCGATGTTTTGCACGATTGTGTCGCTTGATCACCCCGAGGATAAGCTACAAACGTTGCTTCTGAAGACGGACACGATGCGGAAGGCTCAGAAGGCGGCGGGCGGGGGGATCGCCACCATGGCATGAGCCGGTTTTAGAGGGGGCGGAACGCAGTCGCAATCTCTCTCGTACGGGTCGTTAACGGCTACTCGGTACATGCCGTAGTCGGCTCCTTCGTACCGGACACGGATGCCCGTAGGTACTTGTATCTGTCACGGCGTGCCCGTACATGGAGCGTGCAGGGAGACCTGCAAAGCGACTTATTCCGGCCCCGTGTTGGATGAGCGCTGTGGCTACCCAGGGTCTCAAACCCTGGTTGCCGGCCACCATTCTCCCTGACACGTTTCTGAGCCGCCCTTCGGGGCGGCTCTTTTCGTATCAGAGCAGGTCAATTCCGTACTTCTCACGTAGGCCCTGTGCATTCATCTCGCCATCGACGATCCACCGGCGCGCATACGCGACAACATCGACGAGTTGAAGCAGCCGCGACGCCCCGGAGTCTAGGCGAACCACTCGGTTGACGCCGCGGAACCGCCCGTCGTCCTTGCGAGCCCGCTCCATCTCGGCATCGAAGTCGGGATGGTCATTGTGCTGGTTTACGTCGGTAATGACATCCACGTTGCTGACACTGTCGCGGCCTAGTACCTTCCGAAAGCGCTTCATTCCGATCTTGACCGTTTCCACCACCGCTTGTGCATACACGACTGGTGGCGTACCCGATCGGGCCTGAAACTGCTGATTGATCATCACCACGTGATCTAGGTCGGCGCCTGCGCGCAAGCGGTCGAGAAGGCCCTGCAGATAGCCATTCGACAACCGCACGGCGTGAACCTCGTTTGCGTCTGAGGGGAGCAGATCGCTGAACGCCTTGTCGAGCCGTCCTGCATCGCGGGCGGGTACGAAGAGGGCCCCGAGTTGGAACGGCCCGCTTCCGGCCGTCCCGGACTCGTCGATAAAACACAGCACCTTCTTGTTGAGACCTTTCGTCACTCAGGCCTCCGCTTCAGTCGATGACGGGCGACGGCGCCGCATGCCGGGGCGGGCCGCAGCCTCACGTTTCGCACGAGCCTCGTCCGCAGCATCGCTAAAATCGGGCTCAATCTCAGCGAGTTTGTCGACCAGTCCCTGAAGGTCATATTCGTTAGAGATCTTGCCACGGTGCGAGGCACGGCGTTCGATCCGCTTCACGAATCCGGCCTTTTCGAGCTGTTCGATATAGCGCTGGACCTGACGCTCGCTGAGGTTCAGGCGCAATGCGAGGTCAGCTTTCTTAGGGAAGGGCTTGCGTCCCGCATCCCACCAAAAGTCCGCCAGCTGGATCAAAACGGCAAGCTGCGTCGGATTAAGCCCGAGGCGCCGCTGCGCCCGCAATAGCAGGGAAGGGAGCATGCAAAAGCCAAGCGCGATCACCTTGGCGCCCCATTTGTTAGCCGCCGAGCTCGATTTGCGGGCCGGCTTCTTTGCGGGAGCCTGTTCGGCTTCGCCGTCTTCACTTTCGATCTTGTCACTCATCGTTCGTCTCCGTAGGCTCCAGATGAGCGACCGATGCGTCTGTGACAAGGCGTCGCGACTGGACATATATACCCGGTCCCCTGGCGACAGATATGTCTCCTCCCACCGGGCAGGGACGTCCGCTCTAAATAAGGACGTAGGTAACCGGACAAACCGGGAAGCCGATTAAGCGAGATACAGGGCTACCGGTCGAAAATGTCCGGTCGGTCGCTGCTTTTGAAGCCCAACCATGAAGCAAGCCGACTGATCGTGGTGCGCTGGCTTATGATGGCGGCACGTCAGCTGCATAGCTGTGCTCGTCAATGACGCCTCGTTGCAGGCCCGTAGCAAGTCGCATAGCCGCCTCGGCGGTTGCGCAAAACGCATAAGGATCGAACGGGAACCGAGGGAGGGCGTGACCGAGCTGACCGTCGGATCGCACGGCGCATTCGAGTTCGCCCCGCACAGCGCCGAGAATGTCTTGTTCCGATGTGGCAAGATGGTCGAGCTGCGCCTGAATTAGTTCATGAAGCTGACGCTGGACGCCGGTCTTGTGAGCGGCACGGGTCGAGACGACGTTCATCTGCTCGCGCAGCATACGGAATGGCTCGCGGGGGTTGAGCCGGAATGCGTCGAATACCTCAGTAAGGAAACGCTCGAACGCGAACCCGCGCTGATGCGGTTCGGTATCCCGGATGCCCACAAGCCGGTCGCGCAGACGGTCGAAGTCGATTGCCTCAAGGATCGGTGCAACGACGACATTGACGGGGGTAGGGGATGCAGCCCCTTCAAGCCGTGCGATTAGCGCGGCGGTCTGGCTGGCGGCGCGGGGCATCGGATCGACTGTGTCGGTTCCGCGGAGGGCCTCGCGGTGCTCCCAAAGCACCCGAAGCGTTCGCGCGGCCGTGCCGTCATCGACTTGCCCGAGAAAACAGCGGAGCCTTTTGCCCTTGGAGATGCCGTCCACGGCGTATTGCGGCGCATCTATATCGATGTCGAGTTCGCGAATGAAGAAGTCGCTGAACGTGCGGTTGGAGAAGTCGAGGATATAGCCCCGCTCGCCGCCCCGGAAAATTTCGTCGATAAGGCTGAGGTCGACAGAACGAAGGCTGCCCACAGTCATTTCACCGGTTTAGAAGGAGCTTTCGCATCGACAGCTTCGAGCACGCGCAAGACGGCCGGATGCATATCGCCAGCCTCGTCCTCAGCCGGCTTCGTAGCCCACTTCTCATTGTACCGTAGCAGGTGATTGTTGCGCCACGCGTCCACCTGATAGCCCTCGGCAACAAGCTCGGCTTCAATCGACGCGGGCACCGTCAGATGCTCCGGCAGGACATAGGCGAACAGAAGCGCTGGCAGCGCGTCGAGGCGCTTGATCGCATAGCCGGTTGAGCGCGTCGAAAGGAGGCACTTCTTGTGTCCCCAGCCACTGCGATAGCTGCGCAGGAGCGAATCGTACGTCAGGATCTTGATCTTATCGCCTTCCTCAAGCCCGGCGATACGGTCGCGCTGCGCCTGGTTAAAGTCTTTCTTGTCCGAGCGGCCGATGATGAGGACGCGACGAAGCTCAATTCGATTTGATGCCATGACCGGGGGGACGAGGATCGGGCGCAGCGCCTCGCGGAGTTCGGCTTGGTGCTGCGTCCAATAATCTTGCCATACCGCTGTTTGTGCAACGGCCTCGTTGAAGGCGCTGGAATATCCGACATGCTTGCTGCTGGAGGTGAAAAGCGGCTTATTTGCACGCTCTATTTCGACAAGCACCAGAATCCAGCGATCGGACGACTTGGTGAGGTAGGCAAAATCGGCGGTGCGGCCGCCAATCGGAAACTTGGCGATAACACAATTCATGTGCAGCCGATGATTCAGCAGCCAAGCGCTGGTATCGAAAAATTCGGTATGTTCTTCGAGGAACGACTGAATGTCGTTCTCATCCTTGTCCTTGTCGGACAAGAGCGTCTCAAAAGCGGAGGCAAGTGCCTCGTCTGGCTGTTGCCGCATGGCCGGCGTTATCCTGCTAGCGGTGATGAATTTCTCGAATGTTCGAGCAAAGATACTCGAAATCCCTGCCTTTGCCTTATTTCTTATGAGTCGGACTGGTCCGGCAACCAAAGAGCGCGGTGACCTGACACTCGTTGGAGCGCCATGAGCGGACAGCAGTCCTTCGAGCAGAGCTGCGGTATGCCGCGAAGGGGTGGGCTGGTGGCCGGCGACCATAGATCAGGTGTTCGGAGCTAAGGCTTCAATGATCCTGCAATCGGCAACCGTGTTGCGGCTACAGGAATCAATCAGGGTATCCAACTCAACCGCCAACGCGGTCAGATCGGCAATCTTGCGCGTAATTGCGTTGCGGTGCTGGTTGGCGATCACGTCCACGGCCTTGCAGGATTGGTCTCGCCGATCGGCCAGCGCCATCAACTCGCGCACCTGATCGATCGAGAAGCCGAGGTCACGCGCCCGGCGAATGAAAGACAGGCGCCGGAGATGGCTTTCGTCATAGCTTCGGTAATTGCCTGCCGATCGGGCCGGCGCTGGTAGCAGGCCGATCTTCTCGTAATACCGCACCGTCTCGACGTTGGTGTCCGTCGCCTTTGCCAGCTTGCCGATCGTCAGATCGCTCATGCCCTTGACCCTGTAGTTGCTACAGGGTCCATATAGGCTGTCGCATCCATTTCACGAAGGGCGACATCATGGCCTGCAACAGTTGCTGTGCCTCCTCCACCAAAGGCACGACGAACGATCCACGCTGGCGCCGTGCCCTGTGGATCGCGCTCGGCGTCAACGCCGCGATGTTCGCGGTCGAGATCGCGGCCGGACTGATGGGTGGATCGCGCGCATTGCAAGCCGACGCTCTCGACTTCCTTGGCGACGCCGCAAACTACGCGATCAGCCTTGGAGTTGCCGGTATGGCGCTCGCCTGGCGCGCCAAGGCGGCGCTGCTGAAAGGTGCAACGCTCGCGCTGCTGGGGCTGTACGTTCTCGGCATCACCGTTTGGGGAATATGGCACGGTGCAGTCCCCGAGGCGCACGTCATGGGCATCGTCGGGATCGCCGCGCTGATCGCCAATGGGGCGGTCGCGCTCATGCTCTACCGCTTTCGCAGCGGTGACGCGAACATGCGCTCGGTCTGGATTTGCTCGCGCAACGACGCGATCGGCAACATCGCGGTCGTCTTTGCCGCCGCAGGCGTGTTCGGGACGGGCACGGCATGGCCCGACCTGATCGTCGCCGGCATCATGGCCGCGCTCGGCATCTCGGGGGGCGTGCAGATCGTCACTGCCGCACGCCGCGAACTCGCTTCGCCCGAAGCACAGGATTACAGACGGATTGCAGCATGATAGGAGGGCGACGAATGCGCACCCTGCTCCCCTTCCTTGCCTGCCTGATGCTGGTGCTGACTAGCTGGTCGGGCATTGCGCATGCGACGGAGATCGCGGGATCTGTGGAAGCTTCCTCCAGCGAGATGTTTGCGCATGTCGACGGCGATGGCGACCAGGTGCCGGCAGATGCCGACAAAGGCTACCCGCATCACCATGCGAGCTGCCACGGGCATGATGTCGGCACGCCGTTCAGCGGTCGGATGACTGCGCCGGTGAGGATAGCTGACACCACCTTCGGTGTGCGCGTCTTCCCGGCCATCGCGTCGCACGACGGCGAACAAGCGCTTCGACCACCCCAGGCCTGACGCAAGCGATCGGGCGCGACGCGCGCCCAGGTTCGTATCGTTAGGAGCATCATCAATGCATCGCATCATCGCGGCCGTTCTGGTCGCAGGCGCCTGTGCTTCATCGGCACACGCGCAGATTAGCCCACCCACCGGCAATATGCCGGTTCTTACCCTCAACGACGCGCTGGCCCGGGCCGGAGCCACGTCCCCCGCGCAGGAAGCCGCCGCTGCCGCTATCCGGGCGGCCGAGGCGCAGCGCCGGGTCGCCAACCTTCGCCCCAATCCGTCGATCGTCGCCGAAACCGAGAACGTTGCAGGATCGGGTATCTACCAGGGTCTTCGATCCTCCGAGACGACGGTAGGTCTAGCCTTGCCGCTGGAGCTGGGTGGCAAGCGTAGCGCCAGGGTGGCGGTCGCGTCGGCCCAGCTCAGCCGGGCAGCGCTCGACGCAGAGATCGCCCGCGCCGATCTGCGGCTACGTGTGACACAGGCGTATAATGAGGCCAGTGCGGCCGAACGCCGCCTCGTCATCGCACGCCAGCAGGTCGGCATCGCAGCCGAAGCCTTGCGAGCCGCGCAGGTTCGGGTGCGCGCTGGACGCGCGTCACCGCTTGAGGAGCAGCGGGCGGATGTCGCCCGGATCGCCGCTGAAGGGGCGGCGGAACGCGCTGCGCGATCGGCAGAAGTCGCATCCGGTAATCTGGCCCGTCTCCTAAGCGCGCCTGTCACCGCGCTCGACCTAAGCTGGTTCGATCGGGTCGAGGGCGCAGGGCCGCCACGCCCGGTCGTAGCCGGCTCGACCTTGGCTGCGGCAGCAGCCCGTGCGGACCTGTCGACCGCGAACGCGCAAATTCGCCTCGCCCGCAGCCAGCGCGTTCCCGATGTGACGGTGAGCGCCAGCGCGCGCCGCCTCGAACAGACGAACGATGTCGCGGCCGTCTTCGGCGTCTCGATCCCTCTTGTCGTGTTCAACCGCGGCCGTGCAGCCGTGGATGTTTCGACGGCCCAGCGCGACCAAGCAGACGCCCTACGACGTGTGGCGCTGCTCGACGCGGAGCAGGCCATCGCGCAGGCACAGGCGGAAGCGGCGAACGCCGCCACGACGGCGCGTAACACCAGCGGTCCTGCGCTCGCAGCCGCTCAGGAGGCGGCCCGGATCGCGCGCATCGGCTATCGCGAAGGCAAGTTCGGGCAGCTCGACCTCCTCGATGCCGAACGTACCCTTTCCGACACCAGGACGGCCGCGATCGACGCGCTTGCCGCCTACCACGACGCACAGGCGCGCCTTGAGCGGCTGACGACGCCCGCGCCCACAGTCACGGAAGACAATCGATGAAGAAGATGATCCTGGCGCTCGCGCCCGTGACCCTTGCCGCCATGCTGACGGCGTGCGGAGGCCCTGCCAAAACTGACGAGGGTGGAGAGAAGGCGGAAACGGAGAAGGCAGAGGGCGCCAAGAAGCCCGGCGATCCGAATACCGCCGTGCTTTCCGCCCAGCAGATCGCCGATGCCGGCATTGAGGTAACGCGTCCCACCATCGGCGGGGTTGCCGGTGCAATCGAAATTCCGGCTACCATCGAGGGTGACCCGCAGGGCGTTCAGGTCGTATCCGCGGCGATCGGCGGGCGACTGGTGTCGCTGACCAGAAATCTTGGGCAGCCTGTCGGCCGCGGCGATACGCTGGCGATCATCGAGAGCCGTGAGGCAGCCTCGCTGAAGGCCGAGGTAGAGGCAGCGCGTGCACGTTCGAGCCTTGCTCAATCCAATCTGCGTCGCGAACAGCGCCTGTTCTCGGAACGTGTCTCCCCCGAGCAGGACCTTGTTGCGGCACGCACGGCAGCGGCCGAGGCGAGCATCGCGCTCCGGCTTGCGCAGCAGCAGCTTTCCGCAACTGGCGGGGGTGGCGGTGCCCTCAACCGCATCGCCGTCCGCGCGCCGATCGCCGGTCAGGTCATCGCGCGATCCGCGACGCTCGGTCAGCAGATCGCGGCCGACGCAGAGCTGTTCCGGGTCGCCAACCTGTCGAAGGTGACGATCACGACGTCGCTTGTCCCGGCCGATGCCGGCCGGGTGCGTCCGGGCACGCGGGTCGAGGTTGTTTCGGCAGGTCGCCGCCAGGAAGCGCGTGTGACGTTCGTGTCGCCGATCCTCGACGAGACGACGCGGTTGGTGCCGGTGATCGCTACCATCGACAATAGCGGCGGGCAGTGGCGGATCGGCGAGACGGTGACCGCCTCCATCCTGTTACCAGCGACCGGCGACCGCTCGATCGCCGTCCCGTCCGCGGCCGTCCAGATGATCGGCGACAAGCCGTTCGTGTTCGTGCGGACCGCCGATGGCTTCAAGGCCACGCCGGTGACACTCGGGCGCACCAACGGCGGCACCGTCACGGTCGTCTCCGGCCTCACCGGCGACGAGCGGATCGCGTCCACCAACAGCTTCACGCTCAAGGCCGAACTCGGCAAGGGCGAAGCGAAGGACGAGGACTGAGCCATGATCGGTCGCATCGTCACCTTCGCCGTCGAGAAGCGATGGCTCGTCCTGCTTCTCACCGTCGCGGCAGCGCTGGCAGGCATCTTCGCCCTTCAGCGGCTGCCGATCGACGCCGTTCCCGACATCACCAACAACCAGGTCCAGATCAACGTCGTCGCGCCTGCCCTGTCACCCGATCAGATCGAGAAGCAGGTCGCCTTCACCGTCGAAACCGCGCTCGCCGGCATTCCCGGTCTGGAATATACCCGCTCGCTCAGCCGCAACGGCTTTGCCCAGGTGACGGCGGTGTTCGATGAGGGCACCGACATCTACTTTGCCCGGCAACAGGTGGCGGAGCGGCTGCGCACCGCGGAGGAAAGCCTACCCGAAGGCGTGAACCCCGAGATGGGGCCGATCGCGACCGGGCTTGGCGACATCTTCATGTGGACCGTCGAGTTTCGCGAACTCGATCAGGTCAATCACCGCAACGGCGAGCCAGGCCTCCAGAAGGATGGCAGCTATATCACGCCCGAGGGCGATCACCTTGTCAGCGAACCGGACAAGGCGACCTACCTCCGCACGGTTCAGGACTGGATCGTCACGCCGCAGTTGAAGAGCAGCGCCGGCCTTGCCGGCGTCGACTCCCTTGGCGGCTACACCAAGCAATATCTCGTCGTTCCTGACATCCAGCGCATGGCGGCGATGCGGATCAGCCTCCAGGACCTCGCCACGGCGCTGGAGCGCAACAACACCAGCGCGGGCGCAGGCGTCGTCAATCGTAACGGCGAAGGCTTGGCCGTTCGTGCGGATGGCCGTGTCCGTAATGGCGACGAGCTGGCCCGTACCGTCGTTGCCACCCGCGAGAGCGTGCCGATCCTGCTCAGCCAGATCGCCACCGTCCGGACAGGTCAGGCGCTGCGCATGGGGTCGGCATCCGAGAACGGCCGCGAGGTCGTGGTCGGAACCGCCGTCATGCGGATCGGCGAGAACAGCCGCACCGTGTCGACGGGCGTGGCCAAACGGCTGAAGGAGATCGGCGCATCGCTTCCGGTCGATGTCGTCGTGAAGCCGGTGATGAACCGCACCGAGCTGGTCAACTCGACGATCGCAACCGTGGCCCGCAACCTCGCTGAGGGCGCGGTGCTGGTCATCGTGGTGCTGTTCCTGCTGCTCGGCAATTTCCGGGCCGCGTTGATTGCGGCGCTGGTCATCCCGATCACGATGCTGCTCACCAGCATCGGCATGCTCCGGGCGGGGGTGTCGGCGAACCTGATGAGCCTTGGCGCGCTCGACTTCGGCCTGATCGTCGATGGCGCCGTCATCATCGTTGAGAATGCCTTGCGCCGCCTTGGCGACGCGCAGCACGGCCGTGACGAGCCGCTGCCCCTTGACGACAGGCTGGCCATCGTCGCTGCCTCCGCTCGCGAGATGATCCGTCCTTCCGTCTACGGGCAAGCGATCATCATCCTCGTCTACGCGCCGCTGCTCACCTTCTCCGGCGTGGAGGGCAAGATGTTCGAGCCGATGGCGCTCACCGTCATCATCGCGCTGGTATACGCCTTCATCCTCTCGCTCACCTTCGTGCCCGCAGCCATCGCCATTTGGCTGAGCAAGCGCGTCGACGAGAAGGAAAGCCGGATCATCGGGTGGCTGCGTCGCCGCTACGAGCCGGGTCTTGGCAAGGCGATGCGGCGCCCGACCATGACCGTGGGGGTCGCGGTCGGGGCGCTGGCGCTTGCCGCAGGGGCCTTCACGACGCTGGGCCAGGAGTTCTTGCCCCAGCTCGACGAGGGCAACATCCTCGTTCAGGCGGTGCGTATTCCTGGAACGTCGGTCGACCAGAGCCAGGCCATGCAGTTCCAGGTCGAGAAGATGCTGGCGCGGCAGCCCGAGGTCCGGTTCGCCTTCTCACGTACCGGCACGTCGGAGATCGCCAGCGATCCGATGCCAGCGAACGCGACCGACACCTTCGTCATCATGAAACCTAGGAACGAATGGCCCGATCCCGGTCTTACAAAAAAGGAGCTGATCGAGCGCATGGAGAAGCGTCTGTCGACGCTGCCGGGCAATGCCTACGAGATCACCCAGCCCATCCAGATGCGCTTCAACGAGCTGATCGCGGGCGTGCGCGGCGACATCGCGGTGAAGGTGTTCGGCGACGACTTCGGCGCCATGAACGCGACTGCTGATCGCATCGCCGATGTGTTGCGCAACACCGCAGGCGCGGCGGACGTGAGGGTCGAACAGACCGAAGGTCTGCCGATGCTCGATATCCGCCCGAACCGCATGGCGATGGCGCGGATCGGGGTCACTGCCGGCGACGTGCAGG
>Ga0308164_10001912_pt1 | contig 22228 bp, 18 predicted proteins | sample PhyTR2_FD_201031 | JGI IMG/M metagenome (GOLD analysis project Ga0308164, IMG submission 201031) | Phyllosphere microbial communities from UC Gill Tract Community Farm, Albany, California, United States - DLSLT.R2 | ecosystem: Host-associated > Plants > Phyllosphere > Unclassified | place: USA... | reverse complement strand
CTGTCAATTATAAAGTACAACAAAAGTTTATTAAGTTATGTGATGTTGTAGTCATTTTTACTAAAACTAAATTCCACTTTTTGAGAGAGCCAACCATGACCTTGCGGCCAGAAATCACTGATCGGCAGCCGAAGTGGCGCCTGCTCGTCCTGGGTCTGGCGCTCGTGGCCGGATCGGCCATGGCGCAGGTGCGGGGACAGATCCTGACTGCCGAGCTGGAGAATCCGTGGGGTCTGGCGTTCCTGCCGGAGGGACGTTTCCTGGTCAGCGAGAAGACGGGACGCCTGCGCGTCGTGGAGCCCGACGGCAAGGTCGGCGCGGCGCTCCAGGGCCTGCCGGCGATCGCCTCAGGCGGGCAGGGCGGACTGCTCGACGTGCTGGCCGATTCGGCCGTCGCGACCAACCGCACGATCTATTTCTGTTTCTCTGAACCCGCCGCGGCCGGAGCCTCCGGCAACAGCACGGCACTGGCCAGTGCGCGCCTGTCGGCCGACCGCACCCGGCTCGAGACGGTGCGGGTCCTGTTCAGTCAGAAGCCCAAGGTCGCGAGTTCGGCGCACTTCGGCTGCCGCATCGTCGAAGCCCGCGACGGCACGCTGTTCCTCACGCTGGGCGATCGTTTCAGCCGCAAGGAGGACGCGCAGAAGCTCGACAACCATCTGGGCAAGGTCGTGCGCATCCGCAAGGATGGCACGGTGCCGCCGGACAATCCGTTCGTCCGGCGCGCCGGAGCCCTGCCCGAGATCTGGAGCTATGGGCACCGCAATGGCCAGGGCGCCACGCTGGCGCCCGATGGCCGTCTCTGGATGACCGAGCATGGCCCGCAGGGCGGCGACGAGATCAACGTGCCCGAAGCCGGCAGGAACTATGGCTGGCCGGTGATCACCTATGGCGAGAACTATGGCGGCGGCAGGATCGGCGATGGCAGCACCGCCCGCGATGGCATGGAGCAACCGGTGCACTACTGGGTGCCGTCGATCGCGACCTCGGGCATGGCCTTCCTGACCAGCGACCGCTATGGCGCGGGCTGGAAGGGCAATCTCTTTGTCGGCTCGCTGAAGTTCGGCTATCTCGACCGCATCGAGCTCAAGGACGGCAAGGTCGTCGCCGAGCACAAGCTGCTCGAGGATGGCCGGGCGCGCATCCGCGACGTCAAGCAGGGTCCCGACGGCTGGCTCTACGTGCTGACCGACGAGTCGCGCGGCAAGCTCATCCGGCTGCAGGCCGACTGACTCCCCAGGCCGCACGCCACGGGGACACCACTCAGCCGCAGGACGGCAGGGGCAGCGTCGACAGCAGCGACTGCCAGAGGCGCTTCCATTCCGGCCAGTCGTGGCCGCCCGGCGTGGTCGCCACACGCCCGGCGGGCAGGGCGGCGGCGAGCAGACGATGGCTGAAGGCGAAGCGGTCGTCCTGGCCATAACCCAGATAGAGCGGGGGTCCTTTCATGGCCGGGTCCTGCGCCGCCTGCGTCTGCGTCTGCAGCCAGCGCCACAGAGCCGGGTCGCGCGATTCGCGCGGCTCGCTGCGCGCCGGCAGCACCGGCCCGGTCGGCGCCTGCCAGCGCGCCAGGCCGCCGGCATTGCCGATCTCGGTGGCCGTGGCGCGTTCGCCCAGATACGGCGCGATCAGCACCAGGCCGTCGAGTTCGGTCGGATGCGCCTGGGCATACAGCACGCCGCCGAGTCCGCCGAGCGAAATGCCGGCGATCCAGATCGAGCGGTAGCCACGTGCGCGGGCCGGCTCGATCACGTCCTCGCGCAGGCGGCGCACCACGGCGAGCGTGTCGTCGTAGTAGCCCAGGTGCGCATCCGCCCGCACCATGTCGACCGCCAGCCGGCGCTGCCGGACGGCATCCATGAAGCCCTCGCGTTCGAACTCGTCGATCGACGAGCGCGCTCCCGGCAGCAGCACCAGCAGCGTCGAGGTCTGCGCCAAACAGGCGCCGGCGTCGAAGCGCAGGGGCATCGGCACGGAGGCCGGACGCGAGGCGCACCCGGCGCCGAGCAGGGCGCAGAGCGCGATCGACAGGGAGGAGATTCGGCGCATCGCCGCAGTCTATGCGCGCCGGGCGCCTGGCCGGTGCGCCGCGGTGGTACGGTTCGGTCTGCATGCCGCGACGCGCATGCCAGTCACCCCATCCTCCGTCCTTTTTCCGAAGCCATCGATTCCATGCTGCTCGACGTCTCCCAATCCCAGCTCGTGCTGGTCGACTACCAGTCCCGCCTGATGCCCGCCATCCTCGAAGGCGATGCGACGGTGGCCAACGCGGTGCGGCTGGCCCGCATCGCCGCGCTGGTCGACGTGCCGGTCTGGGGCACCGAACAGAACCCGTCCAAGCTCGGCGAGAACCTGCCGGAGATCCGCACGCTGTGCCGCCGGACCCTGGCCAAGATGCACTTCAGCGGTGTCGAGGAAGGACTCGGCGAATGGCTGCGGGCCCCGGCCAAGGCTCCACAGGGCAATGCGCGCAGCCTGCCCAAGCACCTGCAGAAACCGGCCGCCGCCGAGGAGCGCAACACCATCGTCATCGCCGGCTGCGAGGCGCATGTCTGCCTGCTGCAGACGGCGCTGGATCTGCTGGAGGAGGAGTTCGAGGTCTGGGTCGTGACCGACGCCTGCAGTTCGCGCACCGAACGCAATCGCGATGCGGCCTTCGACCGCTTGGCCGGCGCCGGTGCCGAACTGGTCACGACCGAGATGGTGGGCTTCGAGTGGCTGGGCACGGCCGAGCATCCCCGGTTCCGCGAATTCCTCGAGCTGATCCGCTGAACCTCCGGGAGGCCGGCCTGCCCCGGCTGGGGCATCGGCCCGCATGAATCTGTGGGATTGGGACGACATGTCGTCGAAAGGGCTTTCGACGCGTCGTGGCACAATCGTAAAGTACTAGGCCCTTCCCCAGCCACAGTCGCATCCGCCAATCGGTTCAGCCGTGTCGCGGAAGGTTTCTCAAACCAGCTAATGCTTCCCAGAGGGGAGCGAAGGTCAGCGGAATAATGAGCGATTCAACGACGCCCTCGGCGTCTGCCCACCAGATCTATCAAGCCTATGAAGGCAGTACCTATCTCTTCGGCGGCAACGCGCCGTATGTCGAGGAGATGTACGAAAACTATCTGGCCAATCCCGGCAGCGTGCCCGACAACTGGCGCACCTACTTCGACGCCCTGCAGCATGTGCCCTCGGCCGACGGTGGCAACACCCGCGACGTGCCGCACCTGCCCGTGGTCAATGCCTTCGCCGAGCGCGCCAAGCAGGGCACGACCCGCGTCGTGCACGCGAGCGGCGCCGATTCCGAGCTCGGTCGCCAGCGCACCGCCGTCCAGCAGCTGATCGCGGCCTACCGCAACGTCGGCGCCCGCTGGGCCGACCTCGATCCGCTCAAGCGCACCGAGCGGCCGTCGATCCCCGAGCTGGAGCCGTCGTTCTACGGCTTCACCGACGCCGACCTCGAAACGGTCTTCAACACCAGCAACACCTTCTTCGGCAAGGACACGATGTCCCTGCGCGATCTGCTCAACGCCCTGCGCGAGACCTATTGCGGCACGATCGGCGTGGAGTACATGTACACCACCGACCAGAACCAGAAGCGCTGGTGGCAGCAACGGCTCGAGAGCGATCGCGCCAACCCGAAATTCAATGCCGAGCAAAAGAGGCACGTGCTCGAGCGCCTGACGGCGGCCGAGGGCCTGGAGCGCTTCCTGCACACCAAGTACGTCGGCCAGAAGCGCTTCTCGCTCGAAGGCGGCGAGAGCTTCATCGTCTCGATGGACGAGATCATCAACGGCGCCGGCGAGAAGGGCGTGCAGGAGATCGTGATCGGCATGGCCCACCGTGGCCGCCTGAACGTGCTGGTGAATTCGCTGGGCAAGCTGCCGGCCGACCTGTTCGCCGAGTTCGACCACACCGCGCCCGAGGACCTGCCCAGCGGCGACGTCAAGTACCACCAGGGCTTCAGCTCCGACGTCACCACGCGTGGCGGCCCGGTGCACCTGAGCCTGGCGTTCAACCCGTCGCACCTGGAGATCGTCAACCCGGTGGTCGAGGGCTCGGTGCGCGCGCGCATGGACCGTCGCGACGACCCGCAGGGCAAGCAGGTGCTGCCCATCATCGTGCACGGCGACGCGGCCTTCGCCGGCCAGGGCGTCGTCATGGAGACGCTGGCGCTCGCCGAGACGCGCGGCTATCACACCGGCGGCACGGTGCACCTGGTCATCAACAACCAGATCGGCTTCACCACCAGCGATCCGCGCGACAGCCGCTCGACGCTGTACTGCTCGGACATCGTCAAGATGATCGAGGCGCCGGTGCTGCACGTGAACGGCGACGACCCCGAAGCCGTGGTGCTGGCCTCGCAACTGGCGCTGGACTTCCGCATGGAATTCCAGAAGGACGTGGTCGTCGACATCATCTGTTTCCGCAAGCTGGGCCACAACGAGCAGGACACCCCCTCGCTGACCCAGCCGCTGATGTACAAGAAGATTGCCCAGCATCCGGGCACGCGCCGTCTCTACGCCGACAAGCTCGCCGCCCAGGGTCTGGGCGACACGCTCGGCGACGACATGGTCAAGGCGCAGCGCGCCGCCTTCGACGCCGGCAAGAACACCACCAACCCGGTGCTGACGAACTTCAAGAGCAAGTACGCCGTCGACTGGAGTCCCTACCTCAACAAGAAGTGGACCGATGCCGCCGACACCGCCCTGCCGACGGCGGAGTGGAAGCGTCTGGCCGAGCGCATCACCACCGTGCCCGCCGGCTTCACGGTGCATCCGCTGGTCAAGAAGGTGCTCGACGACCGCGCCGCCATGGGTCGCGGCGACGTCAACGTCGACTGGGGCATGGGCGAGCACATGGCCTTCGCCTCGCTGGTGGCCAGCGGCTATCCGGTGCGCCTGTCGGGCGAGGATTGCGGTCGTGGCACGTTCACGCACCGCCACGCCGTGCTGCACGACCAGAACCGCGAGAAGTTCGACGAGGGCACCTACGTGCCACTGCAGAACGTGACCGACAACCAGGCTCCGTTCGTCGTCATCGACTCGATCCTGTCGGAGGAGGCCGTGCTGGCCTTCGAATACGGCTATGCCTCGAACGATCCCAACACGCTGGTGATCTGGGAAGCGCAGTTCGGCGACTTCGTCAACGGCGCGCAGGTCGTGATCGACCAGTTCATCGCCTCCGGCGAAGTGAAGTGGGGCCGCGTCAACGGCCTGACCATGATGCTGCCGCACGGCTACGAGGGCCAGGGTCCGGAGCACAGCTCGGCGCGCCTGGAGCGCTTCATGCAGCTGAGCGCCGACACCAACATGCAGGTCGTGCAGCCCACCACCGCCAGCCAGATCTTCCACCTGCTGCGCCGCCAGATGGTGCGCAACCTGCGCAAGCCGCTGGTCATCCTCACGCCCAAGTCGCTGCTGCGCAACAAGGACGCGACCTCGCCGCTGGCCGAGTTCACCAAGGGCTCGTTCCAGACCGTCATCCCCGACAGCCGCAACCTGAAGGCGGAGAAGGTCCGCCGCGTGATCGCGTGCTCGGGCAAGGTCTACTACGACCTGGCCAAGAAGCGCGAGGAGAAGGGTGCCGACGACGTCGCCATCATCCGCGTCGAGCAGCTCTATCCGTTCCCGCACAAGGCGTTCGCCACCGAGATCCGCAAGTATCCGAACCTGGTGGATGTCGTCTGGACGCAGGACGAGCCGCAGAACCAGGGCGCCTGGTTCTTCGTGCAGCACTACATCCACGAGAACCTCTCCGAAGGCCAGAAGCTCGGCTATGCCGGGCGCACCGCCTCGGCCTCGCCGGCGGTGGGCTACTCGCACCTCCACCAGGAGCAGCAGAAGGCGCTGGTCGATGCCGCCTTCGCCAAGCTCAAGGGCTTCGTCCTCACCAAGTAAATCCGGCCCGGGAAGTCGCGGACGCGCCCCGGCGCGCTCGCGCTTTCCGCACGGCGCCGTCCCGCCACCCCGCAAGTCATAAAGAAGAGAACAACCACCATGTCCATCGTTGAAGTCAAAGTCCCGCAGCTCTCCGAATCCGTGGCCGAAGCCACCATGCTGACCTGGAAGAAGAAGGCCGGCGAAGCCGTCGCCATCGACGAGATCCTGATCGAGATCGAGACCGACAAGGTCGTGCTCGAAGTGCCGGCCCCCTCGGCCGGCGTGCTGGCCGAGATCGTCCAGGGCGATGGCGCCACCGTGGTCGCCGACCAGGTGATCGCGCGCATCGACACCGAAGCCAAGGCCGGCGCCGCCGCTCCGGCCGCTGCCGCCCCCGCGCCGGCCGCTTCGGCGCCCGCACCGGCCGCCGCTCCCGCGCCGGCCGCCGCCCCCGTCTCGGGCGGTTCGAAGTCGGACGTCGCCATGCCGGCCGCGGCCAAGCTGCTGGCCGACAACCAGCTCACCGCCGGCGACGTCTCCGGCACCGGCCGCGACGGCCGCGTCACCAAGGGCGACGTGCTCGGCGCCGTGGCCTCGGGCACGACCGCGAAGGCGGCCGCTCCGGCAGCCGCCGCCAAGCCGGCCCTGCAGCAGGTCGCGGCCCCCTCGGCGCCGCAGGACCTGGGCGAGCGTCCGGAGCAGCGCGTGCCCATGAGCCGCCTGCGCGCCCGCATCGCCGAGCGCCTGCTGCAGTCGCAGTCGACCAACGCCATCCTGACGACCTTCAACGAAGTGAACATGGCGCCGGTCATGGACATGCGCAAGAAGTTCCAGGACTCCTTCACCAAGGAGCACGGCGTGAAGCTGGGCTTCATGAGCTTCTTCGTCAAGGCGGCGGTCCACGCGCTCAAGAAGTTCCCGGTCATCAATGCCTCGGTCGACGGCAACGACATCGTCTACCACGGCTACTTCGACATCGGCATCGCGGTGGGTTCGCCGCGCGGCCTGGTGGTGCCGATCCTGCGCAACGCCGACCAGATGAGCTTCGCGGACATCGAGAAGAAGATCGCCGAGTTCGGCAAGAAGGCCCAGGACGGCAAGCTCGGCATCGAGGACATGACCGGCGGCACCTTCTCGATCTCCAATGGCGGCACCTTCGGCTCGATGCTGTCGACCCCGATCATCAACCCGCCCCAGTCGGCCATCCTGGGCGTGCATGCGACCAAGGACCGCGCCGTGGTGGAGAACGGCCAGATCGTGATCCGTCCGATGAACTACCTCGCCATGAGCTACGACCACCGCATCATCGACGGCCGCGAAGCCGTGCTGGGCCTGGTGGCCATGAAGGAAGCGCTGGAAGATCCGTCGCGCCTCCTGTTTGACATCTGATCGCCCCCAGTCTTCGCGCACTTCGTGTCGCTTCGCCAACCCCCTCGCGGGGGCGACACCAGCAGACCGGCAGAGCCGGTTCCGCGGTGTCCTGGCGAAGGGCACATCCCCTGAAAGAGTTTTATGTCTAAGCAATTCGACGTCGTCGTGATCGGTGGCGGTCCTGGTGGCTATATCGCGGCGATCCGCGCGGCGCAGCTCGGCTTCAATGTCGCCTGCGTCGACGAGTGGACCAATGCCAAGGGCGGCCCGGCTCCGGGCGGCACCTGCACCAACGTCGGGTGCATCCCGTCGAAGGCGCTGCTGCAGTCGTCCGAGCATTTCGAGCAGGCCGGCCATTCGTTCGCCGACCATGGCATCGACGTCCAGGGCCTGAGCCTCGACGTCGGCCGGATGCTGGCGCGCAAGGACACCGTCGTGAAGCAGAACAACGACGGCATCCTGTACCTGTTCAAGAAGAACAAGATCGCCTTCTTCCACGGCCGCGCGTCGTTCGTGAAGGCCGCCGAGGGCGGCTACGAGCTGAAGGTCGCCGGCGCCGCCGAGGAGAGCATCTCCGGCAAGCACATCGTGGTGGCCACCGGCTCCAATGCCCGGGCACTGCCGGGCGCTCCCTTCGACGAGAAGAACATTTTGTCCAACGACGGCGCGCTGCGCATCGGCGCGGTGCCCAAGAAGCTGGCGCTGATCGGCTCCGGTGTCATCGGCCTGGAAATGGGCTCGGTCTGGCGCCGCCTGGGTGCCGAGGTCACCGTGCTCGAAGGCCTGCCGACCTTCCTCGGCGCGGTCGACGAGCAGATCGCCAAGGAAGCCAAGAAGGCCTTCGACAAGCAGGGCCTGAAGATCGAGCTGGGCGTGAAGGTCGGCGAGATCGCGTCGTCGGACGCCGGCGTGTCGGTGGCCTACACCAGCGCCAAGGGCGAGGCCGTGACGCTCGAGGTCGACAAGCTGATCGTCTCGATCGGCCGCGTGCCCAACACCATCGGCCTGAACGCGGAAGCCGTCGGCCTGGCGCTCGACGAGCGTGGCGCCATCGTGGTGGACGACGAGTGCAGGACCAACCTGCCCAACGTCTGGGCGGTCGGCGACGTGGTGCGCGGCCCGATGCTGGCGCACAAGGCCGAGGAAGAGGGCGTGGCGGTGGCCGAGCGCATCGCCGGCCAGCACGGACACGTCAACTTCAACACCATCCCCTGGGTCATCTACACCCATCCGGAGATCGCCTGGGTCGGCCAGACCGAGCAGCAGCTCAAGGCCAGCGGCCGCGCCTACAAGGCCGGTACCTTCCCGTTCCTGGCCAACGGCCGCGCCCGCGCGCTGGGCGACACGACCGGCATGGTCAAGTTCCTGGCCGATGCTGCCACGGACGAGATCCTCGGCGTGCACATGGTCGGCCCGCAGGTCAGCGAGCTGATCTCCGAAGCCGTGGTCGCGATGGAATTCAAGGCCAGCGCCGAGGACATCGCCCGCATCTGCCACGCCCATCCTTCGCTCTCCGAGGCGACCAAGGAAGCGGCACTGGCGGTCGACAAGCGCACGCTGAACTTCTGACCGTCCCTTGAGCGTCCAGCAAGCCTACGAGGCGGAGCTCGTCGCGCGCGGGTTCCAGAGCGATCCCGCGCAGCTGCGCGCGGTGGCCGCGCTGGAACGCTGCGCCAACGAGTGGGCCGCCTACAAGACCCAGCGCTCCAACGCGCTGAAGAAGCTCATCCATCGCCCGCAGGTGCCGCGCGGCGTCTACATGTACGGTGGCGTCGGCCGCGGCAAGAGCTTCCTCATGGACTGCTTCTTCAACGCGGTGCCGATCCGGCGCAAGACCCGCCTGCACTTCCATGAATTCATGCGCGAGGTGCATCGCGAGCTCGCCGAGCTGCAGGGCATCGTCAACCCGCTCGACGAGCTGGGGCGACGCATCTCCAAGCGCTTCAAGCTGATCTGCTTCGACGAATTCCACGTCGCCGACATCACCGACGCCATGATCCTGCACCGCCTGCTGGCGGCGCTGTTCGACAACGGCGTGGGCTTCGTGACGACGTCCAATTTCAGGCCCGACGACCTCTATCCCGACGGCCTGCATCGCGACCGCATCCTGCCGGCCATCGCGCTGCTCAACGAGAAGCTGGAGGTGCTGAGCGTCGACAACGGCACCGACTACCGGCGCCGCACCCTCGAGCAGCTGCGCATGTACCTCACGCCCAACGGGCCCGAGGCCGATGCCGAGATGGACCAGGCCTTCGACAAGCTGGCGGAGACGGCCGACGAGGATCCGGTGCTGCACATCGAGCAGCGCGAGATCCAGGCGCGCCGCAAGGCCGGCGGCGTGGTGTGGTTCGACTTCCGCACGCTGTGCGGCGGACCGCGCTCCCAGAACGACTACCTCGAGATCGCGACGCAGTTCCACACCGTGCTGCTCTCGGACGTGCCGGCGATGGCGGCGAACCGGGCCTCCGAGGCGCGGCGCTTCACCTGGCTGGTCGATGTCTTCTACGATCGCCGTGTGAAGCTCGTCATGTCGGCCCAGGTGCCACCGGAGGCGTTGTATACCGAAGGCCAGCTGGCCCACGAGTTCCCGCGCACGGTCTCCCGGCTCAACGAGATGCAGTCGGCCGAGTTCCTCGCGCTCGAACGCCGCACCGTCGACACCCGCCTGACCTGATGAAACCGCCTCGCTCGAAGATCCTGTGCCTCGCCGTGCTCCTGGCCACCGCGCCGGCCTGGGCCCAGACGCTCGCCACCACTGGGGCGCTCGATCTCAAGGCCGAGCGCGACCGGCTGTCGGCCGAGCGCGCCGCCCTCGACCGCCGCGTCAAGGCGGAGCAGGTGGCGTGCTACCAGCGCTTCGCCGTCGAGGACTGCCTGCAGGACAGCCGCCGGCGCCGCCGCGTCGAGGACGACGACCTGCGGCGGCAGGAAGCCGCCATCAGCGACATCGAGCGCAAGCAGCGCGGCGCGGCGCAGCTCGATCGCCTGGAGCAGAAGGAGGCTCCGCGCTCGCAGGACGAACGCGACCAGGCGCTGCAGTCGCAGCAGGATCGCGAACAGCGTGCCGCCGACCATGCGAAGCAGCGCGCCGAGACGGCGGCCCAGGCGCAGTCCAATCGCGAGGCCCTGCAGCGTCGCCAGGCCGCCAATGCCGAGGAGCAGGCGCGGGCGGCCCGCATGCGCGAGGACGCCCCCGAGCGGCGTGCCACCTACGAACGCCGCATCGAGGAAGCCGCCCGGCGCAAGGCGGAGCGGGATCGGCGCAACGCCGAGCGCACCAAGAACGCCGCGCCACTGCCCGCGCCGCCGCCCTGATGCGTGCGGGCCGACGCGCGGCTCCTCAGGCCGGTGGCGGATCGATCAGGGCCTCGACCTTCAGCACGGCCAGCGAGATGTTGTCGCCGGTGCCGCGTGCCCGCGTCCGCGCCTCGTTCACCAGCAGTTCCACCGCCACGCGGGGCGGCTGACGCGCCAGCACCGAGCCCAGCTCCTCCGTCTCGAAGTAGTGCCACAGCCCGTCGCTGCAGGCCATCAGCACGTCGCCCGGCTGCAGCGGTTCGTTGGCCTCGATCGAGAGCGGCGGCGCGGTGGCTGTCATGCCGAGGCAACCCATCAGGATGTTGCTCTGCGGATGCGAGATCGCCTGCTCCTCGGTGATCTCGCCCCGGTCGACCAGCATCTGAACATAGGAGTGGTCGCGCGTGCGCTTGAGCAGTCGGCCGCCGCGGAAGTGATAGATGCGCGAATCGCCGGCATGGATCCAGGTGCCTTCGCCGCGCGGGGTCACGAGGAAGGCCGCGAGCGTGCTGTGCGGCTCCTGCTCGCTGGAGAGCGCCGTGAGCTTGATGACCATGTGCGCGTCGTCGAGCAGCTGACGCAGCAGGGCCGCCGGATCGTCCAGGCCGGGCCGGTAGCGCGCGAACAGCTGGTGCGCGGTCATCATGACCTGGTCGGAGGCCTTGCGGCCGCCGCTGCGCCCGCCCATGCCATCGGCCAGCACCACCAGGATGCAGCCGGACGTGCGGGGATGGCCGAGCACCGCGACCTGGTCCTGCTGGTAGGGACGATCGCCTTTGTGAAGACCGGTGGCGGCGGCGAATCTGAAGCCTCGTGTCATGGACGCGGCAGCGCCGGGGCGCTGGATCGGGGGGAATCGGAGAAGCTGTGAGGGGCCGTATTATCGAGTGAAGACGACACGCCCGATGGCGTTTCCGGCCAGCGCTTCGGAGCCATCCGTGTGGTGGCGTCGCCCGAAGCGGCGTTCGTCGTCTCTCCCCATCCACTCGCCGCCAGTCGTCGTCACGGTACCGGCACCACCATCACGCCCCTTGGAATTTCCGATTTCTCCGCCCCCGCCGGCCGCCGGATCCGACGACCAGACGCTGTCGTCCGAGGTGTTGCGCGCCTTCGAGCCCGATGGCGTGCTGTCGCGCGCGGCCGAGCAGTTCCGCGAACGCGACGGCCAGACCCAGATGGCCTTGGCCGTGGCCCGCACTATCGAGAACGGCGGCGTGCTGGTGGTGGAGGCCGGCACCGGCGTCGGCAAGACCTTCTCGTATCTCGTGCCGGCGCTGCTGAGCGGCGAGCGCGTGCTGCTGTCGACCGCCACCAAGGCGTTGCAGGACCAGCTCTTCGGCCGCGACCTGCCCCGGCTGGTCGAAGCGCTCGGACTGCCGGTGCGCACCGCGCTGCTCAAGGGTCGCGCGAGCTACCTGTGCCTGCACCGGCTCGACCTGGCGCGCCACGACGCCTCGCTGCCCGAACGCGGCGGTGTCCGCATGCTGGCGAAGATCGAGCGCTGGGCGCAGGCCACGCGCAGCGGCGACCTGGCCGAGCTGCCCGGACTCGACGAGCGCTCCCCGCTCATTCCCCTGATCACCTCCACGCGCGAGAACTGCCTGGGTCAGCAGTGCCCGCAGTTCAAGCCCTGCCATGTCAACCTGGCACGCCGCGAAGCGCTGGCGGCCGACGTGGTGGTCATCAACCATCACCTGTTCTTCGCCGACCTGGCGGTGCGCGAGTCCGGCATGGCCGAGCTGCTGCCGAGCGTACGGGTGGTGGTGTTCGACGAAGCCCACCAGCTCAACGAGACCGGCGTGCAGTTCCTCGGCACCCAGCTGGGAACCGGCCAGACCCTCGATTTCGCGCGCGACATGCTCGCCGCCGGACTGCAGCAGGCGCGCGGGCTGGTCGACTGGACTCGGCTGGTCGCCGAGGTCGAGCGCAGCACGCGCGAATTGCGGCTGGCCGCTGGCGCGCAGCGGCCCGGCACGCGGCTGCGCTGGAGCAGTGCCGTGCTGCCGCCACGTGGCGACGGCATGGATGAAGGCCACGACGAGGAGGCCGGTACGACGGCACCCGAGGGCATTCCGCCAGGACCCTGGAACGAGGCCCTGCAGCTGATGCGCGAAGCCTTCGAGGCGGCGGCCGAAGGCCTGGACATGGTGAGCGAGCTGGCGCCGGACTTCGTCCGCCTGCACGAGCGCGCGGTCCGGCTGGCCGAGCGCGCGGCGCGGTTCGCGCGGCCCTGTGCGCTCGGTTCGGTGCGCTGGGTCGACGTCGGCTCGCAGCTGCGGCTGGTGGAATCGCCGCTCGACATCGCCGATGCCATGCGCGCGCGCGTGCTCGGCCGGGCGGTCGATGCCGCCGAGGATCCCGCCGGCACCGGCCGGGCCTGGGTCTTCACCTCGGCCACGCTGGGCGACGACGCGCGGCTGCGCTGGTTCACCGAGCCCTGCGGCCTCGAGGATGCCGAGGTGCTGCGCGTGCACAGCCCGTTCGACTATGCGCGCCAGGCCTCGCTCTACGTGCCGCGCGACTTTCCGAAACCCAACGATCCGTCGCATGGCGAACAGGTCGCCCGGCTGGCCGCGCGGGGCGCCTCACGGCTGGGCGGGCGCACCCTGGTGCTCACCACCACGCTGCGCGCGCTGCGCACCATCGCGGATGCCCTGCGTCGACATCTGGAACTGGTGCCCGACGCCGACCGGCCCGAGGTGCTGGTGCAGGGCGAGCTGCCCAAGCGGGTGCTGATGGACCGTTTTCGCGCCGGCGCGGGCCCGACGGGCGAGGAGGGATCGGGGGCCGTCCCGCAGGCGGGCTGCGTGCTGGTCGCCTCGGCGTCGTTCTGGGAAGGTTTCGACGCGCCGGGCGATGCGCTGCAGTTCGTGGTGATCGACAAGCTGCCGTTTCCGCCCCCTCACGATCCGCTGGTGGAGGCGCGGTCCCGTCGCCTGGAGGCGCAGGGCCGCAACGCGTTCGGGGACTATTCGCTGCCCGAGGCCGCCGTGGCCCTGAAGCAGGGGGCGGGCCGCCTGATCCGGCGCGAGAGCGATGCGGGGGTGCTGGCGATCTGCGATACGCGGCTCGCCACGATGGGCTATGGGCGCCGGCTGCTGTCGGCGCTGCCGCCGATGCGACGCCTCAAGGACGTGGGGGAATTCGAGGCGGCGATCGATGCGCTGCGATCACCACCGGAGGCATCGGTCTGAGGAACCGGTGCCGCTGGCTTCAGGTCCGGGCTACCAGACCTTCCACCACGGATCGTCCTTGGCGCGGAAGCCGCGCGTCAGGTACTCGCTCTTGGGGTAGTTGGTGGTCAGCACGCGGCGCGCGTCGTCGCGCAGGTCGGTCAGGCCGAGCGCATCGTAGGACTGCACCATGATGTAGAGCGCTTCCTCCAGCGCCGGCACCTCGCGATAGTCGGCCAGCGCGAGCTGCGAGCGGTTGATCGCCGCCAGGTAGGCGCCACGGTTGTAGTAGTAGCGCGCGACGTGCACCTCGTACTGCGCCAGGGAATTGACGATGTAGTTCATGCGCTGGCGCGCATCGGGGGTGTAGCGGGAGTCGGGGAAGCGCGTGACGAGGTCCTTGAACGACTGGAAGGATTCCTTGGCGGCCTTCTGGTCGCGCTCGGAGAGATCCTGGCGGGTCAGCGAAGCGAACATGCCCAGGTCGTCGTTGAAGTTGACCACGCCCTTGAGGTAGAGCGCATAGTCCAGCGCCGGGCTGGCAGGGTGGAGCTTGATGAAGCGGTCGAGGGTGGCGATGGCGCCGGGGCGCTCACCGGCCTTGTACTGGGCGTAGGCCTTGTCGAGCTGGGCCTGCTGGGCCAGCGGCGTGCCGGCGGCGCGGCCCTCGAGCTTCTCGAACAGCGGGATGGCCTTGTCGTAGGCGCCCGAACCGGCCTCGTCCTTGGCTTCGCTGTAGATGCGGTTGGGGCTCCACTTGGCGGTCTCGTCGACCTTGGCCGAGCCACATCCGGCCAACAGAGTCCCGGCCACTGCGAGCGCCAGCCAAGCGGAGGCCGTCGATAATTTGGCACGAACCATCTATGAAGCTTCCTTGAAACAAGAGCCTTTGATTATATCGACCGCCCCTCCGGGCGAAGATACCCGTACCGGCGTCCCGGTCGACGCCGACGAGGGCGCCGACCCCGGCGAGTCGGTCGAGACCCGTCATTTCGTCATCGGTCCCGAGCAGCATGGCGGGCGACTCGACCGTGCGCTCGCCGCGCTGGTGCCCGAGTTCTCCCGCAGCTACCTCCAGCAGCTCATCGAAGCCGGCGGCGTCGTCCTGCGCGGGCGGCCCGCGACCAAGGCGGCGGCCTCGGTGCACGCGGGCGAGACCGGCCATGTCGAGCTGCGCCCGACGCCCCAGAGCCGCGCCTTCAAGTCCGAGGCGATGCCGATCCGCGTGCTGCACGAGGACGACCACCTGCGCGTCATCGACAAGCCCGCGGGCCTGGTGGTGCATCCGGCGCCGGGCCACTGGAGCGGCACGCTGCTCAACGGCCTGCTGGCGCTCGATGCCCGGGCCGCCGATCTGCCGCGCGCCGGCATCGTCCACCGGCTCGACCGCGACACCAGCGGTCTGATGGTGGTCGCCCGCACGCGCGCCGCCATGGACGCGCTGGTGGCGCTGATCGCGGCGCGCGAGGTCAAGCGGCAGTACATCGCGCTGGCGCACCGGCCCTGGGAGGGTGGGGCGGCGCGCCAGGTCGACGCGCCGATCGGGCGCGATCCGCGCAACCGGCTGCGCATGGCGGTGGTCGACCTGGCCCGCCATCCCGGCAAGACCGCCCGCACGCTGATCGAGCGGCTCGACGGCCATGCCGACGGCTGCGCCGTGCGCTGCACGCTGGAGACCGGACGCACGCACCAGATCCGCGTCCACATGGCATCCATCGGCCATCCGCTGGTGGGCGACGCGCTCTACGGAGGCGCCCCGGCCGCGGGGCTGTACCGACAGGGACTGCATGCGTTCCGGCTCGCCTTCGTGCACCCGGTGACACGGGCGCCGATGGTCTTCCTGGCGCCGCCGCCGGCCGATCTGCAGGATGCCTTCTCGGTCTGGGGTCTGGACTACAATCGCGCCTGACGGCCCCCCGGGGCCCACCGGTCCTCACCGGTTCCCAAGATCGGCTCCGGCGCGATCGCCCGCCACGAGCCGGCCGCGCTTCCCGCTTCCCTCTCTTCTCGATCCAACCCGAACGCGCGCCCCTGGCGCCTGGACCACGCGAACCATGAATACGGCGGATGCCAAGCGCATTCTCGAGACCGCCCTGATCTGTTCGACGCAACCCCTGCCGGTGCGCGAACTGCGCACCCTGTTCGACGACGAACTCGGCGCCGACACCATCAAGGCGCTGCTGCTCGAACTCCAGGACGACTGGGCGCAGCGCGGGCTCGAACTCGCGAGCGTCGCCAGCGGCTGGCGCTTCCAGAGCCGCCCCGAGATGCGCGAGCACCTCGACCGCCTGCATCCCGAGAAGCCGCCGCGCTACACCCGTGCCGTGCTGGAGACGCTGGCCATCATCGCCTACCGCCAGCCCGTCACGCGCGGCGACATGGAGGACATCCGCGGCGTGACGATCAACTCGCTCATCCTCAAGCAGCTCGAGGACCGCAACTGGATCGAGGTGATCGGCCATCGGGAGACCGTCGGCCGCCCCGCGCTCTACGCGACGACGCGCCAGTTCCTCGACGACCTGGGCCTGGATTCCCTCGACCAACTCCCCCTGATCGAGACGCCGGCTCCGCCGGCGGCCTCGACGCCGGTGCTCGCCGGCGTTCCCCGACCCGTGTCCGCGTCCGAGGTCGGCGCCGGGCCGGCCGTCGCCGATCCCCGCGTCGCATCCGTCGACGACGCGACATCCATCCTGCCGCCCCCGGCATCCGGAAGAAATCCTCCATGAGTTCCTCGGTCCCCGACGATACCGGCGCACCCGCCGCCGAAGATCCCACCCCCGCGTCGCCGGACGCCGCTGCCGCTGCCGCCGAGCCCAAGAAGCGGCCGCGCCGGCGCAAGCCCGTCGCGGCGCCGACGGAGGCCGAGCCCGCCCTGGCGAGCCCGTCCACCGATGCGCCGGCCGCCGCCGACGCGGACGTCGCCGACACAGCGGCCACCGACGCCACGCCCGTCGTGCCGGCGCCGGTCGCCTCGGCCGCCGCCGGCGATGTCCCGGCCCCCGGTCCGCGATCGGGCCCCGCCACCGACAGGCCCGTCGCCACCGAAGCATCCGACGACGGCCTCGACGAGGAGGACGAGGAGCCCGACGACGAGGAGGACGATCTCGATCGCGAGCGTCGTGCCCTCGACCGCGCGTTGCGCAACGCGCCGCCGCCGCAGCCGATCCGCTTCGCCGATGTGATCTCCGGCCAGTTCGATGCCGACGAGGAGAGCCCCGAGGTGCCGCCGCTCAAGCGCGTGCTGCTGCCCGAGGCCGATTCGCCCAAGCTGCACAAGGTGCTCGCGCAGGCCGGGCTGGGTTCGCGCCTGGAAATGGAAGCGCTTATCGTGCAGGGCCGCATCTCGGTCAATGGCGAGCCGGCGCACGTCGGCCAGCGCATCCAGTTCGGCGACCAGATCAAGGTCAACGGCAAGCCGATCCGCTATCGGATCGAGCCGCCGCCGGCCCGCGTCATCGCCTATCACAAGCCGGTCGGCGAGGTGGTCTCGCACGACGATCCGCAGAATCGTCCGACCGTGTTCCGCAAGCTGCCGCGCCTGCACCAGGGCAAGTGGCAGTCGGTCGGCCGGCTCGACCTCAACACCGAGGGTCTGCTGCTGTTCACCAGTTCCGGCGACCTGGCCAACCAGCTGATGCATCCGCGCTTCGGACTGGAGCGCGAATATGCCGTGCGCGTGCTCGGCGCCATCAATGCCGAGGAGAAGAAGAAGCTGCTCGAAGGCGTGCGTCTCGACGATGGCATGGCCCAGTTCGGCACCATCGAGGAGGGCGGCGGCGAAGGCTCCAACCACTGGTATCGCGTGACGATCTCGGAGGGCCGCAACCGCGAGGTGCGCCGCCTGTTCGAATCGGTCGGCCATGCCGTCAGCCGCCTGATCCGCATCCGCTATGGCGCCATGCTGCTGCCGCGCGGTCTCAAGCGCGGCGCCTGGATGGAACTCGACGATCGCGACATCCGGTCGCTGTTCCAGGCCGTGGGCGGCGAGCGTGGCGAGCGCGGGGCGCCCCGGCCCGGCGCCGGACCGCGCGGTCCGAATGCCGATGCCGGTGGCGGCGGCCGCAACGGACGCGGGCCGCGTCGGGGCAACGACAACGGCAACCGCAAGGCCGGCGGCAATGCGGGCGGTCCGCCCCAGGGCCGGCGCGGCGCGGGTGGCGCGGGTGGTTTCCAGGGCTACGGCAAGGGCGGCCCCGGCGCCGGCGGGCCGGGCAATGCCGGCGCCGGTGCGCGTGGTGGCCGGCGCGGCGAGGGTCCGGCGGCGCCGGGCGGTGCCAACCAGCCCGATCCCATGAAGACCTCGCTCGGCTACATCGGCGCCGACAGCTTCTCGCGCCAGCGCAAGGAACAGCGCCAGGGGCCGCCACGCCGCGGCAACGGGCCTGGAGGCGGTGGCTTCGGCGGCCCCGGCGGCGGCAAGCGGCGCGGCCGCTAGACCCCCTGGCACGGGCCGGAATGGCCGTGCCGGTTTAAAATCACGGGCTTTGTCGCAACGTCCGCTCCCTGCGGGCGGTGCGACGGAATCCTCGAAAAATCAACTGCCCAGAAAGCATTTCAATGGCCATCGAACGCACCCTCTCCATCATCAAGCCCGACGCCGTCGCTAAGAACGCCATCGGCCAGATCGTCGCCCGTTTCGAAGCCGCCGGCCTCAAGATCGCCGCCGCCAAGCTGGTCCAGCTCTCGCGCGCCGAAGCCGAGCAGTTCTATGGCGTCCACAAGGCCCGTCCCTTCTTCAAGGACCTGGTCGAGTTCATGATCTCCGGCCCGGTGTTCGTGCAGGTCCTCGAAGGCGAGAACGCCATCGCCAAGAACCGCGAACTGATGGGCGCCACCGATCCCAAGAAGGCCGACGCCGGCACCATCCGCGCCGACTTCGCCGACAGCATCGATGCCAACGCCGTGCACGGCTCCGACGCCGCCGAGACGGCCGCCAACGAGATCGCCTTCTTCTTCGCCGGCCTGAGCGTCTACGCACGCTGAGCCCGGCCGCTCCGCCCGACGTCATGACGACCACCAATCTGCTCGAGTTCGATCTGGAGGGGTTGGCCGCGTTCTGCGAACGTCTGGGCGAGAAGCGGTTCCGCGCCACCCAGCTCTTCCGCTGGATCCATCAGCGCGGCGCGAGCGACTTCGCCCAGATGACCGATCTGGCCAAGTCGCTGCGCGAGAAACTGGCGACGACCGCGCGCATCGAGGCGCTGCCGGTCTCCGCCCAGCACGAATCCAAGGACGGCACCATCAAGTGGCTGTTCGACGTCGGCGGCGGCAACGCGGTCGAAGCCGTGTTCATCCCCGAGGACGACCGCGGCACGCTGTGCGTCTCGTCGCAGGCCGGTTGCGCGGTGGGCTGCCGTTTCTGCTCCACCGGCCACCAGGGCTTCAGCCGCAACCTGACCACCGGCGAGATCACCGCCCAGCTCTGGTTCGCCGAGCATTTCCTGCGGCGCCACCTGGGGCGCGACGAACGCGTCATCTCCAACGTCGTGATGATGGGCATGGGCGAGCCGCTGCAGAACTATGCGGCGCTGGTGCCCGCCCTGCGGACCATGCTCGACGACAACGGCTATGGCCTGTCGCGCCGGCGCGTGACGGTCTCGACGTCGGGCGTGGTGCCGATGATCGACCGCCTGGGCGGCGACTGCCCGGTGGCGCTGGCCGTCTCGCTGCACGCGCCCAACGACGCCCTGCGCGACGACCTGGTGCCGCTCAACCGCAAATATCCGATCGCCGAGCTGCTCGAGGCCTGCAAGCGCTACCTCGCGCACGCCCCGCGCGACTTCATCACTTTCGAGTACTGCATGCTCGATGGCGTCAACGACACGCCCGAGCATGCGGCGCAACTGGTCGCACTGGTGCGCGCGCAGGGCGTGTCGTGCAAGTTCAACCTGATCCCCTTCAATCCCTTCCCGGCATCCGGCCTGCTGCGCTCGCCGCAGGCGCGGGTCGTGGCCTTCGCGAGGATCCTGAGCGAGGCCGGCCTGGTGACCACCGTGCGCAAGACGCGCGGCGACGACATCGACGCGGCCTGCGGCCAGCTCGCCGGCGACGTCAAGGATCGCACCCGTGCCGCCGAACGCATGGCCGGACGGCGCACCATCGTGCTGCAGCCGGTGCGCGCCGAGACGGCCGGCGCCATCGCCGCGCCGACGGAACGCTGAATCGATGAGCCTCTTCGTCCTCACGAAGCCGTCGTCCGGGCCGAGCCGCCTGGCCTGGCTGATGGCGGGCCTCTCCATCGTGGTGGTGTTGGCGGGCTGCACCTCCACCCGGTCGTCCCGGGTGCTGCCCAACAGCGCCAGCAGCGGTGCCGACATCGTCACGTCCTCCGACGAGCCCAACGAGCGCCGCCGCGCGCGCCTGCGGCTGGAGCTGGCGGTGGGCTACTTCCAGGCCGGACAGACCACCGTGGCGCTCGACGAGGTCAAGCAGTCGATCGCCATCGACCCGAACTTCGCCGATGCCTACAACCTGCGCGGCCTGATCTACATGCGGCTCGACGATGCCGGCCTGGCCGAGGACAGCTTCCGCCGCGCCATCGCCCTGAATCCGCGCGAGCCCAACACGCTGCACAACTACGGCTGGCTGCTGTGCCAGCAGGAACGCTATGGCGATGCGGGCCGGCAGTTCGCGCTGGCGCTGGCGGTGCCGGGCTATCCGGACCGCGCCAAGACCCTCATGACCCAGGGCCTGTGCCAGGTCAAGGCCGGCGACCGCACGGGTGCCGAACGCAGCCTGCTGCAGGCCTACGATCTCGACCCCGCCAACCCGGTGGTCGGCTTCAACCTGGCCCTGCTGATGCGGGAGCGGGGCGAGCTCCAGCGCGCCCAGTTCTACGTCCGGCGCGTCAACAATGGCCCATCGGCCAATGCCGAGACGCTGTGGCTGGGCATCAAGGTCGAGCGCGCGCTCCAGAACCGCGAAGCCCTGGCGCAGCTCGGAATGCAATTGCGCCGGCGTTTTCCCGAGTCGCGGGAAGCCCTGGCCCTAGAACGCGGGAGTTTCGATGATTGAACGGGCGAGCGAAACCGGCCAGGTACCGGCCGCGCCGACCATGCCGGTCGGCGGTGGCGATCGGAGCGCCGGCACCCTGCTGCGCGAGGCTCGCGAAGCACACAACCTGCACATCGATGTCGTGGCGGCCGCCCTCAAGGTACCGACGCAGAAGCTGCAGGCCCTGGAGAACGACGACATCGGCGCGCTGCCCGACCCGGTGTTCGCGCGCGCGCTGGCCGCGAGCGTCTGCCGGGCGCTGCGGGTCGATCCCGCGCCGGTGCTCGCCAAGCTGCCGGGCGCGCTCAAGCCCGGCCTGGCCGATGCCGACCAGACCATCAGCACCAGCTTCCGCTCCGGCGCGCCGCGTTCGCGCGGGGTCGGCCCGGGGGGACTGCCATCGCGGGCGCTGCTGGTCGTGGTGGGCCTGCTGCTCGCCGGCGCACTGCTGCTGTGGCTGCTGCCGCCGGGTGCCTTCGGGCGTCTGAGCGCCGCGCTGCCCGGTGGCACCCCCACGGCCGGCGCCGGTGGCGCGCAGGGCGCGGAAGCCGACTCCTCGACCACGAGCCCGTCGACCCAGTCGGGCATGGTCACCGAACCGGTGGCGAGCAGCGCGGTGCCGCTGTCGACACCGACATCGCCCGCGCCGGCGGCCTCCACGTCGGCCGCCGTGCCGACGCCGGCCGCCAGCGCGCCAGTCTCCTCCGCGGTCTCCAGCGACGTGCTGGTCATCGTGGCCCGGGCGCCGTCCTGGATCACCGTGACCGAAGCCGGTGGCCGCCAGCTGCTGCGCCGCAGCCTGCAGGCCGGCGAGACCGTGGGACTGTCGGGCCGCCTGCCGATGTCGGTCGTCATCGGCCGTGCCGCCAGTGTCGATGTCTCGGTGCGCGGCCAGCCCTTCGACCTCGGCCCGTCCACCGGTTCCGGTGGCGTCGCCCGTTTCGAGATCAAGCCATGACCGACTCCCTCCGTCTCCGCAACGCGAATCCCGTGAACTTCGACGAGTTCCCGATCGAGCCCGCGGCCCCGCAGGCGCGCCGCTCGCGGCAGGCCAGGGTGGTCTGGGGGCCGCGCGTCGTGACGGTCGGCGGCGACGCGCCGGTCCGGGTGCAGTCGATGACCAACACCGACACGGTCGATGCCATCGGCACCGCGATCCAGGTCAAGGAACTGGCCCTGGCCGGCTCGGAGATGGTGCGCATCACCGTCAACACGCCCGAGGCGGCGCAGCAGGTCCCCTACATCCGCGAGCAGCTCGACCGCATGGGCGTCGACGTGCCGCTGATCGGCGACTTCCACTACAACGGCCACCGCCTGCTGACCGACTATCCGGACTGTGCCCAGGCCCTGAGCAAGTACCGCATCAACCCCGGCAACGTCGGCAAGGGCGACAAGAAGGACAAGCAGTTCGGCCAGATGATCGAAGCCGCGATGCGCTGGAACAAGGTCGTGCGCATCGGCGTCAACTGGGGCAGCCTCGACCAGGAGCTGCTGGCCCACCTGATGGATGTCAACAGCCGTCGC
>Ga0308164_10001911_pt1 | contig 22236 bp, 22 predicted proteins | sample PhyTR2_FD_201031 | JGI IMG/M metagenome (GOLD analysis project Ga0308164, IMG submission 201031) | Phyllosphere microbial communities from UC Gill Tract Community Farm, Albany, California, United States - DLSLT.R2 | ecosystem: Host-associated > Plants > Phyllosphere > Unclassified | place: USA... | reverse complement strand
TCGCACCCTGCTTCTCCAGTTCAGCCAGCGATGAGATATCCGCACCTTTGATAAAATCGGCTGGCCACGGCCCGGCAGAGCCGATGACAGGCTGATCGGCGGCGAGCAGCGGTGTCGCCCAGGCCAGCGCCAGGGCGAGAATCAATGTTTTTGGCGTCATGATTTATCCTTTAGTACTGCCTGAGGCCAGGCCAGAAACGAAGTATTTCTGCAGGGCCAGATAGAACACCGCCACCGGCACGGCGATCAACACGGCACCGGCGGCATAGGTGGTGTAGCTGGCGCCCATTTTTTGTGAAACCAGGTTATAGAGGCCAATCGGCAGCGTGAACTGCTCTGGCGTTCGCAGAATGGTGCTGGAGAGGATGAAATCACCCAACGGCCCGGTGAATGAGAACAGCGCCACTACCGCCAGAATCGGCTTCGACAGCGGCATGATAATCTCAACAAAGATGCGGAAGTTGCCTGCACCGTCCATGCGCGCCGACTCATCCAGATCTTTGGGAATCGAGTCGAGATAACCCTTCATCAGATAGGTGTTCATCGGGATCATCCCACCAACGTAGATCAGCACCAGCGCCAGATGGCTGTTGATCAACCCCAGCAGCTGCGACAGCACGAAAATCGCAATCAGCGCCGAAAACTGCGGGATCATCTGTAACAACAGAAACAGCATCAGTCCGTTCTGCCGCCCCTTGAACCGAAAACGGGAAAAAGCGTAGGCGGTACAGCTGACGCTGATCAACGTCAGCACCATGGTCAGGAAACTGATCTTCATCGAGTTCCAGTACCACGTCAGGTAAGGCACCGTGCCATTGAACAGGTCGCGGTAGTGCTGCAGCGACGCATTCTCCGGAATGATCGAACTACTGAGCAGGCTGTTACCTGCATTCAGTGATGCCCCTACCGTCCAGACCAGCGGATAGATAATGATGGCCGAGACGGCCAGCACCACCAGCCAGGTCAGCGACAGGCGTATCCACCTTTCGCGTTTAATACTGCCGGACTTCGCCATAACTGCTCCCTTACGCCATCTCATCTTGTTTAAACGACCGGGTCGCGCGGAACTGCCACAGCGCCAGACCTACCACGAAAATCGACAGCAAAATGGTGATAGTGGCGGCGATAGCATATTGCGACGACGACATGGTGAGCTTGTAGATCCACGACACCAGGATATCGGTTCCTCCGGCATTCGACCCCGCCACCGCCGGACCGCCGTTGTTAAACAGATAGATGATGTTGAAATTATTAAAGTTGAAGGTGTATTGCGTGATGATGATCGGCGCAATGGCGTAGAGCACCAGCGGCAGCGTGATGGTTTTCAGCCGCGTCCAGGCGCTGGCACCGTCCATGATCGCCGCCTCATAGAGATCGTCAGGGATCGCCTGCAGGACGCCGGTAGTCATCGCAAACACAAACGGGAAACCGAGCCAGGTCTGCATCATAATCAGCGCGGTTTTGGTCCAGAACGGATCGGTCATCCACGCTTTGGGTGCAATGCCAAAGAAGTCGAGAATAGCGTTGTTGATCACCCCAAAGCTGTCGTTGAACATTCCGGCGAAGACCAGAATGGTGACGAAGCCCGGCACCGCCCACGGCAGGATAAAGATGGTGCGGATCAGCGGCTTGAAGCGCAGGTCCTTCTGATTGACCAGAATCGCCAGCATGACGCCCACGGTGCACTGCAGCGTGGTAGCGAGCAGTGTCCAGACCACCGTCCATTGCAGCACGTCAAAGAAGGTGGAGCGCCAGATCGACAGGGTAAAAATGTTGATGAAGTTTTTGAACCCCACCCAGTCCACCAGCTTCGCCGGTGGCGTGTGATAGAGGTTGTAGTTGGTGAAGGCGATGGCGAAACCGAACAGAATCGGAAACACCACCACAAACACCAGCAGAATAAAGCCTGGCGAAATCATCAGATAGGGGAAGCCATCGCGCAGCAGTAACTGATACTGCTGGCGCACGCTGTTCAGCTGCTGACCCTTGTCGCGCCTGACGCCATTGACCCAGGCGTCGCGCATTGACACTCCCCAGACCGCCACGCCGAAGGCGGCAATCAGTACGCTGATAATGCCCTCTGCCAGCAGAAAAATGGAGTTATCACGCGGCACCGATTCGCCCAGCGTATAGAGCCCCCAGAATCCCTCACGCAGAAAATCGTGGAACACGCCGGTAAAACTGCTGAGCAAAATCAGAAAACAGAGCCCTTTAGCCCACTGGCGGTGGTAAAACTGGCCGAAGCCAGGCAGCAGTGCCAACAGCGCACCGGTGGTCGCATGACGACGCGGACGCTTAGCCGTCACCAGATTTTCATCGGAAGATATAGCCACACCCTGATCCTTATCCTGTACGGTTATCCCGTGAACCTGCATTACTGGTTGCTGGCCTGCATCGCTTCAATCTGCATGGTGATCTGCTTCACTGCATTATCCAGTGCCGCTTTTGGCTCCTGCTTGCCGGATACACTCAGCTCAAGGGCAGCATTAGCTGGCCCCCACACTTCCTGCATTTCCGGCACGCCTGGCATCGCTGACGCACGCGCCGCCTGCACCGCGACCGCGTTGGCCTTCTCATCATCTTTGATAATCGGATCGTTCATCAGCGCGGTGACCGGTGGGATCTCCTGGGTTTTCTGATAACGCTCTTTCACGTACTGCGGCTGGTTGATGAAGGTGAGGAACTTCTGCGCCAGCGCCTGATCTTTGCTCCAGGTAGAGACCACGTAGCCTTTGACGCCCAGGAAGGAACTCATCGGCTTACCGTTAGGCAACAGCGGCAGCGGTGCCACGCCATAGTTGATTCCGGCAGCCTGATAAGGCTGGAATGCCCACGGCCCATTGATCACCGCCGCCGCTTTTTTCTCGGTAAACAGCGAGTCGATGGCGTTGAGACCGTTGTCGCCCATGATGCCGCCTGGCAGCAATCCTTCACTGAAGAAGCGCTTGAGATAAGTCACCGCTTCCACGCTGCCTGGGGTGTTCAGACCGATATCCTGAGTGTTAATGGCGCCTTTGGCGTCTTTGCCAAAGATGTAAGAGCCCATCGGGGCCATCACGCCCCAGCTGTAATAAATCTGGTCAAACTTAGCGAGCAGGCCATACTGCTTCGTCTCGCGCTGCTTCTGTGAGAAGGCACGGTATTCCTCCAGCGTTTTCAGTGGTGACGGCAGCAGATCTTTGTTGTAAATCAGCACCAGCGTTTCCACCGCTTTGGGTACGCCGTAGACCACATTGTTCTGTGTGAAAGCCGCCATTGCTGAGGGGGTGTAAGCGCTCTGCTCTGCCGCATCAATTTTCAGCGGTGCCAGTAATCCCTGTACGACCGCGCTACCGAGCTGGTCATTAGGGATCACCAGGACATCCGGGCCAATACCCGCCGGGCCATCCAGACGCAGCTTCTCAATCTGCTGTGCAAACGGCATCTCCTGAACTTTCACTTCAACGCCGAACTGTTTCTGAAAATCGGCGATCGCCGTTTTGATGCCGTCTGATTTTTTAATGTCTTCCCAGACGGTAAGTTGCTGAGCGGCCCAGACGGATTGATTAAGCATCAATGCGGAAAGAAGTAGCGTAACGCTGATTTTGATTTTCATTACTGGCCTCGTGTGAAGGTATGACATTTTAAGCTGTCATTTGCTGATGTTCTTTTTTCAGACACATGCTGAACAAGGAATTATTGAGCATATGAAGTGTGAATAACGTATCGCATTTGAGCCATACGCTACGCGGAATGCGTACCGCGCTCCAGCCCGTTCGCATCAATGTGTGATCGCTATTACAGAAATCAAAATCAGCGGTAGGGCGCACCCTGGCGGAACGATATAGTCAGCGCAGGCACCATCAGGGCTGAGGTGTAAAAAGACAAACTGTTATACGTCGTACATTTTAGCCGCCAAATCCCTTGCCATGAGGATCAGCATGTCCAGCATCAGATTGAGAAACGTCACCAAACGCTTTGGTAAAACAGAAACGCTGAAAAATATCGCGCTTGATATTGAGGCCGGTGAGTTTGCGGTCTTCGTCGGTCCGTCAGGCTGCGGTAAATCCACACTGCTGCGGCTGATCGCCGGGCTGGAAGAGATCAGTGACGGTGAGATTTTGATTGGTGATGAGGTCATGAATGATGTCGCACCCTCGCACCGCGGAGTGGCAATGGTGTTTCAGTCTTATGCGCTTTACCCGCATATGACGGTGGCGGAAAATATCGGTTACGGCCTGAAGGTGAACGGCCTGCCGAAAGCGCAGATTCAGCATCAGGTAGAGATGGTGGCGAAGACACTACAGCTTGCGCATCTGCTGGATCGTAAACCAAAGCAGCTTTCCGGCGGTCAGCGTCAGCGTGTCGCCATTGGTCGCGCAATCGTGCGTAATCCCCGGGTGTTTATGTTTGATGAGCCTTTGTCGAACCTGGATGCGGAACTGCGTGTCGATATGCGGCTGCACATCGCGAAGCTGCATCAGGAGCTGAAAACCACTATGGTCTATGTGACGCACGATCAGACGGAAGCAATGACGCTGGCCGATAAGATTGTGGTCATGAACTACGGCAAGGTTGAACAGGTGGGTTCACCGATGGAGCTCTATTACAACCCGATTAACCGCTTTGTCGCCGGTTTTATCGGCTCACCTAAGATGAACTTCCTGCCTGCGCGCGTGGAACAGTGCGGCCCTGCAGGGCTGGTCGCCCTGATCAATGACGGCGAACATCGGCTGCAGCTCCCCTCGCCCATCCGCCAGTTGCAACCAGGCGATGAGATCACGCTGGGTATCCGGCCGGAGCAGTTGCAGATCAACGGCGATGCGCCACTGAACATCAACTTCCACTGCGAAGTGGTTGAGCGACTTGGCAACAACACCTATCTGTTTGGTCAGAGCCACGGCCACGACGGCTTCAAGATGCTGCTGCCCGGCGATGTGCATTTCCGTCCTTATCAGACGCTGCGGCCCACCTTCCATCCGCACCACTGCATGGTGTTTGATGCTGAAGGTGCGCGTATCAGCGCGGATATAGCGATGCCGCAGGTTCGCGCAGCCTGAAGCAGATGTTTGCAGAGCGTTAACGAGAGGCCGGAGACGGCCTTTTCTGTTTTCAGGCCTGGCACAACGCCTGAAGAAAGAGGTCGGGAAAGGGGTTTGCGGGCAAGCCGTGATGACGCGCAGAAGCGTCAGCCTGAGCTTAAGCCTGAACATTGTTCAGACAAGGCATTGCAGGTATGTTCTGAGTAAACTCATGAACCCCACCGGCAACCCCTTCTCCGGGTCGATCAGCTAACCGGGCTTATCGACTGAGGCCTTACTTACCGAGGATATTGTTTACTGCTTTCAGGTGGCCAGCCTTGTCTTTGTGGTTTGAAACTACCTGAATGACGGTGAATTTTTTATCAGCGACCGCCAGCAGAGTGGCCTGCTGCACATCGTTACCTCCCATCTTGTCAGTGGCTTCGATATGGTAAACCGGCAAACCGTTGGCATTTTCAGTTTTCTCACTGATCACCTTATAAGAAGGTGAAGCCTGCTTCTGCTTGTCTTTAATTGACTTCATGCCGTTGAGAAAATCAGCGTCACTGGCACCGCGAGCAATTGCCGGGATCTCTTCTTCCCCAATGATCAACACGCGTTTTTCCGGCTTATTGACATACATTGTACCCGGTCCGCCGCCCGGAACAGGCTGCTTTTCATAGCCCTGCAGTTTGAACGTCTGTTTGCCATCCAGCAAAGAGATTGTCTGTGTCTGCGTATTTGCAGCCTGCGCTGTTTTCGCTTCGGCTGCTGATGCGATCATCGGGGTGCTGCCAAGAGCAGCGGTCAGGCAGAGGGCACCCATAATGTTTAATGATTGACGTAATTTCACCGTGAACTCCTTCGTGTAGTGGATATTTCCATTTCACTGACACCACATCCGGCGTCAGCGAGGCAGAGGTGTTATCGGGTCAGGTCGTAAATACAGATCCCTGAGCCGAGCAGAAACAGAATAATCGGCCAGTAGAGAACGGGGATAAAAAAGAAGTTGTGGGTTTTTTCGGGGGCCATCATTGGCTGGCTTTTCGTTGCTTGTGCAAGGGAGTCCAGCCATTTTTCCTGCCGGAGCACCCAGACAAAGGCCGCACAAAAAAGGGCAGAAACGATCAGCGTAGCCCCTGTCGCCCATAGATGTGCGACAAAGAAACCGTCGTAATAATAAATATCTAACAGCCATTTACACAGGAGGTAGGCGGCACAAATTAATACCGCGACGAAAAAACCCACTCCGCTCCATGCGATCATCTTTATATCCTTCTAAGGTGTGAGGAACGAGGAATATTTTTTTGAAAATTAACATATTTTTATCATTGTGGCGATATTTTCTTTGGTGCTAATATCAATTACATCCAGCACAGAAAATGTCCGGCCTGTGCAATTTTCACATTGCTGATTCTGATGGATTTATTTTCAAATACTGCTGTTTAACCTGAGCCGGCACCCGTGCAGCTAATTGCGCACCCAGGGTACTGCATGGCTATTTGTACCGTACCGATATTATTTTTGTGCGAATTAACGCGGCTTCTCTGTTTTTAAAATTCGTATGCGCTGTTCTGGCGGTCGATGAGCACCATTCATGCGGCTGTCATCCGTCTGAAACAGTGTCGGTCTCTGTAGTTTTCTGCGCAGGATTTTGAGGTAACCATGAATCAACCTATTGAAAATAATAATAAAGTAAACGCAACTAAAGAGTACAGTACGAAATGGCAGACCCGATTTGATTTTTTCGATCTTCATGATGCTCCCAGTACACCAGGCTTCAGACAGGCATTGAAACAACTGCCTTTCAGGCAAAAATTAAAAGTGAACATGAATTTAATTGCCTTTCTTTTCGGCCCGATTTATCTGTTCGTACTTGGTCTGTGGAAGAAGAATATCATGCTGATTTTAATTATGGTGGCTGTTTATACTATTTTGATCATCGCCTTAGCGATAGCGGGCATGGAATTTCCACGGTATCTTCAGGTTGGCCTGGGCTATGGCTTTAATGCCCTGTACGGCATGAGCACGAATTACAGTTATTACCTGAAAGAGAAAAAAGGCGATAATGGCTGGAATCCCTTTAAAGGGATGCGGTGGTAATTTTTTCGCACCGCTCTGATGGTAAAATATAGAAATAGGGTGTGGAGGATGCAGTCAGATGACGGGGATTAGCCCTCAGTCAGGAGACCGGACAGAATAAGTGATGAGCACTAACTCAAATTAGTGCTGTCGCGGCAGAATCACTGGAAGCTGCCAGAAAAATAACCTGAAGAAAAAGGAAAAAATCGCCGAAAATATCCGGCCATACCTTTTCAAAACGGGTTCAGACTGGCTTATAATCGCTCTGCAATAATTATAATATCGTGAAGCTCGCATAAATGTTTCCGCACCGTTTAACCGGGGCCAGGATATCCTTTTCGGAATTTCCTGATAGCGGCAGCTTCTCCCTTTCATAGACATGCAGGAAGTTATTATTTTGAATACATTAACGGAATTGAAAAAGGGTTATCTAAAGGTATTTTTCTGGCTGCTGTTCACACTGTTTCTCGTCCCCGTCATCACCCTGTTTTTTGCTGAATATGGCAACAAACAGCTTGATCAGCAATACTCGCAGTTCTTCATGGACGATGCGCGGGAACAACATCAGGATACGGGCAAACTACAGACGTTTCTGCAGCAGAACCCGCCTTCCAGTGTCTGCGGCCCGGTAGATGAAAATCTGCAGGATTACAAAAACGCCGTCTGCGCACCGCAATCCGAACTGTGGCAGTTCTACATGATGGATAAAGTGGCATTCTGGACGCTGATCGGCAGCGGTGCTGTCCTGCTGATGGTGCTGTTGTTCAGTGCGCTGGCCTTTAAAAGCCGCCAGGGACAGGTAATCAGTCTGGCGCTGGCCCGCAAGTTCCTGATGCTGGCCTGTTCGCTGGAAGTCATGGTGCAGGGCGGCATGCTGGTATGGCTCTCATTCTGGGGCACCGCCTTTTTCACGCAAACCTACTATCCAAAACTGGTGATGGCGGTAGGACTGCTTGTGCTGGCTGGTATGTATTACATGATTAAAGGCATCTTCAAAAAACTCCCATCGGAAGAGAGTATTGAAGGCGAAGTGGTTACCCGCGAAGCGGCCCCGGCACTCTGGTCACAGATTGATATGCTGGCCGCCAGAGTGGGCACCACGCCACCCGATCATATTGTTGCGGGTATCGACACCAACTTCTACGTGACCGAAGCTCCGCTGAACGTGAATGGGAATCCGCTCAACGGCCGTAAGCTCTATGTAAGCATTCCACTCCTGCGTCAGCTCACCGTTGCGCAGGCTGATGGCGTGATGGTGCATGAACTGACACACCTGCATGAAGGCGACACCGCCTCCGGCGCATTACTGGGACCGAAACTGCACCGGTTTGATCTCTATATGCAGTTGATGGGTCAGAATGTGGCCACGCTGATCGTCTTCTATCCGCTCTATCTTTATCGCATGCTGTTTGAACTGGCGTGGCAGCGTAACAGCCGTGAACGTGAATTTGTCGCGGATCGCAATGCATCAACGCTGGTCTCCCCTGCCGCGATTATCGAATCACTGATCAAAGTGTCTGCATATGCCAGCTACCGTAATGAAGTTGAGCGAAACTTCTTTAATAACCAGACGCTGCACGAAAATGAACTGGGGATCAGTAAAGCTATTGCTGCCGGTTTGCCAGAACATGTCGCCTCTCCGGACTTCATCAGCGTCATCCGTGAGCAGAATGTGCCGCACCCGTTTGATTCACACCCGCCGCTGGCAGAAAGAATGCGCAACGTAGGGTATGAGATTAACGAAGCTGACTATGCCGCGGTCGCCGCCGATTTCCCGGCCCAGAGCTGGGTCGATCTGATGCCGGTTGCCGACGAGATTGAACAGCAGTTGTGGCAGAAATATGAGCGCAACTTCTCTTCTGTGCATGAGGAGAGCCTGGCCTGGCGCTATCAGCCTGACGGTGAAATGGAAACCGCGCTGGTGCTGAAGCATTTCCCCAATGTTCCTTATACCCTGAAAGATGGCTCGCAGATCGTCATCACCTGGCAGGGCATCGTGTCGCCGAAAACCGGCGAAGTGCTGGAGTGGGATAACGTTAAAAACATCAACGTCATTCGTAGCTTCGGCCGGGATAAGCTCTACGTGCAACATGTGCAGCCAAACTCGCAGGGAAAAAAACGCAGTGAGATCCCTCTGCCGGGCCTGAAAAAGGAGATTGAAGCCTTTAAAAACACCCTCGGCTATTACTGGCATCGTCATCAGACAGTCAGGGCGTTGCTGAAAGAAGAAACGGCGGCAGCGACGCAAAGCGCATAACCCGTTTGTCATCGGCTCCCTCCTCGCAGCTGAAAAGGGAGCCAATGCGAACATCCATTTTCAATCTCTATTTCTGACCACATAAATAAAGGAACGATTGTGTTTAAAAGAGCAAGCAGGGCCATGATACCCGGGATGCTGGTGACTGCACTTGTGCTGCCGCTGGCAGCATGTGACAACAGTGACAAAGCGGATGCAAAACCCGCCCCGCAGAGTCAACCCCAGGCTGTTGCGGAGGATAGCGCTGCGCAACTCACCACAAAATTAAACGCCTATGTGGGTTGCTTTAACACTACGGATGGATCGGTTCGCGATAGTGCCCTGCGCTATGTGAGCTGGATGGCGAATGCTGAAAAGGGGCCAACCGGCAAAGAGCGCAGCGTCAACGTACTGGGCGAGGTCACGCCTTATGAACTGGAGAGCTGCACTAAAGCCATCAACCAGGCATCGAAGGCTAAACCGACGTTACCGGCGCTGGATGCTGCAGCAACACAGTATCTGGCAGATTTAACGACATTGCAGCCGCTGGTTTCGCAGGCTCATCTTTACTACAGTCAGGAAGATTACAAGGATGATGGCTTCGCGAAAGCCAAACAAATGCATCCGCCGCTCATGAAGGCGTTTAACAGCTTTATGAAATCCAGCGACCAGTTCGGTGCCGAAGTTGAAAAAGAGAACAATGAGGTCGTTGCTGCGCAACTCGTTGAGATTGAAAAGTCTGAGGGCCGTCATAGTCGCTACTACCGCCTGGCATTAGTCACACAGGCCAAACCGCTGGCGACCCTGTTTACCTCTTCCGCTCCCGACGTGACAGAGATGACAAAAGCGATTGATGCTTACAGTACGCTGCTGAGTGAGGCAGAAAAGGCAACGGCCAGCGAAGCGGGCAAGCCATTAACCTGGTCCATCTTCCAGGATAATGCCGGAACCTTCCTGAAAGACTGCAAGGATCGCATGCGTCGGATTCGCGATAAAACACCTTACAGTACGGGTGAGCAGAGTCTGCTTAAAGGAAGCGGCAATTCGGGCTGGATGGTATCGGGTTCTCCGATGCGCGTTTTAAAATCCTATAACGAACTGGTTGAGGCCGGTAACCGCCTGTAAGCTGAATACCTGCCCCGCTTGCCTCCGGGCCGGCTTCGTCAGTCGGGCTGCTGCGTGCAACCCGGCTGACGCTGCTACATGCCGCGAAAAACATAAAAATGTTCACGCGCCAGCATTTCGTTAAAACGTCATGCCAGGCTAGTGTGCTGGATGGATCTGAGATCCGCGGTAAAGAGCGAACCTGAGCAGGATGCCCGCTGCATCAGATTTTCTGACTGTAAAATTTTTGACTGAGAGGAGCGAGAGTGCAAGCAAAGGTCGGCGATATCTACAGCGTGTATTCCCCGCAGTTGCAGCAGTACGTCGCCTGTCAGGTGACACACCTCCAGCAGCCTGCTAATGCCAGAGGCAAAGTCCTTGCAGCCATACTCCAGCTTGACTGGGCAGGTGATCATTTGCCTGACAGGGCGGAAGCCATCCGTATGCAGCCTTTGCGCTGCAGCTACTATTTTGTCAAAGACAGCTTCGATCACGGCTATGTCTCCGCCAATGTCCCACCGGGACATGTGTTAATTGCCAACCTGCCGCCGCTGGCAGATCAGGAAGTAAACGCCTACAAGTTCGGCTGGGACGTAGGAGACAGTCTGGTTCATCAGCGAAACTGGGAAAAGATCGACCCGGCCAGCCGTGCGCGGTTTAAGGCTGCTTCAGGCGCGCACAACGTGGTTGTCGGCGGTCAGACACTTCGCCAGGACACCACCCGTATCAATGACAGCCTCCTGCAAACTCTGACCGATCTCTCTGAACTGGATCGCCTGCCCTGCCTGATGACCATCGAAACCCGCCATGGCACACCGGAACTGATGGCCTATATACAGCAGCATGACTTCATTAATGAGCTGCACTGGCAATCCGCTGTCGTCAGCGAAATCGATGTCGGGGCGACCCGTCTGTCGCGTTTTATTCTGCACCCGGAAGGCGTCAGCCGCGTGCGGCTGAATCCTGATCTCACCCTGCTGTCACTCACCGCAACGCCTTCGTCAGGCTTTCGGGTAGAGGCTGATCAGGAGGGACGCAATCTGTGCCTGCAATGTTCTCAGGCTTTGCCTGTGCTGCAGGGTATTGACCGGCTCAGGGCATTGTCACTGACAGGCGTTAAAGAGATTGACCTGGCGCCAGTCGTTGAGCGCTTTACCTGTTTAACTGAGCTGCGTATCTGGGGAAATCCCGGCGTAGCCAGCAATATGCATCGTATTGCCGCACTGCCACAGTTGCAGATGCTGACCTTCTTCGACCTGTTTGGCTTCAGCGCGGCTGACTTTCCCTCACCAGAAGCGTTGCCCAATCTCTCATGCCTGTGGATGACCAGCGTCCCGCTTGACGTGGTCAACTCAGTCAGAGCCGCTTATAAGGAGGCGACAACTCAGGGGTTGGATCTCTCGCTGAGTAAAGCACGCAAGCCGGAGTGGCTGGCTGAGAATCTGCACAATCCGTTCCGGGACTGGGATGGCCGCGAACATATTTCGGCCACTTATGCCAAAAAAGCGTCGCTGGCTTACAAAAACCTGCGGGCTGCCACGAACAACATCGATAGCAGCATGGATGTGGCGAGCCTGTTAACCGCCGCCGTAACCGCCTATACCGAAGCCTTTAATCTCATCGACCGGCGTTCAAAGGCGATCGAGACGGTCGAGCGTGAGGAGATCTACAGTGTGCTGTTCGATGTTCTGAACCCGCTGGAGCAGAAACTGGGCGAGCAAGGCGCCACACTTGTAGACCAGCAGCGGTTGTATCAGCTGTTCGACCGGTTACGCGAATTCTGAACCATCCCGATGATTCAGGCTGGTTACGCCACGCCATAAAACCGCTAATCGCTCTGATCACCTTATGTGGCAAAGCGTTAAGACGCGAGTTGAGAAAGGATGGCAGGCAGGTGAGTCTGCAGACCTCTCTTTCCCGGCCAGCCATTCTGCTGTTTATGATCGGGTAACAGCGGATAAAGTCAGCTGTGCTGTGGGTTTATCCGGAGATATTACCCTGCCCTTTACGCAGTCCGTTCAGGAGTGCCTGCGTCGCGCCAGAAGCTTTTCCGGAAGGCGAACAGACCAGCCCGAATTCACGGTGCAGAGGCGGAATGACCGGCATCACTGACAGGCCGCGCCGTTCCGCTGGCAGGGCTGATTCCGGCACCAGCGCGACCCCCATGCCTTCACGCACCAGCATGCAGGCGCTGATCCAGTCGCGGACTTTTACCCGCACGTCAGAGAGGTGGCATCCTGACTGTTCAATCAGGCTTTTGCCATTAACGACGCATCCGCCTGTTGCAAGCACAAAGGGCTGGTCTGCCAGTTCCTGCAGGGTTATACCGTTCGCGCCTGACTGACCGATGTGCGGAGCGCTGGCTGGCATGACGGCGACCCATGCGTCCTGTCCCAGTATCACCTCAGCACGTCCGGGTGCGGGGTTCATTACCACCCCCAGTTCAACGGTGTCCGCTGCAAGCCACTCCTCAACTTCTTCATCCGTCCCTTCCAGCACCACCACCTCCATGCCCGGATGCAGACGCCTGAAGTTACGCAACAGCCCAGGCAGGAGTGTGGACGTCACCGAGGGAAAGCTGGCAAGCCGAATGCGTCCGCCCTTTAAACCCCGGCTCTCATCAGCCAGCACGCGGATGGCGTTGAGCTGCGACAGCATAATTCTGGCATGTTCAATGACCTGCTCTCCCAGCGCGGTAACACCGATGTGCCGACGCTCACGCACGAATACCGGGAACCCCAGTGACGACTCTAACTGGGCGATAGCCTGGCTGGCACCGGACTGTGTCATGCCTGTCGTTTCAGCAGCACGCGAAATATTGCTGGCATCGGCCACCGCCACCAGCAAGCGCCAGTGCAGAAGATTCATCATGGTTATCAGTAGCCCAGCTAATAGTTAAATTTTGAAGCATTAATTTTACAGAATTCTCTGCGTTAAGCACAGTCTGTTCCGTAACCACAAAAAGAATCTCACACCGCTTTCAATGTTAACGGAGAAGACATGAAACTTTACTACGCCCCGGATACCTGTTCTCTTTCACCCCATATCGTGCTGCGTGAACTCGCACTGGAGTTTGAGCTGGTTAAAGTGGACAACAGGAGCAAGCTCACCACTGACGGACACGACTTTCGCCTTATCAATCCCAAAGGCTATGTTGCTGCACTGGAACTGGACGACGGGCAGATACTGACTGAAGGTCCAGCGATAGTGCAGTACCTCGCCGACCTGAGGCCGGAAAGCGGGCTGGCACCGCCAGCAGGCAGTTGGGCACGTGTTCGACTGCAGGAGTGGCTGAACTTCATTACCAGTGAAATCCACGCGGGTTCCGCTCTGTTGTTCAACAAATCGTTACCCGACGCTGTCCTGTCACTATTCCGTGAGAAACTCTTCCGACGATTCGACTTTTTGCAGGATACGCTTGCCGAAAAAGCGTTTCTGATGGGGCCGTCATTCAGCGTTGCTGACGCTTACCTTTTCACCGTACTGGGCTGGTGTAAGTTCTTCAGCATTGAACTGGATCGCTGGCCTGCGCTGGTGGCGTACAGAGCAAGTATCAGTGCGCGCCCTGCTGTGCAGGCGGCATTACGGGCAGAGGCGGCGCAGTAAGCGCGGGAAGGTTGGTGGCCTGACGCCAGAGTATGGTTAACCGGTCCGCTTTGATCTGCTGCTTGCGCCTTGCGTACCGGTAGTCGGCTTCCAGAAGCGGAGGGAAATTTATCGTTTCACCGGGAACAGGTTAGTATCTCCAGACTGACCTTTTAGCGGGGAGTCGGCTTTATGATTAACAACACCAGGGCGGAAACCTCTGTCATCAGGCATGCCGACAGGAATTTTGACGTCACGTTATTGAAGGTGAATGAGGCCAGCCAGTGTATCCTTTTTGCGGCAGGTGCTGGCGGAAGTCCATTGCGTCATCTTGAGCTTCTGCAGACCTTTAGCCGCAATGGTATTTCAGTGGTAGCGCCCCATTTCGAACGGTTAACCTCTTCCACGCCTTCTAAGGCTGACTTGCTGGAACGCAGCCAAAGGCTTGTCCTCGCCCGGGATGCGTTTTGTCAACATTATGCGTCCATTACCGGCGTCGGACACTCACTCGGCACCGTGATTCTGTTGATGCACGCCGGGGCGACGGCCTGGACTCGCACCGGAGAGAAGGTGACATATGCAGGCAGACAGGATTTGAATCAACTGGTGCTGTTAGCGCCACCTGCGGATTTTTTCAGAGCACCCTCGGCCCTCGCCTCCGTGAAAGTGCCTGTCAGGATCTGGACTGGCGAGCAGGACACCCTGACACCACCATCGCAAGCGCTGTTCATCAAAGAAGAATTAGATATTCGAACTAAGACAGATCTTTGCGTGGTGAAAGATGCCGGGCATTTTACCTTCATGAACATCCTGCCGCCGCATATCACTGACACCCACCCATCACGCGACGCCTTTATTCTCAATCTGGGAGAAGAGATCTCCCGTTTTGTCACTGGCTTGTTGGCTCAGCCAGATAATGAATCACCTTAATTAAACCGATCCCTCTTTTTCAATCACCAGCACACGGGCGACGCCCTGTGGACGGGCAATATGCTCTGTCCCTTCACTGGCATAAAAAATATCACCGGTTTTGAGTACACGGCTTTTAACTTCGCCCTGATCTTTATAATGCATTTCAACACACCCATCCATGACTGCAAAAACCTCCTGACCATCGTTGATGTGCCACTTATAAGGCTGATCGGTCCAGTGGAGTTTCACGCTGACATTATCGAAGCTGGTAATATGCTGTGAGTCCCAGGCCTTCGAGCCGGTAAATTCCTTACTGCAATAAAAATTCATTTTAGCTCTCTCAACAAAAGTGATTTACGCCATCGGCATCATCAATATCAGAGAGAGTTGATCGATTCTATACGTCAGGCATCTGTTGTCCTGATCTGTCCTGTGGTTGTCCGTTTAATGCTGGTGCGGGGGTTGTGACGATCAGTGTGACCTGCCGTCTTTTACTGAATCGGCCAGACAGGCGCGACATTCTGATAAAGCGTAACGCGTCCAACGCGCTGGCGATCTCAATGACATGAGTTTCGCTTTGGGTCGGTTTACGGTGTCATGCGAATGGCCTCTGTATAAGTGTGAGAGCCACGATCATTTGAAATAAATCCTGATAGTTCATCCTTTAACGTGTTATCCGAAGCAACAAATCTTCAACTGTAACGACGGTTTACACCTGTAAATAATGGGGTATTATCGCCGATATTATGTACAGGGAGAAGATAAATGGATGTAGCATTGCTTGATATGATGCGCTCAGGCAGAAGTAAAAACTGGTCTGAAACAATGATTAACCTTGAGACCAGAAAGCTGATTAATACAGCTAATCATGTGTCCTCAGTCCATCTTTCGAATGGCATGACTCAGGTGAAGTTTGTTCAGGAGATCAGAGATCTGGTTGAGCAGCAGTTTGCGTCTGCCCGACGTGCAAAATCAGACGAAGAGTGCATAGCCTGTATTAAAAATCTGAGGGAAGAAACGGAAAACCTTCAGGAGCAGGACAGAATGCTGCGCATGAAAACGGCGAAACTTTATGCCAAAGTGGAGTTCGTCAGGAAAATAATAAAATTGTCGGGTATGTCATTTCGGCTGTAAATGTGGTTTTGTCGGGGGCTGAAATAGCTGCTGGCCCGACCCTTATAGGAACTATGACACCATTGGGCATTCTGGCCGGTGCAGTTTTAGTTACTGATGGTGCGAACGGCATAAGCAAAGAAATTGCGCACTATGTAATGGATAACAAACAATCTGAAGGATTGGTTGCTGAGGCCGCTATGTCCACTGCTGCATTCATGGGGTTCAGCCCTGATAGCGGGCTGGGAATCTATAAATCAATCTCGCTTGTTGCAAATGCCTATAGCGTCTTCGGTCTGTTCAGACGCCCTGGAACCTGGCGTCTGTTCAGATATCTGCCCGCGGATTATTACAGGAAAGTCAGCACTATGAGCCGTCCAAAACTCACAATGAAAATAGTCGGTTATGGTGTTAAAGCTAAGGTCATATTTGACCTTATGTCTGTCACTGATGCTGCTCTTAATGAGTCGTGATTCTGCGATAGCGCCATGACTTGTATGCAAGTTTTGCTGGGGCTAAATACCATATAAAAGGCAATACAATCGCAAGTGTGGCCGCCAGCGTGATGCTGGTATCTACGGATGCCAGCATCAGCGTAAGAGCAAGTATGATAAAGGCAATAATAGTAATCCACTTCGAGGCATTAAAGCGGTTAGCAAGATCATGGATCATGGAATCCAGAGAGCCACCATAATTAGCCATATTGTTTTTCAGTTTTAGTAGATCTGCATGACTAAAGCCGGATTCCAGTAGTGCTTTTTCACTCACTTTCATAGATTTTCATCCTTAAAAATTACCTGAATAGCTTAAGCAAGTTTACCTGAAAACGGCACTAAAAAACCCGTGAAGTGCAGGCTTTCTGTCGCGTGATACTTGTAACCGTCCATTATCCACAGAGCGGGTGGTTAGCTGGGATCAGCATGATGTACCAGTGCGCTTTTCGTGATCTATCAGATAGTGCCCGTTGTGGATGTACTCCTGACCGCGAAACAGCGGCGGCTAATCGGGATTTCCAGATACTGTTGGCATTTACTGAGGGATAGCCAACTCATCAGCCAGCCCTGACCCGCCATCTTTTCCGTAGATAATTAGTTAATACAAACAGTTAAATCTGGCCACTATCTGGTCGTCAGTGACCACTGTTCGGGTAAACTGCGTTCGCCATCTCCTGTGACATGGACGAATCGACGCAACGCTATCCTTAAAGATGGGCAAACCGTTGAATACATGGTGATATGTTTGCGATCAGCAAAGGGGATATGCCTGATAAGTTATGGGCAGCAATAACAACTCACTTCTCAAATCCTTATTATCCCTTAAAAATTAATCGAATAGCTTAAAATACCAGACAGAAATACTATTAATGACGAATCGCCTCTGTTCATACCAATGCCAAAGGTCTGTAATGAAATCGATAAATCTGGAAAGTCTGTATCGTTCTGCCAACGAGAACACCTTCTCCATCTGGTCGGAAAATGCAGGAGTTGGGGCAATTAAACAGGGAAATTACTACGATCCTGTAAGGCTGGCTCTTGCAGCGGGCATTCAGCCGCCGGTGTCCTTTGATGTCTCACGTCTTATTTGTGAATTACAGCAGCTCACAAAGGATGATCCCCTTGCCGATATTCTGCCCACACAGGGTTTCCATTTTACCTTCCTGCCCCTTACCCTGCCGCTCTATAACGAAAACGAGTCATTGCCCGAAAAAATCGATGAATTGACGAATATCTGGAACGAATTTGATGCAATAAAAATTGTTATCAGAGATCTGCGGTTAGTTGCATTGCCCAGTCAGTTATTGCTTGCGGGGATCCCTGATAGTTCGGCAATAGCCATGCGCCACTCATTCTGCGAAAAAGTTCTGGATTCGCACTGGAAAAATGAGTTGCTGATGCGTCATACCGGTAGCCCATTACCGGCACCCTTCTGGCACAGCACGATTCTGCGCTATGGCGCTGATTTTTTACCCGCATCCATACGTGAGTTTATTTTTGAACGTCAGGCCATTAATTTTGGGGATGTAGATGGAGAATTAAAACTGGCGAGGGTCAACTACAACTGGACAAAATGTTATCCGTTGGCGGATTAATTAAGACGAAGTAATTACATGATAAATAAGATGTCTTATCTTCCACTGCCTGCCCTCGCGTAAACGTTTCAGAAGTGGGTAATACGCCCCTTTTTTCGCTCATAACATTCATTAACCCGCAGACATTCCGCTCTATACCTGACTACTCTCTCCGGCTGAAAAAACAGGGCCTGCACACAACACTTTCAGCTTTTCACAAACCTGAAATCGTTAGCCCTGTGGTGCCTCATTCACATCATGTCACTTTTTACACGCGTAAAAACCTCAGGAAATTTAAAAAACCGCCGCGAGCTGCCGATAACCTCAGGTATCGAAACTCTGTACGCAGGAAACAACATCCATGTCACCATCCGACATCCATAGTAAGCATCAGGAAATTGGCGAAATTACGGCGCGTGCTGGCTTCATCCTGCGGCAGCTTCGCGACAGTCTGCAACAGCTGGGGCTTGATAAAACCATCGCCGATGTGGCGGGAAGCATCCCAAACGCCCGAGAAAGACTGGGTTATGTCGTCACAATGACCCGCGAAGCAGCAGAGGGCGTAATCAACAGCGTGGAAATCACGCAGCCTTTGCAAACCGATCTGGGAGAAAAAGCGGAAAAACTCACGCAACGCTGGGATGCCACTTCCGGTACGCTGTCAGACAAAGAACAGACCCAGGCATTAGCTGCAGATACCGTTGCCTTGCTGAATGATGTCCCCCGTGTCACGGGTCTGACGCAACAGCAGTTGCACGCGATTATGATGTCACAGGGCTTCCAGGACCTCACAGGACAGATCGTGCAGGCTATGATGGCCGTGCTGAATCAGGCTGAGCAGCAACTGATACAGGTCATCCGCGATAATACCGGCTCACACAGCACCACCGAGCGCACTGCGCCGTCTACACCCTCCTCCGCACCAGAGACTCCTGCCAGTCAGGATGATGTGGATGACCTGCTGGCCAGTCTGGGAATGTAAGCCGACATAATAAAATCGCTCTGAAAACTGACGATTAGTGATTAAAGAGTTTTTGCCAGGCATCCAGACGGTCTGGCTGACAGCAAAGATATTATTTTGGGTAAATGGCCGCTTTATGCGAGAAGCGGACGTTAGGCCTGAATCACCCGCATTTTAACTTGTCCGTTAGTCGACTCAGTTGAGTTAGTTTGAGGTACGCGTCGCTGCTTTTACCGTATCGACAAACAGTCGCAACGGGACAGGCATATGGCGATTTTGCGGAAAGTACAGCGCAATGCCCTGCGACGCAATCGTCCAGTCGTCCAGTAACGTAACCAGCCTTTGTGTATCCAGACACTGCCGGGCGTAGCGCTCCGGCACATATGCCATACCTAACCCCTCGACAGCCGCTTCCACCATTAAAGCGCTGCTGTCGAGGGTCAGGCTGCCCGGTACATCCAGCACAAATTGCTGCTCATGCTGCTGATATTCCCAGTGATAACGTTTGCCGCCGGGCAGGCGTTGGCGCAAACACGTATGTTGCATGACGTCCTGCGGATGGCGTATTTGGGGCCGTCCTGCTAAGTATCCGGGCGATGCAACGGTAACAAAACGCAGCGGGCCGCTCAGAAGAATGGCAACCATGTCTTTAGGCACATCTTCAATCAGCCGAATGCCCGCATCAAACCCTTGCGCCACAATGTCCACCAGTTGACCCTGTGCGACTAAATCAATTTCAATCCCCGGATTTTGCCGGATAAAGGTCGGCAACACTGTTTGCAGCAGAAGGCTGATTGCTGCATCGCTGGCACTGATGCGCAATGTGCCGTAAGGCTGTTGACCGCTGGCGGTGACGTCATTCAGCAGTTCATCCATTTCCGCCAGCAACGGCGCCAGGCGCGCAATCAGCATTTCACCCGCTTCGGTCAGCGCCACGCTGCGGGTTGTGCGAAGGAACAGCTGCACGCCGAGTATCGCCTCCAGTCCTTTGATAGTATGGCTAAGTGATGAGCGTTTAAGCCCGAGCACGTCAGCAGCGCGGCTAAAACTGCGCTGCTCGGCAATGGTTTTCACAGCCAGCAGTTCATTCCAGGAAGGACGTTTCATTGTTGAATTTTTCCCACCATCTCATTCTGATTTGTGGAGATTATGCCATCAATCATTCAGTTTATGATGACTTTCAATTCACCAGACGGAGATGAACACAATGAAAACCTGGCTAATTACTGGCGCATCCAGCGGCCTGGGCCGCCTGATGTGCGAAATGCTGCTGGCCCGTGGCGATAAGGTGTTGGCAAGCGTCAGGAATAAAAGGGTCTTAGACGACATGTCTGCAAAATACGGCGACCATTTGCAGGTGATAGTGCTTGATCTCAGTATGTCAGCGACGATAAAACCCACCGTCAAGGCTGCGTTCGCTCAGGCGGGACGAATTGATATTGTAGTAAGCAACGCGGCTTATGGCCTGTTTGGCGCAGCTGAAGAGCTGAGCGATACGCAAATTGATCGGCAGATTGCTACCAATCTTACTGGTTCGATTCAGCTGATTCGCGCGGCGATTCCATTTTTGAGGCAGCAAGGCGGCGGGCGCATTGTGCAGGTTTCGTCGGAAGGCGGCCAGGTCGCCTACCCCGATTTCAGTTTGTATCACGCCACTAAATGGGGGATTGAAGGCTTTGTCGAAGCGGTCCGGCAGGAAGTGGCGTCGTTCGGCATCGACTTTCTGCTGGTAGAACCGGGGCCGACTGCGACGCAATTCGGTGCGGGGCTGGATATTGCTGATGCCTTGCCGGTTTACCGCCATACGGCAGCGGGAAAACTGCGGACAGCCATAATGTCTGGCGAGTTTGCGGTTAAAGGCGATGCTGAAAAATGCGTAACGGCTATAATCGCAGCTGCTGACGCTGCCAGCCCCCCATTACGCCTGCCGCTGGGCAGCACAGCGTATGACAATATTGAAGCCGCATTAAAGATGCGTCTGGACGCGCTGCAAGCAATGAAAGCCGTGGCATACGGCTCAGATCGCCAGGAAAACTAGTCAGATATGCCCGAAGAGATGGAAGGTGAGATAACTATGTTAAGGTGCATTTCCGTTATGGCTCAAAGCGCCAATGTCTACTTCTGGCACAAATCGGACTGACGGCAGGCCAGGGTCCGCTATGAGCGAGAAGAGGACTGACATGCCTCAACAGTTCACCACTGCTTTTACCAGGCTGGACGACGTTGCCTGAACTCGTTTCGGATATCGTCGTCAGCAGCAAGCCTCGCAGCGGTGCGACAGCTGAATTTAATAGTTACAATAGACTAATGCGATTTAATAACAGGTGGAGGATTAGGCCGGCGAACCGGCCTGAGGCATTATCAGATGGCGCAATAAACGCGCGCTTCACGTGGCGTGTAGATACCAAACGTCACCACGCTCAGTAAGCCATTAACAAACGTCTGCTGCACTTCAACCCGGTTAACTTTTTCCTGGCCGCCGCACACCTGCGCCGCATCAATGCTCTTACGCTGACCGATACCTGAAACAAAGAACGGCTGGCTGGTGGTTTTCGTCGCCGCGCCAACTTGATTCTGTTTCATTACGAAAGTCTGCTGCGCACAGCCGGTTAAACTCAGAGCCAACAATGCCGCAACACAAAGCTTGTTCATAAATATCCTTATCGCCTGAAATGAAAAAATAAATGCTGAGTGAAATCATCACTCAGCCAGCAATCAGGTTATCGACAACGAAAGCGGAAACATGAGAAAAATTTTTAAGTACGCCTAACGGATACGTTTTGCTGAATAGTACAGCAATAAAAAAAGCCCCTGCACAGCAGGAGCTTTTTATGTTTATCGCAGCGTTTCCGCTTAACGAGTCAAATCGTAGAAGAACTTTTTGACGCCATCGGGAAAGCTTTTTGAATGCGGACTGTTCTTCTCGCCCGCCGCACCACCAAAGCTCTATTCCAGCTCACACAGCAGCGACTTATGCTTCTCGCTCATAGCGGACCCTGGCCTGCCGTCAGTCCGATTTGTGCCAATAGCGGACGTAGCTTACATCGGAATGTACTAATCTGCGGGGGCTGGTCAGTGCAATATGGCAACATACGGTGCTGTCGTGACATTAGCTTGTAAAGTAGTATGAGTTCTTCTCCTGTCACCCTTTGGATGCTCAATGACATTACAAGCG
>Ga0308164_10001910_pt1 | contig 22236 bp, 22 predicted proteins | sample PhyTR2_FD_201031 | JGI IMG/M metagenome (GOLD analysis project Ga0308164, IMG submission 201031) | Phyllosphere microbial communities from UC Gill Tract Community Farm, Albany, California, United States - DLSLT.R2 | ecosystem: Host-associated > Plants > Phyllosphere > Unclassified | place: USA... | reverse complement strand
GCGCCGGCCAGAAGGTGGCCGACTCGCTGGGCTTCAATGAAGTCAAGGCCGGCCAGCTGGCCCTGATCATCACCGAAGCGGCCACCAACATCCTCAAGCACGCCGGCGAAGGCGCGATGCACGTCGGTCCGGCGCAGTCGCCGGCCGGCATCGGCGTGGACGTGCTGGCGCTCGACAAGGGCCCCGGTATCGCCGACATCGACAACTGCCTGCTCGATGGCGTCTCGAGCGCCGGCACCGCCGGCACGGGCCTGGGCGCGCTGCTGCGCCTGTCCGATGAATTCGACGTCTATACCAGGCGCGACGAAGGCACGGCGTTCTTCATGCGCCTGTGGCGCGACGAGCCGGCCCCGCATCCGAGCGGCGTGGAAGTGGGCGCGCTGTGGGCACCGATCGCCGGCGAAGACGAATGCGGCGACGGCTGGGCCGTCTCGTGCGGCGACGATGGCGCCACCATCCTGGCGTGCGATGGCCTGGGCCACGGCCCGAATGCAGCGGCGGCCACGAATGCGGCGATCGATGCGCTGGCCGAGCGTGGCCCGGTCGGCGCCGGCGAGATGGTGCACGTGGCGCACGAGGCATTGCGCGGCACGCGCGGCGCCGCGCTGGCGGCAGCGCGCGTCGACTTCTACAAGGATGAACTGAGTTTCGCCGGCGTGGGCAATATCGCTGGCGTCGTGATCGACGACGACCGGCGCGCGCTGGTGTCGCACAACGGCATCGTCGGCGCCAATATGCGCAAGGTGCAGGAGTTTTCGGTGCCGTTTCCCGCCGGGGCGCTGTGCATCCTGTGCTCGGATGGCATCCAGACCCAGTGGGATCTGCACAAGTATCCGGGCCTGCACGGGCGCGCGCCGGCGCTGATCGCCGCGGTGCTGATGCGTGACTTCATTCGCGGCCGCGACGACGCCATGGTCGTCGTCGTGCGCCGGGCAGCGGGCCTCGCATGACATCCCTGCGCATCCTCAGCGTTGGCCTGGACAGCGAGCAGGATGTGGTGCTGGTGCGCCAGCGTGCGCGCCAGATCTCGGCCATGCTGGGCTTGTCGCAGCAGGACCAGGTGCGGGTCGGCACGGCGGTGTCCGAAGTGGCGCGCGGCGCGAGTTATCAGGGTCCCGGCGGGCGCGCCGTGTTCCAGCTGTGCGAACGCGACGGGCGCCAGCATCTCGAAGTGCTGGTCAGCGCCGGGCGGCCGCGCAACGGCCGTGCGGGCGACGCCACGTTCGGCGAAGTGGGCCCCGAGTCGCTGCGCGAACTGGCGATCATTACCGCGCATCGCCTGATGGACGCGTGCGAGGTCGACCCTGGCGAAACCGGCGCAGCCAACGTCACGGTGCGCAAGGCGCTGCCGGCGCACGAGCGCATCACGCCGGCGCGGCTGGCTGAAATCGGCGCGCGCCTGGCCGACAGCCCGGACGCCAGCCCCCTGCACGAGCTGCAGATGCAGAACCAGGAGCTGCTCTCGACGCTGGCCGAGCTGCGCGAACGCCAGGAAGACCTGATGTCGCTCACGCGCGAGCTGGAGGACACCAACCGCGGCATCGTGGCGCTGTACGCCGAGATCGAGGACAAGGCCGAGCGCCTGCGCCGCGCCGACGAAATGAAGTCGCGCTTCCTGTCCAACACGAGCCACGAACTGCGCACGCCGCTGTCGTCGATCCGCGCGCTGGCCCAGTTGCTGCTCAACCGGATGGATGGCGACCTGACCGAAGAGCAGGAGCGCCAGGTGAGCTTCATCGCCACCGCGGCCAACGACCTGTCCGAGCTGGTGAATGACTTGCTCGATCTGGCCAAGATCGAAGCGGGGCGGGTGCAGGTGCAGGTCGAGCCGGTGGTGGTCGAGAACCTGTTCCGCGCGCTCAAGGGCATGCTGCGCCCGCTGGTGGACGAGGCGCGCGTCGAACTGGTGTTCGAGCCGTCCGGCGTGAACGAGCCCCTGTATTCGGACGAAGGCAAGATTTCGCAGATCCTGCGCAACTTCATTTCGAACGCGCTGAAATTCACCGAGCAGGGCTCGGTGCTGGTGTTTGCCGCGCATGATCCCGAGGCGGACACCATCGCATTTGCCGTGGCCGATACCGGCATCGGCATCAGCCACGACAACCTGCAACTCATTTTTGAAGAATTCAGCCAGATCGAGCATCCGCTGCAACGGCGCAGCAAGGGCACCGGTCTCGGTCTGCCCCTGTGCCGCAAGCTGGCCGAGCTGCTTGGCGGGCGGGTCGACGTGGCCAGCACCGTCGGTGTCGGTTCGACCTTCACGCTGACCCTGCCGCGCAGCCTGGCGCCGACGCCATCAGCATTTGATACCACAGGATCATGAACTCCCATCCGACCCAGATTCTCAACGTTGACGACAACGACGGCGCGCGCTACGCCAAGACCCGCATCCTGCAAAGCGCCGGCTTCGAGGTGCTGGAAGCGGCCAATGGCACCGACGCGCTGGAAATCGTGCGCAACACGTTGCCGGCGCTGGTGCTGCTCGACGTGAAGCTGCCCGACATCAACGGCATCGAAGTGTGCCGCCGCATCAAGGCCGAATCGGACAGCAGCACGGTGCTGGTGCTGCAGACGTCGGCCGCGCTGACGGGCCGCGCCGACAAGATCCGCGGCCTGGAAGGCGGCGCCGACAACTACCTGGCCGCGCCGATCGAGGCCGATGAACTGATCGCCAACGTCAACGCGCTGCTGCGCATGCGCCAGATCCAGGTCGACCTGCGCGACAGCGAAGAACGCTTCCGCCAGCTGACCGACAACATCGACGACGTGTTCTGGATGTTCTCGGTGCCGGCGCGCGAGGTCGTGTATGTCAGCCCGGCGTATGCCACCGTGTGGGGCCGCAGCGCCGAGGCGCTGGGCCAGCAGCCCGACGACTGGCTCGCCGCCGTGCACCAGGACGACCGCGCGCGCATGGCCGCGCGCTGGGAGCGCGTGGCATTTGAAGCCCACTACGATGACGAGTTCCGCATCGCCGGCGCCGACGGCCAGGTGCGCTGGGTGCGCGACCGCGTGTTCCCGGTGCGCGATGCGCGCGGCCAGGTGGTGCGGGTGGCGCGCGTCACCAGCGACATCACGGGCCGGCGCGAAATGGAGGCGCTGCTGCGCGCCGCCGACAGCAACAAGAACCAGTTCCTGGCGACGCTGGCGCACGAGCTGCGCAATCCCCTGAGCCCGATCCGCAACGCGGCCGCGCTGCTGGGCGCCATCGGCGAAGGCGCGGCCGAGCGCCAGGCGCATGCACGCGACGTGATCACGCGCCAGGTCGATCATCTGGCGCACCTGGTCGACGACCTGCTGGACGTGGCCCGCATCTCCGAAGGAAAAATCGTGCTGCGCAATGAAGAAGTCGACATCAACGGCGTGATCGCCCAGGCCATCGAGACGGCGGCGCCTTTGATCAACGCGCGCGGGCACCACCTGAGCGTCGAGCAGCCGGACCACCAGATCTGGGTCTCGGGCGACCCGGTGCGCCTGGCCCAGTCGGTCGGCAACCTGCTGCACAACGCGGCCAAGTTCACGCCCACCGGCGGCGAAATCCACCTGGCGGTGCGCATCACCGACAGTGCGCGCGTGTGCATTTCGGTGCGCGATAACGGCATCGGCATCGCCAAGGACAACCTGCCGCGCATCTTCGGCATGTTCACCCAGGTCGAGGTGCCGCCCGACCGCGCGCCGGAAGGCCTGGGCATCGGCCTGTCGCTGGTGTCGCACCTGCTCGAACTGCATGGCGGCCACCTGTCGGCCACCAGCGATGGCATCGGCCTTGGCAGCACGTTCACCGTCGACCTGCCGCTGCTGCATGTCGGCGCTGGCGCGGACGCTGCAGCGACGCTTGCGTCCGCGCCTGAAGCGCAAAGCGGCGGCATGCGCGTGCTGCTGGTGGACGACAACGTCGATGCAATGGAGATGATGGGCTTTTTACTGGCCGAGATGGGCTACGAGGCGCATACCACGGCCGATGCCAACGAGATCGAAGCGCTGGCCGCGCGCCATGAGCCGCACGTGATCGTGCTCGATATCGGTTTGCCGGGCGTGGATGGCTACCAGGTGGCGCGCCGCATCAAGAGCAATCCGCAGCTGGCGCATATCCGCCTGGTGGCGCATACCGGCTACGGTTCGCCTGAAGACCGCCGCCGTGCGCAGGAGGCCGGGTTCGACGCGCACCTGGTCAAGCCGGCCGAGTTGTCGGATCTGGAAGCGGCGCTGCGGGGCTAACCCGGTTCAGGTTCAGGCCAGCAAGGCCACGGCCTTCACCTGCGCCCACACCGCGCTGCCCGGCGCGATCGCCAGTTCGCGCCGCGAACGCTCGGTGATCCGCGCCAGCAGCGCCGTGTCACCGACCAGCAAGCGCACCAGCACCTGACCGGGCGTGCCGCCCGGTCCCACCGCATCGACCCGCGCCGGCAGGATGTTCGTGATGCTGCTGCCGCGTGGCCGTTCCAGCGCCAGGCTCACATCGCGCGCATGGATACGGCAGCGCACGCGGGTGTCGATGGCGACGCCGCGCCGGCCGACCAGCAGCACGCCACCGGAGAATGCCAGGTGCGACAGGCCATCGGCGTCGTGCGCTTGCAGGTGCGTTTCGATCATCACACCGGCGTCGTCCTGAAAATTGGCCGCCAGGTCCAGCCGCGCGAGCGTCGCGGCCAACGGGCCGCTCGCCAGCACCCGGCCTTCTTCCAGCACCACCAGGTAATCGGCCAGGCGCGCCACTTCATCGGCCGCGTGGCTGACATACACGACCGGCAGCGCCAGTTCGTCTTGCAGGCGTTCGAGGTAGGGCAGGATTTCGAGTTTGCGCCGCATGTCGAGCGCGGCGAGCGGCTCGTCCATCAACAGCAGGCGGGGCGAGGCAAGCAGCGTGCGCGCAATCGCCGCGCGCTGCCTCTCGCCGCCGGACAGCGTGGCGGTACTGGCATCGAGCAGGCGGTCGATGCCGAGCAGTTCAGCCACCGCCAGCAGATCGAAGCGGCGCTCGGCGGGTTTGAGGCGCTTGCGTCCGAACTCGAGATTGGCGCGCACGGACAGGTGCGGAAACAGGCTCGCTTCCTGGAACACGTAGCCGATGCCCCGCTCGTGGGTCGGCACGAATACCTTGCGCGCGTCGTCCTGCCACACTTCGTCACCCAGCGCGACGCGGGCGCCGGGCACGCGCTCCAGGCCCGCCAGCACGCGCAGCAGCGTGGTCTTGCCGGAGCCGGAGTGGCCGAATAGCGCGGTCACGCCGCGCCCGGGCAGGGCCAGGTCGACATCGAGACTGAACGCGCCGCGATCGATCCGGCATGCGAGCGAGATGGGCGTCATCGCTGCGTCCCCCGCATCGATTGCGGATACAGCGTGTACAAGGTAAGTAGCACGACGAAGCTGAACACCAGCATGCCGCCGGCCAGCCAGTGCGCCTGCGCATACTCCATCGCTTCGACATGGTCGTAGATCTGGGTGGAGACGACGCGTGTCTTGTCGGGGATGTTCCCGCCGATCATGAGCACGACGCCGAATTCACCGATCGTGTGCGCAAAGCCCAGGATCGCGCCGGTGACGAAGCCGGGGCGCGCCAGCGGCACGACCACCGACCAGAACGTGTCCCACGGCCCGGCGCGCAGCGTGGCAGCCACTTCGAGCGGGCGCTCACCGATGGCCTCGAACGCATTCTGCAGGGGCTGCACGACGAAGGGCAGCGAATAGAACACCGATGCAATCACGAGGCCTGTGAAGGTGAAGGCGAGCGTACCGAGGCCCAGCGCGCCGGTCAGGTGCCCGAGCGGACCGTTCGGGCCCATCGCCAGCAGCAGATAAAAGCCGATCACGGTCGGGGGCAGCACGAGGGGCAGGGCGACGAGCGCGCCGACAACGCGCTTGGCGCGCGAGCGGGTGCGCGCAAGCCACCACGCCAGCGGCGTGCCAAACAGCAGCAGCAGCAGCGTGACGAGGGTCGCGAGCTTGAGCGTCAGCCAGATCGCGGCGAAGTCGGACGCGTCGAGCATGTGTCTAGACTTCGTAGCCGTAGGCGCGGATCAGCGCCTTGGCCTTGTCGGTGCGCAGATAGTCCAGCAGCGCTTGCGCGGCCGGGTTCTTCGCGCCGCGGGCCAGCAGCGCGGCATCCTGGCGGATCGGCGCGTGCATCGCCGCGGGGACGATCCAGCCCGAGCCGGCCGTGAATTTGCCATCGCGCCAGACCTGCGCCTGCGCCACGAAGCCGAGTTCGGCATTGCCCGTGCTGGCAAACTGGAAGGCTTGCGCGATGTTTTCGCCCTGGACCAGGCGTGGTTGCAGACGCGCGGTCAAGCCCAGCTTGTCGATGACGGCGGTGGCTGCCGCGCCGTATGGCGCCGTCTTCGGATTGGCGATGGCCAGGTGCGTGAAGTCGCCCGTCTTGAGCACGGCGCCGGCTGCATCGACATAGCTGGCCCTGGCCGACCACAGCACGAGGCGCCCGACCGCGTAGGTGAAGCGGCTTTTGGCGACGACCCGGCCTTCGGCTTCCAGCCGTGCCGGCGTTTCATCATCGGCCGACAGCAGCACCTCGAACGGCGCGCCGTTGCGGATCTGCGCATAGAATTTGCCGGTGGCGCCGCTGGCGACGACGGCCTTGTGGCCCGTGTCCTTCTGAAATTGCGCGGCCAGCTTTTCCATCGGGCCGGCAAAATTGGCGGCCACCGCCACCTGGACTTCGCCAGCATGGGCCGTTCCCAGGCAGGTCATCACGGCAAGCACACTGGCAAGTTGTTTCATGTCGTCTCCGCATCGTAAAAAGCGCTATAGTCACAAGTATATAACGGATTTTGGAGCGCATATGGATGACAGGCACATCGCTCTAGAGGGCACTGTCTGGATGACGGTGGGTGGCGAGCAGCTTGGCGGCACGAACCGGGTCGGCTTGCTGGCGGCGCTTGCGCAATGCGGCTCGATCACGGCGGCGGCGAAACAGGTCGGCCTGAGTTACAAGGCGGCGTGGGAGGCGATCGACACGATGAACAACCTGGCCGGCGAGCCGCTCGTGCAGCGCTTGACCGGCGGCAAGGGCGGCGGCGGCACGCGGCTGACGGCGCGCGGCGCGCAACTGGTTCAGAACTTCACCATGGTCGAGCAATTGCACCATGATTTTCTGGAACAACTCAATCGGCAGGCAGCGGGCGTGGCCGATGATGTCGCCCTGTTTTCGAGGTTCAGGATGCGAACGAGCGCACGTAATCAGTTCTTCGGCACGGTGACGCGCGTGGTACCGGGTGCGGTCAATGACGAGATCGAACTTGCCATCGCCGGCGGGCAAAAGATCGTCGCGATCGTCACGCGCGAGAGCACCGACAACCTGGCGCTGGCGCCGGGCCGGCAGGTGTTTGCACTGATTAAATCGTCGTCGGTGATCGTCATGACGGCCGGTGAGGGCGTGCGGCTGTCGGCGCGCAACCAGCTGGCCGGCACCGTCGCGCGCCTGACGCGCGGCGCCGTCAATGCCGAGGTCGTGATTGCGCTGGGCGGCGGCGGCACGGTCGCCGCGACCGTAACGAACGAGAGTGTCGATATGCTGGGGCTGGCGGAAGGGCTCGCTGCAAACTCCTTGTTCAAGGCGTCGAGCGTGATTCTCGGGGTGCCCGAATAAACGGTGGTAATGTATCTTTTTTCTCACCACACTGAAAGGCGATCATGTTCAAGCGTATGGCGGCAGAAGCACTCGGCATCAGCGATATCGGCGTCATTGTCGGCCCGGCCGACTACGGCAATGTCGATGCGGATGACTACCTGTTCACCGAAGACGGCGAGCAGATCTTCTTTCTCATCAAAAGCAAGAAAGACGAATACTGCTTTACCAATCTTGGCCTGATCCATGTGGATGGCGACTCGGCCATGTCGTCGAAACGCGCGATCAAGCGCTACGATTACGCGTCGCACCAGATTACCGACGTGACCATCGAAACAGCCGGCACGCTCGATATGGATATCGAGCTGAAATTCAATCTGGACGACACGAAGTTCTCCATCGACGTCAAGAAAGCGTTCATTGAACAGCTTAAGGACATCTACAAAGCCTTGATCTCGATCGGCAAGCAGCAGCGACGCGATGCGGTGTGCCGCAATAACGCGCTGCGCACACTCGATGCCACTGCATCGGTGCACAAGCTCAATATCGCACCGGGCGCCGGTGGCCTGGTCAGCCAGTTCGATGAATTGCTGACGGCGTTGAATACTGCGATGCTCGATACCTATACCAAGCGCGATTTCAGCGACGTCTACACCAAGTACATTCACAACTGATCAGGGGGTGGTGGCGGGCCTGGAAGGCTCGCTACTGAACCTTGGCGTATCCTACGGCGACGACAGTTCCGCAGGCGCATATACGTTGTGCTACGCAGAACTAACGTCGGCTGTGGAAATAGTCTGTGACTTTTCCAGCTTTGCGACCTGATATGCTCGTAGCGACCGGCTGATCCAGGTGAAGAGCAGACCCGGGTTCAAGATGAATGAAAAAGGTCCAGGCGAGAACATGACGCACGACGGGAAGGTGCGCATTGCAAATAGCCTGATGCTGATAGGACTCCTCCCTTACATCGCTGTCTTCATCTATTTTGTATGGATGAGCGACGCGAGAGGAGATGCAGCAATGGCGGCTATTTTCACGACCATTCTCGGCCTTGGAATTGCGTATCTCGTCGCGCTTGGTATCTCATTTCCTGCGTACATATGGTCGCGCGCTCTGGTTACGTCGCATGGTGTTGATACGCGGCTCGCAATCATTTTGCGATGGTCTGTTCTCTGTGGTGTATTTCCGGTATTTGCCGTTTTCCCATGTCTTGCTCGCGCTTTGTTTTGGTAGGAAATGTCAGGGTAGGGGGCGTTTTTTTTGGGGGGGGCTGCGATTTTTCCGTACTACCAGCCGGATATACCAAATTAGCTTTCACGGAGTATGGATTTGAAGATTGAAAAGAAATGGTGGTTCATTAGCACAGTCTCTTTTTTCACTGCGCTTACTTCAATTCCCTTGCTTATTGGTGCTGGCACGTGGCCTGTTACCGGATTCGCTCAGGGGCTGGTCTCCCTCATGTGTTTTTACACCATCAACCGCCTTTTTTCCGCTATGGGCCGGGTTGTTGTGATGTTCGCGTTCCCATCAAAAAACTGGCAATAGCGATCATAAGCTTCGGATTGACAGACGTATGCCAACAAACCACACACCCATACTGTTGAAGAGACTGGAGGAAGAAGTATGCTAGTCGACCTGATCCTGAATATCCTCGGTCCAGTCAGTGCGAAACGGTATCCAGTCGTACGGATCGCGTTGTGGTTGATCATTGCTGTGTTTTTAATTCTCTTGATTTACGGTGTATTTGCCCCTTGAGGCCAGTGGATCGCTGACCAGAAGTGATGGTCCAGGCGTGCACGATCGATTCCGCTGAAAGGGTGGGGGTATGCCAGCAAAGAAACGCCTGACGAATATCGCCAATGGCCTGTGCGGTTCATTCATTAGCCGGAACAATGACCTGAATGGCGATTGGGCGATTGGGCGATTGGCAAACTGCGTTCATTGGCCGATCAGCATGGCCACACCACGGTCGTACTGAACTTGCTGACGTCATCCACGCAGCCTTCGTCTGCGCAATGTTCAGATGTGTTCGAGCGCTATTGCCGGCTCCTTGCGACGCTGGCGGAGCGCTCGCGTATCCCGTTCGCGGACATCACCGTCGCACGCATCGCGCTTGATTTTGCACCGCCACCCTGGCCCAGGGCCAGCTATTACAAGCTGCAATGGGGTGATCAGTTCACGGTGACCGTGACCATCGAGGCCGACGGGCGTGCAGCGGGTATCGCACACGACGCGGGTTATTGCCGGCCGCATGATGCGGCCAGAAAGAAAAACTTGCTGATATTCTGAGATCGGCCGTTTTGTGCGCGCCATGAGAGTAAGCTCGACCACTACTCATCAAGAAAGCCGATCCATGCGATGCTATGTCTTGATCGTCGAACGAGACCTTCTCATGCGCGAAACCATTCTCGATCTGGTGACGGCACTGGGCCACTCGGGGTTGGGCGCATCGTCACCCGTTCGAGGCCTCAAAATGCTTGAGGTAATGGTGTTTGACGCCATGATGATCAGCCCGGGCGCCACATTGCTCGGAGAACCGAGCTATGCGATCGATGCAAAAAAGATCCAGCCTCGCTTGAAAGTGATCATGGCCGCCGCAGTCGAGCTGCCCGAATATTCTGCGCCACCAATCGATGCGTTCATTCAAAAACCATTTTCACTGCTGTCTCTGGAAGCGATATTGCAAAAACTCTTGATCGCAGGTGTGCCATCGGATGATTGAGGTCGGTGTGATGGCGCATACCGATCAGGGCAGCCTGTTAAGAAGCCCATCGAACACTGACGCGGCTGGCGCGCGCATCAAGCATGCCGGTCGCTTTCATCGCCCGCCCACGCATAATCCAGGTAGCGCGCAGTAGCCTGCGCCAGCTTGCGTCCTGCGAGCCGCTCGACGAGATGCAGCGACAGATCGATCCCGGCCGTTCCACCACCAGCGGCGACGACAGCGCCGTTCTGGGCCAGGTGTCGCTTGCCCTCGATCTGCAATTCCGGGAACCGGGATGTCGATGCGACGATCGGCGATTGCGCTGCCACTTGCTGCCCGTTGAGCAGTCCCGCTTGCGTGAGCAGAAAGGCACCGGTGCCGATTGCTGCCACCAGTTCGCAGTCGCGGGCGATGCGGGCGATCCATGCAGTCACATCAAGCCTGTCGAGTTCTGCGTCGATAACGCCACCGGGCACGATCAGGACGTCGATGTCGACACTGGCAAAGTCTGCTTCCGGAAAAACGGTGAGACCGGCGCGTGCGCGCAGAAGCGTTGACGTGCGGCCGATGGTGCGGACCCGGAATGGCGGCGCGTCTGGCATCTCCTGGGCGCCGATACGCCTGGCGCACGCAAAGACTTCATACAGGCCAGTGACGTCCAACACCTCGACGTCGTCGAAAACGTAAATTCCGATGGAGCAGGTCATGCGTACCTCATGAAATGAAAGGCCGCATCTTCCCACCCCGTTGCTTGACGTGAGTGACAGTGATGATGGAAAATCTGCCAAGATGGGCCATTCACAAGATTCCATACCAGGTTTTCCTTTGACTTCTGTCCCCGCAGCCGCGATCGACGTTTGGCTGCTGGTATTGCCAGGCTTCGCGATACTCGATGCCACCGGCCCCGCCCAGGTCTTCTCTACCGCGAACGACGAGGCACGCGATGCTCGCCTGCCGCTACCGTACGTCATCCATATGGTCTCGCCCGGCGGGGGCCTGGTGATGTCTGCGGCAGGGGTGAGCGTGATGACCGAGCCACTACCGACGGATGGTCTTGCCGGATCGACGCTGATCATGGTTGGAGGACGCGGCATGGAGAACCGCAGCAGTCCGGTCATAACGCCGGACATCGTGCGTTGGGTGGCCACCGCTGGCAGTGGTGCCGAGGCCGTTGCGCGCTGCTGCTCGGTGTGCACCGGCGCATTCCTGCTGGCGCGCAGCGGGTTGCTTGACGGGCGGAGCGCCGTGACCCACTGGCAGGATGCAGCGCAACTGAAGGCCCAGTACCCGGCCATCAACGTCCATGAAGACCCTATTTATATCAAGGACGGCCCGATCTACACGTCTGCAGGCATCGCCTCCGGCATCGATCTGGCGCTGGGTCTGGTCGGCGAAGACATGGGGCGTCCCTTCGCCCTGGCCGTGGCCAAGCGGTTGGTCGTGTTTTTCAAGCGCCCCGGCGGCCAGCGCCAGTTCAGCTCTGAATTACTGGCGCAGACCAACGCGCAGGGCTTGCATGGCCAATTGACGGCATGGTTGCGACCGCGTTTGAAGCAGCCGATCGACGCCAATCAGATGGCGGCCGCATTTGCGTTATCGGTGCGCTCGCTGTATCGCAAGCTGCAGCAGGAGGCGGGCGTGTCCCCGGCGCAGTTGTTGTTGCGATTACGCATGGAGCGCGCCTGCGCGCTGCTCGAGCAGCCGGGTATGACGGTGAAGCGCGCCGTCGCGCAGAGCGGATTTGGCAGCGAATACAATCTGCGGCGCGCGTTCGCCGCGCAACTGGGCGTGGTGCCCAGCGAATACCAGGCGCGTTTCGGCTGATACGCGGCCAGGAAAGTCCGGATCAGGTCTGACATAAGGCCCCGGACTCTTGTTGAGTATCTTCACCAGGGCATTCATCAACAGATTTTTCGAGCGCATGTCTGAATGTCAGACCTGAGCCTGTGCGCGGTCGTGCGCCGACTGTGCTGACCGGGGCCTGGCGCGTTTTCTACCCGTCAAGCGAGCGCTGCTGTTCTTGAACGCATGCGAGGATCCATTCCCTCTACGCGAAAGGAATCCTCATGAAGCACGATCAGCCGCCGCGCCGCGATTTTCTGCGCTATGTCGGCACCATGGCCGCCTTGTCCACGCCAGCGCTGCAGGCTGCGGCCAGCGAACAGAACCGGGTCAGCTTCCCGCCCATCTTCGACAAGTCCGAAAAGCCGGAGAAGACCGAGCCGCCGGGCGACTCGTGGGATGAGCGGGTGGGCGTTGCCGTGGTGGGCCTGGGCCGCATCGCCATCGACGAGATGCTGCCGGCCTTCCAGCGAAGCAAGCATGCAAAAGTGGTGGCGCTGGTCACGGGGGACCGTGACAAGGGGCTGAAGGTCGCCCGCCAGTACAACATCCCCGAGAGCGCAGTGCTCGACTACAAGGATTACGACAAGCTGGCCCAGATGCCGGAAGTGAAAAGCGTCTACATCGCGCTACCCAACCATCTGCATCTGGAGTACACCGTGCGCGCGGCGCGCGCCGGCAAGCACGTGCTGTGCGAAAAGCCGATGGCCAACAGCGCCGCCGAGTGCCGCCAGATGATCGACGCTTGCCGCAAGGCCGGGCGCCAGTTGATGATCGCTTACCGCAGCCAGTACGAAGCGCTCGATCGCACCTTGGTGAAAATGGTCCGCGAGAAAAAGCTGGGCGCGCTGAAGGAATTCAACTCGGTCAACTCGCAGAATATGGGCGACCCGCAGCACTGGCGCCTCAAGAAGGCGCTGGCGGGCGGCGGCGCGCTGCCGGATATCGGCATCTATTGCATCAATGCCGCACGCTTTCTCAGCGGCGAAGAACCGACCGAGGTAGTCGGCAGCATCTGGTCGACGCCAGGCGACGCGCGCTTTCGCGAAGTCGAGGAATCGTGCCAGTTCGTCCTGCGCTTTCCCAGCGGGTTTTCGGCCACCTGCAGCACCAGCTATTCGGCGCACAAGTCGCAGATGTTCCGCCTGAATGGGTTTGAAGCATGGGCCGATATGGATCCTGCCTACGCCTACCATGGCAACAAGTTGCGGATCACGCGCGTGGTCGACGGCAAGGACCAGACTACCGAGATCCCGGCCGGCAAGACCAACCAGTTCACGCTGATGATCGACCACTTCGCCAGCTGCATCCAGCAAACCAAGGAGGTGCACACGCCGGGCGAAGAAGGGTTGCAGGACCAGCGCATCATGGATGCAATCTACGAATCGGCGCGTAGTGGCCGGGTGGTCAAGCTCAAGCCGCCGGCGGGCAAGACACGCGGACCGGAGCCGGAGAGCGCCGATTGAACACCGCTGCCGCCTGTCGCGCCGCATCCAGTGGAAAATCGTGGCAGCGGCGTTCATGTTATGTTGAAAACTCATTCCCTTCGAGATAAAAAACACCATGAAATTCAACCTGCAATTTCTTGAACACGATGTATCGATCGACCAAGATACCTGGACAGCATTGGCCACGACGGGCAGCGATGTGTCGCTTGAAAACGTTCGGGCCGCCATTCTGGGCGTGCTTGAACGCGGCGGGGTATTCACGGTAGACGACAGCAATGACCAGGTCGTGCGACGCATCGAGACGTCTGCCGAGTTCGAAGGCTATATGCAGGAAATCGGGACCCAGCGGACCCAGTTCCAGCAGGAACAAGCCTGAATTCGATGGCGCTCCGCCATCCTCGTGCGCGCCAACGCGCAGTCAGGATGAATTTGGAACTGCCTCTTCCCAACTCTTGAATCGAGTCACGATGTCATTTTCACGCACCTTCCGCAGCACCTTCCGCCACACCATCCTCGCCGCCAGCCTGCTGGCTGGCCTGTCCCAGGTCGGCGCGCATGCCGCGTCGCTTCCGGCGCCATTCGATACCCAGCTGGCCGCCGACTTTCCCAAGCTCGAAGCCTTCTACCGTGACCTGCACGCCAACCCTGAACTCGGCTTCGCGGAACACAAGACCGCGGCCAAGCTGGCCGAACGGGCCAAGGCGCTCGGCTTCGAGGTGACCACCGGCGTCGGCGGTACCGGCGTCGTGGCGATCCTCAAGAATGGTCCGGGGCCGACCGTGATGCTGCGTACCGAGATGGACGCGCTGCCTGTGCTGGAAAAGACCGGCCTGCCGTTTGCCAGCAAGGTCACGACGAAAAATGCCGCTGGCGACACCGTCCCGGTGGCGCACGCCTGCGGCCACGACCTGCATATGGCTGCCTGGTATGGCACGGCAAAGCTGATGGCGGAGAACCGCAAGGCCTGGAGCGGCACGCTGATGCTGATCGGCCAGCCGTCCGAGGAAGCGTTGACGGGCGCCGCCGCCATGCTCAAGGACGGCTTGTTTACGCGCTTCCCGAAACCGGATTACGCGCTGTCGATGCACGACGACGCGTCGATGGCATCGGGTACGGTCATGTGGCACGCCGGGCCGTTCCGCGCCTCGGCCGATACCGTCACCATCACGATGTTCGGGCAGGGTGGCCATGGCGCCGTGCCGCACGAGACGCGCGACCCGGTGGTGATGGCGGCGAGGCTGGTGATGGCGCTGCAGACCCTGATCTCGCGCGAAAACAATCCGCTCGACCCGGTCGTGATCACCGTCGGCAGCATCCAGGGCGGCACCCAGGCCAATATCGTGCCGGATCAAGTGAAGCTGGCGCTGACAGTGCGTACCTTCCGGCCCGAAGTGCGCCAGCGCGTGCTGGCCAGCATCGCCCGCGAAGCCAAGGGCGAAGCGCTTGCCGCCGGCGCGCCGAAGGAGCCGCTGGTGGAGGTCAAGACGGGCACCGACTCGGTGGTCAACGATCCGCAACTGGTGGCGCGCGCCGTCAAGGCGGTCGAGCAGGCCGTCGGCGCCGATTTCGTGAAAGAAATGCCGGCCAAGATGACGTCCGAAGACTTTGCCATGTACGGCCAGCAGCCCGGTGTCAAGGCGCTGCTGCTGCACGTGGGCGCGGTCGATGCCGGCCGCCTCGAGGCAGCGAAGAAGGCCGGCAAGCCCCTGCCGGGCACCCACTCGCCGCAATGGGCGCCGGACCTGAAACCGACGCTCACCAATACCATCAAGGCCGAGACGGCGATCCTGCTCGACCTGATGGCGCCGCAGCGCTAAGCGCACTATCACAAGGCCCGTCATGCATTTTCTTGTCCTCGCCGCTGCCTCCTCGCTCGTCCTCGCCGCCGTACCGCTTGCCCAGGCCCAGCCTGCAGGCAAGGTTGTGCAAGTCAAAATCGGTACGGTGTCTCCGCTGTCCGGCCCCAGCGCCCATGCGGGCAAGGACATCGAAAACGGCGCTCGCATGGCGATCGATGACCTCAACGCGAAGGGCATCATGCTTGGCGGCAGCAAGGTGCAATGGGTCTTGCAGCCCGAGGACGACGGCGCCGATCCCCGCACCGGCACGACGGTCGCGCAAAAGCTGGTCGATGCGAAGGTGGCGGCCGTCGTGGGGCACCTCAATTCGGGCACGACCGTGCCGGCGTCGAAAATTTATGCGAATGCCGGCATCCCGCAGATTTCGCCGGCGGCCACGACGCCCGTCTACACCAACCAGGGTTTCAAGACCGCGTTTCGCGTCGTCGCCAACGACAACCTGATCGGCCGCACCCTGGCCACGTATACGCTGGGGACCCTGAAAGCCAGGAAGATTGCCGTGATCGACGACCGCACGGCCTTTGGCCAGGGGCTGGCGGACGAATTCGTCAAGGGCGTCAAGAAGGCGGGGGCGGGCACAAGCGTAGTGAGCCGCCAGTTCACCAGCGACAAGGCCACCGATTTCAGCGCCATCCTGACCCAGATCCGCGCGCGCGATCCGGACGTGATTTTTTATGGCGGCATGGATGCGGTGGCAGGGCCGATGCTCAAACAGATGAAGGCGCTCGGTCTGCGCGCCAAACTCATTTCGGGCGATGGTGTGTGTTCGGAAAAAATGCCGCTGCTGGCCGGCGACGCGCTGGTCGACGACAAGGTGTACTGCGTCGTGGCGGGCGGCGTCGGCGCTGCGCAGGAAGCGGGCTTGAATGCATTCACACAGCGTTATCAGCAGCGCTACAAGCTCCCGATACAGTCCTATGCGCCCTATGCCTACGATGCGGTGATGGTGTTCGCGAAAGCGATGCAGACGGCGAATTCGAGCGATCTAGCCAGATTTCTGCCGGCGTTGGCCGCCGTCCGGCACGAGGGCATTACTGGCAATATCGCCTTCGACCAGAAGGGCGATTTGCGCGACGCCGCGATGACGATCTATACCTTCCGCAAAGGCAAGAAAGTCAGGCTGGCCGTGCTGCGCTGACGGGTAGAACCCAACATCATTGCGCGGTCAACGAGCCCGAAATCGGCACGACGCATTGAAGCACTTGTATCAACCGTTCTTGTTCGTCCACGCCTGGGGCCAGTGGTAGGATGCTGCTTTCGTTCAGAAGTCCAGAGGAAGCAATGACCATATTCGCCATGTCCGTCTTCGATGCAACCGTGATCTACGACGGCAAGGAACTGTTCAAGGGGCAGGGCGCCGCCACTGGCTGGGCCGAGAAGCTTGCGAAGGAAATCGAGAGCCGCGTCACCGTCGAAAAGATCGGCACCGGCTGGGCGCTGGTGGGGCGGGTCGATGGCGTGGATTGCCGTTGGGGCATCATGGGGCAGCGCCTCAAGCGGCTGGACTGATCACGATGCGCAGTTCGAATGGCGGTCTCGTCTATTCCACGGAAACGGGCCGCATGTGCCCGACCTGTCGCCAGCCCGTGGCGCAGTGTACCTGCAAGACAGCTGCCAATGCCGCGCCGGTTGGCGATGGCAATGTGCGCGTGTCGTTGCAAAGCAAGGGGCGGGGTGGCAAGAGCGTCACGCTCGTCAAGGGCGTTGCGCTCGATCCGATGGCGCTGGCTGTGCTCGGCAAGCAATTACGTACGGCCTGCGGTGCCGGCGGGACCGTCAAGGACGGTGTGATCGAAGTGCAGGGTGACCACTGCGACACCATCTTGCAGGCGCTGGCCAAACTCGGGCATCGGGCAAAACGGGCCGGCGGGTGACGCCGGCCCAGGTACATCAGTAGTCGCGTGCGGCGCGCGTTGCCAGCGCCACCACGGCAATGCCTGCCGTGACGATCAGCGCATCTTCGATCAGACCGCTGCGGGTCTGGCCGATCTTCGCCATTGCCTGCTTGCGGGCGGCCAGCGTTGCGTACGCCAGCGGCACGGCGGTCGCAACGGCGACTGCGGCGCCTGCCTTTTCACGACCCTCTGGTGCCAGCGCGGCACCAGCGATGCCGGCGCTCGCAATGCGTGCCAGCAGGCCCAGGAACACGGTGCGGTCCGGGGCCGACTTCATCTTGTCGCCATACAGTTCACCGGCGCCCATGGCCAGTGCGCCGTACTTGAACAGCGGGCGGTCCAGCAGGAGCAGATTACCCGACGTGTTGCGGCCGGCCAGGCGTGCGGCGGCAAGGGTGGCCATCGGGGTCATCGAGCGGGCGCTGGCGACGGCGCCAATCAGGGCGGAAGAGAGCAGGCTGGTAGATTTCATGGTAAGTCCTAAGGTAGTAGTGTTGTTCGATACGTTGTTCAACCGAATACAAGATTGATTCAGTTGCCTTATTTTTAACACAAAATCGGAAATCAGCCTGTTCTGTAAGGACGCTAGATCACGCGGCGAGCGGCCGCCGTGGCCAGGTCGCCGCTGTTGGGCGTGCCAGTGCGCTCGATCAGCATGATCTGCGCTTCGAGGGGCGCGCGGGGCCGGTGCCGCACGCCTTGCGCTACGACGTACAGCTGGCCCGGCCCCAGCGTCACGGTCGTGCCGTCGTCGAGATCGATCTCCAGACTGCCAGCCAGCACCAGGAAAAAATCGTCCGAATCGTCGTGCACATGCCAGTGGTAATCGCCACGCAATTTGGCAACCATGACGTCATGGCCATTGAACAGGCTGACCGTACGTGGTTGCCAGGCTTCGGTGAAGGTGGCCAGTTTGCCGGCCAGGTCGATTGCAGCGTTCATGCGTTCTCCTTGAGTGAAAAAGTGAAAACGCCATGGTGCGCCTGCGGGCGGGCAGGGGTCTTGTACAATTGTTGCATGGATACTGCACCCGCCCGGCCAGTGAACGACACCACCTTTTCGGCGCTGGCGGGCGGCATCACGCTGATGCAGGCGAGCTTCACCGATCACGCGTTCGAGCGCCACAGCCACGATGGTTTCGCGATCGGCGTAACCACCGCCGGGGTGCAGCGGTTTCGCTGCAAGGGCGCGCAGTACGACAGCCAGGTGGGCGACCTGGTCCTGTTCAATCCGGACGAAGACCATGATGGCAGCGCTGGCACCGCTGACGGGTTTCGCTATGCGATCTGGTATGTGCCGGATGCGTTCGTGGCAAGCTGCATCGCGCCCGAGGGCGAGCGCGCCGATGGCCGGTATTTCACCCGGCCATGCGTGACCGACCACCAGATGGCGGCGACGTTTGCGCGGCTGTCCGGCACTTTGCTGGCAACGCCAGCCGAGTCGCTGCGGGCGGAAACGCTGCTGCGTGCGTTCCTTGGCACGATGCTGGCGCGCCATGGCGAGCGTCCCGGGATGCCTCCCGAACGGGCCGGCGCATTCGCCGCCGATGCGCGCATGGCGCAGGTCAGGGACTATATCCGCATGTACTTCCAGCGCGATATCACGGTGGCCGACCTGGCCACCGTGGCCGGTATGTCGCGCACGCATCTCACGCGCGCGTTCGGCGCGGCGTATCACACGCCGCCGCACGTCTACCTCAATTCGGTGCGCGTCGCCCATGCCTGCACACTGATCCGGGGCGGGATGCCGCTCGCGGCGGTGGCGCTCGAATGCGGCTTTGCCGACCAGAGTCACCTGACCCGGCGCTTCAAGGGCTGTGTCGGCGTGACCCCGTCAGGCTGGCGCGACAGGCTGCGGCGCTAGCGCGCTGCTGCGTTGTCCGCTGCGTCGACCGCGGCAGGCCGGATCGTCAGCGTCTGCGCAAAGTGCGCGATCAGCGCCGTCACCTTGGGCGCATGCTGGCGGCTGCGCTGCCACACCAGGTACAGCGGCAGGCCGGCCGTGGCCAGCTCGGGCAGTATTTTTACCAGGCTGCCGTCGCGCAGTTGATGCTCGACGAGCCAGGTTGCCAGTTGCGCGATTCCCAATCCCATCTCCACAGCGGTGACCTGTGCTTCGGCCTGGCCCAGCACGATGCGGCTTTTCACGTGCTGGCGCGCCAGTGGCAGGTCGCCATCCTTGATCAGCCACGGACTCGTGCTGCCGTCGGCGCGACCGTACAGGATGGCGTCATGGCGCAGTAACGCCTCCAGCGTCGCGGGCGCGCCGTGCCGCGCCACATAGGCGGGCGATGCGCAGAAGACGAGCTCTTCGTCCCCCAGGTGCTGGTAGCACAGCGCCGCCGGCCAGGTGTCCGAACCGCCGATGCGCACCACCACGTCCAGGCCATCCTCGACCGGATCGACGAAACGATCGGTGAACGATGCGTGCGGCTGCACCTGCGGATACTGCTCGGCAAACGCCAGCAACGACCGCACGGCGTGCATACGGCCGAAGGTGGCGGGCATGTCCACCCGCAAGCGGCCCGACGGCGCGATATGGTCGTGCGCCAGCAGCCGCTCGGCCGCTTCGAGTTCGTCCAGCACGCGCACGCAGACCTTGTAGAAGACGTTGCCGGCATCCGTCATCTCGAGCTTGCGCGTGGTGCGGTCGAACAGCGGTCGGCCTAGTCGGCCTTCGAGCCGGGCGATGGACTTGCCGACGGCGGAATTGGTCAAATTGAGCCGGTCGGCGGCCGCCGTGAAACTGCCTGCATCGGCCACGGCGACGAAAGTTTCAAGCCCCTTCAAGCGTTCTGCGGGCGTCATTGGCTTACTCCTAGAAATTTATTCCACATAATGCGGGAATTCTTATCCAACAGCGGAACTTTTATCCCTTATATCATGACAGTCAGATAATTACAGGAGTTTTTCGCAATGCCCAATTCATCTACAACCACCGTCGAGGCGATGACTGACAAGCCCCAGGCCACCGGTGGCACACTCTCGATCACGATTCTTGCCATTGCCGCGTTTGTCATCGTCACCACCGAGTTCCTGATCGTCGGCCTGCTCCCCGCACTGGCACGCGACCTGTCGATCACCGTGGCCACGGCCGGTCAGCTCGTCACGCTGTTTGCCGTGGTCGTCATGGTATGCGGCCCGTTCCTGACGGCGTGGCTGGCCAACGTCGACCGCAAGAAGCTGTTTGTCGCCGTGCTGGTGCTGTTTGCAGCAACCAATGCGCTGGCCGCCGTCGCGCAAAACATCTGGGTGCTGGCGCTGGCGCGCCTGTTGCCGGCACTGGCGCTGCCCGTGTTCTGGGGCACCGCGAGCGACACCGCGGCCCAGATCGCCGGACCTGAAAAAGCCGGTCGCGCTGTCTCGACCGTATATCTCGGTATTTCGGCCGCGATGCTGTTCGGTATCCCGCTCGGGACGCTGGCGGCAGACGCCATCGGCTGGCGTGGCGCGTTCGGCCTGCTGGCCGCGCTGTCGCTGCTGGTGGCCGTGCTGATGTTCTTCAGCATGCCGACGGTGCGTGCATCGCAGCCGGTCGCCATGCGCGAACAGGCAAAAATTCTGAAAAGCCCGTTCTTCATGGCCAACGTGGCGCTGTCGATCCTGGTGTTTACCGCCATGTTCACGGGTTACACCTACCTGGCCGAGATGCTGGAAAAATCGGCCGGCGTCGCGCCGGCGCAGGTCGGCTGGTGGCTGATGGGCTTTGGCGCAGTCGGCCTGATCGGTAACTGGCTGGGTGGTCTCTGGGTCGACCAGAAACCGCTGGCTACCACCGCCATCTTCAGCCTCGTGCTGGCAGCCGGCATGGCCGCGTCGATGCTGTTCGCCGGCCTGAGCATCGGGTTCGCCATCGCTTTGGGCGTGTGGGGCATCGCCAATACCGCGCTGTATCCGATTTGCCAGATCCGCGTGATGAAGGCGGCAACCGGCGCCCAGGCGCTGGCCGGCACCATCAATGTATCGGCGGCCAACGGCGGCATCGCGCTGGGCGCCGTGATCGGTGGCCTTGCAGTGGCCAACTGGGGCGCGGGCAATGTCGGTTATGTGGCTGCGGGCATCGCCGTGCTGGCTGCGCTGGCGACCAGCCTGGTCGGGCGTATGACCCCGGCAGCCAAGGCGTAACGATCATGACGATGGCACCCATTGGCCCGCTGCCGGTCGAACTGGCAAGCCATGCCGGCTACCAGCGGATTTTCAAGCCGGGCAAGCTCACCTTCGGCTTCATCATGCCGCTCGAAGGCTATCCGGATTCGCCGTTTCCGACGCTGGCCAATCACCAGACGATGGCGCGCATGGCCGACGAGGCTGGCTTCTCGACCCTGTGGCTGCGCGACGTGCCGTTCTACGATCCCCACTTCGGCGACACCGGCCAGGTGCTCGATCCGATGGTGTACATGGGCTTTCTGGCGGCGCACACGAGCCGCATCGCGCTGGGCACCGCCGGCATCGTGGCGACCCTGCGCGAGCCATTGATCGTCGCCAAGCAGGCCGTGTCGGTCGACCAGTTGCTGGGCGGACGCCTGGTGCTGGGCCTGTCGACCGGCGACCGGGCCGTCGAGTATCCGGCGTTTGGCCTGGACTTCGACAACCGCGGCGAGCGTTTTCGCGAAGCGTTCGGCCTGATCAAGACCGTGACCGAACAGGACTTTCCGCATGCGCGCACGGCGCACTACGGCAACCTCGACGGCGGCATCGACCTGGTGCCCAAGCCGGCGGCGCCGCGCCTGCCGATGATCGTCGTGGGCCGCGCACGCCAGGACATGGCGTGGATTGCCCGGCACAGCGACGGCTGGATCTGGCACCTGAGCGACTTTACCCGCCTGCCGCAACTGATCGAGGCATGGCGCGCCAGCCACGAGCCGGGGCAGTGGGTGCGCCCGTACGGCTACGGCACGATGTTCGACCTG
>Ga0308164_10001906_pt1 | contig 22275 bp, 20 predicted proteins | sample PhyTR2_FD_201031 | JGI IMG/M metagenome (GOLD analysis project Ga0308164, IMG submission 201031) | Phyllosphere microbial communities from UC Gill Tract Community Farm, Albany, California, United States - DLSLT.R2 | ecosystem: Host-associated > Plants > Phyllosphere > Unclassified | place: USA... | reverse complement strand
TTTCGGTGTATTATTTCTTCATGCATTTATCGTTTAGATCGTTAGTTTGGTTTGGTTTTTTATTTAGGATTTATAGTTATTTTATTATTTTCTATCTTGCAATGTATTCCGGTGTAAGCAAGCATTTTAATTAGGTCTCCCACCTCCAGATTTCTAGGTATTTTGCCCACATATTGCTTTGCGGGGATCGATCCATTATAAATTACCTCAGTATCATACCATCTGGATATTTGCCGCATAAATGACTGCAAATCAGATCCTAAAAATTGGAAATAACCATTTTTCCAGGCGATGATTGCATCAAGGTTTTCTATTTGTTTTATTTTTATTGCTTCTGAAGCAGTTGAAATGTTCGCCTGTTCTCCCGGAGACAGCAGCTTGGTCAGATTTCCCTTTTTAATCTCAATAGAACCTTCCAATAATGTCGTTTTTTGATAATCTTCATCTTCGTAAGCATTGACATTAAAATGAGTACCCAGCACTTTTATTTCAGATCGATCTGTACTTACTATAAATGGTTTGCGTCTATCCTTAGAAACTTCAAAATAAACTTCTCCCGTAACTTTTACAGTCCGATCGTTACCAACAAATGCTGTAGGAAATGTAATTGACGAGGCCGCATTTAACCAAACCCCGGTTCCATCGACTAATATCAAATGGTATTGACCTCCTCTCGGTGTTGATACTGTGTTATTTTGAAAACTTTCGGGCTTTGAATTGGATAAGAAGGTATAAATCAGTTCTCCGCTTTTGGTTTTTGTAATTTTAACACCAGATTGATTGGCAATCTGACCATTGGCAGTTTGATTTAAAATAAGCTCAGTTCCATCAGCAAGTTTCAAAACCGCATTATTACCGCCCGGCTTCAGGCGGTGTTTATTCAAATTGATGGAAGAGTTAGATAAAGTTGTTTGATTCGTATGCTGTAAATAAATTAACACGCCCCCAAATAAAACCGCAACAAATACAGCAGCGCTTACAAACTTCAGGTAACGGATTTTAGGTTTCCGATATTCAGTTTCTGCTACATCTTCGTTTTTTATTGAGGTGATTACTGAAGAATAGATATTATCCTTTAAGGCGCTTCGCTCGTCTGATCGAAGTTCAGGACTCTCGCCATTAACAGTAGCATACCACTCTTCCAACTGCGTTTTCTCTTCTTGAGTTGCAGTTTGATTGTTATACTTTTCTATTAAATTTTGTAATTGAGCTGTGTTCAAGAGAATGGCCTTTGATATAATATCCGATTGAGCAAGGAGAAGTACTATAAGAACTAAAGTTTTTTTTGAAATAATTCGCTGCTGAAAAAATTAACAGGAAAACATATCCAAGGGGGATTGCAAAAACTTAAATCAGACAGGAGATTATCAGGGCGATAATGGCTACTGATGAGTCGTAATCTTTAACCCTGATCCGCAAGCGCCGGTAAGCCATTTGCAGCTGATTTTTGATTGTTTGTTCAGACAATGAAAGGTCGTCGGCAATTTGCTTTATTGAAAGGTCATCCTCCTTTTTAAGATCGTAGATTTCTCTCATCCGGGGCGGCATTTTAAGCAATTCATCATCTATAATGGCCTTCAATTCCTTCTCCAAGAGAAGATTTTGCGAATCATAATCAGCAGTAAAACCATTAGCCGACAGGTTATTTGCATACCGAAGTCTAACTTCGTCTTTCTCGTAAAGCTTAAGTATTTTATTTCGTAAAACGGCGTATAAATAAGCTAAAACACTTGCTTCGGCATCAAGTAATTCAATCTTGTTCCAGAGTGAACTGAATACGTCCTGCACCAGATCTTTTGCAAGGTCTTTATCCTGGATTTTTTTATAAGCCTGTTTGTAGATAATTTCCCAATATGAATTAAAAACCAGTTGGAATGCCCTTTCCTTATTCGTTTTTACTAATACAAAAAAATTACTTTCTAATTCTTTATACATATCGATTTTATAAACAGTGAGTTAACCAAAACACTTGTTTAGTACAATTTGGGATGCGATAAATGATACGATAAAGGGAAGATGGCATAAATGCGATTATTGAATTTTTTCAAATTAACTCAGATAACATTAAGCAATTATTAACCTATCGTGAACTTACTAAATAAAAATATCACTACTAAAAATCAAGCCTTTAAGTTCGAGATCAACGGTTTATAAATCAATATTTATATAAATAATCCGTTAAGCATGGTTAATAATCATCGTTTAATGCGAAAACAGGTTTTCTGTTCATCCATAAGCCACCGGTAAAGTCAGGAAAATCAACAGTTTCATTTCCCATTTCTATAGATTGTTCACTCAAAGGTGTAATGGCACTCCAGGCCGCAGCGTCATAAACGTCTAAAGGTGTTGGCTCGTTGCGTTTTGCTGCTTCTATAAATGCATGAATCACGAAGAAATCCATACCACCATGTCCTGCTCCTTGTGCATCTCCTCCGTATTTCTTCCATAAGGGATGGTCATATTTATCCAACCATTGTTTTGCGTCATCCCAAGCGTGAGGCTTGCTTACGCCTTCAACATAAACGCCCTTATTTACATCCATCCATAATCCTTTGGTTCCCTGAAATCTAAAGCCCAGCGAGTAAGGGCGAGGAGAATTCGTGTCATGTTGCAAAATTATAGTTTCACCGTTTGCACAGCCTATACTGGTGGTTACTATATCGCCTAGCTTAAAGTTTACTTTTGCGTTCGGGTGGGCGGGGCCACCTTCGTCGATAATGTGCTTGTGCAAACCAAGGGCTTTCGTGGAAAAAGAATTCAATTTCACGAATCGATTTCCCCTATTTATATTTATACACTGTGCTATCGGACCAATACCATGCGTCGGGTACAAATCTCCGTTGCGGTAAACTGAATGATTAGTTCTCCATTTAGCTTCCGAGAAGCCTTTTTCACCGAATTCTACGCCATGTCCATAAGGATTTACACCATCGTTAAATTTAACCTCTCTTAAGTCGTGTTGATATCCGCCCTGAAAGTGGAGCATTTCCCCGAATAGGCCTTGACGAACCATGTTTAGCGCCGCCATCACATCCCTGCGATAGCATACATTTTCTAACATCATCACATGCGAACCACTTCGCTCAGCGGCATGTACAACATCCCAATGATCCTGCAGATTTATGCCTAAAATAACTTCGGTTGCTACGTACTTAATCCCTACATCCAAAGCGCCCAAAATCATAGATTTATGTAATTCCCATGGGGTAGCAATAACAACAGCCTTAATACCTTTAATGTCGAGCATTTTCTTCCAGGCATCGTTACTTCCTGTAAAAATTTTCGGCATAGCTTTACCACTTTTGGCAATTATGGCCTTGCTCATTTTTAGCATCCGTTCGTCTACATCACAAATGGCAACTAAATCTACATCTTCCCTCTTCAATAATAAATCCAAATGATTTTGCCCGCGAAGCCCGACCCCAATCATCACAACTTTAATCTTGTCGACTGCAGACGAGGCAAATAAATTTTTATCCGGAATGGCTGCTAAGGCAGCTGTAGTTAAACCGGCATTTCTCACAAAATCTCTTCTGTTCATAGATTTAATAGGTATTGATTAGTTATGATTGATTCTACATTTATAATGTAATTCGAATTTATATATATTTATGTGGTGATAAAAAGAATTGACCTACAAAAAACAACGCAAACGTTTGATTAATTTGTTACATTACAATACGAACAAATTTTATTTAGTTTAGCAAATTAAATGCAATCGAAACCTACAACCATAAAGGAAATAGCCAAAATTTTAAATCTGTCGCCCTCTAGCGTTTCCAGAGGTTTACATGATCATCCAAGTATTGGTGCTGTAACACGAGAAAAAATTAAGCAGCTTGCCAAATCGCTTAATTATGAACCAAATAATGCGGCTATACTTTTCCAAAAAGGTAAAACATATACTATCGGCGTTATTCTTCCCGAGCTGTCGGAACACTTCTTTTCTACGGCGATTTCAGCTATAGAGGATGAAGCTTTGAAAAAAAATTATACTGTAATTTTTGCCCAATCGCATGACGACTTTGATAAAGAGGTGCGCTTGGTTGATAAAATGAAAAATCAACGGGTAGATGGTTTATTGGTCTCCATAAGTAAAGACACCTCAAATTTTGAACATTTTGAAAAATTAAAAGCATTTAACATTCCCGTAGTATTTTTCGATAGAATCCCTCCATTTAAAAACGTTCATTATGTTGCATGTTCGCTTGAAAATGCAACCAACAAAGCAGTAAATTTTCTGTTGAAAAAAGGCCATAGAACAATCGGAATGATTAACGGACCGACAACTTTGTTTGCAAGCGGCGAAAGAAAGGAAGGCTACATGCAGGCAATTAATTTCAATAGATTAAAATTTGATCCGTCTTTGCTGGTAAATTGTGATTTAACCGAAGAAGGTACTGTAGAGGCAGCGAACAGGTTAATAAATCACAAAAGGAAGCCAACGGCCATAGTTGCCTTCAACGATTATATTGCCCTGTTCCTAATTAGATACTTGAAAAAGTTGAAAATTGCAGAAAACATAGATGTTGTAAGTTACGCTAACTTGCCATTAATGGACTATCTGGATTATTCTCCAATTGCCTCTGTTGAGCAATATCCTTATTTGCAAGGCCAAAAAGCAGCAAACATCCTGTTAGATTTGATAAATAGTCCAAACTCAGAAAACCAGGCATTCTATAATACTTTGGTCGAATCTGATTTAGTCATCAATGAGAAGCAAGTTGATTAAACATCAAACGTTTGCGTAAAGAAACTTCTTTATTTAAACTTCGGGGTAGAATATTATATTTTTTTTTAAAGCTGATGTAAAATGCTGCGTATTCTTGTAACCAACTAAAAATGCGACTTCATTAACCATCTTCTTTTCTTCACTTAGGTAATGATGGGCGCTCTCCATCCTTATTTTATACAAGTAACCAAAAACAGTTTCGCCGGTAATTTCTTCAAATCCACGTTTAAGTTTTGATTGATGACCCTGGAGAAGCTAATATCTTAACCAAAACTGCAGTTGTCGCAATATCTGCAACCGATGCTGATAACAAAGTATACATCAATAACAGGCAAGGCGGCTCTAATACAGTTCTTTTTAAATGAGCCTTATTTTTTTTCATTTTTACTATAACCAATTTTCTATCAAATTACTTTATTGAAAGAAACCCTTATAACGCAAAAAGGCCCCGACGTGTCGGGGCCTTTTCGTTCACACTCGAGAAATATTATTTTCCGGAGTTTTTCTTGTCAGTTACTTCTGCACGGATTTCTTGTGCTAAAACTTTAAGATCTTGCATTGCTTTACGCACACGAGTACCAGCAGCTGCATTGCCAGCATTATAAAATTTTTCTACATCTGCTTCAATCGCAGCAACAGCAGCTTTAACTTTTGAGAATTTTTCCATCGCTAATTGATGTTTTTAAGGTTTAAAAAATTTATTTTTTCAATAATACATATTTACGTTGAATTAACAACAGAAAGCAAATATTAATTTAAAAGAAGTTTTGCACATTTTCTGCATGTTAACATGCCTCCTGAATGATTCTATCAGGATTTTCAAAAATCAAAGGCAAAAAAGAGGATTTATGAATTAAGTTGTTTTGCCAGCTTAATCAGATTACCGAAAGTTTCGTTGGCACTATTTACGCACCTTTCGTATTCAGTTTCCAAAACGCTGTCGTTAAGTACCGAAACGAAGTTTTTCCACTTGTTACCCAGTTCGTCGCCGTAGATACCATAGTAATTTAATCCGCTCTCTTTGCCCGTAAAATCCGGATTCGCCAAGATATGCTTTTTTATTACGTTTCCGCCTAATGTAGCCCCTTCAAGAACATACAAAGCACCTAACACTTCTGCATTGTTTTTCTGCGGTAGAAAGAGTTCAAAGTCTAAACCCGGCAGCGTTAAAGAATCTATTCCCCAAAAGTCTAAATCCTTTTCCAAAGCACTCAGTTTCAACCTGCTGTTCATTTCCATTTTAACAGCAATGTCGGCATCCAGCATATTTGCCAATCTGTTCTCAAGTTTCTGATGAATGATGAAATTGATAATTAACAGCTTTTTATAATCCTGTACAGTTAAACTATTACTCATAATTTCGTTTACAAACATTAGCGATTCTAATTCTTTGTGATTTTGAGCTGTTTCTGTTCTCAGTATATTGGAAATCATTGGCATTTTTTATAAAAAAAAGGTGTAAAAAAACAAAGATCCGGGTTTTGCAATCCGAATCTTTAACAAGAAGGCAAACTCTAATTTAATCTGAGGTGTTGGTTAAACCAAAAATCGTGTACAGAATGTACGCATTTCAGAAGATTGTCGTAACCATCAGGTTTGGTTAAATACGCATTCGCTCCAAATTCAACAGCTGCCTTAACATCATCAGGATTATCTGAAGTTGAGAAGAGAATAACAGGGACCGATTTGAGGTAAGGAATCTCTTTGATAAACTTTAGTAAATCCAAACCGGATAAACCAGGAAGATTTAAATCCAGCAAAATTAGCTTAGGCTTGGTTTTGCTTTCAGCAAATTCCTGCAGCTTTCTCAAAGCTTCAGTACCATCCTCAACAATAGCAAGGTTTAACGTGTTTTTAACTTCCTGTATGGCACTTTGCATAAAAAAGGCATAGTCCATATCATCTTCAACATAAAATATATCAGGCGTTTTCATTTATCTGTTTTTAAAGGCCACATAAAAAATAGATCCTTGGTTCAGTTTGCTCTCGAACCATACTCTTCCGTTATGTCTTTCAACTATTCTCTTTACAATAGCTAGTCCTACTCCCGTTCCATCGATTTCTTTAACATTATCCATTCGCTTAAAAAGCTCAAAAACTCTGTCGTAATACCGATTATCAATTCCTATACCATTATCTTTTACAGCATATATGGTTTCTCCGCTATCTACCACTCCTGAAATCTCTATTTTCGGTTTTTCTGCTTTTGAAGAGTACTTTACAGCATTGCTGAGCAAATTTGTAAATAGCTGATTTATCATGGTTTTATCTCCCTTCAAATCAGGCAGGCGGCCTAAAATTAGTTCGGCATTGTCTGCTTTAAACGCCGTCCACACCTCATTACTTATTTCTGCTATTAACGATTGCATGTTTACCGTCTCGAAGTCTATCTCAAGCCGGCCAACTCTGGCTAGATTCAAAATTTCCTTAATCAGAAAGTTCATCTTATCTGCCGATGCTAGAATTCTGCCAAGCATTTTTCGCCCCGTTTCATCAACTTTATCATTCTTCAGTAATAGTTCCGAATAGGTTTTAATTGAAGTTAACGGCGTTCTTAAATCGTGAGAGATTGTATAACTAAATGTGTCAAGTTCTTCATACGCAGCATGCAGCTTATCGTTTAGGACCCTTATTTCATTTGCCTTTTTATTGATGTGCGTTATTATAACCTCCCTCAATCTCAATGAAGAAGAGATTTCCTCCGGCATCCATTTTTCTGATGTGTTATTTACAACTTCGGCCCAGATTTCAAATGATTTTCTTGGTGATAAACTTAATAAACCATTATCTGCAACGGCTGTCGATTTTTCCGGATTTCCAGCCCACTTTACCGTATTAATTTGTTCGGGCTTAAACCAAATTATAATTTCATCTGGGTCTTTACTGATTGTACAAACCAAAATGCCCGCTGCAACTTGTTTATACTTCTTAGATTGATGGAAGATTTCAGGTAACCTGTGGGTATAATAAATTGATTCGTCGGTCGATTTCTTTATCCAACCGATTAATTCAAAAATATCTTCCTCTGAGGGTACATTCCCAAGAGTTTTCAGTTCGCCTTCAAAAAGAATTGCAGCTCCTGAGGCGCCTGTAACATTTAAAATCGTTTTCGAATGTCCGGTTAGTGCATCCAACAAATATTTGTCACGGTTTAAATATTCGGTTAAGGAAGCCACGGTATTCTTAAACCGTTCAACCGCGGCAGTATCTTCTTCCTGTTGTCTGTATTCCAATGCAGAAGAAAGAATCTGACCTATCAGTTTGGAGCCTTCCCTTGCTTTATAGTCGATAAATTTCGGACTATAATTGTGGCAGGCAATTAAGCCCCACAATTCACCATGTGAAATTAAAGATATACTAAAACTGGAGTAGACGCCCATATTTTTTAAATACTGGATATGGATTGGAGAAACTGCCCTTAAGCAGCCATTTGTTAAGTCGAGCGGTTGATTTTCTTTGAACGTTGTTATGTAAGCGTCTTCGGTAGTCACATCAGCAATAAGACGTGTCAGATTCAATTTATAAAGTTCTCTTGCTTGTTTCGGAATATCCGATGCCGGATAATGCAAGCCTAAAAAAGGCTCGAGATTATCCTCTTTTTCTTCTGCAATAACCTCACCGTGCCCATCGTCGAGAAACTTATAAACCATAATTCGATCGTAATTAATAAGCTGTTTCACTTCGTAAGCCGCCGCTTTAAGCATTGCTGAAACACTTTTCCCGCTCAACATTGATGAAGCAGAACGCCCTATAGAACTTTGAATGTCATATTGAAGAGATACAGGTTCAAATTCTAAAAGCCAGTCGTTCGTGGCTGCAGAAATAATTAGGTAGAACGAACTGTTATTAATATTTACAGGATGCGGGCTTACAGAATCGAAACTCTTTTTGATGATGCCTAATCTCAATAAATCTTCCAGGTTAAATCCCGGAACTTCCTGTGCAATAAATTGGTTTAAAAATAAAAGTGGCTTTTCCAAAAACACAACTGCAGGCTGACCAAGAAACGCAAGAACATTTTCACTTGCATAGCTAATATTTAAATTTTCTTTATCAACAGCAATTAAAAATCCATGAGATTGGATTTTACCGGGAATATGTATAGGCTCTTTATCACAATTAGTCAGATCGACTGAAAATTCATTCATAAGGGAATTAATATAACTACAAAAGTATTAGTTTTTTTTTACGATCAAATTTTAAGCTCATGCGTAACATCGAATTTAATCGAATTAATTTTGCGGGAAATTTTTTATTATATATTTGTTGAAATTTAATAATTATCCCGTTGGCAAAAAAAAACATTTTGGTTGTAGAAGACAACCATGCAATTTTAGATGTTATAACTCTTATTTTAGAAAGCGAGGCTTTTAATGTTGAAGGCTTAAATAAAGGTGCAAATTTTATCGAACATGTTGAGGATTTCAAACCTGATGTGATCATTATGGATATTATGCTCCCTGATATAGACGGAAGGATATTATTGAAGGATTTAAAATCAAATCAACTTACAGATCACATTCCTGTATTAATGATTTCTGCTCGATATAATTCTAGCAATTACATGCTGGATGACATTGAAGCCGATGATTTTATGGCCAAGCCTTTTAACATAGACGAGTTGATGGACAAAATATATGCTCTTTTGAAAAGCAGCAAAATTTAATCTGCCATTCCGGGTAGTTTTATTCCCTCTTTTTTCAAGTTGTTCATCAGTTCTTTTTGAAACGAAAGCTTAGTATCTGTAAACCCGTGAGATTTTACCCAAACATTTAAAACTACCTTAAAACCACTGTCATCTAATGTTGAAACGCCAATTCTCCTTTCCGGAGTTTTAAGGCAATTCTTAAATTCATCAACAGTTTTGTTAAAGATTTCGGCTATTTTTTCATAGTCGATGCCGTAGCTAAATTTCATTTCGATATCCAATCGCCTGGTACCAACTTTACTAATGTTAATAATTACTTCGTTTGATAATTTACTGTTTGGAATTACTACTGTACGATTATCGAAGGTGGTTACAATCGTATAGAATATTTGTATAGAGGTTACAGTTCCCTCCTGCCCTTGAGCAATAATGTTATCGCCAACCACGAATGGTTTTAACAACAAGATCAATACGCCACTGGCGAAATTCTGCAGTGTACCTGAAAGCGCCAACCCCGCCGCAACGCTTATACCACCAATAAGAACCGTTAAAAATGTTAACTGAATGCCTATTATTTGCATTACCGATAACACAAGTAAAATTCTTAGTGTTATTATGAGTAAACTGCTTAAAAATGGCCTTAAAGATGGATTAACATCTTTTCGATGCATTCCGTTTTGCAACCATTTCCCCAGCCATTTTATTAAATACAGACCTAAAACAAGAACGACAATGCCAATAATAACGGATGGAGCTTTTATTATTATCCAATCATATATCTTTTCATAGAAGTCATTTATTTTACTTGCATCTAATTTCATATAAACGGTGATTGCGCTTTTAAGGTTTCTTGTGTTCTACAGGGGCATCTTTCTTAACATTTACTCTTTTTGCATCTTTTGCTGAAGTTACTTTTTCTTTACTTCCTTTAGCTTCTGATGTTTTCGGCGCTGTAGCCTTGCTACTTTCGGCCGATGTTTTAGAATTTTTCATAAATAATTATTATATTAATCTAATGATAACCAAACCTTTGCTTCTTCTAACTGATTTGGCGAGAAACCTTTTGAACTGCCGGGCGTAGCAATTGTGAAAACGTCTGTAAACCATTCTACTCCTTTTTCATCACTTACCACCGCTATTTTTTTCCATTTGGTAAAGTTTTGTAATCCTGCCTTTGCATCTTGAATCCAGGCTCCTGCTGTAAAATTCTTCACATCGGTTTCTAAAACAAGTAAATATCTTATCTCATCAAATCTTTCTGCGGTTCTTTTTAGCCCGGGCAACAAAACGTTTTTAAAATCATCACTATCCACTACACCGGTTGCTCTAACGCCAAAAACATTGTCGGGTAATCCTGTTATTTCTGTTAACATATTTATTGTTTTATTTAGAAACACTATAAAGCTTGAAGATGTTTGAAAATTGAATAAATTCCGGATAGTTATTAATGGTGTGAAACACTTAGTTAACACAAAGTGTTATAAAACAATTATTCACAAATCAATCCTATGAAAAACCAATTATTAACCATGTTTGCAGGCGTTAGTATTCTTGCCGCAAGCCTAACTGCTTGTAACAGCGGGAATTCTACTAAAACGACAACGGATTCTTTGAGTGCTGATTCGGCCACCAAAAGTGTGTCGTTAAAACCAATCGGACCGGCGCCCGAGTGGGGAAAAACAATTAAGCCCGAAATGCAAGCGGTAATTGAAAAGCTTGTTAGTTATGAAGACAAGCCCTTAGAAACACTAAACGCTGCCGATGCCCGTAAAAACCATACTCCTACAGATGCAGTATTGGATCTTATAAAAGCAAATAACATAAAAATGCCTGCCGCCTTGGTAGATACCGTTGGTAAAGATATTGACGTTGCCGGTGGAAAGATCCACTTGCGTATTTACACTCCAAAATCCGGAGACGGACCTTTTCCTTTAATTGTCTATTATCATGGAGGTGGTTTCGTAATCGCAAATTTAGATGTTTATAATGCATCGGCCCAGGCTTTGGCAGAACAAGTTAATGCCGTGGTCGTATCAGTTGCCTATAGATTGGCACCTGAAAATAAATTCCCTACGGCACATAATGACGCCTTCGCAGCCTATGAATGGGTAGTTAAAAAGGCCGCGAATTTAAAAGCTGATCCGGCTAAGATTGCTGTTGTGGGCGAAAGTGCCGGCGGAAATTTAGCAGCTAACGTTTCTATTATGGCAAAGGCAAAACATATTATGGTCCCTGTTCATCAGGTTCTGGTTTATCCAATCGCTCAGGCTAATATGAACACAGAATCATATAAGCTGTACGCAGATGCAAAACCATTAAACAAAGCAATGATGGCATGGTTTACCGAACAGTACTTAACAACGATGATTGAGGCACAAAATCCTAAGATATCATTGATAAATGCAAATTTGAAAGGTTTGCCGCCAACAACAATTATTACGGCAGAAATAGATCCGTTGCACGATGACGGCGTAATGCTCGCAAACCAATTATCAGCCGCAGGCGTAAAAGTAAGCAGCAGAAATTATGAAGGTGTAACTCATGAGTTTTTTGGAATGGCAATATTGGTTCCTGAAGCGAAAGCTGCCCAAGCCTACGCCGCAGAGCAACTAAAGGCTGCATTTAAATAATAACTGTTTGCTAACAAAAAAGGGAAAATTGAATTTTTCCCTTTTTTGTTAAACTGCCTTACCAATCAGGCACCTTTTTTAGAGCCTAAACTCTGCATCAATTGATCATACAAATCATCGCTTGACGCTTTTTGAGGCTTAATCTTTTTAACAGTGGCACGTTTTCCTTTTGCTTTAGCTTTAATTATTTTAAGTAATTCATCACTGTAATCATCCTTAAATGAACTCAAATCGAACTTACTGCTATATTGCTTAATTAATGCCAAGCCAACATCCATTTCTTTCTTGCTTATGGTAACATCATCAACTTTGGTGATTTCCGATAGACTTCTTATTTCTTGCTGGAACCTGATCTTTGTGACAACGATAACGCCGTCCATTGGATGAATTACACAGAGATTTTCAGTATTTCTTAATACAAATCTGGCAACTCCCGCTTTGTTCGATTTTTCCAAAGCTTTTAAGAGCAGGGCATATGCTTTTTTACCTTGCTTTTCTGGTTCTGTGTAATAAGAAGTCTCGTAATAAACAGGGTTGATATCTTTAATGTCAACAAAATTTTCGAGCTCTATTATCTTTGTTTTTTCAGGAGCAGCTTCCTCAAAATCGTGCTTATCCAGGATAACATACCTGTCCTTCAAAAAATATCCGCGAACAATTTTCTCATAAGGAACTTCTTTATGGCTATTTTCATTTACCCTGAGAAATTTGATTTTGCCATGATCCCGCTCATCGAGCATGTCCAAATCCAGATTACTGTTCTGAACGCCTGAAAACAATTTGACGGGAATATTTACCAAACCAAATCCAATTGAACCTTTCCATATCGATCTCATAGCTTTATTCTAATTATCACTTAGTAACAAGCCATTAAATAATATTGTTTTGGCTTTCAAATTCCAGTTTGACAGAATAGACCAAACTATTTAAACTATAAAATGTTATTTAAGTATCTTATCCTTAGAAATACATATGAAAATTGCCTATATCTCCACTTACCCGCCACGCGAATGTGGCTTAGCTACTTTTAATCAGAATTTAGTTAATGCTTTAGGCTTAAACTCTGCTTACAATTCTAAGAAAAGTTTCATAGTAGCTTTAAACGAATCGGATAATTTAGAAGAACACCAATACCCGAAGGAAGTTAAATTCATCATCCGTCAACAAAACCAACAAGATTATATCGAGGCTGCAGATTTTATAAATAGCAGCGATATCGACACTTGCATAATAGAACATGAATTTGGAATTTACGGAGGCAATAGCGGTGTTTTCCTTTTGTCATTGCTTAACCGGTTAAAAAAACCATTTATAACGGTATTACATACGGTTTTAAAAGATCCGAATTTTATGCAGCAAACTATTATTAAAGAGATTGCTGCCAAATCTTCGAAAATTGTTGTAATGAGCAAAAAGGCTGTTTTGTTTTTGACGAGTATTTACCAAATTCCCTCGTCACAAATAAAATTAATTGAACATGGAGTTCCGGATTTGGAGCCCGTAAAAAATAATTCGGTTTCGAACAGCGAATTGTTCAGAAATAGAAAAGTACTTTTCACCTTCGGACTAATCAGCAGAAATAAAGGCCTCGAGACGGTTATTAAAGCATTACCAGCGATCGTGGCAAAACACCCCGATGTACTTTATGTTATTCTTGGTAATACACATCCAGGTGTTGTAAAACACAACGGAGAAGAATATCGCGATAGTTTGAAAATGCTTGCTAAGGAATTAGGCGTTGAGCAAAACGTTGCCTTTGTAAACAAATTCGTATCCGAAGAAGAACTGCATCAATATTTAACCGCATGTACGTTATATATTACACCCTATTTAAATGAAGCACAAATAACTAGCGGAACTTTATCATATGCAATCGGTGCGGGTGCTGCAGTGGTTTCTACACCGTATTGGCATGCTCAGGAATTGCTTGCCGATAACCGAGGAAAACTTTTCGACTTTAAAAATGATGAGCAACTTGCGTTGATTGTTAACGACCTTTTAAGTAATAGTATTAAATATAATGAGATCAGAACGAACGCCTATAAATATGGCTTAAAGTTAAGATGGCCTGCAATTGGCAGTGTGTATCTTAAAGTTTTAGTTGAAGCACTTGAAAACGGTGGCAAACCAAAACGGGCGATACCTCCGATTATTGATGTAGACAGTATGCCTGCTTTAAATTTGAGTCACGTAGCCTTATTAACCGATGATACAGGTATAATTCAACATGCGAAGTTTGGAATACCAAACCTAAAAGAAGGGTATTGTATTGATGATAATGCAAGGGCATTAATCCTTTCCATCTTGGCTTATGACCAAAACAAGAATAACCTGGCCTTGAAGTTAATGCCTGTTTACCTCAGTTTTATTCAGTACATGCAACGCGAAGACGGAAACTTTAGGAACTTCTTAAGCTTCAACAGAAACTATCTCGATGAGGTTGGTTCAGAAGATTCTTTCGGCAGAACAATTTGGTCATTGGGTTATTTGATATGTTCCGGCCCTAACAATTCTTACAAGGAATTCGGACGTGAGTTATTCTCGAATTCTGTGCCTCACTTTAAAGACTTAAAATATTTACGTGCGATTTCAAATACTGTTATCGGCATATCTTATTATTTGTGTGCCCATGAAGGTGATGAATTGCTAATTAAAGAAATAAACAGCCTATCCAAAAAGTTAATTGATTCGTATCACGTGAATAAAGAGGATGAATGGCATTGGTTCGAAGACATTTTAACATACGATAATGCAATTTTGCCTTTGGCATTACTCAGCCACTACCAGGCTACAGGGAATTCAGAATCGTTAAAAATTGCGATGGAAAGTATTGAGTTTTTAAATAGCTTTTCGTTCGAGAACGGCTATTTAAACCCTGTAGGGAACGAAGGTTGGATGAAAAAACATGGCAAAAACCCGATTTATGATCAGCAGGCATTAGAAACAATGGCTATGGTACTACTTTACGCTAAAACTTTCGAAATAACTAAAGATGATAAATATTTGAGTATGATGCAGATTAGCTATGAGTGGTTTTTAGGTAAAAATAGTCTGCATATTCCTCTATACGATTTCGAGACTCATGGTTGTGCAGATGGTTTACAGTTTAACAGCGTAAACAGAAATCAAGGTGCCGAAAGTACTTTGGCATATTTTATCTCGCATTTAACTGTTTTGAAAACGGCTGAAATAGAGTTCCAAACTTTTTCTTCCCCCTTAATGCAAGAAGATAAGGTTAGTTAATTACAAATGATTCTAAAACTAAAAAAGCTCCTGATATCAGGAGCTTTTTTAGTAAGTTCTCTTTCTTTAATTTTCATCGTTCTCTAACAATTTGTTTAAGAGGAGTTCTAAGTTTACTGTTGCAAAAGAAGAGCTATAATCTGATAAGCCATAAGGGATAATCAGTTCGCCGTTGCTTATTATTGAACCGCAGGAATAAACTACATTTGGCACATAACCTTCACGTTCATCGTTATTAGGTATTATTAGTGGCTCTTTTAAATGTCCTATCTCTTTACTTGGATCTTCCAAATCAAGTAAGCTGACCCCAATGCAATATCTCCTCATCGGCCCCACACCATGCGTAATCACTAGCCAACCTTTATCAGTTTCAATAGGCGAACCGCAATTACCGATTTGCACCAACTCCCAATCGTACCTTGGCTGCTTCAGTAATGTCGGATTCTCCCAAACATTGATCTTATCTGAAAACATTAGATAATTATTCCAGCCATCTATCCGGCTCATCATTACGTATTTGCCGTTTATTTTTCTAGGGAACAAGGCGAGATTTTTATTTTGAGCGCCATCACCATAAAGCGGGATAACTTTAAACTCGTAAAAATCGTCAGTTTGTACAAGCTTCGGAATAATCAGAGATCCGTCGAATGCAGTGTAGGTTGCATAATAAAGAACTTTCCCATCATCTTTTATAAATTTCACAAAGCGGGCATCCTCAATGCCTTTTCTTTCAAACTCAGAGATCGGAAAAATCACCCGATCAGATATGTCTGTATCTTTAGAAAAAGTTATGGTATGGTAAGTGTCTGATAACCAAAGCACCTTATCGTACTCTATTAATCTTGAGGGATTTTCTTTATGCAGTGTCTTCGAATCTTTGATGATGTTACTCAGGCTTGTGTATTCAAATTTATCATCGAGCTTAGCTTCCATTTCATCCAAAACAGACGCGTCAATTTGTGCATAAGCTGCTTTTTTCAAAAACATTTTTTTAACGTAAATGGCATTCTTTACAACCTCAGCTTCATCTACATAATTGCCAACAGGTAAAACCTGAATGTTATTTTTAGAATCAATTAAAGCTCTTCTAAAAACGATTGAAGAAATGTGGCCTTCACCAACGGCTCTGAAACTGATAATTACTCGCTTTTCGCCTTCAACCAAATCCGTCTGATCAGGATCGTCGATAATACTTGGATTAAAAAAAGCAGCCGACTCAATGGAGTACTCATGAGTAAAATATGCGCCGATCAGCAAACGCATGTAAGGATCAAGGTCTTCAAAATCGGTATTTAAAACCGCAAATTGCTTTTTAAGCTTTTTGCAATGACGATTTAAAATTTTAGTGATATTTCTGTGTCGCTTGGAATATTCCTGTAAAATCGGAGATATCAATGAAAAAACTTTTTCCTCGGGGAATTGTAGCACTTTTCCAATTACCTGCAAAGCTCTTTCTTCACCATTAAAAAAAAATCGGGCTATTACTCGCTTAGTATCCGGATTAACCTTAACCGGTTTTCGTTCTATGTATAATCTCATTATGTAAATGTTTTGGTAATTTAATTTTCACCTTGAAACAATCTTTTCAATAGTAATATTAACTAAAATTAGCGGCTATTTGTTTCATTATTTGTTGTTTTCAAACTTAAATAAATCGGCAAAAATCATCGGCATTATAAAAGTATAATTAACTACCTTTAACCAAATCCCTAATCCCCTTAGTTGATGCAAGCATACCAATTTCCAGAGAATATTATTCCAGATTGTGAAGAAGCACGACTAAAAAAACTGCGGGATTATGAGATTCTGGATACGCCTCCTGAAGATGCTTTCGATACTATTGCAGTTCTCGCTGCCGAAATTTTCGATTCGCCAAATGCATTTGTAACTTTTGTTGATGATGATCGCGTTTTCTTCAAAGCGAATTTCAGTAAGCTTAAATCAAAAGAAGTAAAAAGAAGTGAGAGTTTTTGTTCATTAGCGATTTTGAACAATGATGTTACCGTTTTTGAAGACACTGAAGCACTGTCAGATATAGGCTCGAAAATTACAGTTCCTGCCGAAGCAGAAATACGCTTTTATGCTGCAGCGCCGTTAACAACATTAGAAGGTTACGGTATTGGCACGGTCGCGGTAGTCGATTCAGTTGCGAAAACACCTACCCAACGCCAACTAAATATGTTAAGAATGCTTTCTACAATTGTTATGGAGAAGCTAGAACTAAGAATAGCGACAAGGAAAACGCTGAGAGCCCATGATAATCGCTTGCAAATGTTGGTGCACGACCTAAAAAATCCGATGACGACGATTTCATTGCAATCTGAACTGATCGGCAGAATTCCCGGCGCTGATGAAAAGGTAACGGTTATAGCCAATAAAATTAATCAGCAATCTAAAAATATAGTTAACAACTTAAACAATATCTTAAGTGCTGCCAGAGGCGAGCACGGCGCAATTATCCTTCAGAAATCGAAGGTAGATTTAAAAGAAATTTTAGAGCGGGTTCAGCAAAATTTTGGGCTGGTTTTGGAAAATAAAAGTCAGTCTCTTGTTGCCAGTATTACGCATAAGATAGAAATATACGGCGACCGTGAAAAACTTCATGACATTTTCGAAAACCTTGTAAGTAACGCCGTTAAATACTCCGAACCAGGGAAAGAAATAAAAATATCCATACAATCTTCAGCGGATAGCGTTATAGTTGCCGTAAAGGATAATGGGCTGGGTTTATTGCCCGAAGATATAGACAAGTTATTTATAAAGTTTGCCAAACTAAGTACAGTTCCGACAGCAAGAGAGCGTTCGAATGGTTTAGGCCTCTCCATTGTTAAAATGCTTGTGGATTTGCACAAAGGAAAGGTTTGGGCAGAAAGTGAAGGCAAAAATTTGGGCACTACATTTTTTGTAGAATTGCCGCTGAAATAAAGAAGTTAATCGAGCAAATTTTTAATCATCATTTCTTCCAATATAATCCTTTGGGGTAGATCAGTTTTTTGATATGACCATTTCACTAACCTGATGCAACCGGACTCGATTTCAATTCCTGTGATATCGCCATCATTAAAGCAACAACAGCCACTATTAAAGTAGCCAGACTTATACTTGTTAAACATTGGTGGTTCCTCACCTTTCGCGGCTAATTTATTTAACTCTCTTGTGATTGAATTAACGGTTTGTTCGTCTCCCTCGGCCGATGCCTTGGAGCGTTTGGCATATAGACGTTCTAAATGCGTTAGCGAAGCGAAAACCGGTTGATGTGTGTGGCCTGTAATTAAAGCTATATTATTTTGTTTTTGTACCCAACTGTACATCAATGCGTTGTGAACTGTTTTAAGTTGGTTACTGTATGCAGGTGTATTCGGATTGATTTGCAGGTAAGCCTGTATTGGCGCCCAAATTGTACTTACAAACCATTTGCTAAACCAATTCCCATCGCTCTGTAAATCCCCCTGATGGCCGTGGGTGAGAAAAACATCAAGCTGTTCCCCGTTAAATGAGAAACGTAAAATGGCTCCCTCATAAATTCGGATGACCTCATCGTAGATTCTTTTCAAATTTAGTTGAGACAAAGGATCATTGTCCCAATATAAATCATGATTACCGAAAATTTTAGTAAAAGCTTTTCTCTTGATAAATAGCCTTTCGGCCTCAAAAGTAGCCTTATTATCCCTTATAACGGATTCAAGTAAGTTTTCCCACAGTTCTTCACTGTCGCCTAAATTAATATAATTGAAATTTTCTTCATTATAAAAGGCCAATGCCTGTAAGTAATTTTTTTCGGATAATGCGAAATCATCTGCAAAATCTCTTGCACCTTTATGCTGGTCGGATAGAATAATAAATTTATCATCGGGCTTAACCAAAAACACCTCGCCCCTTTTGCCGGGCTTTGTTGTTATATTGTTGTACAGCTTTGTTAACGCATCGTGAATCCGTTCGCCATCAGGTCGAGAACCAAATTTGTTCGACATTCTAATTATCCAGCCCCCAAATAATTTCTGTAAAAGTTTCCGCATTAAGCTTTTCCTCAATTTATATACTAAGCTTAACAAAATAGGAAACCTTTAGTTAGCAGAGAAATCTGGAATCATCATATTTTAAAAACGGGAAAATAAAATTACTGCTTAAAATTAAAATATATTACTAATTTTGTTAGTATTGAAAAGATCAGGAAGTGCAGATTTACCCTTACATTACGGCCATGTTCCACAATGGCTTGCACAGCGTATGGCCAAACTCGGTCTGGCAATTATCGAATCTATATTAGCTGAATATGGCAAGGCTGAGGTTATTAGAAGGCTGAGTAATCCTTTCTGGTTCCAAAGCTTAGGCGCTGTGATGGGAATGGATTGGCACTCTTCTGGCATCACAACTTCGGTTATGGGTGCACTTAAAAAATCAGTTAACCCGCTGTCGAAAGAGCTTGGAATTTACATCTGTGGCGGAAAAGGAAAATTTAGTCGAGAAACACCCAATGAACTTTTAAGGATCGCAGATAAAACAGGGCTGAACGGAAACGAATTAGTACGAGCAAGCAAGTTGAGTGCTAAGGTTGATAATACAGCTGTACAAGATGGATTTCAGTTGTATCTGCATAGTTTTATTTTGAGCAGCGATGGTGATTGGGCGGTTGTACAACAAGGAATGAGCGATGCAAGCTCAACGGCAAGACGTTATCATTGGCACTCCGAAAACCTCAAATCATTTATTGAAGAGCCTCATAGCGGTATTTGCGGGATTAACCAAGGTAAAATTCTGAATTTAACGGCTAATGATGCTTTGGAAACAAGAGCCGCCATGCTTTCGATTACCTATGAAAGGCCAAATAAAATGATTGCCGAAATACAAAAATTGGTATTGCCCAAACATCACGATGTGAAAGCTAAAGACGTTGATCTAAAAAGATTGGGAAGTATTTTATGGCTGGCGCAAGAGAAGAAGCCGTCTGACTTTGAAGAACTTTTAATGCTTGATGGAATGGGCCCGAGAACATTGCAATCAATGGCTTTGGTTAGCGAAGTAATTTATGGCACTCCATCACGTTTCAGCGATCCTGCCAGATACTCATTTGCAAATGGTGGCAAAGACGGGCATCCTTTCCCCGTGCCGGTAAATGTTTACGATGAAACAATCAAGGTACTTCAAAGGGCAGTTGAAACAGCAAAGATCGGGAATACAGACAGAAGAGAAGCAATAAAGTCGCTGCACCAAATTGCACAACAAGCAGAACAAAATTTCACGCCCAACATGGAATTCGACAAGGTAATTCAAAAAGAAAGAGAAAACAGCTGGAAATATGGCGGGAGGACGGTCTTTGGAATTGAAAAACCCAAAGAGAATATACAAATGAAGTTATTTTAATAATTAAACTCCAGTTGTATATCTTGGATAAGGTGCATTAAGTGCTATTTTTTCGCAGCTTGTTTACTTAAGATCTTTTTCAATTTTCTTGGAGTTCTAATTTTAACTTCAGTTGTTGCTTTTGCAGAATTTGCCATAATTTTTTATTTTGGATGCAAGGTACATTTATTAATTCAGCTTAAATTAAATATGCTTAACTATTAAATTGAGTTTCAGGTTAAAACACCACCCTCAAAAGCATTTTAAAAAAAAAAGCCGTGGCTGTCGCCACGACTTTAAAATAAAAATTAAAAAAAAAACCGATTTACGCGTAAGCTATAGCATCCCTCGATGCAAGTTTAGTGGTTCCCATTAAATATTCGTCAACTTTACGAGCGGCTTCTCTTCCTTCCGAAATTGCCCAAACAACTAATGATTGACCACGGCGAACATCGCCTGCAGCAAAAATTTTCGCGATATTTGTTTGATAAGTATGTTCTGATGCTTTGACGTTTCCGCGGTTATCCAGCTCGATGCCTAACTTTTCTATTAAACCCTCCTTTTGCGGATGAAGAAAACCCATTGCCAAAAGAACCAATTCACAAGGCAAGTCTCTTTCCGTGCCGGCCACCTCTTTGAAACTAACTGGCCTTCCATTCGCATCAATTTCCCACTCAACATCTACAACCTTTAAAGCTTTCAGATTACCATTTTCATCAGAAATAAAATTCTTTGTATTTACCGACCAAGCTCTTTGAGCACCCTCTTCATGTGATGACGTATTTTTCAAAAGCATTGGATAATTAGGCCATGGCATGTGCTCATTACGAACCTGAGGCGGCATAGGCATAATTTCGAATTGCGTTACAGAGTTTGCTCCATGGCGATTCGAAGTGCCGATGCAATCAGAACCTGTGTCGCCACCACCAATTACAATTACATTTTTACCACTCGCAAAAATATCTTCAACCTCAAATTTTCGATCTGCAACACGTTTATTCTGCTGTTTTAAGAAATCCATCGCAAAATGAACACCTTTCGCTTCTCTACCCGGAATTGGTAAATCTCTCGGTATTGTCGATCCGCCTGCCAAAACAACAGCATTGAAATCTCTGAGCAGCGTGCTTATTTCAACATTCTCGCCAACATTAGCATTACATCTGAATAGTATCCCTTCTTCCTTCATCAAATCAATCCGCCTGTCGACAATATTTTTTTGAAGCTTAAAATCTGGAATGCCATACCTTAAAAGTCCGCCCGGCGCATCGTCACGTTCAAAAACGGTAACTTCATGGCCAACTTTGTTTAATTGTGCAGCAGCAGCCAAACCCGCAGGTCCCGAGCCGATAACTGCAACTTTTTTACCTGTCCTTATAAGTGGTGCTTTGGCTTTTATATATCCTTTTTCAAAAGCAATTTCTATAATATGCTTTTCAATTTCCTCAATAGAAACAGGCGGGCGGTTAATACCTAACACACATGCTGATTCGCACGGTGCCGGACAAATCCTTCCTGTAAATTCAGGAAAATTATTTGTACTTAACAAAATATTTGCAGCCAGCTCCCATTTAGCTTGGTAAACCGCTTCATTAAATTCAGGGATTACGTTACCCAAAGGGCAACCTGACTGGCAAAACGGTACGCCGCAATCCATACAACGGGCGGCTTGCCTGTTTAATTCT
>Ga0308164_10001904_pt1 | contig 22290 bp, 18 predicted proteins | sample PhyTR2_FD_201031 | JGI IMG/M metagenome (GOLD analysis project Ga0308164, IMG submission 201031) | Phyllosphere microbial communities from UC Gill Tract Community Farm, Albany, California, United States - DLSLT.R2 | ecosystem: Host-associated > Plants > Phyllosphere > Unclassified | place: USA... | reverse complement strand
GTGCGTACTGCTCAGTTGGGAAATGGACGACAGTGAAGGGCATCTCGAGTGCATCAAGCTGCTGACCGACCTGCGTGAACGCAACACCCGCGTGCCGGTGTTCCTGATCAGCGACCGCAGTACCGCGTCGAGCATTCCGCTGGTGGTCATGCAGCATGCCGACGACTTCATCTGGCTGCCCGAAGATACCAGCCGCTTCCTCAGCGGGCGCATTTTGGCGGCGATCGAGCGCTATCGTCAGGCGGTATTGCCGCCGATGTTCGGCGCGCTGCTCAAGTTCGCCCGTTCTTATGAATACTCCTGGCATACCCCCGGGCACGCGGGCGGCACCGCCTTTTTGAAAAGCACCGCAGGGCGCGCCTTCTACGAGTTTTTCGGGGAAAACCTGCTGCGCTCGGACCTGTCCATTTCGGTGGGTGAACTGGGCTCGCTGCTCGACCACAGCGGCCCCATCGGCCAGGGCGAGCGCTACGCCGCCAAGGTGTTCGGTGCCCATCGTTCGTATTACGTCACCAACGGCTCGTCGACGTCCAACCGGGTCATCCTGATGGCCAGCGTCACCCGCGACCAGATCGCCCTCTGCGACCGTAATTGCCACAAGTCCGCCGAGCACTCCATGACCCTGTCGGGGGCCATCCCGACCTATCTGGTGCCGACCCGCAACCGCTACGGCATCATCGGGCCCATCCTGCCGCAGACCTTGAGCGCCGAGGCAGTCAAGGCCGCCATTGCCGCCAACCCGTTGGTGCACGCTGGCATCGACCCGACGCCGGTGCACGCCATCGTCACCAACTCCACCTATGACGGCCTGACCTACAACGTCACGCGCGTAGAAGAGTTACTCGGCGAGAGCGTCGACCGCCTGCATTTCGACGAAGCCTGGTATGGCTACGCGCGCTTCAACCCGCTGTACCGCGACCGCTTCGCCATGCACGGCGACCCGGCCGACCATGGCGAATCGCGCCCCACCGTGTTCGCCACCCAATCGACCCACAAGCTGCTGGCGGCGTTGTCCCAGGCCTCCATGATCCACGTGCGCAACGGCCGCAACCCAATCCCGCACGGGCGTTTCAACGAGTCGTTCATGATGCATGCCTCGACCTCGCCCAACTACGCGATCATGGCCTCGTGCGATGTCAGCTCCGCCATGATGGAGGCGCCCAGCGGGCAGATTCTCACCAACGAATCCATCGAGGAAGCCATCGCCTTTCGCCAGGTGATCTCGCGCATGAAGGCCGAGATGCTCAGCCACGACGACTGGTTCTTCTCCTGCTGGCAGCCTCCCTCGGTGAGCATCGACGGTGCGCCAGTGCCTTTCCACAAGGCTGATCCGCTGATCCTCAAGAGCGATCCGAACTGCTGGGTGTTGCACCCCAATGAGGTGTGGCATGGCTTTGGCAATATCGAAGACGGCTACTGCATGCTCGACCCCATCAAGGTCTCGGTACTGAGCCCCGGCATGGGTGACGACGGTGAACTGCTCGACTTCGGCATTCCTGCCTGCGTACTAACGGCTTATCTAGGCCACCAAGGCATCGTGGTCGAAAAGACCACCGATTTCACCATCCTGTTCCTGTTCTCTATCGGCATCACTAAAGGCAAATGGGGCACCCTGGTCAATGCGCTGCTGGACTTTAAACGCGATTACGACAGCAACCTGGAACTGGAACTGGCGCTGCCCGAACTGCTGACCGCGAATGCGCAACGCTACGCCGGCATGGGCCTGCGCGACCTGGCGGAGGAAATCTTCGCGGCCATGAAGCAACACCGCACCACCTCGACCATGGCCAAGGCGTTCGGCATGCTGCCTCAAGCTGAATTCAGCCCGGTGCAGGCCTACGAAAAGCTGGTACGCAACCAAGTGGAACAAGTCTCGCTGGAACAAGCGGCCGGCCGCATCGCCGCCACCGGTATCGTGCCCTACCCGCCTGGCATCCCACTGTTGATGCCAGGCGAAAACGCCGGGCCATTGGATGGGCCGTTGCTGGGATATCTGCGCGCACTGGAAAGTTTCGACAAGTCATTTCCAGGCTTTACCCACGACACGCACGGGATTGAAAGCGAGGCTGGGGAATATCGAATGCTGGTACTTAAAATGACAGGCTAGCTATTCAGCCTGAATCAACCGCTCAGCCGCAAGCTTGCGAAAGTATCGCAGGTACTTCGATATCCGGATAAAAGGCCCGGCGGATGACCGGTGCCTTGAATGAATATTGCAATCTGATGGGGTGTTTATATGGCTATGGACTGGCGTTTATCAATGGTTCTACCAACGGTCTTTGCCTGCCTGCCGAATTCGGCATCGTCAGATAACGCCGATGCCGCCAACAAAAGCAATAACCCGCTGAATCTGGCGCCAGGGCTCAACGTTCAGGACTATTACACCCCGGATATTGCCAACTCCAACGCACATACCAACGACACCCTATTGCGCGGCACTTTGCCAGTCGCTCCTGGGGCTTTGATTGGCGTTCCCCAACTGCTAAGGGCGACGCTGCCGATCAGCACCCGCCCCGACCCGCGCGGTGGCTACAGTACCGGGGTGGGCGACCTCAACCTGTTCGATATCTTCCTGCTGAAAACCGACGGCATCCAGTTGGGCATCGGGCCGCAGATCACCGCGCCAACGGCCGCCCATGACGAACTCGGCACCGGTAAATGGCAAGGCGGCCTGGCCGCCATCGCGATCGACGCCTCCCCCAGGGGGCTGCTTGGTGCATTGGTGCAATACCAGAGCTCGTTCGCCGGTGACCGCGACCGCGCGCATGTCGAATCAGCGACCTTCCAGCCCTTCGTGATCCATAACCTGCCCAAAGGCTGGTACCTGCGCTCCACCGCCACCTGGACCTTCGACCTGAAAAACGACACCCATTACATCCCCATCGGCCTGGGTACGGGCAAGGCGTGGAAGGTCGGCAGCAACATTTTCAACGCCTTCGTGGAACCGCAGTGGACGGTCGACCACAAGGGCGATGGCCTGCCACGTTTCACCCTGTTTGCAGGATTGAATATCACGTTCGGCAAGTAAGAAGGAAACCCCATGAATCCATCTCGAGTATTCGCCACAGCGCTATTGCTCTGCCTGGCCATCAGCGACGCCAAGGCGCTCGATACCCGCGCGGGGCCGGTCACGATGCAAGGGGCGCTTCCCGACAAGGCCAGCATCGGCAAGCTGTTCGAGGAGCTTGATTATCAGCAGGCCACCCAAGCCTACCTATGGTCGCTGCCACTGGTGTCCTACGCCCAATGGCAGAAAGAGTTCAGCGACAAGCTGGGGGCGCGCAACGGCGACCTGATGGTGCTGACCAGCTACGAGGACAAACTCGGCGTGATCACCGCCAACGCCACCACGCCCTACATCCTGGGCTTCGTCGATCTCAACCAGACGGGCCCGCTAGTGATCGAATTGCCCCCCGGCCCGACCGCCGGGGGAGTCGGCGATTTCTGGCAGCGGGCCATCGTCGACATGGGCCAGACGGGACCTGATAAAGGCCAGGGCGGCAAATACCTAGTGCTTCCTCCAGGCACGCCAGCCCCACAGGATACCCAGGGTTATTACCTGGCCAACTCGCAAACCATGAATGTGCTGGTGGGGTTTCGTGTGCTGGATCCCGACCCTGCGAAGGGCCAAGCGCTGGTCCAACGATTTCGGATGTACCCCCTCAAGGATAAAAGCCATCCCGCCCCCACCAGGCTGCTAACCCCGGGTGGCAAGCGTTGGTCGGGCACCCAACCCAGCGGCATGGCGTATTGGCAGCGCCTGCACGCAATCATTCAACGCGAGCCGGTAAACGAGCGTGACCGTTTCTACATGGCGATGCTCGCCAGCCTCGGCATCGAAAAAGGCAAACCCTTCACGCCCACCGCGGAGCAGCAAAAGGCCCTGGAGCAGGGCTTGCAGATGGGCGAACTGATCGCCAAGGCCAACTCTTTCGCCAAGCGTTTCCCACAGGCCCGCTACTGGCCGGACCGCCAGTGGGACACCGTGCTGAACATTCAGGACCCCTCGCAACGCGTTGCCAACTATGACCAGTTGTGGGAGCGCACGGCCTGGTTCTATGAGGCGGTCACCAATACCAAGGGCATGGTTTCGCACACCCCCGGGCTTGGCCAGACCTACCTGGGTGCCTACACCGATGCCCAAGGCCAGTGGCTAGACGGTGCCCGCTCGTACACCTTGCATGTGGATGCCCAACCGCCCGCCAAACAATTCTGGTCGCTGACGGTATACGACATCGATACCCGCTGCCTGATCGACAACCCACAGCGCAAAGCGGATCTCTCGTCGCGCCAGGCGCTGAAAAAAAACCCTGATGGCTCGGTGGATTTGTACTTCAGCCCCCAAGCCCCGAAAGGCAATGAGGCCAACTGGGTGCAAACCGTGCCAGGCAAACAATGGTTCGCCTATTTCCGCTTGTATGCGCCGACCGAAGCGTACTTCGACAAGCGCTGGAAGCTGAACGATTTCCACAGTGAACCTTGAGATGAGGAGACCATCGATGAGGCAGCCTTTGATCCGTACCGCTCTCCTATCGTTGCTCGCCACCGTCTCGGCAAACGGTGCGCTGGCCGCAGACGCCACGATCTCCCAGAGCGAGGCCACCGCCATCGCCAAGGAAGCGTACCTGTACGGTTTTCCGGTGGTCGAGATGTACAAAACCCTCTACGCCCAGGCCGTCGACAGCAAAGGCCCGGATTACAAGGCGCCGTTCAACCAGATTGGCAGCAGCGCGCAGGTATTCACCCCGCAGGACAAAGCCTTCGTTACCCCCAACTCGGACACCCCCTACTCGTTCCTGTGGATGGACCTGCGCGCCGAGCCCTTGGTGTTGACGCTTCCAGCCATCGAGCCGCAGCGGTACAACTCGGTGCAACTGATCGACCTCTATACGCAGAACTTCGGCTACCTGGGCACCCGCACCACCGGCAACCCGGGCGGCCGTTATCTGGTGGCAGGCCCGCACTGGCAAGGCACAACGGTGGAGGGCGTAGGCAAGGTCATCCAGAGCGAGAGCGACATCGTCTATGCGCTGTATCGCACGCAACTGTTCGACGAACAGGACCTGTCCAAGGTGCGCACCATTCAGAACGGTTACCAGGTGCAACCCTTGAGCGCCTACCTCAAGCAGTCGCCCCCCAGCCCACCGGCCGCCATCGACTGGCCCAAGCCCGAAGCGCATATGAGTGACACCCCGGCCGTATTTCGCTACCTCAGTTTCATGCTGGCTTTCGCAGCGCCACAAGCGTCGGAAAAAGCCCTGCTGGGGCGGTTCGCCCGCATCGGCATCGTGCCCGGCCGCCCGTTCGATGAAAAAAGCCTGAGCCCCACCCGACTCGCGGCGCTGCAAGCCGGTATCGATGCGGGCAAGGCCGAGTTCGCAACGTTCAAGAAGACCCGCGTAGACACCCATCAGATCGGCAGCAACGACCTGTTCGGTAGCCGCGAGCACTTGCATGGCAACACCTTGTATCGCTATGCCGGCGCCGAAATGGGCATTTTCGGCAACTCCGCTGAAGAGGCCAATTACATGGGCTACTTTACCGATGCAAAAGGGCGCCCGGTCGATGGTGGCCGACGCAATTACACCCTGCATTTCGCCAAGGGGCAGTTGCCCCCGGCCAAGGCGTTCTGGTCGCTGACGATGTACGACGGCGCCAGTAAATTGCTGATCGAAAATCCGCTGAACCGCTACCTGATCAACTCGCGAATGCTCGACAGCCTCGCCCGCGATGCCGATGGCGGCGTGACGCTGTACCTGCAACACGACTCGCCGGGCCAGGCACGACAGAGCAACTGGTTACCCACGCCCGCCGGGCCTTTCTACGCGGTTCTGCGGGTGTACATGCCAGAGCCGCAGGTCGCCAGCGGGCAATGGCAGCAACCCATGTTAGGCAGTACCGATCGCTGATCAAGGGAGCATCATCATGGATTCTCGTTCCTGTACCCGCTACTTCACCGCCGTCACCCTGGCCGTCTCGCCAGTGGTGGCCTGGGCCGACAACGCCAGGGATTGGCAGAACACACCGATCGACCTGAACATGCTGTTTGGCTATTACAACCTGGTCGATACCAACACGCCGATCGATACATCGCTGCCGATCAAGGGCCTGTCGCTCAATGCCAACGTCTACATCCTGCGCTACGCCCGCTCCTTTGACTTGGGTGGGCGTAATACGGCGGTGGAAATTCTGCAGCCCTATGCCGATATCGATGCCTCTTTCGACAACGCGCAGTACTTCAGCGGCACCAAGCAAAACGGCGGGCGGGGCGATACGCAGCTGGTATTCGCGCATAACTTTTTCGGTGGGCCGGCACTCACGGCCGAACAGTTCGCCAAGTGGACGCCCGAGACCTTTCTCAGCGGCGCCGTGACCTTAGTAACCCCGACCGGCGACTACGACCGCAATCGCGTCATCAATATCGGCTCCAACCGCTGGGTGGTGAAGCCCGAACTGGCGTTCGGCACGCCTATCGGGCCGACCTGGCTGGAGTTCAACACGTACGTGTCGCTGTACGGCGACAACGATAAATACCAGGGCAGCAGCAAGCTCGAACAGAAACCCCTTTACGCCCTCGAGAGCCACTACAGCTACACCATCAACCGCGCCTTGTGGGTGGGCCTCGATGCGACCTACAGCACCGGAGGCGAGACTCGAATCGACGGAGTCGATCAGGGCAACAAGCAGGAGAACACACTGGTGGGCGCCTCGATAGGCTTCATGCTCAGCCCGCAGTTCGGGGGGCTGGTGGCCTACAGCGACACCGTCTCCGAGCGCACTGGATCGCCGGACGTCAACACCTGGACGCTGCGCCTGCAATACGTCTGGTAAACGAGCTGCCCAGCAGCTCACCTCTCAGGGAGTCACAGGATGAACAGCCACATGATGAAAACTGCCTTGTTCAATTCGCTGTTTTGCTGCGCCGTGCTGGGCCTCGGCGGCTGCGCCAGTTCCCAGGTCGACCCGGGCCAGTATTCAGGATTTCTCAAGGACTACAGCAGGCTCAAGCCGGCGCAGAGCGCAACCGGGGCGCCGGTCATGCGCTGGATCGATACCGACGTGAAGCCCGGGCAATACACCCAGGTGTTCATCGAACCCAGCCAGTTCTATCCCAAGCCGCAGCCAACGGCCGTGGTCAGCACCCAGGTGCTGCAATCGATCTCGCACTACTACGATGCAGCGCTCAAACGTGAGCTCGGCAAGGACTTCCAGCTCGCGCAAGCGCCTGGCCCCGGGACCATCATCGTACGCCCGGCCATCACCGCCGTCGCCACCAAGAATGAAGGCTTCCAGCCCTACGAAATTCTCCCCATCGCCTTGGTGGCATCTGCCGTGAACAGCGCGGCGGGCGGCCGCGATCAAGAAGTCGAAATCGCCACCGAGGCCGCCTTTCTGGATGGCGGCAACCAGAAAGTACTGGCCCAGGTGGTACGCAAAGGCGCTGGCAAATCCCTTGAAAACGCCAAGACCCAACTGACGCTCGACGATGTGAAACCGGTGCTGGACGGCTGGGCGTCGGACATGCGGTTGAGCTACGAAAAGTTCAAGGCCGGCCAGTGATGGCTGAACGGCGTTGTTGACCAGGTGAGTGCGGTACGGAGCCAAGTCTATGAAACGGATCATTTCAACGTGGTGCACATCAGGCTTGGCTGCCGCCGCACTGGCATGGGCGAGCGTTTCTCTGCCGGCGCTGGCCGCCGACGCTCAGCCAACGCCAGAGGTAATGGAGCCTCGGGCCCTCGATGCCTTGCAGACCATGGGCAGCTTCTTGCGCGCCCAGAAGCGCCTGCATATCAACGCCGACAGCAGTACCGACCAAGTACTGGATACTGGGCAGGTGGTGCAATTCAGCTCCCACACCGACGTGCTCGCGGTGCCGCCTGACAAGCTGCGCATCAGCGTTAGCCACGGTGCCTACCGCAAGACGCTGTACTACGACGGCAAGCACTTCGTGGTTTACGACGAAGGCCAGCGCTATTACGCCCGTGGCGACGCGCCCCCGACGATCGACGCGCTGCTCGACGATATGGCTCGCAAATACGCCGTGGTACTGCCGCTGGCGGACATGCTGCGCTGGGATACGTCCACGGCGCAGGCGATAGGGCTGACGGCGGCGCTGTACATCGATGAGGAGGTGATCGACCAGCAACGGTGTGCCCATTATGCCTACCGCATGCCAGGCGCCGACTGGCAGCTGTGGGTGCGGGTCGGGCCCCAGGCGATACCCTGCCAACTGGTCATCGTGCGTACCGATACGCCGGCAATGCCGCGCCATACCGTGCGTTATCAGTGGCTCGAAGAGGCTGCCTTGCCACCGAACGCGTTTGCGTTTTTCCCTCCGGTCGGGACCCAGGCCGTGCCCTTGCAGGTGATCGCGCCACGCGCGCAGGAGACCACACCATGACCACCCTGACCCCGCGCGGCACAGCGGCGATGCTGGTCGTGACCCTCTTATGCGCAATGCCTGCGCATGCCTGGCACTTGCGGGCTGGCGGCGGCGCGCGGACCTTTATCGCGCCGCCTCAGGGTTTCGCAGGCGCCCATGCCGCGCGGCCTATGCCTATGGAGCATGCACCGCAACCGCACTTTACCGGCGCCGGGGGCGGGCAGCCCACTCATGGCCCGCAACCGAACCAACATGGAACGGGCCCAGGGCCGCAACCGAGCCCCCACCCACCGGGGCCCGGTCCGCAACCGGCACCTCACCCGCCGGGTCCAGGCCCACAGCCAGGGCCGCACCCGCCCGGCCCTGGTCCGCAGCCGGGGCCGCATCCACCTGGCCCTGGCCCACAGCCCATGCCGCCGCCACCGCCACCGCCACCGCCGCATCACGACGACGATTGGTACCACCCATGGGCCACCGCGGCAGTGGTCGGCGCGACGACGGTCACCGCCATCGCCATCGGTACCGCCGTGGCATCAGTGCCCAAGACCTGCGTGCCGGTACTGGTCAACGGCGTCAGCTATCAGCAATGCGGCAGCACCTGGTACCAGCCGCAATACATCGGCACTACCCTGCAGTACGTGGTGGTAGGCGCGCCACGATGATCAAGGAGAACGCATGAGTATTCGCGACGACATCGCCAGCCTGCAGGCGTTGGTTGCCCAGGATGTACTCGGCCAGGATCAGGTGATCCGCCAGCTGTTGCTGGGCCTGCTCGCCAACGGCCACGTGCTGCTCGAGAGCCTGCCGGGCCTGGCCAAGACACGCATGGTCAAGGCCCTGTCGCGGCACTTGCAAGCGCAAATGAGCCGCATCCAGTTCACTCCCGACCTGCTGCCCTCCGACATCACTGGCGCGGAGATCCTGCAGCAAGTCGACGGCCAAAACCGCATCGCGTTCCAGCAAGGCCCGCTGTTCGGCAACCTGATCCTGGCGGACGAAATCAACCGTGCGCCGGCCAAGGTCCAGGCCGCCCTGCTCGAGGCCATGGAAGAGCGGCAGATCACCGTGGCCGGGGTCAGCCACGCGCTGCCGGCGCTGTTCGTGGTGATCGCCACGCAAAACCCCATCGAGCAGGAAGGCACCTATCCGTTGCCCGAAGCGCAGATGGACCGCTTCCTGATGAAGGTACTGCTCGACTACCCGCGCCCCGAGGACGAAAGCCGGGTGCTGCAGCTGCTTCGCCAAGAAGAGCAACAGGCCAGCCAACCCCGCCCCGCCGCACCCGAAGGCCTGGCCCAAGCGGTGCTGTTCGCCGCACGCCAGGAGATCAGTGCGATTCATGTGGCCCCGGCCATCGACCGCTACCTGATCGACCTGATCGACGCCACCCGCCATCCCGCAGGCTACGACAGTGACTTGGCGCGTTGGATAGAACTAGGCGCCAGCCCGCGGGGCGGCATTGCCCTGGACCGGCTCGCACGCAGCCATGCCTGGCTCGAAGGCCAGGACTTCGTCGCCCCGGATGATGTGCGGGCGGTGCTGCATCCGGTGCTGCGCCATCGGGTCAAGCTCAGCTACGACGCGGTGGCCGATGGCGTGAGCGTCGAGCAGGTGCTCGACCGCTTGCTCGACAAAGTCGCGATTGCGGTGTGAAGGGGATCGTCATGCACAGTCATCAAGCGGATTGGGAGGGCGTCAAGGTATCACTGGCCCAGCTCATGGCCCTGGAATTCAAGGCCCGCGGGCTGAGCCTCGTGGCGCGTCAACCGCGCTCAAGCCTGCTGGCCGGCAATCACGGCTCGCGCTTGCGCGGGCGCGGCCTGGATTTCGAAGAACTGCGCCGCTACCTGCCTGGCGACGACCTGCGCGCCCTGGACTGGCGCGCCAGTTCACGGTTGGGCAAGCCCTTCGTCAAGACCTACCGGGAGGAGCGCGACCGCCCCGCCTTGCTGGTGGTCGATCAACGCATGAACATGTACTTCGGCTCGGTGCGCAGTTTCAAATCGGTGCTCGCCGCCGAACTCGCCGCGCTGCTGGGCTGGATCATCTGGCAGGCGGGTGATCGCGTCGGTGGCCTGGTGTTCAACGACCAGCACATCGAACAGGTCAGCCCCCGCCGCAGCCGCCAGAACATCGCCTTGCTGCTGGCCGCCGTCAGCCGGCAAAATGCCGCGCTGGCGGCAGACAACCCCACCCAGGACAGCGCGGCCCAGCTCGACCGGGTCCTGCAGCGCTGCCTGCGCAGCGCCGCTCACGACCATCTGATCTGCATCGTCAGCGATTTTGCCGGCAGCACCGACACGACCCTGCAGCTGTTGCGCCAACTGGCGGCGCACAACGACGTGTTAGCGATGCAAGTCTATGACCCGCTGGCGCTGAAGCTTCCGGCGCACGGTCGGGTGCTGGTCACTCAAGGCCAATTGCAGGTGGAGCTGACCCTCGATCGCGCTACCGTGCACAAGCCCCTGAGCGAGTACCTGCAAGGGCGCCTGCGCGACGTTGCGCAGATGCTGCGCCGCAGCCGCGTGCCCTTGCTGATGTTCAGCACCGGCGAGGAAGCGACCCTGCAATTGCGCCGTGAGCTGGGCCGGCCAGCGAGCACTGCGCCGTGACCCGCCCGGCCATCGAGCAACTGCAGGAACTGCCCCTGCCGCCGCCGGTCAGTTACCTGCCGCAGACCTTGGGCTGGCTGCTGGTGCTGGCGATCGTTCTGCTGGCCCTGGCCGCTTGGCTGGTCCGGCGTGGCTATCGCTGGCGCCAGGATCGCTATCGCCGCGCTGCCTTGGCCCGCCTGGATGAGCTTGCGCAACGGCTCGATAACGCTGCGCTGCGCGAGATGCCGGAGCTGCTCAAGCGGGTGGCCTTGTCCATGCCCCGGCAACCGGATGTGGCCAGCCGCAGCGGCGCACAGTGGCAAGCGTTCATGCAGTCGAGCGCCGCGGTGGCGCTGCCCGCTGACTTCGCGGCGCGCCTGGCAATGCTGGCCTACGCACCGGACGCCCGGCTGCACGCCCTCGATCAGCCGCAACGCCTGGAACTGCTGCGGCTCAGCCGCCAATGGGTGGAGACGCATCATGTGGCGGCTTGACTACCCCTGGTTGCTGGCGCTGCTGCCCCTGGGCTGGCTGGCCTGGCACTACCTGCCCGCTTATCGCGAGCGGCAGCGGGCGCTGCGCGTGCCGTTTTTCAACGCACTCAGCCAGGCCATCGGGCAAACGCCGAAGACTCAGGGGCTGCGCCGCGACGTGCCGCAACTGTGCCTGAACATGGCGGTGTGGGTGCTGCTGGTATTCGCCCTGAGCCGGCCGGTATGGGTCGAGCCGCCCTTGCTGCACCAGCAGCCGACTCGCGACCTGATGCTGGCCATCGACATTTCCCAGTCCATGGAAACCCGTGACTACGCCCAGGCAGACGGCACCCAGGTCGATCGCCTGACGGCCGTCAAACAGGTGGTGAAAGGCTTTATCGAGCAGCGCAAGGACGACCGCCTCGGCCTGATTGTGTTCGGCAGCGGCGCGTTTACCCAGGCGCCCCTGACCTTGGATCACGTCAGCCTCGCGTTGCTGCTGGAGCAGATCGGCATCGGCATGGCCGGGCCCAACACCGCGCTGGGGGACGCCATCGGGCTGACCATCCGCCTGCTGGAAAAGGCCCCGGAACGGGACAAGGTGCTGATCCTGCTGACCGACGGCAACGATACCAGCAGTGTGGTGGCGCCCTTGCACGCAGCGACCATGGCCGCTGCCGCAGGCATCGTGGTGCATACCATCGGTATCGGCGACCCGACGGCCAGCGGCGAATCCAAGGTCGACCTCGCCAGCTTGGCAACCATCGCCGCGCGCACCGGCGGGCGCTCTTTCCGCGCCGAAGACAGCCAGGCCCTGCAGCAGGTCTACCAGACGCTCGACACGCTCACTCCCCACCAGGTCACCACCCTCACCCACCAGCCCCGGCGCGACCTGTTCTGGATACCTCTGGGCGTGGCTCTGCTGCTGTTGGCCGGCTGGCACGGTTTAGCGGCACTGCGGACGCTGTGGCGCCGGCAATCCGCCGTGGCCAAGGAGGCGTGAATGACCATCGACCTCGACGCGTTGCACTTCTTGCGCCCCGGATGGCTGCTGTTGATCCCGCTGGCACTCCTGCTGATGTGGCGCTGGCAGCGCCTGGGCGATGATCGCGCCCGCTGGCATGGAGTGATTGCCGAGCACCTGCTGCGGCATTTGCTGGTAACGCCCAAGGGCAAAAACGGCGTGCAGCCGATCCACCTGCTCGGCGCTGTGCTGGTGCTCGGTGCCGTGGCGGTGGCCGGGCCCAGTTGGGAACAGGACCGGCCGGCGTTTCTCGACAACCGCGCACCGCTGATTCTCGCCGTCGACCTGTCGCCCTCGATGAACGCCAGCGATGTACCACCGAGCCGCCTGGAGGCCGCCAGGCACAAACTGCATGACCTGGTGAACCGCCGCCACGGCGCGCGCATCGGCCTGATCGCCTATGCCGGCAGTGCCCACTTGGTGCTGCCACCGACCGACGACCCGGTGCTGCTGGATTCCTTCCTGCAAGTACTGAGCAGCGGCTTGATCACCACACCGGGCAAGGACTTGCTGGGTGTCGTCGAGATTGCCAGTCGTCTGCTGGCCGCCGAACACACCCCCGGCACCCTGGTGCTGGTCACCGATGGCGCCGACCCGACGCAGTTCACCGAGGTGGCCAAGCGGCTCGATCAAGCAGATCTGCAACTGCTGGTACTGGCGGTCACCCGTCAGGCCGACAGTCACCTCAAACAACTGGCCGACGCCATGGACGCGCCCTTGGGCAGCTTGACCGGCAACGACGACGATCTCGATTGGATCGAGTTGCACGCGCAAAAACACTTCGAAGCCACCGGTGCCGAACAGCAGCATTTGCAGTGGAAGGATGCCGGCTACTGGCTGCTCTACCCCTTGCTGCTGTTGGCGCTGTTCAACCTGCGCCGCGGCTGGAGCCTGAACTGGAGCGCCGCTGTGCTGCTGGCATTGGGCGCCGCCTTACCCAGCCCGCCAGCACGTGCCGAGGGCCTGGCGGATGCCTTCTGGACCGCCGACCAACAGGGGCGCTGGGCGTATGAACACCACCACTATCAACAGGCGAACCGCCACTTTCAGGACCCGTACTGGAAGGGCCTGGCGGCTTACGCACTGGTGGACTACGCCGCCGCCCAGCAAGCGTTCTCCGGGCTGACCAGTGCGGCGGGGTATTTCTACCAAGGCAACAGCTATGTGCACCTGTTCAAGTTCGATGAAGCGATCAATGCCTATCAACAGGCCCTGGCGCTGCAACCCGGGTTTGCCCAGGCCCAGGCCAACCTGGCGCTGAGCAAGGCCTTGCAAAAAGACTATACCGATGCCCAGGACAAGGCCCCGCAGGTCAAGGCCGATACGCTCAAATACGACAGCAAACCCGGCCAGGGCAAGGACCATCCCATTGCCCAAGGCGCCAGCCCGTCGGATGCGCAATGGCTGCAAAATCTCGACACTTCGCCCGCGCGCTTCTTGCAGCAGAAATTCAGCCTTGAAGATGCCCAGCGCGCCGCCGCGCCAGCGGTGCAGCCATGAACGCTCGCGGCTGGATGTGGCTCGCGCTGCTCAGCTGCCCGCCCCTGTGCCTGGCCGCTACGCCCCAGGCGCGGGTTGAAGTTCGGCTGGAGCCGGCCACAGGCATGGTGGTCGGCCAGACCGTGCAATTGCAGGTGGATGTGCTCACCGACACCTGGTTCAGCGCGGCGCCGCAGCTGCCCAGTGTCGAGGTCGACAATGCCGTGGTTTCAGCGCCGTCCAGCGAGGCGCGACACCTGAACCTGAGCCGTGACGGCCAAGCGTTTTTCGCCCTGGAGTTCACCTACCAGGTGACCCCTACGGCAGCCGGCGATTTCGTCGTCGCGCCGCTGAACATCCGTGTCACGCCAGGCCAGGCGAGCGCGCCAGTCGAGCTGCGCAGCGAGCCCCTGCGTTTCACGGTGACGCAGCCGCCCGGCGTTGCCGTCGGCCAGGCAGTGCTGGTGGCACGCGAGGTCACCCTGACTCAGCACATCCACCCTTCCAGTGCCACCTTGGCGGTGGGCGACACGGTGCAACGCCAGGTCACCCTGAGCGCCGATGGCGCGCAAATGATGCTACTGCCGGCCACCGAGTTCGCCGCGGTCGACGGCCTGAAGAGATACCCGCAAACACCGCGGCTGACGACGCTGGACGACGGCCGCGGCCAGGTGCTGGGCGGGCAGCGAATCGACAGCGCCAGCTATGTGATACAGCGCGCTGGCGACTTTCAGCTGCCGTCCCTGCGCGTGCCCTGGTGGGACAGTACCCTGCGGCAACTGCGCAGCGCCGAGTTGCCAGCTATGACGTTCCACGCCACCACCGCCCCGGCCAGCACCACGCCCTTCTCGGTGCAGGAGGACTTGCAGCGCCTCGGCCAACACGGGCGCATCGCCCTGTCGCGCCATGGCCTGACCTGGAGCCTGTGGGGCATCGCCGTGGCCGGGGCGCTGTATGCCGCCTGGCCGTGGCTGCGCCGCGGGCGCCAGTGGCTGGCAGCGAGGCGCGCTCAGCAGCAACGGCGGTGGCTGGCCTCGCCACGCCATGCCTGGGGCCAGATCAAACGCCAGGTCGGCGGCCAGCCGCCACGTCTCGATGCTCTGTACCTATGGGTGCGCCGCCAGTACGGCAGCGTCGAACTGACACCGCTGCGCACGCAGCTACCCGCCAACCTGAGCGGCGCCCTGTATGGCCGCCAGGCGAACCCGGGCGCGGCACTCGCCAGCCTGCTGCACAGCCCGGCCCTCAAGCGGCGCGCAAGCCCTGGCGCCAGTGCTGCCCACGCCGCCCTGCGGCCCCTGAACCCTCGCACCACGGAACCGGAGCGCTCCCGATGATCATCACTTGCCGCAAACCCCAGACGCTCGTCTGGCTCACACTGTTGCTGCTCGGCCCGCTGGTTGCCCAGGGAGCACCCGACCTACCCTCCTGGCAAGACACCGCGCCGCGCCAGGCCATCGTCCAGTTCGTCGACGCGGTCACCACTCCGGGCTCGGCGGACTTTGTCGCCATCCCCGAGCGCATTGCCGTGTTCGACAACGACGGCACCTTGTGGAGCGAGCAACCCCTGTACTTCCAGGTGCTGTTCGCCCTCGACGAAGTCAAGCGTTTGGCCCCGCAGCATCCCGACTGGCAGACCACCCAGCCGTTCAAGGCGGTACTGGATAACGACCACAAGGCGCTGGCAGCCACGGGGCTGGACGGGATGAACCGAATCATCGCCGCGACCCACACCGGCATGAGCAGCGAAGCCTTCGCCGCCACTGTGAAAGCCTGGCTGGCCAAGGCCCGCCATCCCAACAGCGGGCGGCCGTACACCGAGATGGTCTACCAGCCGATGCTGGAACTGCTGGACTACCTGCGCGCCCGCCAATTCAAGCTGTACATCGTCTCCGGCGGTGAAGTCGGCTTCATGCGCGTCTGGGCCGAAGAGGTCTACGGCATCCCGCCCGAGCAGGTGATCGGCAGCCGCTTCGTCGGCCAGTTCCAGGACCATGGCGGCCAGTTACAGATCATCCGCACCGCCAAGCTCGAACACAACGACGACGGCCCCGGCAAGCCGGAAAGCATCGATGCGCTGATCGGCCGGCGCCCGATACTCGCCTTCGGCAACTCCGACGGCGACCTGCAAATGCTCCAGTGGACAGCGGCCCGGCAGGGCAAAAGCCTGATCGGCCTGGTGCATCACACCGACGCCAAACGGGAGTGGGCCTACGACCGCAGTTCCAGCATCGGGCGCCTGGACAAAGCCCTGGACGCCGCCGATCAAAACGGCTGGACGGTCATCGACATGGCCCGCGACTGGAAGCGTGTGCACCCCTTCGACTGATTCAGTCCGTCACGCATCAACGCAGTACAGCAGTAAGGCAGCACAGCAGCATCGCCACACCGCAACATCGGAATCGCATCAGGCGATCACGTCATGGCAACGGAGGCAATCACAATGACACGCAGGCAAAACTGGCTACCCAGGCTGGCCTTGATGGCAGCTTCAATGCTGGCGCTCTCGGCAACCGCCGGGGCGGCGGATAAACCCAACATTCTGGTGATTTTCGGTGATGACATCGGCCAGACCAACATCAGCGCCTATTCCATGGGCGTCGTCGGCTATAAAACCCCGAACATCGACCGTATCGCCAAGGAAGGCATGATGTTCACCGACTACTACGCGGAAAACAGCTGCACCGCCGGGCGCTCCAGTTTCATTACCGGGCAGAGCCCGCTGCGCACGGGGTTGAGCAAGGTCGGCATACCGGGTGCACCGGTCGGCCTGCAGAAGCGCGACATCACCATCGCCCAGGCCTTGAAATCGTTTGGCTACGCCACGGGGCAGTTCGGCAAGAACCACCTGGGCGACCGTGACGAGTACCTGCCCACCAACCACGGGTTCGACGAGTTTTTCGGCAACCTGTACCACCTCAACGCCGAAGAAGAACCGGAACGGCCGTTCTGGCCCAAAGACCCCAACGACCCGTTCGTCAAGGCCGCTTCACCCCGCGGCGTGCTGCACGCCTACGCCGACGGCAAGGTCGAAGACACCGGGCCATTGACCAAAAAACGCATGGAAACCATAGACGACGAAACCACCGCGGCGGCCCAGGCCTTCATCAAGAAACAGGCCGACGCCAACAAGCCGTTTTTCGTCTGGATGAACACCACCCGCATGCACCTGTTCACCCATGTGCGCGAATCCATGCAGGGCCAAAGCGGCATGCCCGGCAATGAATACGCCGACGGCATGGTCGAGCACGATGGCGACGTCGGCAAGTTGCTGCAGACACTCGACGACCTCAAGCTCACCGACAACACCATCGTGGTCTACACCACCGACAACGGCCCCAACCAGTTCTCCTGGCCGGACGCGGCTACCACGCCGTTTCGCAGTGAAAAGGATACCAACTGGGAAGGCGCGTTCCGGGTGCCGGCGATGGTCCGCTGGCCAGGCAAGATCAAGCCTGGAGAGGTGTCCAATGAGATGATGTCCGGCATGGACTGGTTCCCTACGCTGCTGGCCGCCGCCGGCGATGGCGACGTGAAGAACAAGCTGCTCAAGGGCTGGGCACCGACCAGTGGTGGCGCCAGCTTCAAGGTCCACTTGGACGGCTACAACCAACTGCCCTACCTCACCGGTCAGGATAAAACCGGCGCGCGCCATGAGTTCTTCTACTTCAACGATGACGGCGACCTGGTCGCCACGCGCTTCGACAACTTCAAGGTAGTGTTCTGCGAACAGCGCGAACCCGGCGGCTTCAAGGTCTGGTCCGAGCCGTTCATCTGCCTGCGGGTGCCGAAAATCTTCAATCTGCGGATGGACCCGTACGAGCGTGCCGACGTGGTATCCGACCAGTACAACGATTGGCTAGTGAAGAACGACTATCTGGCGGGCATCGCCGTGACCAAGTCGGCGCAGTTCCTCGAAACCTTCGTCGACTACCCGCCCAGCCAGCACCCGCCTAGCTTCAGCATCGACCAGATACGCAAGCAGGTCGATGCCAAAGTGGAAGCGCGCATGCGCGACGAGGCGAAGAAACAGTAGCCCACAGCCCATCCGCTTGGCGAAAGCGGGTGGGCTGAACTACCGTGGAGCGATGGATTCGAGCGTTTACTCAGCCCTGGAATGAGTCTCGGCATGCCCAAGAAGAACAACGTACCGCCGACACCTGCCGCCCCTCGGGGCTTGTCCAACCGCCTCTACGCCATTGTTATCCCGCTGTTGCTGGTGATCGTCGCCGCACTGGCCTATGTCGCTCTCAAAGCTCCCGAACCCGCCGCCCTTCGCGCGCCAGTAGCCTCCACTACAGTGCCGCCCCCCGTGAAGCCGACGCCGCCGACCTTCGTTGACGAACAGCAATGTGCTGGCTGCCACAGCGCGCAGGTCAAGGACTGGCAAGGCTCCCACCACCAACTGGCGATGCAGGCAGCTGATGAACAAAGCGTGCTGGGCGATTTCAATGGCGCCGTATTCAAGGGCGAAAAGGACCAGACCCGGTTCTTTCGCAAAGGCAGTGAGTTCTGGGTCAACAGCGTGGACGGTGACGGTAGCGCCAAGGACTTCAAGGTGGCCTACGCCTTTGGCGTCGCGCCGCTGCAGCAATACCTGCTCGAGGCCCCGGGCGGCCGCCTGCAGGCCCTGGGCGTGGCCTGGGATACCGAGCAGCACCGCTGGTTTCATATCTATCCAGGCCAAGGCGTGGACTTCAAGGACCCGCTGCACTGGAGCAAGCCCGGGCAGAACGCCAACTTCATGTGCGTGGAGTGCCATACCACCGGGTTCAAGCGCAATTTCGACGCTATCAACAACAGCTTCAACAGCCAATGGAACAGCCTCGGCGTCGGCTGCCAGGCCTGCCATGGCCCGGCCTCCAACCACCTGTTGTGGGGCGCCCAAGGCCAACCGGCTGGCGACCGCGGGTTCGCTATCAACCTGAGCAAGGCCGACAACCGCACCGAGGTCGATACCTGCGCCCGCTGCCACGCCCGCCGCGCGCCACTGGGCGACGACCAGCAACCCGGCAAGCCGCTGATGGACGCCTACCTGCCCAGCGCCCTGACCCGGGAGCTGTATGAATTGGATGGCAAGATCAAGGGCGAGGTGTTCGAACACGGCTCGTTCGTGCAGAGCAAAATGTTCGCCAAGGGCGTGCGCTGCAGCAATTGCCACGAGCCCCATAGCACTCAGCTCAAAGCGCCAGGCAATGGCGTCTGCCTGCAATGCCATAACCCTGCCGGGATCACTGCCGTGCCGGGTGTCGACGGTGCCGGGCTGAAGGCTAAAAACTACGAGTCGCCGGAGCACCATCACCATCAACCAGGCCAACCGGGCTCGCAGTGTGTGGACTGCCATATGCCGGGCAAGCTGTTCATGGTCAACGACCTGCGCCACGACCACAGCTTCAGCTTGCCGAACCCGGCACTGGTCAACCGCATTGGCGGTACCGATGCCTGCCTGGGCTGCCACCTCAACTTGCCTGCGGAACAGGTGATCAGCCAATTCAAAGCCTGGTATGGCGAACCCGACAACGCGACCTCCCGGTACGCCCTGCACCTGTGGCAAGCGCGCACCGCGCAACCCGGTGCCGCCGCAGCTGTTTTCAGCGAGCTGGACAACCACCTGCTGGCCGCCATCCGACAAGCCACGCTGCTGGCCGAACTGCCCAGCTACCCCAGCCAGCAAGCCTTGACCGCGACCAGCAAGGCACTCCACGACCCCGCACCGCAGGTCCGCGAAGCCGCCGTGAAGGTCATCGTTACGTTACTGGCACCCGAGCAGCGCGTGGAAATACTCGGCCCGCTATTACGAGACCCGATCCTGGCGGTGCGTATCGCCAGCGCCCATGCGCTGCTAGGCAATGCAAACCTCGGCAGTTTTCAGCCAGCCTTCACCCAAGCCATCAGCGAGTACGAACGGGTACAACTGAGCCTGCAGGAACGCGCCGAAGCCAACCTCAACCTGGCCATGCTGTACCAGGCCACGGGTCGCCCTGAGCGGGTCGAGCCCTACCTGCGCACGGCCATCGCCCGCGACCCCGACTTCCTGCCGGCGCTGGTGACCCTGGCGCAATGGCTGGACAGCCGCGGGCGCGGCCAGGAGGCTGATGCGCTGTTGGCCGCGAAGCTGCAACAGTCACCCGGCACAGCCCTGTTGCACTTCACTCAAGGCCTGGCATTGGTCCGGCGCGGCCAGGCTGAACCCGCGCTCAAGGCCCTGCGTGAGGCTAACCGACTGGAGCCGGCCAATGCGCGCTATGCCTACGTGCTGGCGCTCAGCCTGCAGGATCGAAGGGATTTGGCAGGTGCACGGCGCTTGCTGCAAGGCACACTGCAAGCCCACCCGGAAAACCGCGAGGTGCGCCTGGCACTGATCGCACAGCTACGGGACGAAGGTGAAGTGGGGCAGATGAAGGCCTTGATAGAAGGGTTGAAGGCAATCAATCCGGGGGATCCGGTGTTGCATTGATGGGCAGGGTGTTGAAGTCTTCTGTACGACAGCCCAGCGCAGGGCCCCTTGGCTCTCCGAACCGGAGCAGAACCATTACAAACTGCTGATGGCACGCGACAGGTCGCCACTGGATGAAACCACTGTAGACGCGCATGCAAGTTCCGGCCTGCCGGGGGATTGGTATCTCTCATCAGGCGAACCTGGCAGGTGCCTTTGACCGGACGCTCGATCTGGTCGCACTGCCGCGCCCTTAGCCGTTGAACCCATGCGATCAGACCGGTGACAACAGTTCGCTCAAAGCAGCCATATCCCGAACCCGTTCCAAATGATTGATCTGGTCGATCAATTTTTCGGCGCGATCCTGGCCTATTACCGGCGTGATCAAGTCGCGCACTTTGGCGTTCACCGCATCGACGCTCAAGGGGTTCTCCCGCGTCCCGGATGGGAACCGGGTGTGGTGGGTAAATGACTGGCCATCGTTGAGCGTCACGGTCACGATGGCGCCCCGCGGCGCGGCGGGATCATCGAGGGCCTTGTCGATGGCGACCGAGACCTTGTGACGCTGTTCGAGCATCTTCGGATCGTGCATCAACGCCACATCATGGCTATCGGCAAACGACACCGCACCTTTGACCAACGCGATCGCGACCATGTGTGCGCAGTTGACGTCGGGCATCGCACTGTCGCCAACGATGCCAATCGCGTCACTGGGGACTTTCACCTCGATCCGCTGAACCAGATCCGCCGTGAGGTTGTGCTGTTTACGCAATGTCAGCAACGCATCGAGGGGTGCCTGAATCGGATAGCCAACGGAGTAGGTCTTGATCGCCGTCTCGGTAATGAAAAAACGACTGCCCAGCCCAGCAATCATTTCTTGCGGCTGCGGCTTGGCCGAGAGCGCGATCAGCAGGTTGTGGGTGCCGTCCAGCACATCGGCAACGCCGGTCATCCCGGACTGCACCATGGTCACGGCCTCCACGCCGTTGCGCGCGCCCATACCGGCGAAGTCGAAGGCCTTTTCAATGTGGTCCTTGTCCTTGACCCAGCTCCACAGACCCGACTCCTGCTGCGCTGCGTACGACAGCGCGAAACGCGTATTCTGCTCGTCCAGCTCGGCAAGGGCCGCCGCCGCCCCCACCGCACCAAAGGTCGCTGCAGTTCCTTCGGCACTGCGATGCGATGCCCGCACGCTGTCTGGCCCTAAGGCCATCAACAGTCGGCAGCCGGTGTCGTAGCCGAGTGTAACGGCACGCATGAAGGCCTCCCCACTGCGGTGCTGCCACTGCGCCATGGCCAGCGCCGCGGGCACTACTGAACTGCCGGGATGGGCCTTGGTCACGGGCTCGAAATCGTCGGTTTCATCGGAGTGCGCGCACATGGCGTTGGCCAGCGCGGCGTTGACCACAGTAGTGCGCACATTCGAGCCGATCACGCCGGCCTGCTCGGTGCCGCCCTGCCCCTGCACATAGGCGATCGCCAACTGCACCGGACGCATGCGCGAGCCAGACAACATGGCGCCGAAGGTGTCGAGAATATGGCTTTTGCAGGCCTCGGCAACTTCTTCCGGCAACGGCATGGAGCGTGACGCTACCATGTAGCGCGCCAACTGCGCGGTGATGTCCGTGCCCTGCTCGGCGGCCCATAGCCAGCGCATCGGGGTCAACCCGGCGCTGAATGCTATGCCACCCTGCAAGACGCGGCGGCGGGACCATGATGGAAGATGAGACATGTAACCTCCTGGTCAAGCTGGCGCCGAATGACACCAACCTTCTTGTAGTTGTCAGGCCGCCACTGTTGCGGCTTTGGCGATAGCGTCGGCGCTCTGCAGCTTTTCCACGTCCCAACACAGGGCGATCAACTTCTGCGCTTGCGCGTCGGGCAAAATCCCCTTGGCC
>Ga0308164_10001902_pt1 | contig 22298 bp, 23 predicted proteins | sample PhyTR2_FD_201031 | JGI IMG/M metagenome (GOLD analysis project Ga0308164, IMG submission 201031) | Phyllosphere microbial communities from UC Gill Tract Community Farm, Albany, California, United States - DLSLT.R2 | ecosystem: Host-associated > Plants > Phyllosphere > Unclassified | place: USA... | reverse complement strand
GAAGACGAGCGCGGCGTCGAGCGGGTGCTGCTCGGCAAGGGCATCGGTTTCGGTCAGAAGGCCGGAACCGCCCTGCCGTCGACCGCCGCGGACCAGGTGTTCGTGGCGCTCGACGACTCCGACCACCGCAACCTCGTCGAACTGCTGGCCCAGATTCCGGCCGAATACGTCGAACTCACGCGCGCCATCGTGGCGGATGCCGAGGCCTCCGGTCTCGAGCTCGACCCGCACATCTACCTGACGCTCACCGACCACCTGCATTTCGCGGTCGACCGGCAGCGTCGGGGACTGTTCGTGGCCAACCGCCTCGCGTGGGAGATGCGCACCGTCTACCCCACCGAGCACGCCGTCGGGGTGCGCGCCGTCGACCGGCTGCGCGAGCGGCTGGATGTCGAGCTGCCCGCCGAGGAGGCCGCCAACGTGGCCTTCCACCTCGTCAACGCCGAGGTGGGCAAGGTGGGCATCGACTCGCAGCGCGTCGTGCAGCTCATCGCGCAGGTCACCCAGATCGTGTCGCACACGAGCGGCGTGCGCGTGAACCGCGACGATCTGCACTCCTCGCGGTTCGTCGCGCATCTGCAGTACTTCGCCGAGCGGTTCTTCGCCGGCAAGCTGCTCACGAGCGACGACGACTTCCTGTTCCGCAGCCTGAGCGAGCGCTATCCAGCAGCCGTCGCCTCGGCCGAACGGGTCCGCACCTTCGTGCGCCACGAATATGACGCCGACCTCCCCAACGAAGAGGTCGCGTTCCTCGCCCTGCACATTGCACGGGCGTCATCCGAATAGGTTTGATCACAGAAGAAAGGCACCACCCATGGCACAACGCACCACCACCGTCGCCTCGTCCGTCGGCCTGCACGCCCGCCCCGCCGCCGTGCTCGCCAAGGCCGTCGCCAAGACCGGCCACGAGGTCACCCTCACGGCCAAAGGCAAGACCATCGACCCCAAGAGCCTGCTCTCGGTCATCGCGCTGTCGATCGGCCACGGCGACGAGGTCACCCTCGACGTGACCGGTGACGACGCCGAGCGTGTCGCCGACGAACTGCAGGCGCTGCTCGAGTCGGACCTCGACGCCTAGTGCCCTCCGTCGCGCGCATCCATTTCGTCCGGCACGCCGAGACGCTGTTCAACGTCAACCGCCAGCTCCAGGGGTGGTGCGATTCGCCGCTCACCGAACGCGGTGAACGCCAGGTCGCCGCGCTGGGCGAGTGGATGCGTGGGGTGCCGCTCACGGCGGCGTTCATGAGCGACCTCACGCGCACGCGCACCACCATGGCGGGCGCGCTGGTCGGCCACCCCGACCTCGAGCCGGTGCCCATGACGGCGCTGCGCGAGTGGCACTACGGCGGCTGGGAGGGCCAGCCCAACCCCGACATGTGGACACCCGTCTACGCCGATCACGGTTTCACCTACAAACCCGGTTCGGGCAGTTGGCCCGCGCTCACGACCGACAGCTTCGACCACGTGATCGACTCGATCCACGCGCACGATCCGCTCGGCCGGGCCGAGACATCCGCTCAGGTTCGCGCGCGCGTCGAGACGGCCTTCGAGACCATCCTGGCCGAGGCTCGCTCGGGTTCTGGCGACGTCATCGTGGTCACGCACGGCACCATGCTGGGCAGCCTCCTGCGGCACCTCGTGCCCACCAATGTGGCGCCGCCCTCGGGCTACCCCAACTGCGGCATCGTCACCGCCACGGTCACCTGGCCCGACGCCGACGCCCCGGATGACGCAGCCTCAGCTGCTGCGCTCAGCTATACCGTCACGCTCGCCGACGTCGACGGCTCGAACGCCACCCCCGCCTGATCGGGTTCGCAGCGCTCGGGCGGCGAGGCCGAGTGCGGCGACGACGATCGTGAGGGCGACGTAGCGCAGCGAGACGCCGGGCTCGAGAAGAGCGGCCTGGAAGACTTGTAGCCCGTATTCGAGCATTTCTGCGGGGTAGCCGGCGAGGCCGCGGGAGCCGATGGACGACGTGACCGCCGTGAAGGTGACCGGGCCGATCCACAGCACGAGGAGGCTGAAGAGGGCGGCCACGATGCGGCCCGCCGACTTGAGCCCGCACCAGGCAATCGTGAGGCCGACGACGATGGCGGGGATCCACAGTGAGGCCGACTGCAGGAACGCGAGTAACTCGGGCGGGACCGGCTGCAGCGTGTGCGGCAGAATGAGGCCGCTCAACCAGGGGCCGAGCGCGACGGCGGCGAGGCTCGTGCCGACCAGGGCCCCCGCGGCGGGGGCAGCGGCGATGAGGCCGAGCACGAGCATCCCGACGACGATGGATGCCACGGCCCCGCCCGTCAGGCCGTAGAAGTAGAGCTCGGTGGCGCTGGTCTCGCGCAGGCCGTCCTCGACGACGGAGGCGGTCTGGATGACGGCGATCAGCTGCACGAGCAGGACCCCGAAAGCCACCGCCGCCGTTCCGAATCGCGGCCGGTGCTGCTTCGTCAGGCGCGCGATGAGGCCGCCGAGCGCCGAACCCACAGCAATCACACCGATGAGCAGCGTCACGAAGTACTGGCTGAAGGGCAGCAACACGAACGGCATCGGCTCGGCGAGCCCGGCCCCCTCGTCGGCCCACAGGTTCTGCAGCGGCAGCCGCATGCCCGTGATGATCCAGGGCAGAAGCCCCGCCACGGCGGCCCCGATGCCCATGAGCACGTAGAGCCAGACGTTCCAGGTCTTCGCCGTTGCGGTTTCGCTTGCGGTAGCGGTCACGCTCATGTCTTCAGAACTCCCCCGCTCATGCACGCCGTCAGCCTAGCGGCCGGGTCTAGCTCAACTCGCGTCGCCCGGCCCGCTCGGCGAAACGGTCGATCGCCGCGAGGACGTCATCGCTGCGCCAGAAGGGCCCCAGACGGTGCTCGGCCTTCGACTTGAGGATGCCCGCATCCACGAGCGCCTTGAGTGGCGGGTAGACGTTGGGCTGCTGCGCTCCGAGGGCCGCGGCGGCCGTAGCCGAGTCGATGACGGGACGCTGCGCGATGACATCCAGCAGCTTCCACGCATTACTCGACCGCCGCGCCTGCAACTGGTCGGCCCAGCGTTCCTTGATGGCATCGATATCGGCGATGAGCATGCGGGCATTTCCCACGGCCCGAAGCGATGCGTTCGCGAAGGCGCGAACGATGGGCGTCACATCGCCGCGGCGATAAGCCGTGAGCGCCGCGTGATAGCCGTCGACATCGGCGAGGAGACCTGCCGAGACAGGCACGGCGATGTTTCGAGTCACCTGCCGGAACCTCAGCAGCGATTGCGCGAAGGCCCGGCCAGTCCGGCCGTTTCCGTCGGTGAAGGGGTGGATGGTTTCGAATTGCGCGTGCGCGATCGCTACCGCCGTGAGCGCCGGAACGTCGCGTCGCCTCGAGAAGGCCGCTAGATCTTCGAGGAGCTCGGCGATGCGCGCGTGATGCGGCGCGACGAATTCGGCGTCGACGGGGCTATCCGACCGGGTGCCGATCCAGACGGGCTCGGTCCTCCACTCGCCGGGCGTGTGCCGCGGCTGGTCGAGCATGAGGACGCGGTGCATCTCGGCGATCGCCGCCGGGCTGATATCGGCCGAGAGGTCAATGGCGGCCTGCATGGCGCGCGTGTTGGCGGCGATAAGTTCAGCGTTGCGCCCGGATTTCGCGCCTAATTCGGCGCTGAAGATCGCGCGTGCACTCGCGGTGAGGTTTTCGATCTGGGACGATGAGGCAGATTCTGATCGCAGAAGAACGGGTGCGAAGCCGGCAACTTGCGAACCGAATTCCGCGTCGAAACGGCTCAGTTCCTGCGTTGCTTCATCGGAAGCTTCTCGCGTGTCGGCGCTGATCTCTGGGATTTTCGCCGCGATGAGCGCAGGCACGGCCGAGCGATATTTCTCCTGCCCGCGTCGCTCGGAGTCGGCGCCCCAGGCCGTCGAGGGAGTCCAGACTTGGTCTTCCCACTCGAGGGCTGGCCAGCTGGCGTCTGCGTCGACCATCTCGCTCCCCTTAATTCGGTACTCATAACTCTAGCGCCTATTTTTATGAGTAAGTCAGTTACTCATAATCTTGGGCAAAACCCTTATGGGTAACGTGAGCGGCAATGAAGACGTTTCCACGTCATCATCGCGAGGATACGAGGAACGGCGAGGGACAGCGGTCAGTCCGCCCAGGCTTGGCGCTCGGAGCGGATCGGCTCGCCCGTCTCGGCGGCCCGGTGCATGAGCATCCCCAGGTAGTGGTCCTGGCTGGCCTCGGCGAGGCTGTAGAGCGCGGGGCCACCCACGATGTGGTCGCGCATGCGCACGAGACAGCTGGCGATGGCGATCTCGTCGTCGTTGAGGCGGGCGGGCGCGAACTCGTTGACGTACTCCCACGACGAGCCCACCAGGATGCCGCGCAGGAACATGCCCTCGAGGTTGCCGCCCTCGCCCGTCGCGACGCGGCGGAACTCGGTGAACACGGGCGTGCGGAAGTCGTCGAGGGAGGCGAGGTCGAGGTTGTTGATCTCGCCGCGGTCGCCACGGATGAGGATGCGGTTCGCGCGGATCCACGAGAAGTACTGCTCGTCGGCGAAGTCATAGACACCGAGGCGGTCGCCGAAGTCGAGGCGGGCCGAGAGCTGCCGGGCGGTCACGCGCGACTCCTCGCGCGGGTCGCCGTCGCGGTCGGGCCCCTGCACGAGCGGCGACTCGAAGAGCGACGCGGTGATCACGGCATCCTCGAAACCGATGCCGAGCGCCCGCCGCAGCACGCTCACGCCGTGGTAGTCGTGGCACTGCGAGACCAGGGCCGAACTCACCGTGCCCAGGCGACCGGATGCCGCGACCCCGAGTTGCGCCCGCAGCAGCGGCGACAGGTGATACTGCTCGGCGACCTGGATGATCGCGCCTCCGAGCACGAGCTCGTGCAACCGTTCGAGCGCCGCGACGTCGGGTGCCGGAGGCGTCTCGGTGAGCACGGGCATGCGGCGCTCGGCGAGCTGCGCGATGATCGCGGGCGCGGCGTCGCGCGGCACGGAGACGACGACGAACTCGGGGGTGGAGGCATCCAGCAGCGCGTCGATGTCGGGGAAGGCTCGCACGTTCCACTCGGCTTCGATGGCGCGGGCCGTGTCGGGGTTGCGCGTCACGAGGCCCGTGACCTCGAAGCGGTCGGGCAGGGCGCGGGCGATGCGCAGGAAGAATTCGCTGCGCCATCCGCTGCCCACGATGCCGAATCGGATGCGGTCGCCGTTGTCGCTCATGCGTCCAGCCTAAAGTCGGTCGCCAGCTGGCGCGAGGTTCGGGCGCCGGGCTGCCCGCGAGGTTCTCTCAGCGAGGAGGCCCGCTCAGGGGACGAGGCGTTGCGTGATGCGGGCGGATGCGGCATCCCACTCGACCTCGGCGAGCGCGCCGTTGACGAGCGGCAGCTGCGGCGGTTCGTGGCCGAAGTCGGCGTCGTACAGGACCGGGATGCCGAGGCCGCCGAGCGTGTCGGTGAGCGCCTGCAACCGCGTATAGCCCGGGCTTTCGGGCGCCGGGGTGCGGCCGATGAGCACGGCATTGGCGTGGTCGAACCAGCCGGCGAGGCGCAGGCGGTGCAGCAGGCGCGCGGTCTCGAGCGTGTCGGCTTCGGCCGCCTCGAGGTAGACGAGCAGGCCCTCGGGGGCGTGGCGGCGGGCGAATCCGTCGAGGTCGCCGGAGGGGGTTCCGGGCAGGAGCGCGACGGTTTCCAGGCATCCGCCGATGAGTCGGCCCGCGACCGTGACGGGGTCGTCGCCGTCGAGGCGGCGCCAGCGCGTGGGCTCCTCGTAGGCGTCGTCGCGCGTGCGGGGTTCGGCGGCCCAGGGACCCCAGGGCCGGATGCGGCGGCGAGGGGCGGCTGATTGCACGAGGGTGGCCCCGGCCGGCGCGGTGACGACATCCACCCAGCTGGAGAATTCGACGGGCAGCTCGTAGGGCGTGTCCATGAGGTTTGCCCCGTGCAGCGTGGCGACGCCCGTGGCGAGCGTCAGCGGCGTCATGAGCGTGGACAGGTCGGAGTAGCCGATCAACCAGGTCGGGTCGGCGGCCAGCGCGGCGAAGTCGAGCCGGTCGAGCAGGTCGACGGCGAGGTCGCCACCCCACGGCGGGATGACGGCGCGCACGGACGGGTCGGTCATCATCTCGGTGAGCTCGGCGGCGCGGGCCTCGGGCGGGCCTGACGTCACGCCGTCCACGCGGGCCAGCTCGCCGACACGTGTGCGGAAACCGTGCGCGGCAACCGCTTCGAGCGCCGCGTCGAGCCGATCGTGCAGCGACGCCGGAACTCCCGAAGAGGGTGTCGCCACCCCCACGAGATCGCCGGGGACGAGGGGGCGTGGGTAACGGATTCCGACCATCGCCACAGCCTAACGATCGAGTTCGGGGACGACGAAGGGCGCATATCCCGCGGGCGCCGGCCCGACGCGCAGATCGGAGAACACGAGCGTCAGCGTGTGCCCGTTCGCCTGCACACGGACCTCGTGAAACGGGATCCCGACGTCGGTCGACCAGGAGCGCGCGAGCTCGGAATCGGGCGCGAACGCGAACCCGGGGTAGAGCGCCTGCCACTTCACGCCCCAGACATACCCGTCGAGGTCGATCCCGGTCGACGCATCGATGAGGCGCTCGTCGAGCGAACCCGCCCAGCCGGCCGGGCTCAGGGCTGTCGCGACGTCGGCGCGCACGCAGTTCACGAAGAGGAAACGGACGAAGCGCGTCGGGATGCCGGTGCGCGGCGCGGCGCTCGTCTCGATCACGACCTCGTAATCCCTCATGTACGTCGTGAAGCCGTGGAAGATGATCGCCTCATCGAACACGTTGTCGAAAGCCGCCTGCATCTCCCCGATATCCATGACCCCCAGGGTAAACCGCCGGATACGAGCCGCGACGGCGTGTCGCCGCCGGGCCAGACCTCGGCGGGTGCCGGGCTGATTGCTCGTGCCGGGAATGAGTGAGCGCGCGGCGTCCGTTACCTTTGACACACTGAGCGCGGCCGATGCCCGGGCCGCCGCCGACGAAGGGACCGCCATGTCCGCGAACAGCACGCCCTCCTCATCCGCCCCGTCTGCGCGGCCGGCGGGCTCTCCGTCAGCTTCAACGTCGGCCGCCGATGCCGCCGGCCGCACGCTCGGCGTCGAGCTCAACGGCATCAACGTCGTGCACGAGAGCGAGCACAAGGGGCGCCCGCGCGACCTCTTCTGGCCGTGGTTCGCCGCCAACGTGTCGGTACTGGGCGTGAGCTACGGCTCGTTCCTGCTCGGCTTCGGCATCTCGTTCTGGCAGGCCACCGTCGTGGGCCTCATCGGCATCGTGGTGTCGTTCCTCTTCTGCGGCATCATCGCGCTCGCGGGCAAACGCGGCAACGCGCCGACCATGACGCTCAGCCGCGCGCCCTTCGGCGTCAACGGCAATCGCGTTCCCTCCGCGATCTCGTGGGTGCTCACAGTTGGTTGGGAGACCGTGCTCGCGTCCCTGGCCGTGCTCGCCACCGCGACGGTGTTCGAGGCGCTCGGCTGGGAGGGCGGCGTCGTCACGAAGGTCGTGGCGCTGGTGGTGGTCGCCGCGCTCATCGTGGGCGGAGGCATCCTCGGTTTCGAGTTCATCATGAAGCTGCAGATGTACATCACGATCGTCACGGGCGTGCTGACGGTGGTCTACATCGTGCTCGTCGCGCCGACCATCGACTTCGCAGCCGTCTCGGCCATCCCGGCGGGTTCGGCCCCCGCATTCATCGGCGCGCTCGTGTTCATGATGACCGGTTTCGGCCTGGGCTGGGTGAACGCCGCCGCCGACTATTCGCGCTACCTGCCGAAGTCGGCCTCCAGTCGCGGCGTGGTGTTCTGGACCACGTTCGGCGCCTCACTCGCACCGCTGCTACTGCTCTTCTTCGGCCTGCTGCTCGCCGGCAGCGACCCCGAGCTCAACGCCGCCATCGCCTCCGACCCGATCGGCGCGCTGACCACCATCCTGCCGATCTGGTTCCTCGTGCCGTTCGCGATCGTCGCCATCCTGGGCCTCGTCGGCGGCGCCGTGCTCGACATCTACTCGTCCGGCCTCGCACTACTGAGCACCGGTTTGAAGGCCCCGCGTTACGTCGCCGCCTCGATCGACGGCCTGCTGATGATCGCCGGTGCCATCTACGTGGTGTTCTTCGCGGCCGACTTCCTCGGCCCGTTCCAGGGGTTCCTGATCACGCTCGGCGTTCCCGTCGCGGCGTGGTGCGGAATCTTCATCGCCGACCTGCAGCTGCGCAAGAAGGACTACGCGCTGGCCGAGCTGTTCGACCCGAAGGGGCGCTACGGCAACTGGAACGTGCGCGCCATCCTGCTCATCGTCATCGGCGCGATCGTCGGCTGGGGCTTCGTCGTCAGCTCGTCGCCCGGTTTCGAGTGGGAGGGCTACCTGCTGGGCCTCGTCGGCGGCAAGGACGGCGAGTGGGCCTACGCCAACCTGGGCGTGCTGTTCGCCCTCGTGATCGGATATCTGGGCACGCTCGTCTTCGGTCGCGCCTCGGTGCGCCGCCAGGAGTCACTGCCGACCAACAACGAGAAGATCTCGGGTGCGGCCGCCGAGGCCACGACGCCGACAGGTCTCAACCGATGACCAGCACGCTCATGATCATCGACATGCAACGCATCTTCGGTGAGCAGACGAGCGGATGGTTCACGCCCGAGTTCGCGACCGCGTCGGAGGGTTCGCGCCGCCTGCGTGCCGCCTTCGGGCCACGCGTTGCCCTCACCCGCTTCGTCGCCCCGGCCGACCCGCAGGGCGCGTGGGTGCCCTACTACGAGGACTGGCCGTTCGCCCTCGATCCCACCAACGCCGACCTCTACGATCTGATGCCCGAGTTCCCGGTCGACGACGCCACTGTCATCACGCGCGCCACATTCGGCAAATGGGATGCCGACACCCGGGCCGCGCTCGGCAACCCCGACAGCCTCGTGCTCACGGGCGTGTCGACCGACTGCTGCGTGCTCTCGACGGCCCTCGCCGCCGCGGATGCCGGAGTGCACGTGCGCGTGGTCACCGACGCCTGCGCGGGCGCCAGTGCCGCCGATCACCAGCGCGCACTCGACGCCATGGCGCTCTATGCGCCGCTCATCGAGCTCACCACGGTCGACGACGTTCTCGCCGACATGCCCTGAGACCGCAGGCGGTCAGCCCCCGCGCCGGTTTCGGCCCGCCTCGGGCATATCGAACCGATTCGCCTCGACTACGCGCCCGGAAACCACGACGCCCACCCTCGGCGGTGCCGGGGCGGGCGTCGTTTCGACAGATGCAGAGGTTACGCGTTCGCGCCTTCACGCGACTCGGTGGCCTCGGCCAGCGTCGGGTAGTCGGTGTAGCCGTGCGGGCCGGGCGAGTAGAACGTCGACGGGTCGGGCTCGTTGAGCTCGGCATCCTGGGCCCAGCGCTCGGCCAGGTCGGGGTTGGCGATCGCCAGGCGGCCGACGGCCACGGCATCCGCGTGGTCCCCACCGACGAGCTCGAGGGCCTCGTCGCGTGTCGTCATGACGCCGAAACCGGTGTTCGCGATCCAGTTGCCGCCGAAGCGGTGGCGCAGGTCCTGCACGAGCGTGCCCGTGGGTTCGGCGTGCAGCACGCTCACGTAGGCCAGGCCGAGAGGCGCGATGCCGTCGACGAGGGCCTCATAGGTGGCGCGCACGTCGGCGTCGTCCTTCTCCCAGACATCCTGGATGTTGTGGGCCGGCGAGATGCGGATGCCCGTGCGGCCCGCACCGATGGCCTCGGCGATGGCCGTGGTGACCTCGACGCCGTAGCGGGCGCGGTTCTCGGGCGATCCGCCGTACTGGTCCTCGCGCACATTGGCGACGGGCGACAGGAATTCGTGCAGCAGGTAGCCGTTGGCACTGTGCACCTCGACGCCGTCGAATCCGGCGCGGATGGCGTTGCGGGCGCCTGCGACGAGAGCCTGCTTGGTGGTCTCGAGCTCGTCGAGCGTGAGCGCGTGCGGCACGGGGAAGGCCTGCTTGCCCGTTGGCGTGTAGAGCTCGCCCTCGATGGCGACGGCGCTCGGCGCGACGATGCGGTCGGTGCCCGTGATGTCGGTGTGGGTGACGCGTCCGCCGTGCATGAGCTGCAGCACGATGGTTCCGCCGGCGGCGTGCACCGAATCGGTGACGACCTTCCAGCCGGCGACCTGCTCGTCGGTCTCGATGCCGGGCTGGCCCGAGTAGGCCTTCGACTCCTGCACGGGGAAGACACCCTCGGTGACGATCATGCCCAGGCCGGCGCGCTGCGTGTAGTGCTCGACGACGATATCGCCGGGAACGCCATCGGCGCTCGAGCGCATGCGGGTCAGCGGGGCCATGGTGATGCGGTTGGCAAGGTGCAGGTCGCCGAAGGTGGCGGGCGAGAACAGGTCCATTGATGAAGCCTTTCGAGTGGTCGGTACCAACGCTGCAACGCTCGCGCGGCATCCCTATTCCGTGTCGGTGGGGTCTGTCAGAGTATTCACATGGCCCAGGATGATTCGGACGCGTTCGGTCGCCTGCCCGTGCGGCAGGTGCGCGAGCTGTCGGTCAAACCGATGGCGCGCACTCGCTGGCCGGCCACTCTGGCACCCGTGCGGCAGTTGCTCGACAACGGTCTCGACCTCGGAGCGATCACGGTCCTCGTCGGCGACAACGGCGCCGGCAAGTCCACGATGGTCGAGGCCATCGCCGCGGTCTACGGCCTCAACCCCGAGGGCGGGTCGACGAGTTCGAGATATCAATCGCGCGTGGACGAGTCGGGGCTTGCCGAACATTTGCAGCTGGTGCGCAACGGCGGCGCATCCAAGCGTGGCTTCTTCCTGCGCGCCGAGACTATGCACGGCTTCTTCACCTACCTCGAGTCGATCGGCGATTCCGGGGTGTTCCACGAGCGCAGCCACGGCGAGTCGTTCCTCGACATCGTGGTCGAGCGTTCGCGCATCAGCGGTCTGTGGATCCTCGACGAGCCCGAATCGGCGCTCTCCCTGCCCGGATGCCTGGCGCTCATCGGTCTGCTGCGCGATCTGGTCGCCGGGGGCTCGCAGATCATCCTGTCGACGCACTCCCCCGTGCTGGCGGCCATCCCCGGTGCCGAGCTGTACGAGATCGGCGAGTGGGGCATCCGCGCGTGCGACTACGACGACCTCGACCTGGTGCGCAACTGGCGGGCGTTCCTCGACGCGCCCGAGCGCTATCTACGGCACCTCGACGACTGACGCCGGCCCGGCGAAGGTCTGCAAACCCGTGACGCGCAGCAGCTCGAGCGCCTCGGCATGCCGACTGCCGGGAACGGTCGTGTAGACGACGATGCGCAGGTCGCCGCCCGGCACCGCGAGCACGTCGCAGTCGATCTCGATGGGCCCGACGGGCGTGCTCACGACCTTGCGGCTCGACCGGTGTTCCGCGATGCGGGCCGACCCCCAGCGTCGCTCGAACTCGGGCGAGGTGGACCTCAGACGTGCCACGAGCGCAGCGAGCGAGGGGTCGCGCGGGTAGCGGCCGACCGCGGCGCGCAGGTCGGCCACGAGATCGCTGGCGAATTCTTCCTCATGGATGTCGTCGAACTCGACGCCGTCGTGCCCGTGCGTGAAGTGCCGCCACACGAGATTGCGTTCGAGGGCCGACTCGGCCGAGGGGTCGCCGTTGACGGCCGCCCACAGCGGATTCCACATGATGATGTCGTGGGCCGCGCTGAAGACCGCGAGCGGCACGTCGCCGAGCCGGTCGACCAGGCGTTGCACCCCGGGCGTCACGTGGCGGGGCACGAGGTCGCGCGAGGACGGCGCGGCGCCCGCGACGCGGTAGAGGTGGTCGCGCTCATCGGCGCTCAGGCGCAGGGCCAGGGCCAGGGCTCCCAAGAGTTGCGGTGACGGATGCTGCGCCCGCCCCTGCTCGAGCCGCACGATGTAGTCGACGCTGACCCCGGCGAGCGCCGCCAGCTCTTCGCGCCGCAGCCCGGCCGCGCGTCGCCCCGAACCGGCCGGCAGCCCGACATCCGCTGGGCTGAGCCGTTCACGCCAGGACCTCAGCACACTCGCGAACTCACTCATCTCCCCATCATGCCCCGGTCGCGTGGCTGGTCGGTGGTATCAGCAGTCCTACCGTCGACCAAGGCCTGTGCGCCGGGCCGATCGGGGCGCAGGCTGTGAGCATGACAACGACACTCATCACCGGGGCCAACAAGAGCCTCGGCCTCGAAACCGCCCACCGCCTGATCGACGCGGGCCACACCGTCTATGCCGGCATGCGCGACCCCGCCAACGGTGACGCCGCCCGGGCTCTCGGCGCCCACATCGTGCAACTCGACGTCACCGACCAAGCGAGCGTGGATGCCGCGATCGCTGCCCTGCCGAACCTTGACGTGCTCGTGAACAACGCCGGCATCCTGGGCACCTCGTTCGGGGTCGACGACCTCGACGCCGATGCCATGCGCACCGTGCTCGAGACCAATGTCGTCGGAATCGTGCGGGTGACGCAGGCCGCGCTTCCGCTTCTGCGTGCGTCCGAGCATCCCGTCATTGTGAATGTCGCCTCTGGTGTGGGATGGCCGCGATTCCTGTCCACCGAGACGGCCGACGAGTTCCCGGTGAAGGCCGTGCCCTATGCGTCCTCGAAGGCCGCGGTCATCGCGCTGACGGTGCAGTACGCGAAGAATCTCCCCGACTTCCGCGTCAACGTCAGCGACCCCGGTTACACCGCCACGGACTTCAACGGCCACGGCGGCCACCAGACCGTCACCGAGGGCACCGATGCGACGGTCGCCCTGGCCCTCATCGGCGCCGACGGCCCGACGGGCGAGTTCCATAGCCGCCACGGCCGCATCGACTACTAGCCGGCTGCCAGGTCACCGCGCGGCGGTTCGTCGGCCCCGTAACGCTGGCGTGCCGCCGCGCGCCTGAAGGATGTCGCGGGGAGCCACCCCTTGACGCAGGCGTGCCGTCGCGCACACTTGAAGGATGGCTCACAAACAACGTTCGGCAGCCTCCCCCGTGCCCGAGAGCAAGGTCTGCGCCTCCTGCGGCCGCGAGATGCAGTGGCGATCGAAGTGGGCCGACAATTGGGATGCCGTGCGCTATTGCTCGGACGCCTGCCGACGCCGTGGCGTCACCGACGTCGACCTCCGTCTCGAAGAAACCATCCTCGAACTCCTCGACAAACGCGCCGCCACCTCCACCATCTGCCCGTCGGATGCGGCGCGGGCCGTCGGCACGAAGGACGACTGGCGCGACCTCATGGAACCGGCCCGCCGCGCCGCCCGCCGCCTCGTCGACGCGGGCGTCGTCGACATCACGCAGGGCGGCTCGGTCGTCGACCCCTCGACGGCTCGCGGCCCCATCCGCATCCGCCGCCACCGCTGACCCGACTCCTCCCAAAAGTGACCACCCCTCGGATTCCGTCAAGCCCCCCTTGCGGGTGCGTGCCAGGGGGACTAGCGTATGATGATGCCGAGACCGCAAAAGTACCGCGATGTCATCAAGTTCCTGCGCTCTCAGGGTTGGGTTGTGCTTCGCCAAGGCAAAGGTTCGCACGTCATCTGGGGTCAACCGGACGGCTCTAGCTGGTTGAGCATTCCCGCCCATGGTGAGATCAGCGCCGGCATCGTCAAGCAGCTCGTCCGCATTTTTCCGAATGCACCCGAAGGGTGGAGGTAGACATGGCTCACTACGACGTAAATACATATCAAGATGGCAAGTGGTGGACGTTCGAGATCCCCGAACTCACGTCGCCCGCTCCCCACGGGGGCGAACCGATCGTCGCAATGGGGCAGGCGCGCCATCTGTCGCAGGTCGAGCGAGAGGCCAAAGAGCTGGCGGATGTATGGACCGAAAGTGAAGGGTCGACCGTCTCGGTGAGCGTGAAGCTCGCGCCGCACATCGCGGCCTGGGTGGAGCAGGCCCGTGGGCGCGAGACTGAAGGCCGAGCCGCGCTCGAGGAAGCCGCGACCCTGCGCCGTGAAGCTGCGAACGCGCTTCTAGCGAGTGGCATCACGCAGGCCGATGCAGCAGTGGCGCTCGGCGTGTCGCGCCAGCGCGTGCAACAACTCGTCAGCCACTGACTCCGCCGCACCGCTCGGCTGCCAACCAGAGAGTAGTGTCGGGCCGACGGAACCCGTCGACCGCACATGGAGGATCACGTGACACCCGCTGAAGAGATCGACGCACTGATTGCGAAGCATCCCGATTGGCGCGGCGAGGTCTTGGCGCAGGCTCGGCAGGCGATTCTCGAGGTCGACCCCGCCATCGTCGAAGAGTGGAAGTGGATGGGCGCTCCCGTATGGGAGGTCGACGGCATCCTCGTGGTCGGCAACATCTTCAAGACCAAGGTGAAGCTGGGCTTCATGTACGGCGCCTCGTTGGACGACCCCGACGGCCTGTTCAACGGCGAGCTGGGCGGCAACCAGCGTCGCTCCTACGAGCTCGCGGCCGGCGACACGCTCGATGTGCCCGGATTGCAGGCCCTCGTGCGCCGCGCCATCGAGTTCAACCACGCCAAGCGTGCCGCGAAGCCCATCCGAGCGACGAAGGCACCGCAGTAGCGAACAGCCCTGTCAGAAGCGCGCTGATCCGACGTCAGACCTGGTCGAGCTCGATGGCCGGGTCGTGCTGTTGCGTCGCAACCACCGTCAGGGTCATGCGCGCGGGCACGCATTCGATGCGCGACGTGTGAACGACCCCGCCGTCGACGTCGGTGACCAGCTTGTTGATGGCGATGATGGGGTCGTTTTCGGGGCGTTCGAGCCATTGCGCACTGCGCGGGCTCGTGTAGCCGACACCGATCTCGCGCTGCACGGTGGCGAATTTGGCTCCGTAGCGCTCGCGCAGCACCTGATAGGTGGAGGTCGCGTCGTCGATGAGGGTGTCGAAGTCGGGGTAGCGCTCGAGCGAGTAGTAGGCCTCGTCGGTGGCGATGGGCAGCCCCTCAAGGCTGAACGCGCGGATGAGGTGGAAGACGGGCGCACCGGCCGCGATGCCGAGCGAGGACGCAACCCGTTCGCTCGCTTCGGCCCTTTCGGCGAGCAGGATGGTGCGCGTCGAGTTGCGACCCTCGCCGAGGAACTGGTCCGAGAATCCGCCGACCGCCATGGTCGCCATGGTCGCCTGCCGCGGCGTGACGAACGTGCCCCGGCCCTGTTTGCGCTGCACCAGGCCGGCGGTTTCGAGCTCCGAGACCGCGCGACGTACCGTGATGCGGCTGACCCCGAAACGCTCACCCAATTCGGATTCGACGGGCAGGCGGCCGGTCTCCTCGTACTCCCCCGATTCGATCTCGTGGGTGAGGATGTTCCGGATCTGCTCGTGCAGCGGAATGGATGGCCGGTCGAGCATCGCGTTCCTCTCCCCCTACACAGACTCGTAGGTGCGCGTCATCTGGCGCCGCGCATCCGCGCCCGCTTCAACAGGGTAACCAAATGCGCCCCTCCGCGTGCAGGCGAGCGCGCCACTCGTCGCCGCCACGTGCAAGCACTCGTCGAGTTCGGCGCCGGATGACCGCGCCGCGATGAATCCCGTGATGAATCCGTCGCCCGCCCCCAACGTGTCGACCACGTGCGTCTGCTGGATCCCGATCGTGGTCACCCCCGAGCGGTCGAAAGCCTTGGCGCCCCGTGAACCCTGTGTGAGGACGACGCGGTCCATTCCCGCATCGACGGCGAAGCCGCCGAGGGCGTCGACGTCGGCATCCGACAGGCCCTCGCCCGACAGGAAACCCACCGAGACGTGCGCGGCGACCTGTTCGATGCTCGCGGCATCCCGCACCGTCGAGAAGTCGAAGGAGACCTCGCTGTTCTCGGCGATGGCGGCGAGATCGGCGGTGAGCGACGAGTAGGCCGAGGTGTGCACGACGCCGAAGCCGGCCAGATAGTCGAGGTCGAAAGGCGTCATGCGCAACCGCAGCTCGGCCTGCACCCCACCCCAGTTGGAGCCCACGAAACGGCGGTCGCCGTCGTCGTCGACACGCACGAATGCCATCCCGTTCTGGCCGATGGCGGTGCGGCTGCGCGAGTGATCCACGCCCACGTCGTCGAGGGTGGAGCGCAGGTGGTCGGCGAAACGATCCGTGCCGAAAATGCCCACGAAACCGCTGTGGGCACCGAAGAACAGCGTCGAATATACGGCGATGTTCAGCGCGTTGCCGCCCGGAAAGGCGAGTTCCTCGTCGATGTAGCAGTCGAGCACGTTGTCGCCCACCCCGACGACGCTCGGCGCGGGCACGGTGTTCAGCTGCTCCTGCAGTTCTTCGGCGGTCTTCACGGTTCTACCCTTTCAAGCTTCCGGCTGTGATGCCGGCCACGAAATACCGCTGCAGGAAGATGAACAGCACGATGATCGGCAGCGCGGCGATCACCAGCCCGGCGATGAGCACACCCCAGTCTGTCGACAAGGCGTCGCGGAACGACATCAGCCCCGCGGGGATGGTGCGCAACTCGTCGGAGTCGACATAGACGATCGCGAAGAGGAACTCGTTCCAGGCGAAATACGCGGTCAGCACGCCGGCGGTCATGAGCACCGACTTGCTGATCGGCAGGTAGACGTTGCGCAGCACCTGGAGCGACGAGCATCCGTCGATGATGGCCGCGTCGACGAGTTCCTTCGGCACACCGATGAAGACCGAGCGGATGAGGATGATGGCCATGGGCAGCCGGAACGCGATGTAGGGCAGGATCATCGCCCACAACGTGTTCAGCAAGCCGAGTGTGTCGAGCAGGCGGTACAGCGGAATGAGGCTCACTTGCGGGGCGACCACGAGGCCGCCGATCGCGAGCACCAGCACGATGCTCGACAGCCGGTTCGAGATGCGCGTCATGCCGTAGGCGCACAGGGCGGCGATGAGCACGGTGCCGACCGTCGACACGATGGTGACGATGACCGAGTTCACGAAGTAGTCCGAGATGCCGCGGTCCCAGGCGTTCACATAGTTCGACACCAGCCAGGTGGTGGGCGGGGCCCACGGGCTCTGACGAATGTCGGCCGACGTCTTGAACGACGACATGACCATCCACACGAGCGGCACCGCCACCACGACGGCGTAGACAGCGAGAACGAGGTAGACGGGGGTCTGGCGCAGGTGGTCGGCGGTTCTCATGCGCCCGCCCACGATGGTGCTTGTCGTCATGTCAGTCTTCCTTTCCGGTGCGCAAGACGACCATCTGGATGATCGACACGACGAGTGTGATGACGAAGATGAGGCTGGCTATCGAGGATGCATAGCCCATCTGCCCCTGGAAGAAGCCCTGGTTGTACATGTAGGTGGCCAGCACCTGCGTCGAGTTCCCGGGCCCGCCGCCCGTCATGATGTAGGGCTCGTTGAAGACCGTGAACGCGCCCGACACCGTGAGGATCATGGCGACGAAGATCATTTCGCGGCTCTGCGGCACCGTGATGGCGAAGAACTGTCGAATGCGGCCGGCACCGTCGAGCGAGGCGGCCTCATAGAGTTCGGTGGGGATCTGTTGCAGCGAGACCACGTAGAGCATGGTGACGTAGCCGATGCTCTGCCACTGGGACACGGCTATGACCGAACCCATGGCGGTCGCGGCATCCCCCAACCAGGCGTGACCCTCGACGCCGAAGAAGCCGAGCACCGAATTGAGCAGGCCGTTGCGGGCGTCGTAGATGAAGGTGAAGAGCAGCGCGATGACGGTCATCGAGATGACGGCCGGCACGAAGTACACGCTGCGCAGGAAACCACCCAAGCGCGGCCCGAGCAGATGCGTGAGCCAGGCCGCGACGACGAGGCCGCCGCCCACCTGCAAGACGATCGACACGACGGCGTAGAAGAGGTTGTTGCCGAGTGCCGTGGCGATGATGGGGTCGCGGAAGAGGCGCAGGTAGTTGTCGAGACCGACGAACTCCATGGTGCTGCCGGCCGCGTTGAAGCGAAAGAAGCCGAACGAGACGTTGGCGACGAGGGGGTAGTAGACGAAGAGCCCGATGAGCGCGAGGGCGGGAAGCAGATAGATCGCGTTGACGAGACGCCGAGACGTTGAGCGCATGTGAACCTCGAGAGAGAAGGTCCCGGCGGGCCTGCACAGTGGCCCGCCGGGAGTAGGTGGCGTCCGGGCTAGGAGGCGTCGCGCACGAGAGCCGCAGCCTCTTGCACGGCCTTCATAACGTCCTTCGCCGATTTCTGGCCGCCCAGCATGAGCTGCGTTTCGCTCAGATAGGCCTGCACGATCTGAGCGTCGTAGGCGTTGTCGAGCCATGGGGTCATGGCCGACGCGTCGACGATGTCGGTGGCGATCGACTTCAGGATGTCGGGGGCGTCCGACTCCTCGACCGCTCCGACGACGGCGCTCAACTCACCGGTCTTCTCCGTGTAGGCGATACCGTTCTCCTTGTTCAACATGAAGTCGAGGAACCGCAGCGCTTCTTTCGGGTGTTTGGTGTTCTTCGACACGACGAACCCTTCGGGTGCGCCCGTCAGCTGCGCCGGGTCTCCCTTGCCGTCTTCGACCTCGGGGAAGTTGAACGTGCCGTAGTCGAAGGCGACATCGGTGAGGTAGTTGACCTCGGAGCCCTGCAGATACATGACGGCGGCCTCACCCGCGGCCCACGACGCTCGCGCGTCTTCGTGGCCGACGGCGTTGGGGTCGGGGTTCATGTATTCGCTGAGCTCGGAGAAGTCGTCCAACGCCTCGACGTAGCCGGGGTCCGTGAACTTTCCCTTGGCCGGATCCTGGTCGGTGGCGAGCACCTTCGGATCGAGGACGCGCTGGTTGAGCGTGCCGACGTAGTGCGCGATCGTCCACGGCTCCTTCGACGCGTATTCGAGCGGCGTGATGCCCGCATCCTTCAACGACTTCAGCACGTCGAGCAGCTCGGCGTAGGTCGTCGGCACCTCGAGTCCCTGCTCGGCGAAGATGTCCTTGTTGTAGAAGAACAGCTTGGCGTGCATGCCGACGGGCAGGCCGTACTGCGCACCATCCACCTGGAAGGGTTTCAGCTGCGACTCGTAATAGCGGTCGCGGATGTCGGGGTTCTCGGTCAGCCAGTCGGTGAGGTCCATCACACTGCCTGAATCGACGAGGTCTTCGACGAACGTGCCACTCCACGAGAACATGACGTCGGGGGCGTTCGACGAACCGGCGACCACCTTCACCTTGTCTTTGTAGGAGTCGTTGAGCACGCTCTCGACGTTGACCTTGATGTCGGGGTTCTCGGCTTCGAACTCCTCGACGAGCTCCGAGAAGTAGGTGTTCTTCGGTTCGTTCGGCCACCGGTGAAAGAAATCGATCTCGACCACGTCGCTGTTGCCGGCTGACGAGCTGCCGCAGGCGGCGAGGGGCACGACGAGCGCTGCGGCCGCGATGGCGACGAGAGCCCGACGGAAGGTTTTTCGCATGATGAACTCCAGGGTGGTTTCTGTTAGTACTCCATGCGCCACATGTAGCGGCGCACGCTGAGCGGGTGGCCTCGGTGGTCGGCGAGCGCGTCGGCGTAGGCGCGCAGTGCCGGTCCGAAGAGGAGGTGCGAGACGATGCCGCGCACGGATTCGTCGACGCTGTCGAGGCCGAAGGTGTTGGCGTCGATCACGAGCGTGCGGTCGGAGTGCTGCGTGACGAAGTCGACGGCGCGCTGTTCGATGGCGCGGGTCTCGTCGAGCCCGACGAGGGCGATGAACGGAACGTCGCGGTCGGTCACCTCGAAGGGGCCGTGGAAGTACTCGCCGGCGTGGATGGCCTGGGAGTGGATCCACTGCATTTCCTGCAGCAGGCAGATAGCGAACGAGTAGGCGGTGCCGTAGTTGGAGCCGGCCGCCATCGTGTAGATGAGCTTCTCGTTCTTGTACTGCGCGCCGTAGGCGTCGGCGGGCGCCGTGTGGGCGTGACGCACGTCGCCGACGAGCGTGGGCAGCTGCGCGACGGCGTCGTCGATGGATGCCGAGAGCGTCGTTCCTTCGCGGTCGTCGAGCAGTCCGGCGACGAGTCGCAGCAGCAGCGCGGGCGCCACGTAGCTCTCGCTCTTCTCGGGGCCGTGCTGATATCCGATGACGTACTCGGAGGCCTGCGCGAGCGGCGACTCAAGTTCGTGGGTGAAGGCGACCGTGAGGGCGCCGAGCGAGCGGGCGTGTTCGGCGGCGGCGACCGTCTCGGGTGTGTTGCCCGAGTGCGAGCAGAGGATGACGACGGTGTTCTCGCCGACGAGCTTCGATGAGCGGGCCGTGAATTCGGCCGCGTTGAACGCGTGCGTTTCGAGCGTCGTGGCGGTCGTCGAGAGGAAGTACTCGTTGGGCATCATCACGGCGTAGGAGCCGCCGCAGGCGGTCAGAACCACGTTGGTGACGGTGGTGCGCTCAGCGATGGCGGTGCGGGCAGCGGCGAGCTGCTCCTCGATGACGGTCGTTTCGGTGGACAGGGCAAGGGTGGACAAGGAGATCCTTCCGATCACGGATGTATTGCTTGGTCATGTTGCAAACGTTATAGAACGTTATGGCGACAGTAGCAGCGCGACTCCAACTCGTCTAGACCCGTTTACACGGAATTTACGTGGTGGCGCTAGGCGTCTCGACGCGCCCTCTCCAACCCTCCGCGCGCCCCGCGGACATTTCTCCCGAACCCGCACCCGCGCCCCGCACTAGGCTGAGCGCACGCGCCAGGCGACCGACACCGGGGGTTTCACACGTGTATCTGTTCATCGTCATTCCCCTCGCGATCGTCTACGCCCTCGCCGTCGGCTTCATGACGCGGCGCCTGCTCGGTGCCCCGGTCGGATGGCCGCGCACCTTCGTCGTGGGCCTCGTCGTCTTCGCCACCAGCGTGCCGTTCACGCAGTACACGGCCGGCAAGGCCGGACTGCTCGACGGTGCCGGCGGCCTGGATGTGCACCCTGTCGTCGCGCTCGCGTTCATCCTGCTGGCCTTCGGATGGACCTTCGCGTTCGGCGTCGCGTTCCTCGTCGGCACCGAAGCCATCTGGCCCACCGCGTCGGTGCCGAACCCCATCTACGCGTTCCAGGAGGCCGTTCACCGCCGCCGCCGCACGCAGCGCTACCTGCAGATCCTCGCGATCGCCTCGCGCCACGGCGTCGGGCACGCCATCCACGGCCACCCGCGCCGGCGCACCTCGGCGGATGCGACGGCTGGCGCCTCGGTGGCGACCAACCCCAGCAGCACGCCGTCGCCCTCCGGCGCCTCCCGATCCCCCGACGCCATCGTCTCCTTCCTCAACGACGCCGGAGTCACCTTCGTGAAACTCGGCCAGGTCATGTCCACGCGCCGCGACCTGCTGCCCCCGCGCTTCATCGAGGCGTTATCGTCGCTGCAGACGAGCGCCACGACGCTGCCGTGGTCGGATATCGAGCGCGTCGTCGAACGCGAGCTGGGTCGGCCGCTCGGCGAGGTCTTCGCGTGGGTGGACCACGAACCCCTCGCCGCGGCATCCGTTGCGCAAGTGCACCGCGCCACACTGCTCGACGGCACCGATGTAGTGCTCAAGGTGCAGAGGCCGGATGCCGAGCGCCAGGTGCGCGCCGACGTCGACATCATCCTGCGCATCGCCGACCGCATCGAGGCGAAAACATCCTGGGGTGCGGAGTTCGGGGCCGTGTCGCTCGCCAACGGTTTCGCGAAGACGCTTGAAGAAGAGCTCGACTACCGCATCGAGTTCGGCAACACCGAGATGATCCGCAGCGCCGTCGAGCACACGGCATCCCACGTCTTGTCGGTGCCGCGCGTGTTCGCCGACGCCAGCAGCCGGCGCGTGCTCACCCAGGAGCGGGTCGACGGCATCCCACTCGGCAAGGCGCATGACCACCTGGCGAGCATGCCGATGGCCGACCGCCAGGCGCTGGCCGAGGCGCTCTTGGATGCCGTGCTGCAGCAGGTCATCGTCGAGGGCGTGTTCCACGCGGATCTGCACCCCGGCAACCTCATCCTGCGCGAGGACGGCACGCTCGGCATGATCGACTTCGGCGCCATCGGTGTGCTCGAGCGCAGCATGCGCGAGGCCCTGGCCACGCTGCTGCTGGCCGCGGCGAGCGAAGACGACGTCGCGACGACCGACGCCCTGCTGCTCGTCGTCACGGTTCCCGAGGGAACCGACACGCAGGCCATGCAGCGCGAAATCGGAAAGGTGCTCACGTTGATGCGCCACCGCCGCAAGGGCGACGGCTCGATCTTCAGCGTGCTGCTCGACGTCATCCGCGCCTACCACCTGGGACTGCCGGCATCCCTCAGCTCGGCTTTTCGCACCATCGTCACGCTCGACGGCTGCCTCACCCTGCTCGATCCCGATTTCGATCTCGTCGATCACGCCCTCAAACGCGTGCCCCATTTCATGCGACACCTGCTGAGCCCGGAGCGACTGTTCGCGTCGGCGCAAGCGCAGGCCGCGACAT
>Ga0308164_10001900_pt1 | contig 22305 bp, 17 predicted proteins | sample PhyTR2_FD_201031 | JGI IMG/M metagenome (GOLD analysis project Ga0308164, IMG submission 201031) | Phyllosphere microbial communities from UC Gill Tract Community Farm, Albany, California, United States - DLSLT.R2 | ecosystem: Host-associated > Plants > Phyllosphere > Unclassified | place: USA... | reverse complement strand
TGTTTTCGTCCAGACTTGTTGGGGCATTCATTGGTTTTGCTTACATACTGATCCCTAATACAATGTATGTTGTGTCAAGCGGGATGAAAAAATTGATTTATTCTTTTATTATAGCGCTTGTTATCTTTAATTTTATTGTTTTCTCTTCATTTATCAATATAAAGGTCGGAAGGTTTACCAATGAGCTTTATAAAAATCATGTTCTACCATAAAAATTTTATTATATACAATTCAGAGACAGCTTTAGGCTGTCTTTTTTTGTGCAGTATAGAACGTTTTGTTAATATTTATTCATTTGGATTTCATAACGGCATGGTTTATCGGAAAATATTTACTTTTGTCTGCTATAAACATTGTTGCCGTTTTTGTATTTATAATCCTTTAAACTTGAATTGTCAATAATATAATTTAAATATTTAATAGTTATTTATATTATTAATCGATTATTGTTGGTGAAGGCTTAGAAGTTGTATTTCCTTAATGGCACACAAGTCTAAGGATATGAAAGATTTAGTTAAACATTTTGCGGCAATTTTTTGCCTAGTGTCGATTTGTACCTATTCCCAGAATAGTGGAGATTTAAAAGCAAGTTCCCCTTCTTACACGGGGAAAAAGAAATCAGAAAGTGATACCTTACGTAATCCTGTCAGCAGGGCACTACCTCAGGACTGGACTAAAGCACCCAACAGTTATATATTTGATCCCAGGCAAAACAGCGAAGGTTTGCTTGTCCCGGTGAAAAAAGCTTATGCTGTCTGGAGAGAAGATAATCTGATCAAGAATGGTGGAATTCCTGCTGGTAAAATGACAGCAGATGTTATCTGGGAAGATACCCACGGGCTCATCCGATCAGGAACAGCTTATTCACTAGAGCTTCAGGATTCGGGAGAAGGTGCTAAAATAAAGGTTCCTGTCAACAAAACAAAAAAAGGAAATGCTGTCATAGCCCTCAGGATAAATGGAGAAATATACTGGAGCTGGCATATCTGGGTGACCGATGATCCTACCAACGGATCTTCTTATAAAAGTTTTGACAATATCACCAGAATGAAGGCAGATGGAACAGTAGAGCCCATTCCTGATTCCGAATGGAAGTGGATGGATCGTAATCTGGGTGCATTGAGCGCTTCTATCACATCTTCAGACTGGAACAGAAGTATTGGGCTCCTTTATCAATGGGGAAGAAAAGACCCGATTCCACCCTTGGTGACAAGAGGAAATGATTATTATGAGGTTTCGGGTTCTGTCGGAAGAATAAGACACAGAGGCGCGAAGAATTTTACGGGTGCCACAAGTATAGATAACCTTACGAAATATGTTCCGCTATCAAATGCTGAAGTGGTAAGTAATATCAGACTTTCCGTAAAAAATCCTTTAAGCCTGATCTATGTGAACAAAGATATTGACAACGGCCAGGCTTACTACAGTAATAATGTCAATATTCCGGTCAACTGGTTCGGACGTTCCACTGACCTTCCGGATAACAGGCTTTCGGAGCTTAATCTTTGGTCAGATAATTCCGAAGGGATCATTCGTACGGGTTATAATGACGATAGCAGTGCCCAGCCTTACAGGGACAAATCTACTTATGATCCATGTCCCAACGGATGGAGGATGCCATCCATGCTCGTTGCCAATTTGGGCTCTCAGTCTTATGTAGATGATATCAGGATAGATTTTTCTCCTTTTGGTGTAAGGACCAATATGTCTAAAAATACTTTTGAAGCAAATAAATACCATATCATAAAGCCTACAGATAATGGTGTTCCTGCATTTATGACAGGATTTAAGGTTTATCCCAATTTCGGGTTTGATCTTTCCAACGCAGGAGGAAATGATATGGGAGTTTTTCCCGGAACAGGACAGCTTATCAGAAATGCTCATCTGGGACAGTATACCGATCAGCATCATACGGCACTCTGGACGGCAACCATGGCCAGACACTTTGATGCTTCCCCAGCAGTAGTGGTCAGAGGGCTTTACATGATCCCCGATAAGGAGCAACCGGATGTTCCGGATCCCAATTACCCCAATATCAAAGGAAGATATACCTATATGCCGATGTCCGGAATGTATACCTCAGAAGCTAATGGCTGTAGATGTATTAAGGATCCCCTGTATGTTATAGACCGGTATGATTTTCCAACGGAATATATGGCTGCGCCTACAGAATATAGAGAAGGAATTAATAATCCCAACACCTATCAGGCTGTTAAAAATACACAACCTTTTATCATAGAAATTCCTGTGAGCAAGGCTTTTTCAGTACAAAGTCAGCTGTTAAATAATCAGGCCATACTGGATCCTTCTAATTTTAATAATTTAAAAGCAAATGTACTATGGACAACCAATACGGGACTTATTAGCAAGATTTCAGTCGTTAATCCTTCCCCGTCTTCTATTCAGAGTATCAGCGGCTCAGCAATCTCGGTCCAGATCAATCCCAATCAGAGTGGAAATGCTGTGGTTACACTGCATAACGGAAGTATTTCGACCCCTGTATACTGGAGCTGGCATATCTGGATCACCGATTCTGCTTTAGGTTCCTTTACTTATACAACGGAAGCTCCTGCCTCTGAAGCAGTCAACTACATCAATTATGTAAACAAGGCAGATACAGTTCTTAAGACTGAATTTATGGATAGAAACCTGGGAGCAATAGATTCATTTCCAATGGTTGGTAATGCCCTTACTCCTACCGCTGCAGAACTTGCGAGAATAAGAGCTTCTACAGGACTACACTATCAGTGGGGAAGAAAAGACCCGATTCCGACATTCCAATACGCAGACAACAAAGCTTCCTTTAATATATTCCTGGGAACGACATCAGCGAACGGAACGGTTACCTATACTACACTTACTCCTGCTGCTTATAATAATATGTCAGGAAACTATATTGTTCCGTATAGCACTTATGCTGCTGCTTCCAATGTAATGCTTATAGACAGACCGGCAGATAAAATCGCCAAAGTACTGTCCTATTCCGTTAAGAATCCTCTGGTTTATATGATTCCAAGTACTTTTGCTCCATACAACAGTGCAACACCTACGTATACCAATGGGACAGACTGGCTAGCAGATGAACCGAACCTTGCCCCGGAAAGATGGGGAAGAGGAGAAGAAAAATCCCCTTTCGACCCATGTCCTGAAGGTTGGAGAATTCCCGACGTCACCAATGTGGAGCTTATTTCCAATCAGGATTACGGACAGTCCCCATGGTACAAAAAAGATAAAAGGATTGCTACTTTTTATAGTGCTCTTACAGACTATTCAGGAGTTAGAGTTAGAAATCCTTCAACTACATCTACCATTGGCTATATGTTTGTAAACGGTTCTTATATATTGGGAAATTATCCTGACTCAGGATCCCGTGGGTATAGAAATGTTATTGCCAATCAATCTCCACAGGGTACCTTCAATGTGGTTAATTTTCAGTATCCTGGAGCCTGGACAGGAGCTTTAGCTTCAAATTATCTCGGAAGATCCGTCAATGTCTTGTTTGATGCTGCATCCACAGCCAATCGTTTTATTGCTTTTAATGATAATAATGATCCTTATATGGGGACCAGCTGCCGATGTGTAAGAGTAAAATATGATGCTGCAGGAAATGAAGAAGGTCCTATTCCTACACTTCAGATTACAGAACTGGCGTCAGGTAAAAGAGCTGATCTATTAAGCAGTGCAGAAGTAAGAGAAAAAGTAATGGAAAACAGAATTTCCTTATATCCCAATCCGGTAAAAGATATTCTTTATATCAAGGCGTCGGATGAGGGCAGCTTTTACTATCAGATTTATAATATATCCGGACAGCTGGTGAAATCCGGTAAGTTTGAAAATGGCAAAATAGATCTTTCTGGTCTTAATACAGGAGTTTATCTGATTAGAATCAATGATTCAGAGAAGATTGTGAAAATTATCAAACAATAAATTTTAAACTTCTATAAAAAAGCAGAACAGGATTTCCTTTTCTGCTTTTTTGTTCTGCATATAAGTTGCATCTATCACCAATGATGAAAAATTCTATATCATCTATTTTATTAAGCTTGAATCTTTGCCTAAACTATACTGTCTAAAGGACTTGATATCTTTAAAAATGCCCTTCGGAACGGACATGAAACCCATCTAATTCTTAAATTAAAACGGTTTAACAAAAAGTATATAATAAAAAAGCTTTACTTTTGCAAAAAATTTTTTTAGAATGTCGAAAAATTTAGTAATCGTAGAGTCCCCGGCAAAAGCAAAAACTATTCAGAAATATTTAGGGAAGGATTTTGAAGTGAAATCAAGTTTCGGACACATCCGTGATCTTCCAAAAAAAGGAATGGGAATAGACCTTGCCACATTCAGTCCTGATTACGAAGTTTCGGCTGACAAAAAGAAACTGGTAACAGAATTAAAGGCTGCCGTAAAGAAAGCAGAAATGGTATGGCTGGCTTCCGATGAAGACCGTGAAGGAGAAGCTATCGCCTGGCACCTGGCAGACGAACTAAAACTGAAGCCCGAAAACAGGAAAAGAATTGTTTTCCACGAGATTACTAAAAATGCCATTCTAAAAGCAATTGAAAATCCACGGGACATCGATCAGAATCTTGTGAATGCCCAGCAGGCAAGAAGAGTATTAGACAGGATCGTAGGTTTTGAAATGTCTCCGGTTCTTTGGAAAAAAGTAAAACCGGGTCTTTCTGCAGGAAGAGTACAGTCTGTAGCGGTAAGATTGATTGTAGAAAGAGAAAAAGAGATCCGCGAATTTATTCCGAAAGCAAGCTTCAAGCTGGATGGGATTTTCCTGAATAAAAACGAACAGGAAATTGCAGCCAAGCTGAAAAAAGACTTTCAAAAAGAAGAAGACGCAGAAAAATTCCTTGAAAAAGCAAAAACTACAGAATTTAAAGTTCTCAATGTTGAAACAAAACCGGGAACCCGTTCTGCATCTGCACCATTTACCACATCTACCCTGCAACAGGAGGCATCTTCAAGATTAGGATATAATGTAACCAACACCATGCGTCTTGCACAAAGGCTATATGAAGAAGGATACATTACCTATATGAGAACCGACTCTGTAAACCTTTCCCAGGAAGCTATTGAAGGAGCAAAAAAGCAAATTACTTCAGAATATGGCGCTGAATACTCTTCGCCCAGAAACTACACCACCAAATCTGCTTCTGCACAGGAAGCTCACGAAGCGATCCGTCCGACGGATTTTGCAGTGAAAAGTATCGGTGATGTTCAGTTGAATAGACTATACCAACTCATATATAAAAGAACACTGGCTTCTCAGATGGCTAATGCTAAAATAGAGAAGACCGTTATTGAAATAGGCAATGCATCGCTGCCTCAGCATTTTGAAGCGCAGGGAGAAGTGATCATCTTTGATGGTTTCTTAAAAGCTTACGGTATTGTAAAAACAGATGAAGATGATGAGGAAAACAACGAAAAGCTTCTGCCTAAGGTCAATGTTGGTGAAGTTTTAAGCTATAAAAAAATTATCGCTTCAGAAAAATTCACAAGACCAAGTGCAAGATATACTGAAGCAGGATTAGTGAAGAAACTGGAGGAATTGGGAATTGGCCGTCCCTCTACTTATGCTCCGACGATTCAGACGATCCAAAACCGTGAGTATGTTGACAAGCACGAAATCGAGCCGCAAACAAGGGAAGTTGTTAAAATGTCTTTGGTAAAAGATAAAATTAAAAAAGAAGTCCTTGAAGAAAAATTCGGGGGCGATAAAAATAAATTCATTCCGACAGACACCGGTGAAGTAGTAAGTGATTTCCTGACCAATAATTTTACAGAAATCCTGGATTATGGCTTCACAGCAAGAGTAGAAGAAAGTTTCGACGAAATTGCAAATGGTGAACAAAAATGGAAAGAAATGATGACCGACTTCTACTCAAAATTCCATCCGAGAATTGAGCATGTAGAAGAAAATGCAGACCGGGCAACAGGAGACCGATTGCTGGGAGTTGATCCGAAAACAGGTAAAAATGTTCATGCAAGAATTGGAAGATTTGGCGCAATGATCCAGATTGGAGAGACGGAAGATGAAGAAAAACCAATTTTCGCATCATTAATGTCCGGTCAGAATATTGCAACCATTACTTTTGAAGAAGCCTTAGAGCTGTTCAGACTGCCTTTTGATCTTAGTGAAGTTGATGGTCAGGCTGTTTCTGTAGGGGTTGGAAGATTCGGACCTTATGTTAAATGGGGCGAAACCTACATCAGTATTCCGAAAGGGGAGGATCCGCTTTCTGTGGATCAAAAACGGGCGGAAGAAATTATTAGTGAAAAGAAAATCGCAGATGCACCCATTGCAAGTTATAAAGGCGAACCTGTAACAAAAGGAACCGGGAGATTTGGACCTTTCATCAAGTACAGAAGCATTTTTGTGAATGTGCCTAAGAAATATGATTTTGAAAACCTTTCTCAGGATGACATTAATGAACTGATTGATGCTAAACTTGAAAAAGAAGCCAACCGATATATCCAACAGTGGGAAAAAGAAAAAATCTCTATTGAAAACGGAAGATGGGGACCATTCGTTAAGTTTGGCAAAGCTATGTTCAAGATTCCAAGGAAGAAAGATGAAACCAAATATGAAGCAGATGAACTGAAAGATGTATCTCTGGATGAGGTGAAAAAATGGATCACCGACCAGGATCCCAAAGCTTTCGCTGAAAAGAAAAAACCGGCAGCAAAAAAGCCCGCAGCTAAAAAAACAACGACTGCCAAGAAGACCACAACTGTAAAGAAAACAGTGGCCAAAAAGAAATAAACTACAAAAATATATTGAAAAACACGGACTTGTAATCCGTGTTTTTTTATTTTATCCTAATTAACACTAACAGCATTTTTACTTGATGAGGTTTTTTGTATGTTTGTGTAAATAATGTAGTATATAGATGGATTTTGAAGATTTTATCATTTCACCAAGAAATTTCAAAGCGGAAAGCTGGCAGATCGGCAGCAGGGTCACAAAAGATATAAAAGAAGACAGCATTGTGCTTCTTTTTGTTTCGGATTACAGAGGTGCGGGAGGCGATGCTGAAGTTCAGGATTTCACAGCGGTCCGAAAAGAATTTTATAAACTATCACAACTGGATTTTGAAATACCGGTAGTAGATCTTGGAGATTTGGTTTCCGGAAAATCTGTTCAGGATTCCCATTATATTCTGCAGGAAGTTTTATCTGCATGCCACTACAAAAGAGCACTTCCTGTGATCATAGGCGGATCCAATGATTTTGCCTTCTCATTATTTTCTACATTGAATTTTCATAAGAAAAACATTAATTATACCCAGATCAGCAATATTATTTCCCTGCAACAGGGTGAAAATATCAATGAATATACTTTTTTAGGTAAAATCCTGGGCTCCAAAAATTTCTCAATCAAAAACTATCACCACCTAGGGTATCAGAAACACCTGAACGAAGTAGATTCTGTAAGGCTCATCAAAGAAGTGGAATTTGACATCGTCCGTCTGGCAGAAATGATGAATTCTACAGAGAAAACAGAACCTTTCTTCAGAAAAGCAGACTTAGTTACCTTAAATTGCGATGCCATTGAAAGTTTCAGTGAACCTTTTTCTATGAATCCACAGGTAAACGGACTGAACAGAAGAGAGATCTGTGCCTATATGAAAGAAATAGGGCTGAGTGAGAATTTAAAATCCGTAGGAATTTTCAACTATAATATCTATTCCGAAAGCCAGCTGAATCATCAGCTCCTGGCACAAATGATCTGGTATCTTATCGAGTGAATTAATATCCAACGGTCCCATCCGAAAGAAAGACATTATGAAATGTTCTACGTTTTGATTGATGAAGATCAGTATGCCTTCAAGCGGGATACCTTCAGTAATTTGTGGTATTTTGGGGATGATGACAATATTGAAAACTGTATCCCATGTTCCAGAAAAGATTTTGAAGAAGCAAAAAAAGGAACACTTAATCCCAGGTTGGCCTTTTAAGAACACACAAAGATGAAAAAAAAGATAAGTATCGGTATTGTCTTATTGTTGGTCATATTTTGTTTCCTGTATTTCTGGAACAAATATGCCTATGCCGGGCAGGAAAAATATTTCCCCTCCAATACAAAGCCTGAAGCAGGTTTGCAGATTGGTATTATTGGTGACAGCTGGGTGGTTCGTCAGAATCTGGACTCCCTTTTAGAGAAAAGACTTTCGGATAAAGGAGTTCATGCAGAAATTTATTCGTCAGGAAATCCCGGGGCCAAAACCAAAAAAATCTATGAAAACCTCTTTAAAGATGAAAGCGAAGAATTTTCTTCAAAAAAAATACTTGAGAAGAAACCAGATTACTGTATTGTAATTGCCGGGGTGAATGATGCTGCAATGTGCATGGGACCTGATTATTATGCCCATCATATGGTGATGATCATCAATACACTCCTGCATTATGACATCAAACCGGTTATTGTTTCTCTGCCTGAATTTGGATTGGAAGAAAATTTTAAAAATAAAAATATACTAAGCGGCCTCAGCAATAGAGGAACTGAGCTTGTCTTAAACGGAAACGCTGAATTTAAATTACAGGATTATAGAAATACGCTTCTGAAAGATTTAAAAAGCACAGGATTGGATAAAAAAGTGATTCTCCTGAATTTTGATGAAGTGAGCAGGAATTATAATAAAGACAAAGACCTGTATGCAGACCCTCTGCATTTAAATATGAAGGGTTATCAGAAATTCAGTGAATTTTTATCAGAGAGTATGATCAATTTAGAAGATGCAAAATGAAGGTTTCCGTTATAGTTCCCGTATACAATGTAGAGAATTACCTGGTCAAATGCCTGGATTCCTTAGTAAAGCAGAGTCTTCAGAATATTGAGATTCTGGTCGTTAATGATGGAAGTACAGACAGTTCTGCATTAATCATTGAAGAATATGCAGCAAAATTTCCGAAAAAAATAAAAGCTTTCACAAAAGAGAACGGGGGTCTCAGTGATGCCCGGAATTTTGTATTGGATCGGGCTTCCGGTGAATACATAGGTTTCGTAGACAGTGATGATTATGTCACGGAAACCATGTTTGAAGAAATGTTGCAGCTCGCAGAAAAATATCAGGCTAAAATGGTCATCTGTAACATCCAGAAAGTAGACCAGGACGGAGAAGTGACCCAAAAACTCACCCAGATCCCTAATATGCCGGAAAAAATAGAGCTGGAAGATCATTTTTCTGTTTTTTCAGATCTTAGTTATTTTGCCTGCAATAAGCTGTTTAAAAAAGAGCTTTTTGATCATAAAAGATTTAAAAAAGGCGTTCATTTTGAAGATATTCAATTGATTCCGCAGCTGCTTTTGGAGTGTAGAGTGCTGGCACAGACTCAAAATTTCCATTATCAGTATCTTGAACGCACCGATTCTATCACAAAAACCCATACAGAAAAAGGGCTTGATATACTTAAAGCGGTGAAAGATGTAGAATCTGTTTTTGAAATTTCGAAATATGCTGCTAAAAGAAAAGAAATGAAAAACTTTCAGATTTTTGAAGGCGTTTATTCTTTTCTGGCCTATCTTGCCTTTGTGAAGAATGAAGAAACTTTCTATAAAATGGCTGACGAACTGGCTGTCTTTATGCAAGAAAGGAAAATAAAAATTCGAGATATATTGAAGTATAATCGTTTTGGTAAGAATTATCTTTTATCTTTGCCGGTGAAAAAAAAGATTTTTTATCTGTTATTTTTTGCCGGTCAAAAGAAACTGATAAGAAAATTGTTATAACACAAATGATAAGTGCAATTGTTTCGGTCATCCCTAAGACTTTGACGGAGAGCTTCTTATGGAGTTTTAAGTGAGTTTTATGAGATGTTGATGATGTACTTGATAAAAGAAAAATGAAGAATTTTGAATTGTTCTTAAGCGAATCAGGAATTTCTATTTTTTACATGAAAATAGGATTAGGTTTTCTGTTCTCTTTTTTAATTACCTTTTTCTCCATCCCTACCATCATCAAGATATCCAGAAGAAAAAATCTTATGGATGAGCCTGGAATAAGGAGTTCCCATCTCAGGAAAATTCCAAATCTTGGAGGGATTGCTATCTTTTACGCAATCGGGATCTGTACGTCCATCTTTGCGTACGAACTTTTTGATCTCTACAAATTTTTATTTGCTTCACTCATTATCCTTCTCTACATTGGAGTAATGGATGATATTGTTGTGATGAGAGCCTATAAGAAGCTTGTAGCACAGATCGTGGTATCTTCACTGGTAGTAATTGGGTCAGACATCAGGATCAGAAGCTTATTCGGAATACTGGGAATTTATGAAATGAGCTATATTGTAAGTGTGCTGTTCAGTATTATTACATTTATTGTTCTGATCAATGCTTTCAACCTGATCGACGGGATTGACGGGCTTGCCGGAGGTTATTCTGTGATCTGCAGCGGTCTGTTTGGAATAAGCTATTACAGACTGGGAGAATATAATTATCCGTTGGTTGTATTATCAGCAGTTATTATAGGAACCGTACTTGCATTCCTGTATTATAATTTATCGAATTACAGAACAAATAAAATATTTATGGGAGATACCGGCTCTATGCTTCTTGGTTTTCTTCTGGCATTTACATCCATTTGTTTTATTGACATTTTCATTGATAAAGAGCTGCCTAATGTTCCAAGATATCACCTTCAGTCTGCACCTGCGATAGCTGTAGCCATCCTTATTCTACCGATTGTGGACACACTCAATGTAATCATTGTAAGACTTTGTAATAAAAAGTCTCCCTTTGATGCAGATAAAAACCATATCCATCACAAACTGCTGAAGCTTGATATTACCCACAGGAGATCAACATTTTATATCATTGTTTACTATCTAATGATTGTTATCATAGCTTATTATTTGAGACATATCAATATTAACATGTTGCTCCTTATCATTATTTTGTTAGGTTTTTTTGGAGCTTATCTTCCAGATCTTATTTATCATTTAAGAAATAATAAGAAATTAAGAATTTAATTTTTACTTTTGCAAACAATATCCCAATATGATGAAGAACTTGAAATATTTATTTTTATTATTACCCTTTTTTATTACCTCCTGTATTACCAAAAAAGATGTAAGGTATATGCAGCCCAGTGAAAGCCTGGTAATTAATGAGGAAGGACTTATTCCCTATAATATTCCTACTTATAGAATTACCAAAAATGACCTGCTTAATCTGAACATTGTCACCACTCCTAAAGGGGATGCCGCACAGTTTTATTCATCCCTCAATACATCAGGGGGAACAAGTGGAGGGATTAATCCTGCACTGGCAGGAGGCAGTGGATCCGCTACCGGAGGGAATATCAATTTTTATTTCAACGGTTTAAAAGTGGATTCCAAAGGCGATATCAATGTATTTGGTATAGGATACATCAAAGCTGAAGGAAGAACTTTGGAAGATATTACTCAGGAGATCCAGGATAAAGTGAATGAGAATTTTCAGGAAGGTAAATCCGAAGTAAGACTGAATACAGACGGAATTACTTATTATATTCTGGGGGACGTAGAAACTACAGGTCTTTCAGGGGAAAAAGTAGTACACAAAAATACACTGACAATTACCGAAGCTTTAGCTATTAACGGAGGTTTAAACAGAACAATAGACCGTCAAAATATAGTGATTCACAGAAAATTGCCGGAAGGGATTAAAGTAGCAAAAATTGACCTTACCCGTGAAGATATTATGAATTCTCCGTACTATTATGTACAGAATGGAGATGAAATCTATCTGAATACCAGAGGGAAAAGTTTAAACGGATTTGGAAAAGATCCTGTACAGACTTTAACTACAGGAGTATCTGTGATTACTACAGCATTATCTATTTACCTGCTTCTTAAAAACCTTTAACCATGATTCCAGAGAACGACGCTAAAGTAGGGAAAAACGAACCCCAGAAGGAAAAGTATGGATCGTTTGCATTATTTGATATCGAACATTTCTTAAGAAGGATACTAAAAAACTGGTATTGGTTTGTATTTATGCTGTTTATTGGCTATCTCATTTCATGGGTATACAGTAAATACTATGCACAGAACATTTATGCCTCGGAACTTTCTCTGAGCATATCCAACAATACATCCAGTTATTTCACTCCAAACCAATCTATCAACTTTATATGGGGGCAGAACGGAAATCAGGATGGAGTTTACCTTAAAAAAATGCTTTTATCCAGATCCCATAATGAGTTTTTGGTAAAAGAGCTTGATCTTTTCGTGAATTATTCCACTAAAGGGATGATCAAGTCAACTTATATTGACAAGACCGATTCACCTATTTTTTTACAGGTAGATAAAAAGCACCTTCAGCAGATCAATTATCCTATTACCCTGATCCCGAAAGGAGCGGGTGCCTATGAAGTAATTCTTCCCGAAGAAGGACAGTCTACAAGCTTATATAGCTATGAATCAGAAGGGTTTCAGTTCGTTAATGGCTATAACAGGCCGGCTAATAAGATTATAAAGATCAACGAATGGTATACTTCCCCAAATCTTAGATTCAGGCTGCTTAAAAATACAGAGACTCCTAAAATAAAAGTAGATAACATTATTGTAAATCTAAATTCTGTAAATCAAAGCGTTAATGAAATTGTTTCCACGCTTGGAGTAGAATTTGATAAGGAAATCGGGACCATAATGATTATCAATAAAAAAGGATTTAATCTTAACAGTACCGTTAATTTCTTAAATAAATCGGTAAGTGAGCTTCAGAAAAAAAGACTTGCTGATAAGAATATAGTTAATAAGAATACAGATGCTTATTTAGAAGCTAATATTGCCAGTATCCGCAAAAAGCTGGATTCCAGCGCAGCGGTGCTGAACTATCTGAAAACTTCAGAAAAGCTTTATAACATTAAAGACAGAGACGAAAAATCATTAGATAAAATAAAAGAGCTTGAGGCGAAAAAAGCTGATATTGTAAGTAAGATCAGTTCACTGAATAACATTAAAAATACACTGCAGGCTCAGGATTTTGATAAAATGATCAGTACCAATGCCGCTGGCTTTGAAGATGGTTTCTTCTCCGCTTCTGTGACGGAGCTTAAAGCACTGTACACAAAGAAGAGAGAGATGGCAACCATATATAAGCCGAACTCTGAACCTATTAGAGAAATAAACAGACTTATTGATGAAGCAAGATCCGGTTCCAATGGTGCATTAAGAAATTATTATACAAAATACTACGACGAGATCAATAAAATAGACCGACAGGTTGCAGATGCCAATTCTGATCTGAATGCATATCCCGAAAAAGAAAGGAAATATCTGGATGCAGAAAGAGGATACAGTATGATCGAAGCGACCTACAACAGTCTTTTGGGAAGACAGAACGATGCCCAAATGAAAGTGGCGACCAATCAGTCTGATATTACAGTAATTGACCCTGCTAAAAATCTGGGACAAGGCCCCATAGGCCCGAATGTAAAAGCTATAAAGATGGCAATCATTACCGGATTGCTCTTGCTTCCTTTACTATTCATGCTGATCGGGGAAGTGCTGGATAATAAAATAAGAAATATCAAAGAACTGTTGGGTGCAACGAAGATTCCACTTCTTGGCGTTATAGGAAAAAATACCAACGATGGAATGTTAACTGTTCTGGAGCAGCCTAAATCATCAGTATCAGAAGCATTTAGGGGAATCCGTGCCAGTATGAGGTTCCTTATGGAGAATAATAAAGAAGACGGTAAAGGAAAAACCATCCTTGTTACCTCTTCCGTTGGTGGTGAAGGGAAAACGTATATTTCCATCAACTTGGCTTCAGTAATTGGATTAAGTGATAAAAAAACAATTCTTCTGGGTATGGACCTTAGAAAACCTAAGATCTTCGGAGACTTTAAGATCGATAATAAATATGGTATTTCAAACTACCTTACCGGAGAAGTGGAAATAGAGCAGATCATCAATACAACCAGGATTCCTAATCTTGATGTTGCTACCTCAGGACCTATCCCTCCCAATCCTTCTGAACTTTTAATGAGCGAACGAAACATTAAATTTATTGAAGAATTAAAAGAGAAATATGATTTTATTGTCATAGATTCTCCGCCGGTAGGTCTTGTAGCAGATTCCTATGAACTGATGAAGTATTCTGATGCCAATCTTTATGTGGTGCGTCACGAATATACCGAGAAATATATGCTGAAAATGATCACTGAAAAATACCATAGCGGAGAGGTTGATCATTTAGGATTTATATATAATGACTACAATACGAAACAAGGCTATGGATATGGTTACGGATATGGTTACGGCTATGGCTATGGATATTTTGACGAAGACAAAAATTATAAAGAACCTTTACTCATAAAGATACGAAATAAGGTACAGGCAATATTTAACAAAAAATAGCGTTTTAAACCCTCAGCAAATGGGGGTTTTTTTATACTTTCCTTATTTGAGATCTAAGGAAAAAAGAATAATTTTGCCACTTTGCCGTTTACTTTATAACAAATTATGTTTTTTTGTTTATTTTTAACTATACATTAAGAATATCATTAATATAAAAATGTTTTATATTTGCAAAAATTAAATTTTAAAATAACCATAAATCCATATTCTTTTATGAATAAAAAATTATTGTTTAGCTTTCTTGCTCTCCTTGGAATGGTAAGTGTTAAAGCACAAAGAAACGAATTGGGAGTTCGTCTAGGGATGAGTAACCTAGTTGGGGACGTAGGAAGGACCAATTATATTTTACAAAAGCCGTTGGATTTAGATAGGATGTCAGAATGGGGATTCCCGTTCTATGGAGGTTTATTATATAGATTTAATTTTAATCCGCACCAGACCGTGAGATTAGACCTGGGATACAACCAGATCCAGTTCAGCGATAAAGTAGCGAAAGAAGAATACAGAGCGAATAGAAATTCGTACGGAAAAAATAATGTATACGAAGCCAGTTTAATGTTTGAATACAATTTCTTTCCTGTAAATAATGAGCAGGTAAGCATGGTAAGCCCATACATCTTCGGAGGTATTGGTGCTTTGATGTTTGATGCGCCTAAAGCTGATCTTGTGAATGATTTCAGAAGAGATGCAGACGGAGTGGCGCAGGCTCCTCTTAATGAATTGGATTTTACAACTACACCCCAATATTCATTAGGAAAAAAAGTAACTATGCATATTCCTTTTGGAGTAGGTTTAAAATATAAATTTAACCATAACTGGGCTATATTTGCGGAAGCTACATTCAGATATACACTTACCGATCAGCTTGATCACAGTAGGATACTTTCTGAAGATGTAACGTCAAGTTTTAATGGAGATATTTTGGATCCCTCTACAGGCAGTTCACTGCTGCAGTCAGGGAATTATTATGCAGTCTCTAAAGAAAGAGAGCAAGAGCTCATTAACAAAAGAAATATTGGGGATGAAAGGTCAAAGGACTGGATGAATACCTTCAGCTTAGGGCTGACCTATTCATTCGGAAGACCTCCATGCTATTGTGATTAATTAATATGTCGTTGATTAAAGATAAAATAAATTCTGAGAATTTACCGAAACACGTCGCCATCATTATGGATGGCAATGGAAGATGGGCAAAAACTCGTGGCGAAGACAGAACCTTCGGTCACAAGAATGCCATTAATGCAGTAAGAAATGCCATTAATGCCTGTAATGAGATTGATATACCTTATTTGACTCTGTATACTTTTTCTTCTGAAAACTGGAGCCGTCCTGCAGATGAAGTAAGTACACTGATGAATCTACTGGTAGAAACCCTGTTATTAGAGGCTGAAGAGATCTTTAGCAAAGGACTCAGAATGCATGTAATAGGAAACTTGGAAAAGCTGCCTGCCTTAGTGAAAGAACAGCTTGAACGTGTGGTGGAACTTACAAAAGAAAACACAAAAGGAAATTTAGTATTGGCGATAAGCTACGGTTCGCAGAACGAAATATTGGATGCAGTAAAAAACATCAGTTCTGACGTAAAAGAAGGAAAGGTAGATGTTGAGAATATTGATGAAAAACTGTTCGAAAGTTACCTCTATACCAAAGACTTCCCTCCTGTAGACCTGTTGATCAGAACCAGTGGAGAAATCAGAATAAGCAACTTTCTGCTTTGGCAGATCGCTTATGCGGAGCTCCAGTTTTTAAATATCCTATGGCCGGATTTTACAAAAGATATCTTCTTCCAGTGTATTGTAGATTATCAAAACAAAGAAAGAAGATACGGATTAACCGGTGATCAGATAAAAGCCCAATAAATTTAAAGAAAAGAAAGACTCGATAAAATGAAGTTTAGACTATTACCCATCATAATGTTTGCTGCTTCGGCGCATTTTTATGGACAAGTAACTCCTCAGGACAGCACTAAAGTTACTAATGCTGTACACGCAGAAAATGAAGCAGGAACTTACACTCTTAAAGACATTGTTGTAGATGGGGTAAAAAAATATACGCCGGCGCAGATCTTACGGTTTACCGGCTTAAGCAAAGGCGAATCTGTGGATATTCCGGGACAGAAAATCAGCAACGCTGTTAAAAAGCTGTGGGATACCCAGTCTTTTTCAGAAGTTGAAGTGTATGTTCAGAGCATTGAAGGACAGACCGTAATTTTAAGATTTTACCTGGAAGACCTTAAAGAACTTGGAGAAGTAAAATTCAAAGGTAAAGGGATCGGTAAATCTAAAAACGAAAAGCTGATCAAAGACAATAATTTAAAACCTGGAACAAAAATTACCCAGAACCTGATCTCCAGCCTTAAAACGAAAGTTCCTAAGGATTATGTGAAGAAAGGTTTTGCTGATGCTAAAATTACCATCGAGGATAAAGTTAATGCCAATGACCCTTCTATGGTAGATTGGACTATTAATTTGGATAAAGGAAAAAGAATCAAAATTGACCATATCGAATTTGAAGGAAATCCAAGCGTTACCGATGCTCAGCTTAGAAAAAAAGCTTTCAAGGAAACAAAACAAAGAAGATTTAGTATTGGAGGAATTCTTAAATCTTCAAAATTCATTGAAGAAAAATATCAGGAAGACAAGCAAAGCCTGGTAAGTTATTATAACTCTTTGGGGTACAGAGACGCTAAGATCGTTTCAGATTCCGTATGGAGAAACAAAAGAAATAATTTTGAGATCAATGTAAAACTTAATGAAGGTAAAAAGTATTATATCGGAGATATTTCATTCACCGGAAATACTGTTTACCCTACAGAATATTTACAGAGATTATTGGGATATAAAAAAGGAGATATCTACGATGCCGTAGGTTTCAACAAAAAAGTTGGTGAAGACGGAGGTAAAGAAGACGATTCAGATATTAAATCTGTATATATGAATAACGGTTACCTTTTCTCTAATGTAACGCCAGTAGAGAAATCCGTATCAGGAGACAAGGTAAATCTGGAAATCAGAATCAATGAAGGAGAACAGGCTACCTGGAATAAAGTTACTTGGCAGGGGAATACAACTACCCATGACCATGTGGTACTTAGAGCACTAAGAACAAAACCGGGCGAGCTTTTCAAGAAAACAGAAATCAAAAGAACGTATTTCGATCTTGCCGGGATGTCTTTCTTTGATCCTCAGCAGGTGGGTCAGGATATTCAGCCCAACCAGCAGGATAATACTGTAGATATTAACTGGAAGTTGGTTGAAAAAGGATCTTCTCAGGTTCAGTTACAGGCAGGTTACGGTGGTAACAGCTTTATTGGTACCCTGGGACTTACGTTTAACAACTTCTCGTTGAAAAACTTCCTTAAATTTAAAGACTTTAAGCCGGTTCCTCAGGGAGATGGGCAGACCTTATCTATCCAGGCACAGGCAGGACAGTATTTCCAGAACTATGGGATTTCATTTACTGAGCCATGGTTATTCGGAACAAAACCTACTGCACTTTCTGTTAGTTTAAATACATCTAGAGTAAAATATAACGACAGCAATGGCCTAGATCAGAAGCTTAATATCTTCTCCGCATCAGTAGGTCTGAACAGACTATTAAACTGGCCGGATGACTACTTCTCATTATATACAGGACTTCAGTTTCAGAAATATACCTTCAATAACTATCCATTCCAGTTTGGTGATACTACAGAATACTATGGGGATGCCAATAACTTAAGTCTTAACTTAGGTTTAAGCAGAAACTCAGCAGGTATTGACCCTATTTTCCCAACTACAGGTTCAAATATTGAAGTTTCTGCAAAAATGACTTTGCCTTACTCATTATTTAGTAACAAAGATTATTCTACCATGTCACCGGTTGACAAATATAAGTGGATGGAATTCTATAAGATCAAATTCAAGGCAGATGTATACAATGAGGTTGCCGGAAAACTGGTACTGAGATCGTCTGCTGAAATGGGATTCATGGATGGATATAACAAAAAACTGGGTGCTCCGCCATTTGAAAGATTCTATGTTGGGGGTACAGGTTTATTTGGTGGTAGATATGACGGACGTGAATTGATTCCTTTAAGAGGATATGAAAATGCTTCTACTTATGGAGGAGAAGCGGAAGACATCACCCAAAGAGGTGGAGGTACCATCTATAACAGATTTACATTAGAATTAAGATACCCGATCTCAATGAACCAAACCGCTAAGATCTATGCACTTACCTTTGCAGAAGGTGGTAACGTATGGAACTCGTGGAGTACATATAATCCTTTCCAGCTGAAAAGATCAGTAGGTATCGGGGTTAGAGTATATATGGGAGCCTTTGGTTTGATCGGATTTGACTTCGCTTATGGATTTGATAAAACTCTTTCAGGAGATAAAGCCGGAACGAAAACTCACTTCTTGATGAACCAATCATTATAATAATATGAAAAACTTTAAAATCACTTTCACATTTGTATTATTTCTGCTTTTCGGGTTTTCAAACGCCCAGAAAATTGGAGTAGTGGATATGGACTATATCTTAGATAAGTTACCCCAATACAAAGAAGCTGAAGCAAGATTAAATTCACAGATCGATACCTGGCAGTCAGAACTTCAAAACCTGCAGTCCGAGTACGAAAGAAAAAAATCTGCATTTGAAAGTGAAAAAGTATTATTGATAGGAGACCAGCTGAAACTTAGAGAAAAAGAAGTGATGGATCTCGAAAAAAATATTAAGACAACGACCAGCTTGCGTTTTGGAGCCAATGGCGAGATTACAAAACTACGAACCAACCTTGTTGTCCCTTTCCAGGATCAGATTTGGGGAGCTATGAAGACAATGGCTGAGAAGAATGGCTTGGGCACAGTTCTTGATAAAAAAGATAACAATGTTCTTTTTGTTCTTCCAAGATATGATTATACTGAAAAAGTTTTAACCATTTTATTGAAAGGAACGGATAAAAAAGAAAAAACAAGTAAAAGCAAAAAGTAATATTTAAATTAACTTTTACTTAAATTTACAATCTAAAAACAAATTAAATTATTTATTTTACCAATTATGAAAAAATTAAGTGTATTATTTGCCGCGGTAATAATGTTTGTATCAGTAGGTATGGCAAAAGCTCAAAAAATCGCTACTGTCGATGTAATGGGGGTTCTTAATGCAATGCCGGAAAAGAAAAAAGCAGATGCTGAAATAAAAACTTTCTTAGATGCAAAACAAGCTGAGATCAAGAAAAAAGCAGATGCTGGACAGGCTAAACTAAAGCAATACAGTGAGGAAGCTCCTAAGAAAACTGCCGATGAGAACAAGGCTAGAGAAACAGAACTTCAAAAAATCCAGGAAGAAATCGCTCAGATGCAAGAGAAAGCTCAGAAAGATCTTCAGGCTAAGCAGGACGTAGCTTTCGGACCTATTGAGAAAAAGTTGAATGATGCTATGGAGAAAGTGGCTAAAGCTAGCGGATATGAATTCATCATGGATGCAAACTCTTCTGCTTTTGTATACAAAGGAGGAGCTGATGCTACACCGGCTGTTAAGAAAGAATTAGGGATCAACTAATAAATTAACAAAGTTTTATAAATTAACCGTCTCTTTTAGAGGCGGTTTTTTTATTTTTGCGCTATGGAAAAAGAAGTATCAACGACCGTTAAAGTAAGGTTCAGCGATTGTGATCCGATAGGACATTTAAATAATGTGAAATACCTGGATTATATGTTCAACGCAAGAGAAGATCATGTAGAAACATTTTATGGCTTCACCTATGAAGAATATACCAAAAAAACAGGGTGTACATGGATTGCCATTCAAAATGAAATCGCCTATCTGAGAGAAGTAAGATACAATACCCAGGTCGTGATCAGTAGTAAAACCATCGAAATACAGGATAGAACTGCTAAAGTAGAAATACTTATGAAAAGCCTGGACGAAAAAACTGTTCATGCTGTCTTATGGGTTACAGTGATCTATTTCAATCTCAAAACAAGGAAATCTGAAGTTCATCCTGAAGACATAAAAGAAACCTTCCATAAATTCTTTGTATCCCTTGAGCAGCAAGACTTCCAGTCAAGAGTAAAATTTTTAAGATCTCAGAACGCCAAAAATTCATAATTTAACTAAGACAAGTGAATGATGGGATATATCAATTCTATCCTTTAAAATTACATTCCATAATAAAATAATAAACTATAGATGAAAAAAATAGCAGTAATAGGGGGCAATGGACAGTTGGGGAGCTGTATCAGGAAAATTGCTCCTGACTTTGAAAATACGTATGAATTCATATTCACGGATTCTCAAACATTGGATATAACAAATGAAGATCAGGTCAATGATTTTCTGTATGATCATAAACCTGATTATTGCATCAATGCTTCCGCATATACAGCCGTTGATCTTGCCGAAAAAGAAAGTGATAAAGCATTTTCCGTAAATGCTGACGGAGTAGGTTATCTTGCCCAGGCTTGTGCAGACCAAAAAACCATTCTGATCCACGTTTCTACCGATTATGTATTTGATGGTGATACCAATCTTTCCTATTCAGAAGACGATTTTACTAACCCTACAGGAGTATATGGTAAGTCTAAAAGAAAAGGTGAAGAGCTTGCCCTTGAACTTAATCCTAGAACCATCATTTTAAGAACCTCTTGGCTCTATTCGGAATTTAATAAAAACTTTGTCAAAACAATGCTTAGTCTCTTCTCCCAAAAAGATGAGCTCGGAATTGTAGCAGACCAGTTTGGACAGCCAACTAACGCCAATGATCTCGCAGAAGCAATTATGCATATTATAGAAACTCCCAACAAAACTTTTGGTATCTTCCATTTCTCAAACTATCCCGAAACAACATGGTTTGAGTTCGCAAAAAAAATCGCTGAATTTTCAAATGCTTCAATACAATTGAATCCTTTAACAACAGAACAATATCCTACCCCTGCAAAAAGACCTGCCAGGAGTACGATGTCTCTGGATAAAATAGAAGAAATTTATAAAATTGAGCCTAGGCATTGGGAGAATAGCCTGGAAGATTCTGTCAAAATACTTACACAACAATAATATGATGAAGAACCTCATTCTTGCCGTTTCCATACTTTGTGTCCAGCTTTGCAATGCACAGAACGTATACCTTTCAAAAATTGAGAAAACCAACGACAATACAGATAAATTTCTGTATAAAAAAGCTGAAACCATAACCAATGCTGAATATTTGGGTGAAATTGAGGTTCAGGGTTTCACAAAAGATGATGCAGCCATTTTTTCTTTAATATATAAAAAGGCAAAAGAAATAGGTGCCAATACATTTGCATTTAAGCCCTTCGAAAATATAGATGGAACGCCACAACCTCTCAATCCGTCAAATTATAAGATCGCTCTATATTATACTCCAAAAGAAAGTTTCGCTGGACAGAAAGGAATGTTGTACGTTTTTGCTTCTTCAGATAAAGATCAAAAGATTAATATAAATAAAAAAGACTATATATTGGAACCACGATCGTATCTTACACTTGATATCGTTCCGGGAGAAGTGTATACCATATCAACAAAGAAGTTGTTAGGTTCTACTATTAAAGTTCAGCCTAAAAACAATGACGAAAACCTTTACTTCCAGATTTCTTCCCTAAAAGTTAAATCAGATACCTCCGGAACAGGCGGTTTAAATCTTAAATCAGGAGATATAATTGGATTGGAAAAATCATATGCAGAGTTTTTAAGCCTTATATATACCCACACTAAACAGTAAAGTCTCATTTGAGTTAAATCTGTATTTAAAATTTAAACTTTTGTTTAAATTTTTCTATCTGCTTATCAGTAGTTTAAGATATAATTTTACTAGCATATGAATTTTATGTTAAATAAGTTTGTTTTGTGGTGTATTAAGTTGTTATCTTTGCCCCACTGAAAAACGAGAGTATTCGGTAGCGCAGAAGAGCTTTTAGATAAGCATAAAGATTTAGAACCAGC
>Ga0308164_10001899_pt1 | contig 22305 bp, 21 predicted proteins | sample PhyTR2_FD_201031 | JGI IMG/M metagenome (GOLD analysis project Ga0308164, IMG submission 201031) | Phyllosphere microbial communities from UC Gill Tract Community Farm, Albany, California, United States - DLSLT.R2 | ecosystem: Host-associated > Plants > Phyllosphere > Unclassified | place: USA... | reverse complement strand
CGTGACCAAGGCGGCCTCCAACCATTCGCCGGAGTTCTATGTCGACGAACCGGCTCTGGTGAACGGCGTGCGCGCGCTGGCCCATCTCACGGTGGACTACCTGACGACCTCGACCCCGTAGGGCCGCGCGGCCGGCTGCCCGGCCCGGTGGCGGGCAGGCCGGCGAATGCCGTCGCTCGACGGCGGATCGGCATGTCTTCGTTGAATGAAAGCGATCGTCGGCAAGTCGGATTTATCGCTTTTATCTTTTTCCCGGGTGCGTAGATTCGCGGTCTGCGTCGCTGGTCCAGCACGCTCACCCCAGGAGACGACATGCCGCGAAAGAGCGTTGACCACCCGATCCATCCGACACGCCGCACCGCGCTGGCGGGCCTCGCCGCCCTCGGTGCCGCCGTCGGTGCGCCCAGGATCCTGCATGCCGCCGAGCCGGCCCCCGGCGCGCCGGATCGACCCATCACGATCATGGTCGGTTTCGCCGCCGGCGGCTCGGCCGACCAGATCGCGCGCAATCTGGCGGCCGCGGCCAAGGACTTCTCCCCGGTGCCGATCCTGGTCGTCAACAAGCCCGGCGCGGCGGGCGCGCTGGCGGCCCAGGCGGTGGCGCAGGCCAAGCCGGATGGCACCACCCTGTTCGTCGGTGGCGGCAGCGAGACCACCTCCATCGGCGCGCACCAGCAGCTGCCCTACGATCCGCTGAGCTCTTTCCGCGCGATCATCAAGGTCGCGCGCCTGCCCAGCGTGCTGGTGGTGCGCACGGACTCGCCCTTCGCCGACATGAAGGCCCTCATGACGGTCGCTCGGTCGGCGCCGGAGAAATTGTCCTATGCGTCGACCGGCCAGGGCGGCATCTTCCATTCGACGGGACTGGTGTGGGAGAAGGTGGGCGGCGTCAAGCTGCTGCACGTCCCCTACAAGGGCGCGGCCGAGTCCATGACGGCTCTCATGGGCAGCCAGGTCGACATGGCCTTCGGCGCGCCCGAAGAAGTGCAGTCGCTCGTGACGGCGGGCAAGCTGCGTCCCATCGCCATCTTCAGCCGCACCCGGCTGCCCGCCTATCCCGACGTCCCGACGATGACCGAGCTGGGCTATCCGGTCGCCATCGACAACATGAAGGGACTGCTCGCGCCGGCCGGCACGCCGGAGGCCACGGTGACATGGCTGTTCGAGACCTTCCGCAAGGCCATGCAGACATCGGGGTTCGTGCAATACGCCCGGACGTCCGGTCTCACCCTCTCTTTCGCCGATGGTCCCGGTTTCCAGCGCGAGATCAACGAGAGCTACGACGCCATCCGCAAAGCCATCCAATCCTAGGACTGCCCGACATGACTTCAGACTGCGTTACGGCGCCTTCGCTTCTTCCGGTGGATTCCTCCACGCCCCTGGGCTTCGTGGGCCTGGGTGTCATGGGCGCCGGCATGGCGCGGCGCCTGCGACTGGGTGGTTTCGCATTGACCGTCCACAACCGCGACAGCGCGAAGGCCGAGGCGCTGCGCGCTACCGGCGCCGTGGTGGGCACATTGCGGGATGTCGGACGGGCTGCCCAGGTGGTGCTGCTGTGCGTCTCCGATACGGTGGCGAGCGAAGCCGTGCTGTTCGGCCCCGACGGTCTGGCCGACACCCTGCGGCCGGGCGCCTGCGTCGTCGACTGCAGCACCATCGCCGCCGATGGCGCGCGAAGTTTCGCGAGACGCCTGGCCGAGCGGAACATCGCCTACCTGGACGCGCCCGTGAGCGGCGGCCAGCAGGGCGCCCAGGATGGCACGCTGTCCTGCATGGTCGGGGGCGACGCCCGGGCCTTCGCGCTCTGCCAGCCCATCTTTGCCTGCATCGCCGCGCGCACCGTGCACATGGGACCGTCCGGGCATGGCCAGGTGACCAAGGCATGCAACCAGGTCGCGGTGGCGGCCGCCATGCTGGGGGTCGCGGAATCGATGGCGCTGGCCCGACGCCAGGGCGTGGATGCGACGCTGGTGCGCGAGGTGCTGCTGGGAGGCACCGCCAAGAGCGTCGCCATGGAACGCTTCGCGCCGCGCATGATCGGTGGCGACCACCAGCCCGGCTTCCGTGCCGTGCTCATGCGCAAGGACCTGCGCCTGGCCCTGGAGAACGGCCGCTCGGGTGGCAGCTTCATGCCGGTCGCCGCGCTCGCCTCGCAATTGCTGGACGTGGTGGTGAACCAGGGACGTGGCGACCTGGACTGGAGCGTCCTGGGCGCGCTGTTCGCGGAGCTGTCCGGCGCACCCCACTGAAGGCGCAGCGTGGCGTCTAGGGCAGGCGGCTGGGAAGGGTGAAGTCGGCTTCCTCGGCGACGAGTCGCCGCACCTGTTCCACCATCGGGCGGATGTCGTCGCGCCGCGCCTGGAACGAATAGGACAGGGTGGGCAGGGCGGGGCGGCTCTCCAGCAGCACGATGTCCCCCCGCGCCGCCAATGGCAGCAACCAGCCCTCGGGAAGGAAGGCGACGCCCACCCCCGCCAGCATCATGGCGGCGATGGCCGAGAGGTTGTTGCAGCGCAGCCGCCGGTCCACCTCCAGGTCCTGGAGCTGGAGCCAGTTGTCCAGCTCCCGGGCCGACCCGGCATCGCCGGGCATGGTGATGAGCGCCACCTCGGCAAGGAGCTCGGCCGTCACCGAGCGCCGTGTGCCCAGCAGCGCGGGCGAGCCGGCGAGCTGGTAGCGCACCTCCCGGATGACCCGGCTCGACAGCGCGGCGCGGGTGGTCGTGCCGGCCACGACGGCGAAGTCCAGTTCGCCGTTCTCGACCCGTTCCTCCAGCGCGCGGCCCATGTCCACGTGCGGCTCCAGCAGCAAGGCCGGAAAACACTCGCGGGCGCGACCGACGAAGCGCGGGAGCCAGGTCAGTGCGGAGAGCTCGCCCAGGCCGAAGCGGCAGACTCCTTGCACGGCGATGCCGTCGGACATCGTCTGGCGCACCTCGTCAGCGACGCGCAGCAGCTTGCGGGCCTGTGGAAGCAGGGTCTGGCCGGCGGTCGTGAGCACGGCGCGATGCCCGCTGCGGTCGAACAGGATCTTCCCCAGCTGCGTCTCCAGCTCGCCCAGACGTTTCGACAGGGACGACTGCGACAGGCACAGGCGCTCGGCCGCCAACGAGAAGCTGGCCAGGGTCGCGGCCCAGTAGAAGGCTTCGATCTGCTTGAGGGTCATGGACTTGATGCTTCGCCTGAAGCGATGGTGGGCGAGTCGAATATATCGCTTTATGCGACGTTGGCGGCACTCTACAGTCCGACCCTTCGCTTCTGCATCCATCGGGACATCGCCATGCAACAACCGGGTTTCCGCATCCTTCCGCGCATCCAGACCGCGCCCGACCTCGTGAGCCTGTTCGCGGGCCTGCCGTCCTCCATCGTCAGCGACAACATGAACCGCCTGACGGGCACCTGGGGCCTGCATCCCTTCCATCGCCCCGGCACGCGACTGCTGGGAACGGCGCTGACCGTGCGCGTGCGCGCCGGCGACAACCTCATGATCCACAAGGCGCTGGCGCTCGGCCAGCCAGGGGACGTGCTGGTGGTCGACGGGGACGGCAGCCTCGACCGTGGTCTGATCGGGGAGATCATGAAGCGTGTCGCCCAGGCCAAGCATTTCGCCGGCGTGGTGATCGATGGTGCCATCCGCGACGTGGCGTCCTATCGCGAGGACACGTTCCCCTGCTATGCAAGAGGGGTGTGCCATCGCGGCCCTTACAAGGAGGGTCCGGGCGAAGTCAATGTGCCGGTGTCCATCAGCGGCGTGGTCGTCCAGCCGGGCGACATCGTGCTGGGAGACGACGATGGCGTGGTCTTCGTCCAGCCCGCCGATGCCATCGAACTGGCGGCGGCATCGCGTCGCAAGGTCGCGGCCGAGGAGAAGACCTTCGCGGACATCGCCGCGGGCACCTACGACGAGACCTGGATCGACGCGACGCTGCGCGCCCGCGGCGTGCTGGGGACCTGACGGCGCGAGCACCACCGGCCATGACTGCCCGACTCCGTCACATCCTCAGCCTCGACGACTTCGAGCGCGCGGCGCGGCGCCATCTGCCGCGCCCCATCTTCGGCTACGTCGCGGGCGCCGTGGAGAACGGCGCGACCCTGCGAGAGAACCGGGCCGCGTTCGACGAACTGGGGTTCATCCCGCGCAACGTGACCGACGTCTCGCGGCGCACGACCACCACGCGGCTGTTCGATCGCGATCACGCCGCGCCCTTCGGCATCGCGCCGATGGGGATCAGCGCGCTGTCGGCCTACCGGGGCGACCTCGTGCAGGCCCGGGCGGCCCGCGACGCCGGGATTCCGATGATGATGAGTGCCTCGTCGCTGATCCGCATGGAGGAAGTGGCGGCCGAATGTCCCGACACCTGGTTCCAGGCCTATCTGCCGGGCGAGCCGCAGCGCATGACGGCCCTGCTGGAGCGGGTGGCACGCGCCGGATTCCGCACGCTGGTCGTGACGGTGGATTCGCAGATCCTCAGCAACCGCGAACACAACGTCAGGGCCGGCTTCTCCACACCGCTGCGTCCCTCGCTGCGACTGGCCTGGGACGGCGTCACCCATCCGCGATGGCTGCTGGGCACCGCGCTTCGCACCCTGCTGCGCCACGGTATGCCGCACTTCGAGAACAACTACGCGGAGCGAGGCGCTCCCATCCTGGCGCGCCATGTCGCACGCGACTTCGGCGGACGCGACCATCTGACCTGGGACCATGTGCGCCAGGTGCGCCAGCAGTGGCAGGGGCGCATGATCGTCAAGGGCGTGATGTGCCTGGACGACGCACTGCTCGCGCGCGACTGCGGCGCCGACGGGATCGTGGTCTCCAACCATGGCGGCCGCCAGCTCGACAGCACCGTGTCGCCCCTGCGGGTCTTGCCCGGCATCGTCAGCGCCGTGGACGGGATGCCGGTCATGGTGGACAGCGGCTTCCGCCGTGGCACCGATGTGCTCAAGGCGCTCGCGCTCGGCGCCCGTTTCGTCTTCGTCGGTCGGCCCTTCAACTACGCGGCGGCCGTCGCCGGGGAGGCCGGCGTGCGCCACGCCATCGACCTGCTCGCCGACGAGGTGCTGCGCAACATGGGCATGCTGGGGCTCAACCATCTGGCCGACATCGGCCCCGAGAAGCTCATGCGCATGACCGGCATCCGGCATCCCGGGATGCCCGTCTGAGTCACCGTCACGCAGGAACACCATGAAGATCGTCTTTCTCGACCGCGACACGATGTCCCCTCGGACCGTCGTTCGCGCGCCGGCCTTCGACCACGTGCTGGAAGTGTTCGACCGGACGACCGCCGCGCAGGTCGGCCAGCGCATCGCCGACGCCGACATCGTCATCACCAACAAGGTGAAGCTCACCGCGGCCGACATCGAGGGCGCGCCCAGGCTGCGCCTGGTGGCGATCGCGGCGACGGGCAGCGACAACATCGACCTGCGGGCCTGCGAGGCCCGCGGCGTCGTGGTCAGCAACATCCGTGGCTATGCGACCCATACCGTGCCGGAGCACACGTTCGCGCTGATCTTCGCCCTGCGGCGCAGCATCGTCGCCTACCACGAGTCGGTGAAGCGGGGGCGCTGGCAGCAGTCCGGTCAGTTCTGCTATTTCGACCATCCGATCCGCGATCTGCATGGCTCGGTGCTGGGCATCGTCGGCGACGGCGCACTGGGCACGGCGGTGGCCGCCATCGGACGGGCCCTGGGCATGCAGGTGCTCTTCTCGGCCTTCAAGGGCAGCACCGGCATGGGGGCCCTGTACACGCCGTTCGAGGAGGTGCTGGAACGATCCGACGTCCTGACGCTGCACTGTCCCTTGCTGCCGGGTACGCGCAACCTGATCGGTGCGCCGGAATTCGCCAGGATGCGGCGCCGGCCGCTGCTCATCAACACCGCCCGGGGTGGGCTGGTCGACGAGCCGGCCCTGGCCGAGGCCCTGCGCACGGGACGGATCGGCGGAGCCGGCTTCGACGTCGTGACGACGGAGCCGCCCCCGTCGGACCATCCTTTCATGTCGCTTCTCGAGCTGCCCAACTTCATCCTGACACCGCACGTGGCCTGGGCCGCGGAGGAGGCGATCCAGGCACTGGCCGATCAGCTGATCGACAACGTGGAAGCATTCGCGCGGGGCGAGCCCGCCCACGTGGTTCGTGCCGCTGCGCCGTAGGGCCGCCCGCCCACGGCTCGCCATGCGATGCCGACGGCGCCCGATGCGCCCGATGCACCCCACCGGATGCTGCCGGACATCGTCGAGGCGGGTGAGGACGGGCGCGATCCAGGGCGCCCTCGATCCCTGGACCGGACACGCGGCTTTCACAAAGCCTGCCTAAGCTGGGTCGCTGGCCCGACCCCCCTGTCCCGAGGATCACCCCCTTGAACGATCGACGCAATTTTCTCCGCAGCTCCCTGGCTGCCACCGCCACCCTTGGAATGGCGCACGGCCTGACCGCATGCGGGGGCGATGGCGGCGGCAACGGCGTGATGTCCGAAGCGACCGCCGCCACGCGGCCCAGCCCGCTCGGCGCGCAGTTGAAGCAATTCAACGCATCCACCGTCTGGACCAAGGTGGGCGAGACCCGACTGGCCGGTGCCGCCTACCATCCCCAGGGCCTGGTGCGGATCGGGGATGCCTACTATGTCTCGACGGTCGAGATCCTCACCTCGCCGACGAAGCTCGATCCGCTGGTGGATGGCTACGACCGCACGCCTGGAACCGGCAAGGGCCACGTCCTCAAGTTCGACCTCAATGGCAACCTGCTGGCCGACCTGCAGATCGGCGAGGGCACCATCTATCACCCCGGCGGCATGGACTTCGATGGCACCCACCTCTGGGTGCCGGTGGCGGAGTACCGCCCCGACAGCCGGGCGCTGCTCTACAAGATCGATCCGGCCGCCATGCGGGCGACCCAGGTGTTCGGCTTTGGCGACCACATCGGCGGGCTCTCGCGCAACACCGACGACAACTCGCTGCATGGCATCAGCTGGGGGTCCAGACGCTTCTATCGCTTCTCCTTGGACGCCAGACAGACCGGCAGCCCCGAAGCGCTCGTTCCGCCCAAGGACCTGCGCCGGTTGAACCACGCCTTCTATGTCGACTACCAGGACAACCAGTACCTGGGCAACCACGAGATGCTCTACACCGGCCTCACGTCCTTCGCCGCGACGTCCAACAGCAACGCCTTCGCCCTGGGCGGCTTCGAGATCGTGAATCTCGAGACGGGCCTGCCGGTGCACCAGGTGCCCGTGAAGCTCTGGGCCGCGAGCCGCCGGCCCATGACCACCAACGCCACCTGGTTCGAGTCGATCGCCACCGGCGTGCGCGCCCATTTCGTGCCCGACGACGATGTGGCCTCGGTCCACATCTACGAAGTCACGGTGTAGGAGGTCCCCGGCGTGCGTCGTGGACCCGTCGAGCCGGGCCCGTGACAATCGCGTCATGGTCCATGGCACACACATCTCGAACGACATCATCGACGACACCCCGGTACTGCGCGCGTTGCCCAATGGCGCGCGGCTGCTCGCCATTCCCATGCCGCAGGTCCGCAGCGTCAGCGTGGGCGTGTTCCTGCGCGTCGGCTCGCGCGACGAGACACCGGCGACCAACGGCATCGGCCACGTGCTGGAGCACATGGCGTTCAAGGGCACCCGCACGCGCTCGGTGCAGGCCATCAACCTGGACGCGGAACGATTGGGCGCCGAGGTCAATGCCTTCACCGGCAAGGACATGACCGGCTATTTCATGACCGGGCTGGGGCGCCACGCGCAGCAGCTGCTGCGCATGACCGCCGACATCGTCCTCGACAGCACCTTCCCGGAAGCCGAGCTGCGACGCGAGCTGGAAGTGATCCGCCAGGAGGCGATCGAGTACGAGGAGGACCCGCAGGACCATTCCAGCGACCTGCTCGACCGGGCCATCTGGGGCGACGACCCGATGGGCATGCCGGTGATCGGCACCGTCGGCAACATCGAGGGCTTCACGCGCGAGGACCTGGTGCGCCACGTCCGGGCCCACCACGTGGCGTCGCACACCGTCGTCGTCGCGGCCGGCAATTTCGATGTCGAGGCCTGGCTGGCGCTCGCGGGCGAGCTGTTCGCGGCCATGCCGGCGGCGGCCGATCCGGCCGATCCGGCCGATCCGGCCGCACTGGGCGCGGCGCCGCCGGCGCCGGTGCCGGCGCCCTATGTCGGCCAGGCCCTGGCGCAGCGCTTCACGCAGGTGTCGCAGGTGTTCCTGAACCTGGCCTATCCCCTGGCGCCGTCGTCCCCGGAGCAATTGCCCGAGCGACGCTGGCGGGTGGCGGCCGCGCTGGCGGCCCACGTGTTCGGCGAGGGCATGTCCTCGCCGCTGGTCGACACCGTGCGGGAGCGGCTCGGCCTGGCCTACACCACCCATTCGCTGATGGACAGCGGCGACGTCTGGGCCCATTTCATGGTCCAGGCCGTCACCACGCCCGACAAGCTCGACGCGCTGGTGGCGGCCACCGGCACGCTGCTGCGCGAGCAGGCCCGCGCCATCGATCCGGTGCACCTGGAGCGCGCCAGGAACCAGCTGAGCGTCGCCCGCGTGCGCGCCGGCGAACGGACCTACGCGACCATGGAGCAGGCCGTCGAGGAGCTGTTCGCCAGCGGCGGCGTGACGCCGCTGGCCGAGGCGCTGGCACTGATCGACGCCATCGACGCGCAGGAGGTGCGGGCGGTCTTCGAGCGCATGCTCGCGCATCCGCCGGCCCTGGCGATCACTGGCAAGGGCGCCAGCGCGCGCACCGCGCGGCGCCTGGCCACGACCCTGGCCGCCGGCTAGCGGCGTCGAGCGCCGGGGTCGGCGACATCCGCCCCGGCGCGCCGGGCCGGGCCCGGTCAGTCCGCCCTGTCGTCCAGGCCTCGGGCATCCGCCAGGAACAGCGCCGCCTGGCCGCGCAGGCCCTCGACGATCGGTGCCCGGATGCGCTCCGGGAAACCCTTGGGCAGCTCGCGCCCGACGCGGTCGAGGGCCGGCGCGACCCGCTCGACCAGCTCCCGCATGGCCCGCCAGACCCGGGGTCCGCCCTGGCGCAGGGCCAGGTCGTGCCAGTGGCGGGCCCGGATGGTGCGGATCTCGTAGTGCGCGTTGCGCGAGCGCAGCGCCATCGCCAGCCGCACCTGGCGTGCATGCAGCTGGCCCCGGCCCCGCCCCACATACGGCCAGACCGACAGCACGTCGTACAGCGGCGCCAGCTCGTAGGCATGGCCCTGGCGCAGGAAGATCGAGAAGTTCTTGGCATGGCCGTCGGGCGCCGCCAGCAGCCAGAACGCCAGCTGGGCGAGCTGGAAGGCCAATCGGTCGGTCCCGGCATCCGTGCTGCCGGCCAGCAACGCCAGCCCGGCGGCGACGGACGGACCGCCATCGCTCTCGTACTTGAGATGCGGCGGCAGGCCCAGCGCCTGGCAGAAGTCCTCCTGGGGCAGCCGGGCGATCCAGCGCCCGCCATCCATCCAGGCGCGGTCGAAGCGCTCCACGACCAGGGCGCGCTGGTCGCCGAAGGTGGCCATCTCGCTCGTGGCGATCGGCAGGCCCAGCGCCCGGACGATGCGTGCGCAGAGCCACTCGTTCTCGACCGAATCGAACATGTCGACCCGGGTCGTGTTGGCGATCACGCCCAGCGGCAGCTTGAAGATGTGGGTGCTCGGGGTGGCGCCGAGCGGCCGGCACCAGCGGCCATCGACGCGCGCGAAGGCGGTCTTCTCCTGCGCGCCGGCCAGCGAGATGCGGAATGGCGGCGCGTCGTCGCCGGCGCGCGCCAATGGATCGTCGGGCACCGCCCGCAGGGCGTCGGCAACCTGGGTGTCGGTCAACGGTTCGCAGTCCACGCGGTCCCAGCCCTCGGGCGCCGCGCCCTCGGGCAACAGCTGCACGGCACCGACGCAGTCGCGGCCGATGGCCCGCAGCAGGGCGAAGGCATCCAGCGTCCGGGTGCCGAAGCGCCGGCCGATGCGTTCGCGGATGCGCTCGTTGTCCGGCAGCAGGTTGTCGAAATAGTGGGCCACGACCTCGCCGCGCAGTTCCAGGGTGCGGGTCAGCGGCAGCGACAGGGACAGCGGCCGGGACTTGCCGGAGTCGCGCCACGACGCGGCATACGAGAAGGCATGCACCCCGCGTCGCACGCGCCAGGTGCCGACGAACTCGCCATTCATCCAGGCATCCAGGCCCGCCGTCACCACGAGCCCTTCCTGGGCGGGATGACGAAGCCTCGACCACCCGCCGGGGCGGCATCGGCGCCGGGAGCCGCTTCCCGGGACGTGGGCGCCGTCCGCCGCCGCGTAGGCGGCGCCTCGGCCACGCGGAGCACGCCAGCCGCATCGGCCGCAGCGGCCGCATCGGGGTCGGTCGGGCCGCTGGCCGCACCGGTCGCCTCGTCCCGCAGCACCAGCGTCGCCTGCAGCGCCGAGACCAGTCGCATCAGCTGGTCGACGCTCACGGCGCCCGGGTTGCTCTCGATCTCGGCGATGCGCGCCTGTCCGACGCCGAGCAGCCGCCCGAGCCCGGCCTGCGTCAGGCCGCGCGCCTTGCGCAGCGAGCGCAGGTGCTCGCGCAGCTGGCGGGTCAGGTGCAGGGGGAAGTCCATGGAGAGATCGGAAGGAGGAGCGGCGGTGCCGAGATATATGCCAGGACCGATTATTGCAGGATAACGGCTTTGGTACATGAATGCGAGATATCGGATATCGCCGATTTGGCATCCGATGGATGCGCCGGGTCGCGCGGTCGATGACGTACGCTCATGCCCATGTCGCAACCGCTCTCCAGCTCGCCCCCCTGGTGGCCATCCCTGCGCGATCGCGCCCACCGGCAACCCGCCTCGCCCCGTGCCGATCTGCGGGTCGATGGCCGGGTCGCCGGCTCCGTCGCCTGGCCCCTGGTGGAGCTCCTGGTCGAGGCCGGGCTGCCGCTGGTGGTCGACCATCGCGCGGGCCATGTCGCGCCGCGCGGCGATGCCTCGGGCGCGTTGGGCGAGGTGGCCGCATGGCTGCGCCGGCACGGTCATGCCGGTCGCTGGCGCGACGAGCCGATCGCGGTGCGCGCCATGGCCGACGTCGAGGGCCCGGTGCTGGCGGTGGTCGAGCGCGCTGCGGTGCGCAACCTCGGCATCCACACCCGGGCGGTGCAATTGCACGCGCGCGAACCGCATGGCGGGGGCTGGTGGCTGCAGCAGCGCGCGCTGGACAAGGCGACCGATCCCGGCAAGTGGGACACCATCACCGGCGGGCTGGTGGCGGCGGGCGAGTCCGTGGAGGTGGCACTGGAGCGGGAGAGCTGGGAGGAAGCCGGCGTGCGCCTGCGCGAGCTCGCCGCTGCGCCGGTGGCGGCCGGCCGCTTCACGGTGCGCCGGCCGGTGGACGATGCCGGCAGCCATGGCTATCTGGTCGAGACCGTGTTCGCCTTCGCCTGCGCGCTGGCGCCCGGCCAGCTGCCGCGCAACCAGGATGGCGAGGTGCTGCGCTTCGAATGCGTCTCCGACGCCGGGATCGACCGCATGGTGGCGACCGGCGAGCTGACGCTGGAGGCCGCCGTGGCGGTCGCGCTGTGCCGCGGCGTCAGGGCCTGAGGCCGCGCGCGAGCCGGCCGGCGATGTCGTCGACCACGCCGGGCAGGTCGGCCACCGAGTCGACGACATAGTGCGCGCCGGCGGCGCGCAGCGCAGCGCCGGCGGCCTCGCGGCGCGCCTGCTGCTCGGCCGGCGGCAGCGCGTTCCACTCGTCGAGCCGCAGCCCCATGGCGTTGCCGCTGACCGCCACGCCGACGGTCCAGGTGCCGGCATGGCGGCCTTCCAGGATGCCGACCCCGGTGTCGTCGACCTTGATCACGGTCGCCGGCCACCAGACCCCGAGATCCGCGAAGCAGCGATACATCATCAGCGGCGAGGGCCGGCCCGCGACCAGGTCGCCGGCGCACACCAGATTGTCCGGCCGGTAGCCGGCGGCGGCGGCCAGCGGGCCGAGGACCTCCATGATCGGCCGGTTGTAGCCGGTGGTCGAGCCGATCGCCAGTCCGCGCGCGCGCAGGTCCGCCACTGTCTCCAGCGCGCCGGGGACGAAGTCGGCGAAGTCGGCCACCACCGCCGCGTTCAGCGGCGTGAAGACCTCGTAGAGATGATCGACGTCGGCATCGGAGAAGGGCCGGCCATGGCGGCGTTCCCATTGCGCCGCGACCTCGGGCAGCCGACCCAGGGCCTGGATGTGGTCCCACTTGGCCATGCCCATCGGCCCGCGCGCCTGGGCGATGTCGATGTGGATGCCGAACTGCTCGAACAAACGCACGAAGGCGCCCATCGGCGCGCAGGAGCCGAAGTCGAGGATGGTGCCGGCCCAGTCGAAGACGACGGCCGAGAGTCGGGTGGGGGAGGGTGGCGTGGTCATTGGAGAAGATGTGGGCAGGAGGCGCCGGTCACCAGCCGGCGAAGGTGTCCTCGGCGATGCCGAAGGCGGTGCTGGCGCCGGTGCCGCTGGTCACCAGCACCAGGCGGGTGGCATCGTCGGGCCGGTCGATCAGGCAGTCGGCGTGGTCCGAGGAGGGATAGAGGCCGACCCAGCGTTCGGTCACCGTGGCGGCGTCGAGCCGCAGGGTCTCGCGCAGGTGGCGCAGGATGAGGTCGTCGACCCGCTCCTGCGCGAAGGGCTCGGGCGCGGCGCCATAGTGGTGCGAGTCGCCGACCACCAATGAGCCGTCGGCGCTCTGCACCACGATCAGGTGGATGCCGTGGGCCAGCGACTCCGCCTCCTCCTCCCGGATCTGCGCCAGCAGCGCGGCGGCGGCCGGCAGCCGGCTGTAGCCGTGGTAGCGCACCAGGCTGAGGTCGGCCATGACCGAGCCCGGCAGCCGGAAGCCCGGCTGCGGCCGCACGCGCAGCATGTGCAGCAGGCACAGCCGCAGGTCGTGGGGCGTCAGCCGCTCGGCGAACAGGCCGTGGAGGTCGGTGTTGGTGCAGACCGCCACGCGCTCGGCGTGCAGCACGGCGCGCGAGGTGCGCACGCGCGGCGTGGCGACCTCCAGCACGGCCTCGCCGAAGCGGAACACCACGCCATGGGCCTCGGCCAGCCAGCGTGTCAGCAGGCCGATGGCGGTGCGCGATTCGACCCGCATCTCGTGCGGGCTGTACAGCACCCCCCGGGCATCGTCGAGCCGCAGCGCCGGCGCGCGGCGCGCGGCCTCGGCGACGTCGAGCAGCTCGCAGCCCTCGGCCATCTCGGTGCCCATGAATTCCCGCAGGACGTCGAGCGCCCGGGGCCGGAAGGCCGTCAGGTAGAGGCCGTGGTGCACCGTCTCGATGCCGGCCCGGGACGCCACCTCGCCCCACACCTCGCGCGCGCGCCGGGCCCGGCGCCAGGTGTCGCCGGCGCCCTGGCCGGTGACGGTGATGAAGCCGAAGTTGCGGATCGAGGCGCCGACGCAGGCGGCGTCGCGCTCGACCACGCAGACCCTCAGGCCGCGCCGCGCGGCGGTGTAGGCATGGGCCAGGCCGACGATGCCGGCGCCGACCACGATCAGGTCGAAGGAGTTGCGGGTGTCCATGGAGCGCGGGAAGGAAGTGGGAAACGAGGACGGGAGGCACGGCTCGCGTGGTCGCGCGGGTTCAGCGGGCCGGGGCCCGCCAGGCCTGCGTGCGCCGCTCGACCAGCCGGCCGACCACCAGGTAGAGCAGCGTGACGACCGCCGACGTGCCGGCGATCAGCACCGCCATCGCCGCGGCCGGACCGGTGTCGCCGGCCTCGTCGAGGTTCAGGATGGCGACCGAGGCCAGCCGGGTGTCGGGCGAATACAGGAACACCACCGCCGAGATCGTCGTCATGGCGTTGATGAAGAAATAGCGCGACACGTCCAGCAGGACCGGCAGGCAGATCGGCAGCGTCACGCGCCAGAAGGTCTTGTAGAGCGGCACCTTGAGGGAGGCCGACACCGCCTCGAACTCCGCATCCAGCGCCTTCAGCGCCGTCACCATGGTGAGGTGGCCGGTGGTGTAGAAATGCACCACCGTGCACAGCACCATCAACGGCAGGGTCTGGTAGAGGCCGTTGAGCGGATTGCCCGGCGCGTTGAAGAAGAAGATGTAGCCCAGGCCCAGCACCAGGCCCGGCACCGCCATCGGCAGCATCGCCACCAGGCGCACCGCCGACCGCAGCGCGTCGAAGCCCCGGGTCTTCTCCAGCAGGTAGGCACCGGCGAACACCACGGCGGTCCCGGCCAGCGCGGTGCCGGCGGCCAGCTTCAGGCTGTTGACCAGGGCCTCGGCCAGCTCGGCGTCGATCAGGCCGGCGACATAGTGGTCCAGGCCCGGCGTCAGGTTGTAGGGCCACAGCCTGGCGAAGGAGGCGAACACCGCCATGCCGAACACCGCCAGCACCAGCGCCACCAGCAGCAGCGCGTAGAGCGTCATGGCGGCATCGAAGCCGGGCGAGCGGCGGGGCACCAGTGCCACCGCGCGCGCGGTCAGCGTGGCGGTCTGCCGGCGCTGCACCAGGCCGTCGATGGCGAAGGTGAGGACCGCCGGCGCCAGCAGCAGCAGCGCCACCACGGCGCCGCGCTGGAAGTCGTGCTGGCCGATGACCAGCTTGAAGACATCCGTCGCCAGCACGTTGAAGTTGCCGCCCACCACCTTGGGGATGCCGAAATCCGTGATGACCAGGGTGAAGCACACCAGGCCGGCGGAGATCAGGCCGTACCTGGCGCCCGGCAGGGTGATGGTGAGGAACTTGCGCACCGTGCCCGTGCCCAGCGCGTCGGCGGCCTCGTAGAGCCGCGCGTCGGCCAGCGAGAGCGCGGTGACCAGGATCATCAGCACGTGCGGGAACACCGCGAAGCACTCGGCCAGCACGATGCCCGGCGCGCCATAGATGCCGGAGAAGCCCAGGCCCAGCCAGAAGTCGCGGGCCAGGCCCTGGTTGCCGAACCAGTAGATCAGCGAGATCGCCGACAGCAGCGATGGCGCCAGCAGCGGCAGCAGCATCACGGTGCGCAGCAGCCCCTTGGCCGGCATGCGGCTGCGCGTGAGCGCATAGGCGAACCCGAAGGCCAGCGGCAGCACGATGGCCGTCACCGTCAGCGAGACCCGGATGCTGTTCCAGAGGCTCGACCGCAGCGCTGTCGAGCCCAGGTAGGCGGCGAAGGCGCCCGGCCCGGAGACCGCCGAGCCCGTCGGCGCATCCAGCGCCTTCGACAGGATCAGCGCCAGGGGCGCCACCAGGCCGAGCCCCAGCACCAGCAGCACGCCGAGCAGGCCGAGGCCGGCCAGGCGCCCGGATGCCTGCGCCGGCCGCCGCAACGGCGGCCGGGGGCGCAGGGTCGCCGCCACGGTGTTCATGCGGCGGCGCCGGCGGCGAAGACCCGCAGCCGGTCGGATCGCAGGGCGAAGCTCACGGCGGCGCCTTCGCGGACGCCGAACTCGTCCATCTGGTTGAGCGAGTACTGGATCTGCAAGGCCTGTCCGTCCAGGCCTTCCACCGCCACCTCGGCCAGGCAGTTGCCGCCCAGGAACTCGATGTGGCGCACGGTGCCGGTGCAATGCAGCGGATCGCCCGCCGACGCGCCGCCGACCACCCGGTCCTCGGGTCGCAGGTACAGCGCGACGGCGCTGCCGGAGCGGAAGTCGGCACCGGCGCCGGGCGCGCAGCGCAGGCGCTTGTCGCCGCAGCGGAACCAGTGGTCGCCATCGGCCACCGCCCGCAGCCGGTTGACCTTGCCGACGAAGCCGGCCACGAACGGCGACGCCGGCTCGCGATAGACCTGCAGCGGCGTGCCGACCTGCTCGATCACGCCCTGGTTCATCACCACGATGCGATCGGCCACCGACAGCGCCTCCTCCTGATCGTGGGTGACCATGATGGTCGTCACGCCGAGCCGGCGCTGCAGCGCGCGGATCTCGTTGCGCAGGTGGACCCGCACCGTGGCGTCGAGCGCCGACAGCGGCTCGTCCAGCAGCAGCAGCCCGGGCGAGGTGGCGAGCGCGCGCGCCAGCGCGACGCGCTGCTGCTGGCCGCCCGAGAGCTGCGCCGGGAAGCGGCCGCCGCTGCCCGGCAGGCCCACCAGGCCGAGCAGCTCGTCGACGCGCGCGGTGATCCGGGCCCGTCCCTCGCGCCGGTTCACCAGACCATACGCCACGTTCTGCGCCACCGTCAGGTTGGGGAACAGCGCATACGACTGGAACATGATCCCGTAGTCGCGTCGCGCCGGCGGCGCCACCGAGATGTCCCGCCCGGCCTGCACGATGCGCCCGGCGCTCTGCGTCTCCAGCCCGGCGATGATGCGCAGCAGGGTCGTCTTGCCGCAGCCCGACGGGCCCAGGAAGCAGACGAACTCGCCCTGGCGGATCGACAGGTCGATGCCGCCGAGCGCATCGAAGGCGCCGAAGCGCTTGCGGATGCCGCTGAGCGCGAGGTAGGCGTCGTCGCTCATGGCTGCTTGCGCGCCTCGCTCTTGCCGTCGTAGCGCTTGGACCATTCGGCCAGGGTCGCCTCGCGGCTGGCGGCGGCCTGGTCGAAGTCGAGCTTGATCAGGCGCGCCTCGTAGTCGTCCGGGATGCCGGCCAGCTTGGGTGCGATGCCCGGCTGCGCCGTGATGGCGAAGTTCCTGCCATACAGCCGCATCGCGTCCTTCGACGAGGCCCAGTCGGCGAGCCGGCGGGCCGCCTGCGGCTTGCGCGTGCCCTTGTAGATGGCGAAGCCCTCCAGGTCCCAGCCCAGGCCCTCCTTGGGGAACACCAGCTCGATCGGCGCGCCCTTGGCCTTGTTGGCGTGGGCCCGGTACTCGAACGAGATGCCCGCCACGTATTCGCCGGCCGCGGCCATGTTGCAGGGCTTGGAGCCGGAGTGGGTGTACTGGGCGATGTTCTCGTGCAGCGCGTCCATGTACTTCCAGCCGCCACCCTTGCCGGCCTCGTCGCCCCACAGCTGTAGCCAGGACACGACATCGAGGTAGCCGGTGCCGGAGGAGGCCGGATTGGGCATCACGACCTGGCCCTTGAACTCGGGCCGGGTCAGGTCCTTCCAGGTCGTGGGCATGGGGATGTTGCGCTTCTTCGCCTCGACGGTGTTGAAGCAGACCGTGGCGCCGAAGACATCCATCCCGAACCAGGCCGGCGGGCTCTTGCGGTCGCGGTAGGCCGGCATGATGGCGTCGAGGTTCATCGGCGCGTAGGGCTCGAGCATGCCGTTACGGTCGAACAGGGCCAGGCTGGTGGCGGCCACGCCCATGATCGCGTCGGCCTGCGGATTGGCCTTCTCGGCCAGCAGCTTGGCCGTGATGACGCCGGTGGAGTCGCGCACCCACTTGATCTCGATGTCGGGGTTCACCGCGTTGAAGGCCTCCTGGTAGGCCTTGAGCTGATCGGTCTCCAGGGCGGTGTAGACGATCAGCTGCTGCTTCTGCGCCCATGCGGGAGCGGCCGTGGCGACGGCGAGGACCAGTCCGGAGATGGCCGCGAGAAGCTGCCGTGTCGTGCGTTTCATTGAACTACTCCAAGTGGGGACGGGCGGGACTGTGGTGGCCGCAGATGTCATCCGCGTGACATCGACCGCAAGCAAAATGGAGGCCAGCTTTGGTAGATTGTTTTTTCCAGATCGTAGACAATCTGGAAAATTGCCTGTTTCAGGGAGCCCCTAATGAGCATCGAGACACCCGCCAGCCTGGCCATCGCACAACTCCAGGGCAACTCGCTGGCCGGATTGGTGCAGAACGAGATCGAGCGGATGATCCTGTCGGGCGAACTGCCGCCGGGCAGCAAGCTGACCGAGGCGACGCTCGCCACGCGGCTGGGCGTCTCGCGCGGCCCGGTGCGCGAGGCCTTCCGCATGCTCGACGAGGCCGGCCTGGTGCGCACCGAGAAGAACCGGGGCGTGTTCGTCCGCGCGGTCGAGCTGCACGAGGCGCTGGAGATCTTCGAGCTGCGCGCCGTGATGGAGATGTACATCGGCCGCAAGCTCGCCGAGACCTGCACCGCCGCCCAGGTCAAGGGACTGCGCCAGCTGGTCGACGCCATGGATGGCGCGACCCGCGCCGGCGACGGCCAGGAATTCCACCGCTTCAACCTCGAATTCCACGATGCCCTGCTGCGGCTGGCCGGCAATGCCAAGTTCACCGCCACCTATCGCCGCCTGATCAAGGAGCTGTCGCTGATCCGGCGCCGCAACCTCACCGTCGAGTCGATGGCCATCTACACCCGCGAGCACCGCCAGATCGTCAAGGCGATCGCGGCGCGCGATGCCGAGGCCGCCGGCCAGGCCATGTTCGACCACGTCATGAACAGTCGTGAACGCACCCTGCACAACGATGGCGGCGCACCGGCCGTGGCGCCGCTGGCTGCCGGTGCCGCGCCCATCGCGCCCGCCAGCCGGCGCGCGAGCCGCTCCACCGCCGAGGCCTGAGTCCCCATGGCGCTTTCCCTCGACGACATCGAGCGGCTGTTCGAGCGGCGCGGCGGCGGCCAGTACAGCGGCGAGCCCGTGACCCAGACCGAGCACGCATTGCAGAGCGCCCGGCTGGCCGAATGCGAGGGCGCCGACGAGGACCTGGTCTGCGCGGCCCTGCTGCACGATCTCGGCCACCTGCTGCACGACCTGGACGGCACGCCGACCGAGCGCGGCATCGACGACCGCCACCAGTTCGCGGTCGTGCCCTTCCTGCGCGGGCTGTTCTCCGAGCGCGTGCTCGATGCCATCCGCTGGCATGTCGATGCCAAGCGCTACCTGTGCGCGACCCGGCCGGGCTACACGGCCGCGCTGTCGGCCGATTCCAGGCGCAGCCTGGCGCTGCAGGGCGGCGAGTTCACGGCCCGGCAGGCGCGCGCCTTCATCGAGCGGCCGCACGCGCCGGATGCCGTGCGGCTGCGCCTGTGGGACGACCAGGCCAAGGTCCGGGACCTGCGCACGCCCGGGCTCGACCACTACCTCGCCATCGCCCGACGCTGCCACGCGCGGCACGTCCGAGATGGCGCTTAGCCCGCCGATCCTGCTGGCGATCCTGTTCGCCGCCCTGTTGCACGCCGGCTGGAACGCGCTCATCAAGTCCGGCGGCGACAAGGCCCTGGACACCGCCCTGATCCACGGCCTGGGCGCGCTGTTCGCGTTGCCGGCGGTGCTGTGGTTCGGCCTGCCGCCGCCCGCGGCCTGGCCGTACCTCGCGGCCTCGGTCGTGATCCACGTCGGCTACTACGTCGCGCTCGCCGGCGCCTACCGGCATGGCGACCTGGGACTGACCTATCCCATCATGCGCGGCTCGGCGCCCTTGCTGGTGGCGGTCTCGGGCGCGGCGCTGGTGGGCGAACGCCTCTCGTCGCAGGCCTGGGCCGGCATCGGCATCCTGTGCGCCGGCGTGCTGCTGGTCGGGCTGGCGCGCGCCGGCGGCCCGCCGGCCGATGCCGCCGGGCGCCGCAAGGCGCTGGCCTTCGCCCTGGCCAATGCCTGCATCATCGCCGCCTACACCGTGGTCGACGGCCTGGGCGTGCGGGTCGCGGGCGAGGCCTTCGCCTATGTCGCGACCCTGTTCCTGTTCGACGGCCTGCCCTACCTGGCGCTGGTGCTGTGGCGCGCCGGGTCGCGGCGGCGGCAGGCGCTGGTCTACATGCGGGGTCGCGTGCCGCTGGCCCTCGGCGGCAGCGCGGCATCGCTGGGCAGCTATGCGATCGCGCTGTGGGCGATGACGCAGGCGCCGGTGGCGCTGGTCGCGGCGCTGCGCGAGACCTCGGTGGTGTTCGCCGCGCTGATCGGCACCTTCCTGCTGGGCGAGCGCTTCGGCTGGTCGCGCGCCACCGGCACCTCGCTGGTGCTGGCCGGCGTCGTCACGCTGCGCTTCAGCTAGCCGCGTTCGCCGCGCCAAGGTGGAACGTCCTCCCATGCATCACGGCCCGCCGCTGCACCGCCTGCTGCGCCGCTGCGTCGACGTCGAGGCCGGCGAGGTGCGGGCCACGCTGCTCGGCTTCTGCTGGTTCTTCTGCCTGCTGGGCGGCTACTACCTGCTGCGGCCATTGCGCGATGCCCTGGGCCTGGCCGGCGGGGCGCAGGAACTGCAGTGGCTGTTCTCCGGCACCTTCGTCGCCATGCTGATGCTGGTGCCGCTGTTCGGCGCGCTGGTGGCGCGCCTGCCGCCACGGCGCTTCGTGCCGCTGGCCTATCGCTTCTTCACGGCCAGCATCGTGGTCTTCGGCGTGCTGATCGCGCGGGACGTGCAGAGCGTGTGGGTCGGCCGGGTCTTCTTCGTCTGGATCAGCGTCTTCAACCTGTTCGTGGTCAGCATCTTCTGGAGCGTGCTGGCCGACCGGTTCAGCAACGCGCAGGGCCGCCGGCTGTTCGGCTTCATCGCGGCGGGCGGCACCGCCGGCACCTTCGCCGGTCCGGCGCTGGCCGCCACGCTGGTCTCGACGGTGGGACCGGTCGCGCTCACGCTGGGCGCCGCGCTGCTGCTGGAGGCCGCGCTGCGGTGCTTCCATGGCCTGCATCCGCGAGCGACGGGGTCGGCGGCCCTCGACGCGGGTCGGGGGGCGGGCGAGGGCGAGGGCGAGGGCGATGCCGCGCGCCCGCTGGGCGGCGGCGTGTTCGCCGGGCTCGGACTGATCGTGCGCTCGCCCTACCTGCTGGGCCTGTGCGGCTACCTGCTGCTGCACACGGCGGCGTCGACCTTCCTGTACTTCGAGCAGGGCCGCATCGTGGCCGACGCCTTCGCCGACACGGCATCGCGCACGCGCTTCTTCGCGCTGGTCGACCTGGGCGTGTCGACGTCGACATTGCTGCTGCAGGTCTTCGTCACCGGGCGCCTGATGAAGCGGCTGGGCCTCGGCACGGCGCTGCTGCTGCTGCCGGTGGCCTCGGCGCTGGCCTTCGTCGCCGTGGCCTGGTCGCCGGCGCTGCTGGTGCTGGCAGGCGCGCAGGCGCTGCGCCGGGCCTGCGACTACGCCATCGCGCGCCCGGCGCGCGAGGTGCTGTTCACCGTGGTCTCGCGCGAGGCCAAGTACAAGGCCAAGAACGCGATCGAGACCGTGGTCTACCGGGGCGGTGATGCCGCCAGCGGCTGGCTGTCGAGCGGCCTGGGCGCGCTCGGCATCGGCTTCGCCGGCCTGGCCGCGATCGCGATCCCGCTGTCGGCGGCCTGGGCGCTGTTGTCGCTGTGGCTGGCGCGCGAGCAGGAGCGGCGGCTGCGCGACCGGCCCGCCGATCCGCGGGCCTGAACCCGCGAGCCCCCCACCGGTCAGCCGTCGAGTCCGAAGAAGGTCCGGTACAGCGCGATCTGCGACGCCAGCATGTGGAGGCCCGGCTGCGTCGCCAGGCCGCGCCGGGCCGCCGCCTCCAGCAACGCCGTCCGCGCCGGCTTCATGATGACCTCGGCGACCAGCGCGTCCGCGCGCAGGGCCGCCACGTCGAAGGGCAGGGGATCGTCGGCCCGCAGCCCCAGGGGCGTGGCATTGATCGCCAGGTCGACCTCGCGCCAGTTGATCGCCGGCTCGAAGCGGGCCACGCCCGGGCGCAGGGTGTCCAGGCGCGCGACCAGTTCGATCGCCTTGTCGGGCGCCAGGTCGGTGACCGCCAGCGAACGCACGCCGGCAGCGACCAGGGCCGCGCCGATGGCCACGCCCGCGCCGCCGGTGCCGACCAGCGCCGCGCGCCGGCCCTCGGTGGCATGGCCCTGGTCATGCAGGCCGGCGACGAAGCCGCGGCCGTCGAAGTTCTCGCCCGACCAGCGGCCGTCGGCGTCGCGTCGCAGGGCATTGGCCGCGCCGGTGAGCCGCACCATCTCGCTCGGGTGGTCGATGAACTCGCATATCGCGAACTTGTGCGGGATGGTCACCAGGATGCCGTCGAGGTTGCCGATGCCCTGCAGCCCCCGCATCACGGTCGACAGCGCATCCGGGGCAACATGCACCGGCAGCATGACGGCGTCGCGGTGCTCCTCGTGGAAGAGCTGGTTCATGAGTCGCGGTGCCTGCACCTGCGCCACCGGGTCGCCCAGGATGACGAACAGGCGGGTGGCGCCGCCGGGAAGGGGGGGCGGGACTGCGGGGGTCTTCGGTCGTTGCTGCATGGGCATGGGCATCCTTGGATCGTGGCGTCGTTTCCAGCCATCCGGCAGACGTAACACGAGGTTTCAATTGCGGTGTGTCGGGGTCGTGGAGCGAGCGGGTTCCTGCGTCACACTCAGGTCAAGACGTTGATTCGCCCTTATAAAACATGATGCTTTCAAGCACGGCAGATCCCGAAGAATTCGACGTCGCCAAGAGCCATCTCAACTTCCCCGTCATCGGCATCGGTGCCTCGGCGGGCGGTCTGGGCGCGCTGCAGAAGCTGCTGCAGAGGATGCCGCCCGCGCCGGGCA
>Ga0308164_10001897_pt1 | contig 22338 bp, 15 predicted proteins | sample PhyTR2_FD_201031 | JGI IMG/M metagenome (GOLD analysis project Ga0308164, IMG submission 201031) | Phyllosphere microbial communities from UC Gill Tract Community Farm, Albany, California, United States - DLSLT.R2 | ecosystem: Host-associated > Plants > Phyllosphere > Unclassified | place: USA... | reverse complement strand
CTCCTACCCGGTTCGTATTTGCAATTCGAGTATTGAGATGGCAATACGGTCGGGGTAGGAAGCAGGGGGATTACCGTTGCTTGTACAGACGCCAAGCTCGCGGCCAAGGCCGCTCCTACCCGGTTCGTATTTGCAATTCGAGTATTGAGATGGCAATACGGTCGGGGTAGGAGCGGCCTTGGCTGCGAGCTTGGCGGCTGCACGTGCGCCGCAGGTTTCAAGACCTACCGCGCCTCAAACCATCTCATGACGAATCCATTCCGTCACCGAAGTCCGCGCTGGCACCCAGCCCAGCAGTTGCCGCGCGTTCTTGCCTCGCACCCGGCTGTTCGAGCCCAGGCCATAGTTGGCCATCTCGTACCCCCACTCCTTCTCCGCCTCGGCCAAAGGCCAATCCTGCGGCCCTGGCAATTCCAGCGCTTCGGCAATCGCTGTGCTCATCTCGATAAACGCCGCCTCGCCACTTTCCACGAAGTAGAAGGTCCCGGCCGGGCTCTTTTCCAAGGCCAGCAGATACAGCGCCACAACGTCATCGATATGCACGTTGGACCAGATATTTCCGCCCGTGCCCACATGCCGCACCACGCCGCTTTTGCGCGCCTGCTTCACCAACCGCGGCAACTGCACGCTGTCACGCTTGACCCCGAGGCTGTGGCCGTAGATCAGCGTGTTGCACAGCACCGAAGCGCGTACGCCTTGGCCGGCGGCGGCCAGCACTAGGTTGTCGATGGCCACCCGTGCAGCCTTGTCCGCCGTAGGCTCGGGCAACTCGCCTTCGCGGTACACCACGTCGCTGCCTTTACCGCCCGAGGCGTCGCCGACGATGCTCGAACCGCTGGTGTGCAGGAATGCCTTGCCGGAACCGCGCAGGCCTTCGAGCAGGGCTTCGACGCCGGCGCGGTGGTCGCTGCTGGCGGCGTTGATCACCGCGTCGGCCTGCTGCGCTTGGGCGATCAGCAGGGCGCTGTCGTCGAGGCTGCCGAGTACCGGGGTGATGCCCAGTGCGCGCATTTCGTCCGCCTGCTGGGGCGAACGGACCAGGCCAGTGACCTGGTGGCCAGCGCGAATCAGGCCGGTGGCGATGGAACCACCGATAAAGCCGGCGGCGCCGGTGACGAATACGTTCATGGAGAGCACTCCTGCGTTGGGTAAGTGATGGGCCCAGTATCCACCCCCGTTTCTTGCGGAAAAATGGGGGCTGGGCCAATTCACTTTTGCGTGCAGGTCACGAATTTTTCAGCCTGCGTAGCGTTCAGGCCCCTGCCGCAACCGTTCAGATTTCAGATGCCTGGGGCGACCGAGGCCGAAGCGGCTTGCGCTCGCCCTTCAATTACCTGGCGTAGCGCTCGAGCTTCTCCTGCATTAAGTCGAGAAAGCACTGGATGCGCAGGGCCAGCTGCGAGTTGCGGTAGTACACAGCGTGAATCGGCTGGCGATAGCCGCTCGATTACCTGGCGTAGCGCTCGAGCTTCTCCTGCATGAAGTCGAGAAAGCACTGGATGCGCAGGGCCAACTGCGAGTTGCGGTAGTACACCGCGTGAATCGGTTGGCGATAGCCACTGGTGGCCGCGGCCAGCACTTCCACCAGGCGCCCGGCGGCGACGTCTTCGTGGGTCATGAAATGGGACAAGCAGACGATGCCATGGCCGGCGATCGCCAACTGGCGCAGGGTCTCGCCGCTGGAGGCCGACAGCGTCGGGGCGATCAGCCAGCGGTCGCCCTCGGCATGGCGCAGCGGCCAGTGGTTGAGCACTTCCGGCTGGGTGAAACCGAGCAGCGAATGCTGGGCCAGGGCTTCCACGCTGTTCGGCGTGCCATGCTGCTGCAGGTAACCCGGGCTGGCAAGAATGCTCAGGGAGCTATGGCCCAGGGAACGGGCATGCAGGGTCGAGTCGGCCAGCACGCCGATGCGGATGGCGATGTCGGTGCTCTGCTCCAGCAGGTCGATGATCAGGTCGTTGGTGTTGAGCTCCAGCTGGATCAGCGGGTAGCGCTCGCGGAACTCGGCCATGTACGGCACCACAGCATGCAGCATGAAGGGCGCTGCGGCGTTCACCCGCAAGCGCCCCGAAGGCGTCTGCTGGCGAAGCGACAGGCGCTCTTCGAGGCTCTCCATCTGTTCGAGGATGTGCTTGGCCTGCTCGAAGAAGAACCGCCCCTCTTCGGTCAGCACCATGCGCCGCGTGGTGCGGTTGATCAGGGTGGTGTCGAGCTTGGCTTCCAGCCGCGACAGCGTGCGGCTGATGGCCGAAGGGGTCTGGCCGACCTGCTCGGCGGCGGCGGAGATCGAGCCGCACTCGATCACCGCGATAAACACCTGAAGTTCGTCGGATCGGGCTTTCACGTGGATTCCGGAAAAGGGAAGACGTGTGGACCTTAGAGCTTCGGGCATGGGAGGGCAACTGATGGGTTGACTTGATATCTACGGTGCTCCAGCGGCCGCCAAGCTCGCAGGCTGCGCCAGCTCCTACCCGGAGCGCATTCCACCGCAAAATTGGCGCTGTGAACACGGTCGGGGTAGGAGCGCATTCCGCCCCAAAACTAGCGTTGTGAACACGGTCCGGGTAGGAGCGCATTCCACCCCAAAATTGGCGCTGTGAACACGGTCCGGGTAGGAGCGGCCTTGGCTGCGAGCTTGGCGCCGGTGGGTTCACCAAGGATGTCGGCAGACAGTTGCTCCTACACCGACCGCGCTCCAACCAAATAATAACGTTGTGAACTCGGCCGTCGTAGGAGCTGGCGAAGCCTGCGAGCTTGAGGGCCGTGTAGGCGACACAAAACGTGCCGCGCCAGCTTCAAGCGAAGACGCTGTCCAGGTGGATCATGTAACGCGCCACATCGCCTTCGATGTTCGGCACCTTCATCACGTCGACGCTGAGGAAGGTCGGCAGCGCGGTCAGGCCGAGGAATTCGTTGGCCTTGTGGAACGGGAAATACACGGCATCCACGCCCTTGCCCTGGAAGAAATCGGTCGGGTCCTCAAACGCCTGCTGCGGGGCGTTCCAAGTGGCGGCGATCATGTACTGCTTGCCCTGCAGCAGGCCGCCGCTGCCGTACTTCTGCGACGCATCGGAACGAGTGCGGCCGTCGTTGGCGTAGAGGCTGCCGTGGCCTTCGGTGAAGACTTCATCAACGTACTTCTTCACCGTCCAAGGCGCGCCCATCCACCAGCCCGGCATCTGGTAGATGATCACGTCGGCCCAGAGGAATTTCTGCACCTCGGCGGCGATGTCGTAGCCGCCGTCGATGAAGGTGGTCTGCACGTCGAAGCCTTTGTGGTCAAGGTGCGCCACGGCGGCGTCGTGCAGGGTAGTGTTGTAGCGGCCGGCGGAATGGGCGAACGGCTTACCACCGTTGAGCAGCAGAATCTTTTTCATGAAAACCTCGAAAATAAGTGCCGACGCCGTTGAAGACCAGGCATCGAAGCAGAAGGGAATGAACAAAGATTATCGATTCAGCTGCCATTTGATAAGCCGTCGCGAGCGCAAAACGCCTTTGCTGGAGAATCACGAATACACAGAAATTGTTGCCTTAGACTGGGGCAAATCATCTGTTCAGGAGTGTTTCATGAGCCAGCCTTACGGTTTCATCGTCACCGCCAAGACCCGCCCGGAAATGGCCGAGGCCTTTCACGCGCTATTCCTCGGCTACGTCGCGGCCAGCCGCAGCGAGCCGGGCTGCATCGAGTACCACATGCTGCGCGACCAGCAGGACCCGACCCTGTTCATGTTCTACGAGATCTGGGCCAGCAAGGCTGACCTGGACGTGCACTCGGCGCTGCCGCACATGGCCGAGTTCGCCGAAAAGCGCATGGACTACCTGGAGCGGGATTTCGACTTCCGGCTGATCGACATGCTCAGCCCTTCTTCCGCGCAGCGCTGAGTTCCAGCGCCGATAGCGCTAATGGGCATCTGAACGTCGACGCCAGGCACTTGCCACGAATGGGCGCGGGCTAACGTGCGCGCTCATTCGTTTTGCCTACTCTGTCTGGAGACACCATGACCAAGCCTCTCGTCGTTCTGCGTGACACCCAACCGTTGCCGGTGCTGGACGCCTGCAGATGGGAAAAGCTCGAAGGCGACCCGCACACCGTCAACCTCAACGCCTACACCAGCGAAGACGGCAGCAAGATCATGGGCACCTGGATCTGCACCCCGGGCAAGTGGCGGGTGGCATACACCAAGTGGGAATACTGCGATTTCCAGGAAGGGTATTGCATCATCACTGTGGATGGGCAGGAGCCGGTGCATCTGAAGGCGGGCGACAAGTTCATCGTCGAGCCGGGCATGACCGGGATCTGGGAAGTGGTGGAGACGGTTCGCAAGTATTTCGTGTTTTCCTGATAGGGCCGCGGTTGCGGCTGCCGGCCTCTCGCCGGCAGCCATGCCCATCACTCCGGCCGCTGATAGCCCTTGATGATCGCCGAGAAATCCAGCCCGCCTTCCCCGCGCAAACTCATCGCCTGATACAGCTGCTGCGCCACCGCGCCGAGAATCACCGGCTGCCGCGCCTGTTTCGCCGCCTCGGTGGCCAGGCCCAGGTCCTTGAGCATCAGCTCCGCGCCAAAGCCGCCGCTGTACCCCCGCGACGAAGGCGCCGTTTCGACGATCCCAGGCCACGGGTTATAGGTGTCGGAACTCCAGCAACGCCCCGTCGAACTGTTGATGATCCCCGCCAGTACCCCGGTATCGATGCCCAGCGCATTGCCCAGCGCCATGGCCTCCGCCACGCCGATCATGGAAATCCCCAGCAGCAGGTTGTTGCAGACCTTGGCGATCTGCCCGGTGCCCACTTCGCCGCAGTGCACGATATTGCGCCCCATCTGCGCCAGCACCGGCTGCAGCGTGGCGAACAGCGCCGGCGTGGCGCCGACCATGAAGGTCAAGGTGCCCGCCGCCGCGCCGCCAGTGCCACCGGAGACCGGCGCGTCGCCGAGGTCGATGCCCTGCTTAGCGGCGGCGGCGCTGATGTCGCGGGCGGTCTGCGGGTCGATGGTGCTGCAATCCACCGCCGGCGTGCCGGGGCGAATGCCGGCCAGTACGCCGTCGTCGTTGAGGTACACACCCCGCACATGCAAGGCGGCGGGCAGCATGGTGATCACCAGGTCGCCCTGCTGCGCGGCATCGCGCGGCGACAGGGCAATCTGCCCGCCCTGCTCGGCGAGTTCCGCGAGCACGGTGGTGTTGAGGTCGAACAGGTGCAACTCGTGCCCAGCCTTGAGCAGGTTGCGCGCCATCGGCGCGCCCATGTTGCCCAGGCCAATGAATGCAATACGCATGGCCAGCCTCCTAGCGCAGGTTGATGGTGGTGTTGACGCCGTCGTTGACGCTGTCGTCGTCGAACCAGCGTGCCGTCACCGTCTTGGTCTGGGTGTAGAACTGCACCACCTGCTTGCCATATGGCCCGAGGTCGCCGAGCTTGGAGCCGCGCGAGCCGGTGAAGCTGAAGAACGGCACCGGCACCGGAATCGGGATGTTGATGCCGACCTGGCCGACGTCGATCTCGCTCTGGAACTTGCGTGCCGCGGCGCCGCTCTGGGTGAACAGGCCGGTGCCGTTGCCGAAGGGGTTGCGGTTGACCAGGGCGATGGCTTCATCAAAGGTGTCAACGGTGATCACCACCAGCACCGGGCCGAAGATTTCCTCGGTGTAGATGCGCATGTCGGTGGTCACCCCGGAGAACAGGGTCGGGCCGACGAAGTTGCCTTGCTCGTAGCCCGGCACGCTGACATCGCGGCCGTCCAGCTCGAGGGTCGCGCCCTGCTCCACGCCGCTGGCGATCAGGCCCAGCACGCGCTCCTTGGCACGCTTGGAAATCACCGGACCGACGTCGGTGCCCGGTTCGCTGCCGGCATTGACCTTGAGCTTCTGCGCCAGCGCCTTGAGTTCGGGAATCCACTCGCGGGTCGCGCCCACCAGCACCGCCACCGAGGTGGCCATGCAGCGCTGCCCGGCGGCACCGAAAGCGGCGCCCGCCAAGGCATTGAGGGTTTGCGCACGGTTGGCGTCAGGCAGCACCACGGCGTGGTTCTTGGCGCCCATCATCGCCTGCACGCGCTTGCCGTGGCGGCCGGCCAGGTCGTAGACGTGGGTGCCCACCGCGGTCGAACCGACGAACGACACCGCCTTGATATCCGGGTGCGTGCAGATGGCATCCACCACCTCCTTGCCGCCGTGCACCACGTTGAGCACGCCCGGCGGAATGCCCGCCTCCAGCGCCAGTTCCACCAGCAGCAGGGTCGACAGCGGGTCCTGCTCAGATGGCTTGAGCACGAAGGTGTTGCCGCAGACGATGGCCATGGGGAACATCCACAGCGGAATCATCGCCGGGAAGTTGAACGGAGTGATGCCCGCGCACACGCCGATCGGCTGGCGCAGGGTGTAGGTATCGACGCCGCCAGCGACGTTCTCGGCGAACTCGCCCATCTGCAGGGTGCCGATGGAGCAGGCATGCTCGACCACTTCAAGGCCGCGGAAGATATCGCCCTCGGCGTCGGCGATGGTCTTGCCCTGCTCGGCGCTGAGGGTCTGGGCGATACGCTTGGAATGCTCGCGCACCAGCGCCTGCAACTTGAGCATGATGCGCATGCGCGCGCCGAGGGGGGTGTGCCGCCAGGTCTTGAAGGCCTCGTGGGCGGCGGCGACCGCGGCGTCCACTTCAGCGGTGGTGGCGAAGGGCACACGGGCGAGCACTTGCTGGGTGGCCGGGTTGACGATATCGCGCCACTCGGTGGTTTGCGACTCGACCCATTGGCCGTTGATCAGCAGCTTGGCCGATTGCACGGCAGTGCTACCGGGTGTCAGGGAAGCATTCATGAGGTTCTCCGCGTATTTATTATTGTGCCGGGAGTTGCTGTTGCCTTGCGATTTGGGCGGCCATCAGCCTTTGGTATGGCTTGGAAAAGCGGGCCTGATTGGAGTATAGATGTGCAAACTTCCAATAAAAACGCAGATTAAAGCCGGTTCGACATGCAAAAAAACATTACCTCGTTGAATGCACTGAACTGGGACGACCTCAAGTTCTTCCTCGAAGTGGCCCGCACGCGCAAGGCCAGCAATGCCGCCAAACGCCTGGGCGTGGACTACACCACGGTGTCGCGGCGCATCAGTTCGCTGGAGGCCGGGCTGGGCACGCTGCTGTTCGAAAAGTCGCGCACCAGCGGCTTCGTGCTGACCACCGAAGGCCAGCGCCTGCTCAGCTACGCCGAGACCATCGAAAGCACCCTGCACATGGCCTGCGAACAAGTGTCCGGTTCCGGCGTGGCGCTCTCGGGGCACGTACGCATGGGCTGCACCGAGGGCTTTGGCAGCTTTTTCATCACCCCGCAGCTGAGCCATTTCGTCGACAGCTACCCGGCGATTTCCGTGGACATCCTGCCGCTGCCGCACTTCATCAGCCTGTCCAAGCGCGAGGCCGATATCGTCATTGCCCTGGAGCGCCCCGAGCACGGGCCTTACGTGTGCTGCAAACTCACCGACTACAAGCTGCGGCTGTACGCGACCCAGGCCTACCTCGATAACCACGCACCGATCGAGAAGCTGGCCGACCTCAACGGCCACCCGTTCGTCAGCTACGTCGACGACCTGGCCTTCAGTTCCGAGCTGCTGTACCTGGCCAACCTGCTGCCCGCCGCCAGCGCCAACCTGCGCAGCACCAGCGTGATCGCCCAGTACGTGGCCGCGCTACAGGGGCGTTCGCTGGCGATATTGCCGTGCTTTCTGGCGGCCCAGGACCCGCGCATGTTGCCGGTGCTGCCGGCGGAGGTGGAGATCACTCGGCACTTCTGGATGTACTGTCGGGAGGACCTGAGGAAGCTCAAGCGCATTACCCTGCTGTGGGATTACATTCGCGAAGCGACCGAGCTGAACCGCGATTTCCTCATGGGTGAAGCCGTGCCCCTGGCCTTCACCAACGGCGCCGGATAGTTCAGGATTTTCTGAACTATCGATTTCACCGCGCCTATTCTTCCCGCTCCCGTGCGCCGCCTAAGATCAGCCCAGGAGTAACCGCCACGGTGGTTGCTCCGCGCGACCGACGCCGCAGAGCAAAAGGCGCGCAGCTGTTCTTCCCACTGCCCATAAAAAACACCTCCGCACGGTCACGCGCCGATGCTGGGGAATTGTGCAGCCGTGAGGAGGACGCCGATGCAACTGGAAATATTCCGTACCTTGTGGGGCTACAAGGCCAGCAAGGCCCAGGCCCTGGAAGAACTGCTGGCCGCCGGTTTCGACGGCATGGAGGCGCGGCTGCCGCTGGACGCCCAGGAGCGCAGCGAATTCGCCGCCTTCCTGCGCGCCAACGGGCTGGGCTATATCAGCACGGTGTTTACCGCCTACGATGTGCTGCCGGTGCAGTCCGCCCCTCCCGCCGAACACCTCGCCGACCTTGAGCGCAAGCTCGGTTGGGTGGGTGAACTGGCGCCGCGCTTCGTCAACGTATTGGCTGGCAACGACCGTTGGGGCATCGCCGAGCAGGTCGAATTCTTCGGCAACGCCCTGGAGCTGGCCCGCAAGCACGGCCACACCTGCGTGTTCGAAACCCACCGCTCGCGCTCGCTGTACAGCCCCTGGGTAACCCTCGAACTGATCCGCCAGTTGCCCGAGCTGCGCTTCACCAGCGACATCAGCCACTGGATCGTGACCTGCGAGCGACTGCTGGACGACCCCGCCGACGACCTCACCCCGTTCGTCGAGCGCGTGCACCACATTCAAGCCCGGGTCGGCTACGACCAGGGCCCGCAAGTGCCCCACCCCGGCGCCCCCGAATATGCCCGCGAGCTGGCCTTCCACCAGCAGCACTGGGAAGCGATCTGGCGCTCCCAGCAGGCGCGCGGCTTCGCGGTCAGCACCCTGACCCCGGAGTTCGGTGCCGACGGCTACCTGCATCACCTGCCCTTCACCAACGTGCCCGTGGCCGACCTGTGGTCGCTGAACGTGTGGATGGGCCAGACCGAACGGGCGCACTTCCAGCGCTTCAGCCAAACGACCACCGCCTGAGGAACCGCCATGTCTGCGTCGCCAACTCCTAACTTCAACAGCATTCCGGTGGTCGACATCGCCGGGCTGTTCAGCGTCGAACTGGAACACCGCCTGGCCGTGGCCGAACAGCTGGGCCGCGCCGCCAGCGAGGTGGGCTTCCTGTACATCACCGGCCACGGCATCGCCCCCGAGCTGATCGCCGGCCTGCAGCAGGCCGCCAAGGACTACTTCGCCCAGCCGCTGGACGCCAAGATGCGCCACTACATCGGCACCTCGGCCACACACAAGGGCTTCGTGCCGGAAGGCGAAGAGGTGTACTCCAAAGGCAAGCCGGACCACAAGGAAGCCTTCGACGTGGGCTTCGAAGTGCCCGCCGACGACCCGCTGGTGCTGGCCAACACGCCGCTGCTGGGCCCTAACGACTGGCCCGAAGTGCCGGGTTTCAAGCCCTCGGTGCAGGCCTACTACGCCGCGATTTTCGCCCTCGGCCGCAAGCTGTTTGGCGGCTTCGCCCTGGCCCTCGGCCTGCCCGAAGACTATTTCGACGCCATGGTCACCCGGCCGCCGTCCAAGCTGCGCCTGATTCACTACCCCTTCGACGTCGACGCGGTGGATGCACCGGGCATCGGCGCCCACACCGATTACGAATGCTTCACCATCCTGCAATCCGACCAGCCGGGCCTTGAGGTGATGAACGACCTCGGCCAGTGGATCGACGCGCCACCGGTGGCCAACGCGTTCGTGGTGAACATCGGCGACATGCTCGAAGTGATGACCGCCGGCACCTTCGTCGCCACGGCCCACCGCGTGCGCAAGGTCGGTGAGGAGCGCTACTCGTTCCCGCTGTTCTACGCCTGCGACTTCCACACCCAGATCAAACCGCTGCCGAGCTTCGCCAAGGACGGCCAGGAATACGAGGAGATCGCCATCGGCGAACACATGTACGGGCAGGCGCTGCAGACCTACCAGTACCTGCGCAAGCGCGTCGAAGCCGGCCTGGTGCAATTGCCGGCCAAGGCGCGCAAACCGTCGAGCTTCGGCCACCTGAAAAACCAAGCGCAACCGTCCTGAACCTGTCAGCGAAAACAACCAACGCCCCTGGAGCACTGCATATGTTGAAGACTCACGCTACCGCTGCACGCTTGACCCTGCTGGCTGCCGGCCTGCTCAGCACCTGCGCCGTCCTGGCCGCGCCGACCGCTACCCCGGGCGAGCTGAAAGTGGGCATGGAAATCACCTACCCGCCGTTCGAGTCCTATGACGCCGACAAGAACGTCGTCGGCTCCGACCCTGAGCTCAGCCACTCCTTGGCCAAGGCCATGGGCGCCAAGGCGAGCTTCGTCGACACCAAGTTCCCCAATCTGATCCTCGGCCTGAACGCAGGCCACTACGATGCGATCATCTCGGGCATGTATATCACCCCGGAACGTACCGCCCAGGCGCAGGCCATCCCCTATGCCAAGACCGGCGCGGCGATCATGACCCCGGCCGGCAGCAGCATCGCCCCCAAAACCCCGGAAGACCTTTGCGGCCTGAAAGTCGGCCTTGAACAGGGCACCACCTGGGTGGCGGCGTTCAACAAACTGTCCACCGAGTACTGCGTGCCGAACAACAAGGGCGCGATCACCATCAGCGAATACCCGTCAGCGCCGGAAGTGACCCAGGCCCTGCTGTCGAAGAACATTCAGGCCCAGGTAGAAATCGCCGGCGCCGCGCACATGATCGCCCAGCGCACCAATGGCCGCGTGGTCGTCACCTCGACCGAGCTGGTGTACCCGCAAACCCTGGGCATCTACGTCAAGAAGGGTAACGACGACACCTACAAGGCGCTGCTCAAGGCCGTGGAAGACAGCAAGAAAAGCGGTGAATACGCCGCGATTCTGAAGAAGTACGACCTGGAAGCCGCCAACTGATGGCCGGCGCCGCCCCGTGCCTGGGGCGGCGCCATTGAGGTGTTTATGCAATTTGATTGGTCTTATTTTATTTCGTTGTTCTCGATGTCTTCCTTCTGGGAAGCGTCGCTGACGGTGATCGAGCTCAGCGCGCTGGCCTGGTTCATTGGCATGCTGCTGGGCTTCGGGCTGGCCTCGGCCAAACTCTCGGCCTCGCCGCTGCTGCGCATTCCGGCATCGATTTATATCTGGTTCTTTCGCAGCATCCCGTTGCTGGTGCTGGTGGTGTTCGTCTACAACTTGCCGCAGCTGTTCCCCAGCGCGGGTTCGGTGCTCTCGGTGCCCTTCTATTCCGGCCTGCTGGCGCTGGTGGTGACGGAGGCCGCGTACATGGCCGAGATCCACCGGGGCGGGTTGATCTCCGTGCTCAAGGGCCAGAAGGAAGCCGGCCGCGCACTGGGCGTTGGCGCCCTGGGCCTGCAACGGCTGGTGGTGATTCCCCAGGCGTTCCGCATCTCGCTGCCGACCTTGATCAACGAGTACATCACCGTGGTCAAGCTGACCTCGCTGATCTCGGTGATCTCCCTCACCGAGTTGCTGACTGTGGGCCAGCGCCTGTACGCGCAGAACTTCCTGGTGATGGAAACCCTGGCGGCGGTCGGCGTGTACTACGTGCTGATCGTTACGGTATTCGGCTGGCTGTTGCAGCGGCTCGAGCAGTACCTGGACCTGAACCTGCGCAAGCCGCAGACCTTGGATACAGGGGAGGTGTCGCGGCTGCGGGCCGGGCTTTCGGTGGTGTCGGCAGCGGCTCGATCGGCGGCTGCGGGCGCTGCGCCGGCATTGCAGCTGCAGAACATCCATAAGCGCTACGGGCACCATGAAGTGCTCAAGGGTATCGACCTGACCGTGGCCGCGGGCCAGGTGATTTCCATCATCGGCCCGTCGGGCTCGGGCAAGACTTCGCTGATTCGCACGGTCAATGGCCTGGAAAGCATCGACAAGGGCGAGATCGTGCTGTTCGGCGAAAGCTATATCCACGCTGGCGACGCGCCCAACAACGCGCAGCTGCGCAAGGGCATGCGGCAGATCGGTATGGTGTTCCAGAACTTCAACCTGTTCCCGCACCGCACCATTCTCGACAACGTTACCCTGGCGCCGCGCTACCACGGCGTGCCCAGGGCCGAGGCCGAGCAAAAGGCCTGGCGCTTGCTCGACAAGGTGGGGCTGCTGGCCCACGCCGACAAGTATCCGCACCAGCTTTCAGGTGGGCAGCAACAGCGGGTGGCGATCGCCCGGGCCTTGGCGATGGAGCCGCAGATCATGCTGTTCGACGAGCCGACCTCGGCGCTGGACCCAGAGTTGGTGGGGGATGTGTTGAAGGTGATCGCCGAGTTGGCGCGTGAGGGAATGACGCTGGTGATCGTGACCCATGAGATGGATTTCGCGTTGTCGATTTCCGACCGCGTGATCTTCATGGAGAACGGCAATGTGCAGCTGGATGCTACGCCGGCGGCGATTCGAACTCAGGCGGAGGGGGAGCGCGTGCGGCGGTTCATGGGGTTGGAGCAGGAGCAGGTTAAAGCGGTTTCTTGAGGGACTTAGGACTGTTCGCTGGGGATTGATACTGCCTGCTTGACCGCCAAGCTCGCAGCCAAGGCCGCTCCTACCCCGACCGTATTACCAACCCTGCATTTGGGTTACGAATACGGTCAGGATAGGAGCGGCCTTGGCTGCGGCTCCTGTCCCGACCGCATTACCGGGCCCGTATTTGGGTTGCGAATACGGTCGGGGTAGGAGCGGCCTTGGCTGCGAGCTTTTGACGGCCTGCAGGTTTTATAGTGCCTCGAGCATCAACCCGCTCAGGCGTTTCACCTTTCTTTTCACCGCCTCTTCAAACACGCCTTTGCGCGGCTCTATCAGGGTGAACCAGTGCTTCGCCCGGGTAATCCCGGTGTAGATCAGCTCCTTGGTCAGCACCGGGTTCAAGGCGTCCGGCAAGATCAGCGCCGTGTGGGCGAACTCCGAGCCCTGGGACTTGTGCACCGTCATCGCATACACCGTCTCTACATCGTTGAGCCGGCTCGGCAGGATGAAGCGCACCCCGCTTTCGCCATCGTTGCGGGTGAAGGCCACGCGCAGCGCCAGCTCCGACGAGCCCGGCGCCTGGGGCACGCGCAGGGCGATGCCGATATCGCCGTTCATCAAGCCCAGGCCGTAGTCGTTGCGAGTCATCAATACCGGGCGGCCCTCGTACCAATGCTGGTCGCTTTCGATCAAGCCGGCGCCGAACAGCGCCTGGGTGGCGCGCTGGTTGAGCCGTTCGACGCCCCAAGGGCCCTTGCGCACGGCGCACAGCAGCTGGAATTCGTCGAAGGCCGCGAGCACGGCCCGGGCCCATTGCGCCCACTCCGGCGCGCGCAGGTCTATGCCGGCGCTGGGGCGGGTGGTCTTGATCAGGTCCAGGTAGCGGCGGTAGCCCTGGGGGCCGCCTTTGCCGTGGCCGCTGAGCAGCAGTTTTTCCAGGGCGCGGTCTTGTTCGCCCTTGAGGGCCAAGGCGAAGATATCGTTGAAGAGCTCGCCAGGCTGTCGCCCTTCCAGCAGCGCTCGGGCCTGCGCGGGGGCCTGGCGGTTGACCCATTTGGCCAGCTGGCCGATGCCGCTGCCTTCGCCGAAGCGGCGTGAATAGCGCAGCATCACCACCTGCTGGGCCAAGGGATGCTCCGCGGCACTGCCCTCGACCAGTTCGCTATCGGCCAGCGACTCACCACCCACACGTTCCAGCCAGTCGCGGGTAGCCGGGCTATAGCGCCCCGCTTCAGCGTCGCGGCACAGATCGCCCAGTACGGCGCCCGCCTCTACCGAAGCCAGCTGGTCCTTGTCGCCAAGCAACACCAGGCGCGCGTGGGGCGGCAGGGCATCGAGCAGGTTGGCCATCATTTCCAGGTCGATCATCGAGGCTTCGTCGACCACCAGTACATCCAGCGGCAACAGGTTGTCGCGATGGTGGCGGAAGTGCCGGGTGCCCGGCCGACTGCCGAGCAAGCGGTGCACGGTGGTCACTTCGGTGGGGATGCGGCTGCGTACGCTGGCGTCGACTTTCAGCGACTCGACCTGAGCGCTGATCGACTCGGTCAGACGCGCGGCGGCTTTGCCGGTCGGTGCGGCGAGACGAATGCGCAGGGGCTGGCCGGCGTCTACCGCAGGGGCCTGGAGCAAGGCCAGCAGCCTTACTACGGTGGTGGTCTTGCCGGTGCCGGGGCCGCCGGTGATGATGCTGAAGGCGCTGCGGGTGGCCAAGGCGCAGGCGAGCTTTTGCCAGTCCAGGGGTACGTCGTTCTGCGGTGGGAACAGCTGTTGCAAGCGCTCGGCGAGGTCGCCTGGCACGCTGCCGTGCTGAGCAAGGCGCTGGCGCAACGCGCGGTCGATGCGGCGCTCGTAACCCCAGTAGCGGCGCAGGTACAGGCGCTGGCCGCTGAGGACCAAGGGCCGGTGGCTGTCGCTGTTGTCGCCCTCGGCTACCAGCGGGCTGGCGGCCAGGGTGCGCTGCCAGGCCTGGGGTTCGAGATGTTCGAGCAGCTGCGAGGGCAACAGCAGCGGGCCGGCCAGGGCATCGCCTTCCGGCGGCAACGACAGGGCGAAATCCGGCTCGGCCAAGGTGGCAACCAGATCGAGGCACACGTGGCCATGGCCCAGTTGGTGGCTGGTGAGGGCAGCGGCCAGCAGCACCAGTGGATCGGCCTGCGGGTCGAGTTCGGCGAGGAACGCCACGAAAGCTTTGTCCAGGGCGCGCAGCCAGCCGCGTTCGACCCAGCGTTGCAGCAGGCTGAGCAGATCGTCGGCACGGGCCAGGGGTTGCAGGCTGGCCAGGCTTTCGGCATCGAGCGGCGTGGGCAGCAGGTCGGCGAAGGTGCGGCTCATGGGTGGGCTCCTTGCGGTGATTCGGACCATGGCCGAGGGCTGGCGTGTTTAGCCGAACTCATGCGTCCGCTCCTTGAAACAGGTCGCCCTGGTGGGCTTTCGGTGCAGGGGCGACGACGCCGCTGAACAATGCATCGAGCTGCTCGATAAGGGCCTTGGCGGGCTGTGCGAAGTACACACCCTGGGTGGAGGCGTGCACGCCACGCAGGAACACGAACACCGCGCCGCCGACGTGCTGGTCGTAGTCATAGCCGGGCAAGCGCGCCTTGAGCTGGCGATGCAGGGCCAGCAGGTAGAGCACGTATTGCAGGTCGTAGCGGTGGTCGAGGATGGCCTGGTCCATGGCCTCCCAGGTGTAGGCGCCGTTGTCCGGGCCCAGCCAGTTGGATTTGTAGTCGACCACGTAGTAGCGGCCCTCGTGTTCGAAGGTCAAGTCGATAAAGCCCTTGAACATGCCGTTGAGCAGGGCGCCCTGGGCCGGCAGGCGCACGGCCCCCTGATGGGTATGCTCGCGTACCAGGGCATCCATCAGGCTGACGTCGACGCGATGGCTGGCGAACCAGAACTCCATCTCGATCTGGTATTCCTGCAGTTGCGCCAGGGCGAATTGGCCGTGGGGCAGGTTCAGGGGTTGCTCGAGCAGCGCCTGCAGCCAATCTATGAGGGTCGGGATCCAGCCGTTCCAGTCGCGCCGGTTGCAGCGGCGGGCGACGTTGTCTTTCAGCGCATCGGGACTGTTCGCGACCTCGCCGAAGCCTTCGGTACCGGCCCACTCCAGCAGACCGTGGAGGAAGGTACCTGGGCCCGGGCCACGCGGAAAACGGTGAATATCACCGCTGCTGGCCTGTACTTCACGGGGGGCGGCGGGGTCGAGGCGATCATCGTCGTAGAGCTTTTGTGCCTGGGGATCGTCCGGCGCACGTTCGCCGGGGGCCGCTAGCGTATCGCTGATGCGCAGTGCGCTGTAGGAAGCGATCCACCAGTTTTCCGAGGCCCGGCGTTTTGGCGTCAGGGCCGCGCGCAACGCGGCCTCGTTGGCCGGTGGCACGTAGTGGGTTGCATCGGGCTCGGGTAGCGGCGCCTGCACGATGGCATCGCAGCCCGCCTGCAGGTCGCGTAACCAACTGGTCAATGTGGTGGACTCCTTGAGTACCTGGCCGCCGCCCAGCAGATACCCCAGCGCGGTGCGGTGCAGTATCGAGTCCTTGTGCTGGCCGCGCTTGAGGTCGGCCGCGCCCAGCCAGCAGGCATATTGCGCCCGTGTGAGGGCTACGTAGAGCAGGCGCAGGTCTTCGGCCAGGCGTTCGTCGTCGGCGAGGGCGACCTGTTCGGCGGTCGGGCTGAGGGTCACCTGCCCCTGACCATGTTCATCGTGGTAGCTGAGGGGCAGGCGCTTGCCGTCCACGGGTTTAGCCGAGCAGATGAAGGGCAGGAACACCAAGGGGTATTCCAGGCCTTTGGATTTGTGGATGGTCACCACCTTGACCAGCTGCTCGTCGCTTTCCAGGCGCAGTACCTGCTCTTCCCCGGTCTGGCCGGAGAGCACCAGGTGCTCACCCAAGTGGCGGATCAGCGCTTGCTCACCATCGAGTTCGCCCGCTGCCTGTTGCAGGAGTTCGCTGAGGTGCAGCAGGTTGGTCAGGATTCGCTCGCCGTCGCTGCGGGCCATCAATTGGCGGGGCAGTTCGAAGTCGTGCAGCAGGTGCCGGAGCATCGGCAGCACGCCCTGAGTGCGCCACAGGGTGCGGTAGCCACGGAACTGCATGACTCGGCTTTCCCAGGCCAGCTCGTCCTGGTTGAGCTGCTCCAGTGCGTGCAGCGGCAGGCCCAAGGTGATGCTGGCCAGTGCGGCGCGCAGCGGGCGTTCGGCATCAGGTTCGGCACAGGCCTTGAGCCACGCCAACAGGTCGTGGGCTTCCTGGGCGGCGAACACCGAGTCCTTGTCAGAGAGGTAGACGCTGCGCACGCCGCGGGCCGCCAGTTGGCCTCGTACGGCCTGGGCCTCGCGGCCATCGCGTACGAGGATGGCGATATCGGCCGGGCGAATGCCTTGCAGCTCGCCATCCGCGGCAAAACCGGCTCGGCCTTGCTGGCCCGCATTCAGCAGATGGGCAATGGTGGTCGCGCACACGGCGGCCAGTTGGCTGCGATAGGTTTCGCCAGACACAGGGGCTTCGCTGGGCAATTGCCACAGGGTCATGGCGGCGATCTCGGCGCCGTCGAGTTGCAAGCGCGCCTTGCGGCCTTGGGCTTCCACCGGCAGGAAGGGCACCGGGTTGTCGCCGCCTTGGCGGAACAGGAAGGCACCGCGGCCCATTGGCCGCAATTCGGCCTGGGCGAACACGTGGTTGGCCGCGGTGACCATGGCGGTGCTGGAGCGGAAGTTGCGACCCAGTGTGTGCAGGCGGCCAGTGGTGGCCTGGCGCGCGCGCAGGTAGGTGTAGATATCGGCGCCGCGGAAAGCGTAGATCGCCTGCTTGGGGTCGCCGATCAGAAACAGGCCGGTGGCCGGGTCGTTGGCTTCGATGTGGTAGATGCGTTCGAAGATGCGGTACTGGACCGGGTCGGTGTCCTGGAATTCGTCAATCAGCGCCACGGGAAACTGCTCACGGATCAGGCTCGCCAGGCGCTCGCCGGAGGCGCCCTGCAGGGCCGCGTCGAGGCGCAGCAGCATATCGTCGAAGCCCATTTCCGCGCGGCGGCGTTTCTCGGCCTCGAAGCGTTGGCCGATCCAGCGGGCGGCATGTTGCAACACGGCGGCGTCTGGGCTGGGCAGCGCTTGCAGCTGGGCCGGCAGCAGGACCATGGCGTCCAGCGCGGGGTGGCTGGGGGGCGTGTCTTTCCAGGCTTCAGCCATGCCCTCGGGGGTCAGGCGGGTGAAGCCGGTGCCGAGGTCGAGGGTTTCTTCGCTGTCGTCGCTGGCCCAAACGGTGAGCTTCTCGCACCAGGGCTCGAAGTAGCGTGCCTGCATCTTGCGCCCGTCGACCGCCTTGGCGGCGAGGCCAGCGTGGCAGAGCGCGAGCAGCTCGGCGGCCCAGGTGAGCCAGGGCTGCTTGATCAGAGCCAGGGCCTCACGGCGCTCAGCGATGCTGGCGGCGATGATCTCGCCAGGCTCACGGCTGTCGCCGTTGTCACGTGGGCTGCCGAACAGCGCGCGGACCTTGGGCAGCAAGGCCGCCGGGCTGTTCCAGTTGGCGCGCACCCAGGCGAGTGGATCCGCCGTGAGGCAGTAGCAGAAGCGGCGCCAGTAATCGCGCACCACCTCACCGAGCAATTCACTGTGGTCGGTTTCCAGGGTCTGGGTGAACAGGCTGCCGCTGTCGAAGGCGTGCTCGCGCAGCATCCGTTGGCACCAGCTATGGATGGTGGAAACGGCGGCTTCGTCCATCCATTGGGCGGCGATGTCGAGTTTGTTGGCGCAGGCTGGCCAATGCTCACTGATGAATTCGTCGCGCAGTTGCGCGATCAGCGCGTCGGGGGCCGGGATCTCGTCGCGGAAGTAGCGCGCGGCATCGGCCAGGCGCGTGCGGATGCGGTCGCGCAATTCCTGGGTCGCGGCGTCGGTAAAGGTCACCACGAGGATCTGTGGCGGCAGCAGTTCGCGGCCGAAACCTGCCTCGCTGCCGCCATGGCCCAGCACCAGGCGCAGGTACAACGCGGAGATGGTGAAGGTCTTGCCGGTGCCGGCGCTGGCTTCGATGAGCTGGCTGCCGCGTAACGGAAAGGTCAACGCCAGGGGCTGCTGGGCTTGGGTCATGGGCGAGCCTCCTGGGCGTCGACGGATTGCCAGGGGGCTTCGAAGAGCGGCCGGTAGAGGGTGTCGCACCAGCCCGTAAAGGTTTCGTCGGCGAGCAGCGCGGTGAAGTCGGGGTACTGGCGGGCGAGCGCGACATTCTCGGCGCGCTCACCGTGGGTGGTCATGCCGTCGCCGTCGTAGGCCTTGGCGGCCGCGGCCATGGCCTTGGCGGGGTCGGGCTGGCCGAGCCAGGCGAAGGCGGTCTTGACGGCCACCGGCAGAGGTTCGTTCATGCCGGCGAGCCAGGCGGTCATGAGCTCCTGCAGGCGCGCTTGTGCAGCGGCCTCTGTGATGGGCTTGAGCAGCAGCGTGTCATCGCTGGCAACCAGGGCGGTGGTTAGCGGCAGCCCGACGGCGCAGGCCACCAGGTGCTCGACCCAGCAGCGAGTCATGCGGTGCCATTTACGGCTACGGGTGCCGCCGATGGCATTGGCGATGGTGACGATATTCAGCAGCCCGCCATCGTCCCGTTGATGCAGGCCGCCGAGCCAGCCTTCGAGATCGAGACCACGGTGCTGAAAGCTGATGGGCAAGGCGCTGTCCAACGGGATTGGCCACAGTATCCGCAGGTCGCGGTAACGTTCGAGCAGGTCGGGCAAGGGCTCGATCAACTCGGCCTGCAGGCACTCGCCGAAACCGGCCATGGGCAACAGGCCGCTGCCTTGCAGGCGCAGGGCATGGGCTTGCAGGGCCGGGGCGATGGCGTCGGCACCCGACATGCCGGCGGCCAGCAGGCTTTCGCTGAGGGAGTAGCGTTGCAGGGCGTCGAGGCTGAAGGGCTCTTCGTCGGGCACCGGTGCTTCGGCGGCCTCGAAGAACACTTTGAGGCGCTGGCTGTAGAAATGCCGTACCGGGTTGCGCAGGAAATCCTGCAACTGGGCGATGCTCAGTGGGGCAACCGGCTCGTAGGCACTCAGCTGCGCGCCCTGCTGTTGCTCAGGGGAGATGCCATGGAGCTGCTGCCATTCGCGGGCGTAGCTGAACAGCCGCTGGTCTTCGCCGTGGAAGTAGCGAGCACTGAACGGCTGCAGCGGGTGTTCCTGGGTCAGGGCGTGCAGCAGGTCGCCACCGTCGGCAAGCTGCCAGCCACTGGCCAGGTGGTCGCGCAATTGGCCGATCAGCACTGATGCGGGCCGCTCGCTGTTGTCGCGGATACTGCGGCCCACCCAGCTGACATAAAGCTGGTCGCGGGCCGACAGCAACGCTTCGAGCAACAGGTAGCGGTCGTCTTCGCGGCGCGAGCGGTCGCCGGGGCGATAGTCGCTGCCCATCAGGTCGAAGTCCAGCGGCGGCTGGGCGCGGGGGTAGTCGCCGTCATTCATGCCTAGCAGGCAGACGACTTTGAAGGGGATCGCACGCATGGGCATCAGCGTACAGAAGTTCACCGAGCCCGCCAGGAAGCGCTCGGACAGGCGACCTTGGTCAAGCCCGGCCAGCCACGCCTCGCGAACCACAGTCAGGGGCAAGGCTTCCTGCAGCCCGACGCTTTCGCAGGTTTGCAGCCAGGATTCGCGCAGGTCCTGCAGTTGCACGAGGAGGTAATCATCGTGCTCGCTGCTGCCTTGGAAAAACACTTGCAGCAGCCCGTGCAGGCGCGCTCCCCATTCAGCCGGCAGCGCTGGCTCGCAGAGTTGGCGATGGGCGACGGCCAGGGCATCGAGCAACGCGACCAAGGGGCCGATCAAGGCGGCATCAAGGCCACCGATCTCGTCATAAGGCTCAATGCCGTCCACCCCTTCGCCGGTGCCAACAGCATAGCCCAGCAGCATGCGTCGCAAGCCGAAGTGCCAGCTGTTCTGTTCCAGGCCTTCGGGCAAACCCAAGCCGGCACGCTGGCGGGCATCGAGGCCCCAGCGGATGCCAGCGCCTTCGATCCAGCGATGCAGGGTTGGCAGGTCGCGTTCTTCGATGCCGAAACGTGCCCGTAGCGCGGGGACGTCCAGCAGGTCGAGAATTTCGCTGACGGAGAAGCGGCTGTCGGGCAATTTGAGCAGGTGTTCGAGGGTGATCAGCAAGGGATCGCGGCCGCGCTGGCCTTGGTCGGTCAGGGTGAAGGGGATGAAGCGTTGGTCTTCCCGTGGCAGCTGCCCGAATACCGCGCGGATATGCGGTGCGTAGCTGTCGATGTCCGGGACCATGACGATGATGTCCCGCGGGCGCAGGTGCGGGTCGGCGCTGAAGCGCGCCAGCAACTGGTCATGCAGCACCTCGACTTCACGCTGCGCACTGTGCGCGATGTGAAAGCGGATCGAGGTGTCTTTTCTCGGCTCGAGGGGTGCCCAGGTGGTACGGGTTTCCGCCAGGGGCCGCAGTTCGAGGATGTCGTCCTGCAACTGGTTGAGCAGGGTGGTGCTGACGGAGTCGCTGAACAGGTCGATACGGCTGTCGCGGAAGGCCTCACGGTAGTTGTCAGGCTGGTCGTAGCTGTCGAGCAGGTTGATGTAGTCACGGCCCTGTTTGCCCCAGGCGGCCAGCAGTGGATGGGCGTGCTGGTGCAGCGCGCTGGCGTCGACGCTGACGGGCATACCCGCGCGGCGCGCCTGGCGCTTGTACTGGTGGCGCAGCAGGTCCTTGTCGGCAACGATGTCGGCCCAGTGATAGCGGCAGGGGTTATGAACGCACAACAGCACCTGGCTGAAACGCGCGAGGCCGGCCAAGGCTTCCAGCGCCTGGGCTGGCAAGGACGAAATACCGAAAACGATCACCCGCGCTGGCAAACCGGCAGGGGCCTGCTGCAGGGCGTCGATCCGTTCGATAAAGCGCTGGTGCACGCCGGCGCGGCTCTGGGCCATGCCCTCGGCGCCAACATCATCAAGCAACGCACGCCACAGTTCCGCCTGCCAGCAATTGGCTGCGGGCAGCGCCTTGCTGTCACCACGGGCGGTGCGCAGCTGATGGCGCCCGGCGGCCCAGTCTTCCAGCCAGTCGGCGCGGTAGACCTGGTATTGGTCGAACAGATCGGAGAGCCGTTCCGCCAGCTGATAGCGTTTGCGCAGGTCGCTGTCGTCAGTGAGGAAGCGTTGCAGCGGCTCGAAATGGGGGCGGTCGATGAGTTGCGGCAACAGGCGCATCAGCCGCCAGGTCAGCGGGGCCTTGTCGAGCAGCGAAGTGGCTGGAATTTCGTCCTTGCCGAGCACTTTGCGGTACAGCTGCCACATGAAGCTGCCGGGGAGCTGGACGTCGATGGCGGCGGCGATACCGCAGCCGCCCTGGTCGTCGTCCTCTGGATCTTCGGCCAGTGCCAGCTTGAGCCACTGGGCGATGCCGTTGCTCTGCACCAGGGCGATTTCGCTTTCCAACGGCCGCAAGGGATAGCGGCGCATCCAGCTCACCACGAGGCCGCGCAGCTCGTCCAGGCGGTTGCCGTGGACGACCATGAAACCAGGGGTTATGGGGGTGGCGGCCGACATGGGGGCTTCCTTGGCAGGGGGTGAGTCAAGGGGCGAACTTTAGCACGGACGGTTTTGCAGCTGTCGGGGGATGGTGTTACAGGGGGTTAGGTGGCGCGGCTGGAAAAAGCTCGCAGGCTAGCGCCAGCTCCTACCCCTGACCTTATTCCTAACCTGATATTCAGGATTGAACACGGTCGGGGTAGGAGCTGGCTTGCCTGCGAGCTTTTGATCTTGGCTTTCTCGAACGCCAAAAAGACAAAACCCCCACCTGCCTGCGCAGATGGGGGTTTCGGAATTCAATCTTGACGATGACCTACTCTCACATGGGGAAACCCCACACTACCATCGGCGATGCATCG
>Ga0308164_10001896_pt1 | contig 22338 bp, 14 predicted proteins | sample PhyTR2_FD_201031 | JGI IMG/M metagenome (GOLD analysis project Ga0308164, IMG submission 201031) | Phyllosphere microbial communities from UC Gill Tract Community Farm, Albany, California, United States - DLSLT.R2 | ecosystem: Host-associated > Plants > Phyllosphere > Unclassified | place: USA... | reverse complement strand
TTGTGTTTTTGAACATTCATATAAGGCAAACGGCTGACCTAAGTCTCTTGTGGTTAAAACCGCCATGCTCAGAATCGCATGTTCGATATTCTGAACACGTGTTTTCTCTTTGGCATCAACAGCATTCATGTCAACTTTTGGCGATCCATACATTACGTTAAAACCTTGTACTAGGCTAGGAAATATATCTTCGTCGGTATTTTCGACTAACTTTTTTACTTTACGATAATCATTATAGAGTCGCAACGCCTCCATCACTGAGATACTTTTTTTATTAGTGTCGAGCTGATCCATCGTTTTCAAGATGTTTCGGGTTTGTGATGAAAACTTTTGGTATTCCACCATATTCGTATCGCGTACGGCATTTGATCGTACCGCTATTTTGGCAAACTTGTAAAACACGATCTTATCGTAATTTATATTTTCCTCAAGCTTTTCCTTATCCAATTGAAGTAAAACCTCATCGGTTTTTTCTCCCGAACAGCCGGCAAATACTATGATGCAAATCAGTAGAATTAAATTTTTCATCTTAAACATTCTGTTAAAAGAAGCAAACACTTCAACTAAATAAAAATATACTTTTAAATTGGGATGTTTTTTTCGGATAATTATTCGCCTGCAATATTTAAATTTCTGCTGCATTTATCTTATTATTCGTGAGTATAAGATACAGAGCCGATTGTTTGATGAGCAAAAACAAATCAATTGGTTATCGGGTTATGTTTTCTGATATAATCCTAATGAGGGTTTGATAATTTCGCTATAAAATTTAATGTTTTCAATTTAATTATGCTAATTAATGCTGCCATTTTTAAATAAAAATACATTTTTTAGCAATTTTTTAGTTTTCATATACGAAAATTCGTTTCATGTTTAAAATGATCCTAAATTTGTAACTGCTTTAATATAAGATGACAAAAAAGAAGAAGACAGTTGGTAAAACTGACGCAGATGTGATTTTAATTGGCGCCGGAATTATGAGCGCAACCCTTGGTGTTCTGTTAAAAGAATTAGAACCCAATTTAAGTATAGAAATTTACGAACGACTTGATATTGCGGCAGCGGAAAGCTCTGATGCGTGGAACAATGCTGGTACTGGTCATTCTGCTTTTTGCGAATTAAATTATACGCCCGAGAAAAAAGATGGTACAGTTGAAACCAAAAAGGCGGTTCAAATTGCCGAGCATTTTGAAGTGTCTAAACAGTTTTGGGCTTACCTTATAGAGAGGGGATTAGTTTCGAATCCTGAAAATTTCATTCGTAAAATTCCGCATATGAGTTTCGTATGGGGCAAAAAGAATGTAGATTATTTGAAGAAACGCTACGACGCTTTACAGCAATGTGATTTGTTTAGCGACATGGCATATACCGAAGATCCGGAAGTGGTAAAAAATTGGGCCCCGTTAATTATGGATGGCCGTAAAAAGAGTGATAAAATTGCCGCTACTAAAATGGATTTAGGTACCGACGTTAATTTCGGCTCGCTAACCCGCGATATGTTTAATCATCTAAGAGCGCAACCAAATGTTAGCCTCTACTTTAACCACGAAATTCGTGATTTAAAGAAAAATAAAGATGAAAACTGGAGTATTAAGGTAAAAGATTTAGAAAGCGGCGATAAACGTAAACGAGTTGCAAAATTTGTTTTCATTGGTGCCGGTGGTGGCTCTTTACCATTACTCGAGAAATCTGATATCCCCGAGGGCAAAGGTTTTGGCGGTTTTCCGGTAAGTGGCCAATGGCTGAAATGTACGAACGAAGAAATTATTGCCAAACACCATGCGAAGGTTTATGGAAAAGCCGCAGTTGGCGCTCCGCCAATGTCGGTACCGCATTTAGATACCAGGATGATTAATGGTAAACAAGCCTTATTATTTGGACCCTATGCTGGTTTTTCGACAAAGTTTCTAAAAAATGGCTCGTTTTTAGATTTACCGAAATCTATTAAATTTAATAACATTCGCCCAATGCTGTCTGCGGGTTTGCACAATCTTGATTTAACAAAATATTTAATTGAGCAGGTGAGACAATCTCCTGAAGACAGATTAGAAGCATTAAAGGAATACTTGCCTACCGCCGAATTAAAGGATTGGGAATTGGAATATGCCGGCCAGCGTGTTCAGGTAATTAAAAAAGATGAAAAACAAGGCGGAATTTTAGAATTTGGTACCGAAGTAGTAAGCGCAGGAGATGGTTCTATCGCTGCCTTATTAGGTGCGTCTCCGGGTGCCTCTACAGCAGTTTCTATTATGCTCGATTTATTGGATCGTTGTTTCAAAGAAGATTTAGCAACGCCTGAATGGCAATCTAAAATTAAAGAAATGATTCCTACTTATGGCAAAGAGTTAGCTAAAGATGCCGAGTTGTGTAAAGCAACACGAAACAGAACTTCGAAAATATTAAAAATAGAAGAAGCTTAATTCCGTTTTTCAAATTTTACAAAAAAAGGTCGTGAATGAAATTCACGACCTTTTCTTTTTATAAGGTTTAAAATTTTAAGCTGCAATTACCTCAGCAACTTCTTCTGCCGAGATATCGCTATGCGAAGATTCTAAAATGCAATCACCCGCTTTAATTAACAAAATTTGAGGAGATTGATGCGCTACCTGAAAAACTTCGGCTATTTTATTTGAAATGTCGCGGTAAGCAATCAAATCTAAAAAGTAAAGTTTGGTATCCTCAGGAATAACATCCCAATCCATTTCGAAATTTTTTCTCGCCATCATGCTGATGGAGCAACGTGTACTATGCTTAAAAATAAGGCTGAAACCACTTGCGTTTTTAATTTCGTCAAGCTGTTCCATTGAAGTTAAGTTAACCCAGGTCATGATTTTTTATAATATGTTTAATAGGTTAACATTCTCCAAAACATAAAGTTCTGTAAATGACCTAAAAATGAAAAAAGGAAATTAGTTTCTTCTGCGTTTGCCTTCAGGATACGAGCTGTATGCAGGACAAAGTTTCGAAGAGCAAGATTCTAAAATTGTTATGGTGCAAAACACCGCCAATAACAGGATGGCAACTTTTTTCATTCGGATTGTGATTTTTAAAGTCCTAATGTACAAATAATTATTAAAGGCAATATTAAATATTTGCAGAAAAATCGGCCATTTTTATTGCGGTAATCGCCGCTTCATCGCCTTTATTACCGTGTTTGCCACCTGCACGATCTTGCGCCTGCTCTAAATTATTGGTTGTTAAAACGCCAAAAATAACAGGTTTGCTATGCTTAATACCAATATTGGTTAAACCTTGTGCAACCGCATCGCAAATAAAATCGAAGTGTTTTGTATCGCCTTGTATAACACAGCCAAGGCAAATTACAGCATCTAAATCTGTTTTTTTACTCAACAGAATTTCCGCGCCTCCGGTTAATTCGAAACTTCCAGGAACAGGCAAAGAAATTATATTTTCTTCTTTTACACCGTTTTCTAAAAGTGTTTTTAAAGCACCATTGTATAAAGCACCGGTAATTTCAGCGTTCCATTCTGCAACGATAATTCCGAATTTATAGTTTTCACCACTGGGAACCGTTGTGTGAGAAAAATCTGATAGATTTTTTAATTGACTTGACATGTGGCAAAGATAGCGCTAAGACATTAATGTTGAAAGAGGTTAATGTTTAAAATGTGTAAGTTTAATTTGAAAGACAATTGATTTATGATGCCCTTTTATAATCTTAAAATCTTAGATTCTCTGATCATCATTTTAAACTACGATAAAATATTTTTAAGGTTTTGGAAAGCAAAACCTGTATTTCAATTTAACGTTCGCCCCGCTCTTCGTTTTATTCACCCGATGAAAAATCGGGCTGCATGTCCACTCCGATCGGGTTTAGACTACAAGAAATCCGAATGCTATTTAAGCTTTAGGTGCCGAAAACACCTTTTGGCCTTAAAGTGTAATTGTGTAGATTAGCAATTAATCAGATGTTAGTTTAGAAGTTTTTATGGAATCCGTTATAAAATCCCATCTAAAATTTAAATCTTCCTTATGAAAAAAACGCTACATCTCTTATTCCTAATCACAACTTTTTGCTTTTACACCACACTGGTTTATTCTCAAAAGAAGAAATCATACAATCTGGCAGGTTTTAAAACTGTAGATTCTCTCGCCCTTGCTGCAAAGCCGAAAGAGGCAATTCCCCTATTAAATAATTTGATCGAAAGCGCCCGCGAAGGTTCAAAAACAGCATTAATAATTAAGGCAACCATGTACCGAATGTTGTTTCAGGGTTATTTAGAAGAGAACGCATATGTAAAAATCAATAAAGAGTTAAAGCAGGATATTGCAAAAGCAAAGCAGCCTGCAAAAAGTATTTTACAATCACTCCTTGCAGAGAGTTATTGGAAATACTACGAGCACAATCGGTATCAACTTATGAATCGCACTAATGTTCAAATGAATTTGGGCGACGATATTAAGACTTGGCCCGCCAGCAAATTTTTAGATGAAACAGCTAAAAACTATTTAGCATCAATTGCTGAAACCAAGATTTTGTACAATACACAAATCGATAGTTTAAGCGAAATGATGGTTGGAGAGAAGGAGAATAGGTTTTTAAGGCCGACACTTTACGATTTGCTGGCGCACAGAGCTTTAGATGTATTGGTTAATACGCAGATAGAAATAACAAAAAATGATGATTCTATTGATTTTAACAATGTGAAATGGTTTGATGATTATGAAGCATTTTTGAAAATTGAAATTCCCGCAAAAGACTCTACTTCTTTTTCTGCGAAGGCTTTGACATTATTTCAAGACCTTATCAGCATACATTATAAAAATAAAAATATCAGCGCTTTAGCTGATGTTGATTTAAAGCGGTTAAATTTTATTTACTCGAGAAGTACACATCAGGATAAGATGGCGCTTTACAGCACTGCGATACAAAGGCTCGCGACCTTCTCGAAATCAACGGAACTCTATGCCGACGTGCTTTTCGAATTGGCATCAAAAAAGTATGAATCACGTAACTCACAAATTTCAAAAACGAATACGGATTTAAGGGAATTGATGGAAATGGGGAACCTCGCCATTGGCGCTTACCCAAAAAGTATTGGCGCCAAAAATTTCGAAAAATTGATTGCTGACATAAAGCGTAAAACGCTGGAAATTAATATCAATCAATTTTTGATCCCGGGAAAGCCGTCGCAAATCCATTTCAGTTATAAAAATGCAGATGTAATATCGATGCAACTTTTTAAAGTTAAGCGAGTTACCGAACGCAGCCTTTATTTAAGCAACCGGAAAGAATATGAAAAATTCATTGCTACAAATAGCGTTCAAAAAGAATGGACAATCAACTTGCCTGAAAATCATGATTATCAAGTGCACACATTGATTGATAAATTGGATGGTTTGGAACAGGGAAAGTACATCATTATCGCAAATACAAGGGGCGACGATGCGGCATATAATTACGTCAATTTTCAAGTAACAAATTTGGCGGTAACTAACAGAATAACGGGAATTATCAACCATGAATATTTTGTTGCCAATAGTTCTACAGGCGAGGCTGTTGTTAATGCTTTAATAAATGAGGAAAACAACGAATATCAAAATGGCAAATATGCTTACAAAAGTATTGGAACCTTACGTACCGATATAAATGGCTTTGCTGAGAGCTCAGCAAATGCTTCTGTAAATCATATTGAAGTCATCAAGGGTAGCGATACGGTAGCAATGCCAATTAACCAACGATTATATAAGTACATGTCTGCAAAGGCGAGGGTTGTGTTATTTACCGACAGGCCAATTTACCGACCGGGGCAAACAGTTTATTATAAGGGGATTTACTTTGAATTTTTGGATGATAAAAATCAAATTTTAAAGGGATCAAGCATTGATATCACTTTTAGTGATGCAAACAGGAAGGAGATTGAAAAAACTTCAAAAATAACCAACGAGTTTGGAACTTTTCACGGTTCATTTACGATTCCCACAGGCAGATTAAATGGCAGAATGAGCATCAATACTGCGTACGGCGATATCGACGTTCAGGTAGAAGAATACAAACGACCTACTTTCGAAGTGTCTTTCGATCAGTTAAATCAAAAATATAAGCTGAATGATACGATACATATTCGAGGTAAGGCAATTAGCTTTGCAGGCTACGCAGTTGCGGGTGCTAAAGTCAAATATGTAGTTACCGGGAATATTCTTTCCGCAAATGATCGTGTTTATGGTTATACGGCGAGTAAACAAATTGTGGTAGGAGCAGGCGAAACGATGGTTGGAGGAAAATTTGATATTCCCTTTTTTGCGTCAGTAGAAGACGATGGCATTAATGCTTATTCATACCGGGTAAGTGTAGACATTACCGATATAAATGGCGAAACAAGAAGCAAATCGCTGGTTATCAATGCTGGTAAAAGTGATATTTTACTTCATGTAGATCTGCCTGAAAATCTTTTTCCTTCCAATATAAAAGATAACATCCATTTCGAGATTACCAATTTGAACAGAGCACCAATAAAAGGTAATTTAGTGGTAGAGTGGTATAAATTAGAATATCCAGGCAGGATAGTTTACCCTAAGGTATTAGGTAGAGCCGAAAAATATACCCTTACTCGGTCTGAATTCGTTAAACAGTTTCCTTATGATGAATACGACACTGATGGAAATCCAGAAAGTTGGGCCGCTAAGAAAATCAGTTTTACACAAAGCCAAAAGGTAGACCAAGGCGCCGGAATTTTCTTGATAAAATCTACTAAACTTACTTCAGGTTACTACAGACTGAGGTTCAAGGCGATTAACGAAAATTTGGATTCCATACTTGTAGAAAAAACTGTTCGGGTTTACGAAAACCAGAGCGGGAAAATTTTATTGGCGAAAGAATGGCTTGTAGCAGAAAAAACTACGGTGGCAATCAACGAAGCGGCTGTTTTTAGGTTCTCCTCCATTTTGCCGAATGCCCGGGCCTATTATGAAGTCTATTACAAAGACTTAATTATAAAAAAAGTTTGGCTCAATTTAAGTCAAAAACAAACAGTGGTAAATGTAAAACCCGAAGATGAGTTTACGGATGGTTTCGCCGTTCAATTTACTCTAATACAAAACGGGAAAATTTATCAATCCATGAATGTAATTAACATTGTTGATGAAAGTAAAGCGTTGGATATCAAATTTTCGAGTTTTAGAGATAAACTACAGCCGGGAGAGAAAGATGTTTGGAAACTAAAAATTTCGAGCAAAAGGGGCGAAAAACAAATGGCTGAAATGGTAGTGTCGTTGTATGATGCATCATTAGACGATTTAAAAACCATGACCTGGGACAAAATTGTTTCGCCAAAATACAATTACCATATTTACGATTGGGGCTACAATCTCAATACCATAGAAACAGGAAACGACATTTGGAACGCAAATGGGTATCGTGGTTATTACGATTTAAAGAAACGACAATATGAAGCGATAAATTATTACGGGTTCAATTTTAATCCATACAACTTAAAGGATAATTACCGGCATTATTTAGTCAAAGTAGAAGTTGATAGTCGGAAATTTACGAACGAAGCGGCGACCAAAAGACTGACATTTCTAAAAGAGTCGGGTGTGGTTTATGGTATTGTAACGGATCAGGATGGTTTTGGCGTACCGGGTGTTGCGGTAAGAGTTGGTAAAAAAGTGGCAACCACCGATACTTTTGGTATTTATAGCATTGATGCAAAAAGAGGCGATGAAATAATTGTAAGTTTTATTGGCTTTCATCGGTCAATAATAAGCGCCGGTACCGCTAAACGAATCGATTTCAAATTGACGGAGGACGGAAATAGCCTTAAAGAAGTGGTGGTTGTGGGCTATGGCGTGCAAGAAAAAAAGAGTCTTCCAAGCAGTGTCGCCGGGTATTATGATGAGCTTAAAGATCCTGGATTAAGGCAAGAAGCAGAGGGGAGGGCTGCTACAATAAGAATTCGTGGAGTTAATAGTGTGGCATATGATCAAAGCGGTGCACCTGCTCCGGAGATGCTGAGAGATGCCATTGCTGTCGAAGACAATAAAGTATACGACTTTGTTAGCATAGAAGGTTACGATCCGAAAACGGATACCTACATTATAAATGGTAAACCTGTTAAAAAGGCTAAAATTATTCCACGCACAAATTTTACCGAAACCGCGTTCTTTTATCCGCAGTTGAAAACCGACGAAGCGGGCGAAATCGAGGTAGAATTTACCATTCCGCAGTCGTTAACCCGATATAAAATGATGGGTTTTGCGCATACGCAAGATTTTAAAACTAAAACAATAACCAAAGAATTAATTACGCAGAAAAAACTTTCAATTTCGGGAAACGCACCGCGTTTTTTCCGGGAAGGCGATACCATATTATTCAGTGCCAAGCTCAATAATCTTTCCGGTAAACCGATTGCTGGTTTAGCAGTTCTGGATTTAAGAGATGCCATCACAGGGAAAACAATTTCTATCATCGATCATAAAGATGCTTTACAGCAGAAGTTTCAGTTGCAAAATAATGGTAACCAATCTTTAAAATGGTCGCTTATTGTCCCATCAGGGATTGGGGCCATCACGTATAAACTAACCGCTCAATCAGAAAGTTATGCTGATGGAGAGGAAATGACAATTCCGGTGTTACCAAATAGAATTCTGATAACAGAAACTATGCCGATGAATGTACGTGGCGGGCTCAAAAAAACCTTCACCATGGAAAACCTTTTGCATTCTGGAGATTCGAAAACATTAAAAACCCAAGCCTTAACCCTTGAATTTACCTCCAACCCGATTTGGTATGCCGTGCAGGCCTTGCCGTATTTAATGGAATATCCATACGAGTGCGCTGAACAAACTTTCAGCAGGTTTTACGCCAATAGTTTTGCAACGGGTATTATCAACTCGTCACCAAAAATTAAAACGGTTTTCGATTCGTGGCAACAAACTAACAATGGCGAAGCGTTGCTTTCCAGCCTGGAGAAGAACCCGGCTTTCAAATCGATTTTATTAGAAGAAACACCATGGCTACGCAATGCCGAAAATGAAACCGAGCGCAAAAAACGTTTAGCTATTTTATTCGATTTGAAGAGGATGACTTATGAGCTTAAATCAAATTTTGAGAAACTCGAGAAAATGCAGTTCAGCAATGGTGCGTTCCCTTGGTTTGCGGGGATGCAAGAAGATCGATACATTACGCAACACATTGTATTGGGTATCGGGCAGTTAAAACATTTAAAAATGGTTGATGAAAAAAACTTTCCTAAACTGAATCAAATGCTATCGAAATCTATCGCCTATTTGGATGCCGAACTGACACGAGATTATGCTCTCGATCTTAAACTGAAAAGACAAGGATTTAATTACCTAACACTACATTATTTGTACGCCCGTAGTTATGCAAATCAAAAAAATAACGACAGCAACTACATTAATTCCCTAAACTATTTCTTAAAGATGATCGTATCGAAATGGAAATATTTAAGTCCGTACCAGCAGGCACAAGCTGCTATCGTTTTATTTAGAAGCGGAAATAAAGCTGAAGCTTTAAAAATTATCGGTTTATTAAAGCAGCAGGCTCAACATAGTAATGAATCGGGTATGTACTGGGCTGATAATAACAACGGATATTTTTGGTATCAAAGCGCTGTAGAAACGCAGGCTTTATTAATTGAAGCTTTTGATGAAGTGGCAAAGGATACGCATTCAGTTGAAGAGATGAAAATTTGGTTGTTGAAGAATAAGCAAACCACCGATTGGAAAACCACAAAAGCAACTGCTGCTGCAACTTATGCATTATTAATGCGGGGTTACGATTTATTAAATGAATCGGCAGAACCTGAAATAACAATTGCCGGTAAAACATTTACTGAAATGGGTATGGAAAAGCCATCAAAAGAAGCGGGAACGGGCTACCAAAAGATAACAATTTCAGGGCAAAATGTAAAGCCGGAAATGGCGAGTGTGGAAATTAAAAACAATAACAAAAGCATTGGCTGGGGTACTTATTACTGGCAGTATTTCGAGCAATTGGATAAAATTAAACCGGCCGCAACAGGCGTAAAAATAAGCAAACAATTATTTATACAAAAATCTACAGAAAAAGGAAATTTACTTACGCCTCTAAGCAATTCAAATCCATTATCGCCAGGGGATTTGTTGAAGGTAAGGATTGAAATTTTTTGCGACAAAGATATGGAATATGTTCACTTAAAAGATATGCGATCTTCTGGTTTCGAACCAGTTAACGTAATATCGCAATATAAATATCAGGATGGCTTGGGTTACTATGAAAGTACAAAAGATGCCTCAACCAATTTCTTCATCAGTTATTTACGCAAAGGAACTTATGTTTTTGAATATGCATTAAGGGTTACACATGCCGGTAATTTTTCTAACGGAGTAACCACTTTGCAAAGTATGTATGCGCCCGAGTTTACGTCGCATTCGGCAGGGACCCGTGTAAGTGTGGGGCCTTAGTTATAGCAACTGGATGGTGCCATAGGTAGCGCCTATCGGGATAATTTTCTCCCCAATCCAAATTTGGCTGCGGTCGAATTTGGATATTTTGCTTTTAGCGACAATAAACGCTCTGTGGCAACGAACGAAGTCTGTTTTCGGGAGTAACTCTGCCAAGTCATTAATTGTAATTCTCGAGCTGAGGAGCTTATCTTTGAGTTGAATTTGTGTGTAATTTCCCGAAGCTTCCACATAAAGGATTTCATTTAACTCAACCTTAATTTGTTCATAACCGTCTTTGATAAAAATATATTCAGATTTGTTTTCTGAACGCTGATTTCGCAAATTAAACAGTTCCTGTGCCTTATTGCATGCCTTCAAAAAACGAGAGAGTGAAAAAGGTTTTAACAAATAATCAACAGCATCAAGTTCAAAACTTTGCACCGCATGTTCTGTATAAGCCGTGGTAAATATCACCATCGGCGGCTTACTTAAACTTTTCAGAAAATCGATACCGCTGATATCTGGCATTTTAATATCAAGGAAAATTAAATCTATTTTATTTTCCTGCAGATAGCTCATTGCTTCAAAGGCATTTGTAAATACATTCAATAATTCAACAAAAGGCACTTTTGATGCATGAGATCTTATAATATCAAGCGCTATCGGTTCGTCGTCTATTGCAATGGCTGTCATTTAATGCGCTGATTTTTATTCAAAACAGATTCAATCTGTGTATATAATTCTTCCTTACTACTTGGCGGTAAAGCTTTGCTTATGGCAAGTTTTCCTTCTGTATCAAAGATAAAATATTGTGGGTAGTATTCTGCTTTATCAGGATTATTTGCTAGTAATTCTCGCCAGAATGATTTCATAGCGGCCCTGCTCTTCCTTAAATGAATTCCTTTAAGGTTATTTATTTTTATAAATTCTCGCCAGGATGAATCCTTATCATCTTCATCCATATCTAAATAAACAAAGGCAACGTCTTTATTGCTAAACCTTGCTTTAAGCTGCGGATTGTATCTTAGTTCTTCTTTACATGGCGGGCACCATGTTCCCCAAACGTCTACATAAACCACTTTCCCTTTCAATGTTTTAATCACATCCCTTAAACTGTTTAGTTTTTCGAATCCATTATATACCACAATCTCGTTATTGTGCTCATTTTTATGCAGGGTGTTTTTTAATGTATCTACCATCCCATTAATGGTGCTTAAATGCTTTCCTTCGGGAAATTTCTTTTTGTAAAAGTTGGCTAATAACTCCAAAGGTCGCAAATCTTTATAAACGAACAGGTCTGTAATTAGTTGAAAATTAAATTCTTCCACTACTTTATTTGAGAAATTCTCTGTACTCCCAAGCCATCGCCAATACGACTTTCCATATTTTTTTACAACTATATTTGCACTATCCAGGCTGATCTTAAAAAACGGAATAGGTTTACTCGTGGAGATTTTCTCTTTTTTCATTTCAGTAAAAGCGACAGTTTCAAGGTATCGTATGTAGTTATCTACGAAGGCATAATATTGCGGTCCCGCAGGAAAAGCCTCCGGTTCAGGGTTAACATTGCCAAACACATTTATTATCAAACTATCTCTAACAACCTGATTAGAAACTGCTGTTCTGGCAAAATCATTTAAGTAGTTGTAAGAAATGTATTTCAGCTCTGCGACAATTAATTTCTTATAGGAAGTAGAGGTTGATGATGAGTTTACTTTTTTGATTTTAGCATTGCGGGTATTAAAATAAGGTTCTAAAATCTTTTTTTGCATAGCTGAGAAAGATAATTCAGCTAATTTATTATGCCCTTCGTTCGCTAAAAAGAAAGGATATTCTTCCAGTTCAATTTGCTGCATAAGTTTGTTTTCGGCTGATGCTGAGCCTGAAATTATTTTGGAAACCGTATCTCTAACATTCAAATTGATATTTAAATCTTTGGATGGTGTTAATAATAGTGTCAAAAATTTACGCTGAAAAATTAAGTTGCCGAACTTTTGTGCGTTAACAGGCAAAATTATATTGAAAGTACCATCTTTTGCAACGGGTATTTCAATTGAGTTTTCTTTATGAAAGCCAAAAACAAGCGGTATATTAATTTGCAAGCTTTCCGTGCCAGAATAATTTTTTATTTTTCCGCTCAGGTTAAATTGCGCAAAAGCAGTGGCAGAAACTGCTAACGAAAGCAGTATTGTAATTAGGGTTTTCATAAATTGATGCTTTGAATATGTATAAGTGGAATATGCTTAATCCAGTTGTAAAGTCAAATGAATAAAGAATTCTTTCGCACTTTCCCGAATGATCAATTCATGTTTGCCATGGTAAAGGTGCCTCAATCTTTGTTTAACATTTTCTAAACCTATACCGCTTTTTAATTTTTCAGGGTCGTTATCTGCCTTTAAATGGATGCTGTTGTGTACATCGAAGTAGAGTGTTTTCTCTTTTGTTTGAAGTGTGATTTTAATGTGCGAGGCTTGCTGGAGGCTTATGCCGTGTTTAAAAGCATTTTCAACGAAAGGAATCAGCAACATCGGGGTAATTTGCAAATTATTTAACTGCTCATCAATTTGAGTTTCGATTTTAATATCCGCAGAGCGGGATGTTCTTAATTTTTGTAAATCGATATAATTGTTCAGGTATTCAACTTCGCGGGTGAGCGAAATTTTATCCTGCATGTTCTCGTGTAGCATAAACCGCATCATGTCGCCCAGTTTCTGGATTCCTTCTCCCGTGCGCTCGGCATTTTCTTGCAAAGCTGTTCCGAATAAAGTATTTAATGCGTTAAATAAGAAATGCGGATTAATTTGAGATTGCAGAAAACTCAGGTTTGCATCAGATTTTCCCAGCTCAGTTTTTAAAGTTCTGATTTCTGTTCGGTTAGCCAATCTTTTTTTATAAATGAACCACGATAAGGGCGCACTAATTATTAATTGAGTAGGCATATGAAATGCAAACACGATAAAAAACATTTCCAATCGCCATATAAATAATGTTGAAATTAATCCTAACGGAACAGCTAATAAAATAGAAATGAAAAATACTTGCCAGAAATACACCTTAAATGATTTCTCTTTCGAAGTATTTTGAGGTAATAGCGTATAAATTGAATAAATTACAATACCAATTGCCGAGAATATCACCAATGTCCAGCATACACTTAACTCTATGGCAGAGTTACTGGAAATCCATAATAATAAACCAACAAACCAAAATGCCAGTCCGAAGCCTATGTCAACTTTCATTTGAACGGTTTCGTCGGCATTTTTGTCTTTATGCTCTGATAAATACCCTAAGAAAGCTTTAACTAATGAATAGGCGCACATGATAACAATAGACCACATACTATATACATAACCTTTAAAGAAAATTCGGTTATAAGCATGTTGCAAATCCGGGTAATCGAACAGCGTGTAAGCTTCGGAGTACGTTTTACAAATACTGAATATTAACCCGCCAACAAGAAACAGGCCGCCGAGCAGGAAACTGTTTGCAATTACGTTTTGCTTTTTTAGAAAAGCGGGCATTATGCAAAAATTGATTGCCAAAAAGCTCAGGTACAGTATCGAAAAGCGAAAAAGCTCTGGAACCAGATAATTGGAGAAGTAGGAGTAGGTTACTTTTTCACTTAAAAAGTGATAGTAATTTTCGTTACGTACTCTGGCATCGGCACCCGAGATAAGTAAAATAACAACTAAAATATATAAGGCCGTAGAAACCCAAAACTCAATCTTTCGTAAATCTTTAAAATCCATTTTGTTTAATTTGATGCTGCAATTCTACTGATGGAACAGGAATATATTTTTAAAATGTGACGGACGACTTGAAAAATGTGATGAATTAAACATGTGTTAATCAAAGCGCAACTTTATTACATTGGTTGTCGGCGTTGTAGTGTTCAACTCAAAATCCAATCGTTAATTAAATTCGATTATCTTTGAAGTAAATTTCTCATCAGCACTTAAATTAATGATTGTTTACGGAATACCAAATTGCAACACAGTAAAGAAATCTCTGGATTGGTTAAAAGCGCATAAAATTGATTTCGAATTCCACGATTTTAAGAAAAAAGGTATTACTGCCGATAAACTGAATGAATGGTGCGAAGTTTTCGGTTGGGAAACAGTGCTTAATAGAAAAGGTTTAACATGGAAAAAACTTTCTAAAGAAGAGCAGTCCGAAATTGACAGTCAGGAGAAGGCAATCACTTATCTAATTAACAATACGAGTGCCATTAAAAGACCGGTAATTGAAAGAAAAGGACGGCCGATTTTAATTTCTTTTGATGAAAGCAGTTACGTTGAAACACTTGGTTAATACGATTGTTCTAATGTTAAAGTTTGTTAAATCATCACATTAACATTCAAACTAATCTACTTTTGAATATGTATAAGCTGATCATTATTTTATTATTCGCCATCCCTTTTAGCGCTCTTGCTCAATCGAGCGTAACTACAGGTACAATTTACGATTTTAGCAAAAAATCATTAACACTTCCGGGCGTTACCATAAGAAATTTAACCAATAAGAAAATAACTTCATCCAGTGCATCAGGAAAATACACCATTGCCGCAACAAATGGCGATTTGCTGGAATTTTCGCTTGTTGGCTACATTACCGATACACTTTATTTAACTAATTTATTTCCGAAAACAATTTATATGGTTGTTAAAAGTAACAATCTGAACGATGTTGATATAAAAGGCGTTAAAATTAACAAGGAGATTTTATCGCCTGATCCTCAAGCTGAAAAATATACGTTAATGGGTACCGGCGGCAACCTCAACAGGAAAAAAATGACTGATAAAGTTGGCGGATTAAGCTTAAATTTAGGTTACGGAAAGTACAAACGCCAGCAGAGAAAAGAAGCAGAGCTTGAAGAACGTGAGCGTTATCTTGCAGAAATAGACGAGAATTTTAATGAAAGGATAGTTGGCGATTTGATTAAACTGGAGGGAACGGATTTAAAGAATTTTATGATACTTTATCGTCCTTCAATTTTGAAGGTACAGTCAGAACGGCCTTTTAAATATTCTTACTACATTGTTCAGGCCTACCATGCCTGGTTAAAACTTTCTCCCGCAGAGCGAAAACTACAAGATTTGCCCGATTTAAAAAAAGTAAATTAATCCCCGAATATTGATTTACATCGACTGGATAATCCTTTGTACGGTAACATTATAAGCACAAATAATTCTGATTGTGCTTATTTTTTATATTTGCCGCCAAATAAATACAAATCATGAACATCAGACTAAACAAATTAATCACCCTGTGTTTGGTTTGCCTAACTGTTGCATTTTCTGCATCAGCACAGCAGGCGACCACACAAACCGCTCCCACAACAAATTATAGTCCTGCTGAAGCATTCGGGCCTTTATTTTATACACAAAACGGTAACGAATTTCGCTCCGCAAATGGCGCACCCGGTGCTAAGTATTGGCAAAATAGAGTAGATTATAACATCACAGCGAGCCTTGATGAGACTAAGAACATGGTTAGCGGTACGGTTACAATCACTTATAAAAATAACAGCCCCGATAAATTACCTTATTTATGGCTGCAGTTAGATCAAAATACTTTTAAAGAAGGCTCTCGCGGGCAGCAGGTTACGCCTGCACGTAGTCGTTACGGTGCGCAAGGCGAAAAATTTGATGGCGGGTATAAAATCAACAATATTGCGGTATCACAAAAGGCTGGTGCTGTAAAGTTCACTTCCATTATAGAAGATACAAGAATGCAAATTCGTTTGGCGCAACCATTGGCTGCTAACGGAGATATCGTAACTGTCAGAATGGATTATTCTTACATTGTTCCGAAAGAAGGGTCGGACAGAACAGGCCACTTAACCACTCAAAATGGCGAAATTTTCGCAATTGCGCAGTGGTTTCCGCGTATGTGTGTGTACGATGATGTTTTAGGATGGAACACTTTACCTTATTGGGGCGGTGGCGAATTCTATTGCGAATATGGCGATATAACTTATGCAATTACAGCTCCTGCAAACCATATTGTTATGGGCTCGGGAGAATTATTAAATCCTCAGGAAGTATTCACCGCTGAACAATTAAAAAGATGGAATGCGGCAAAAACGAGCGATGCAACGGTTCACATCCGTTCTGCAGAAGAAGTTACAGACCCTAAATCACGTCCTGCGAAAGCTAAATTAACATGGAAATTCAAAATCATGAATGCCAGAGACGCGGCATGGGCATCATCGAAAGCTTTTGTTTTGGATGCGGCACGAATTAATTTCCCAAGTGGGAGAAAAGGTTTGGCGGTTTCTGCACAGCCTATAGAAAGCAACGGAGCAGATGGTTACGGTCGTGGTGTTGAGTACGTAAAATCCACAATAGAGCATTATTCTACCAAATGGTTTGAATATCCTTATCCAATGGCAGTTAACGTGGCTACAAATATTGGCGGGATGGAGTATCCCGGCATTGTTTTTTGTGGTTGGAAAGCTAAAAAGGCAGCAGCCTGGGGCGTAATCGATCACGAATTTGGCCACTCTTGGTTTCCGATGATTGTTGGCTCAAACGAGCGTAAGTACGGATGGATGGATGAAGGTTTCAATACTTTTATCAATGGTATATCGGCACAGAATTTCAACAACGGTGAATACAAACCAAGAGTTGCGGATTTAAATCGCATCGGCAAGGCCGTAATTGGCAATCCTGCTATGGAAAACATCATGCTAATGCCCGATGGTATGGCAGAAAGAAATATCGGCGTTAACTTATACAGCAAACCTGGATGGGGCTTAGACATTTTAAGAAACCAGATTTTAGGCGAAGACAGATTTGATTATGCTTTTCGCCAATACATCAAAAACTGGGCATTTAAACACCCTACGCCTTTCGATTTTTTCCGTTCTATGGAAAATGGAGCAGGTGAGGATTTAGCATGGTTTTGGAGAAGCTGGTGGTTAAACAATTGGAAAATGGACCAGGCAATCGGCGATGTTCAGGCTGTAAAAACAGATGGAAATATTACAGGTTACACAATCCGGGTAAACAACCTCGAAAAGATGCCAATGCCAATTATCCTTCAAGTAAAAACTAAAAGTGGTAAAACAGATATAATTAAGATTCCAGTTGATGTTTGGATGAAAAATACAACCTGGTTAGTTCGCTACCCTACAACTGAAGAGGTTGTTTCGGTTGTTTTAGATCCGAATAAAGTACTTCCGGATTCTAACCCTGATAATAACACTTGGAATGCATCGGCAAACTAAGGTTATTTGAGACACTTAAAAGCCATTCTGAATTTTCAGAATGGCTTTTGTTTTTTAACGACAAATTATTACGTTACGGATATGAAGGGAAATAAGCAAAACGTTTTCGAAGTGTACAATAAAATAGGAGATTGGTTTGCCAAAAATCGGCCGAAAGGATTAACCGAAAAATATTATTTAGATAAAATTATAGAACTGATTCCTGCCGGAGCAGATATTTTAGATTGTGGCTGCGGAACGGGCGAACCGATTATGAACTACTTTTTGGATAAAGGTTTTGCTGTTACCGGTTTAGATGCAAGCGAGAAAATGCTTGGCCTCGCCAGAGCAAATTTTCCTGAGGCAGCTCTCGTTTTATCCGATATGAGAAGGCTAAAACTCAATAAGAAATTTGATGCCATAATTGCCTGGCATAGCTTTTTTCATTTACCTGCAGCAGATCAACCGGATATGTTTGCCAAATTTGAGGAACATTTAAATCCCAATGGGATTCTACTTTTCACTTCGGGCAGTAAAAATGGCGAAGCTTGGGCCATTAACGGCGGGGAAAGTTTGTTTCATGCTTCTTTGGATACAGTAGAATATGAAAACCTGTTGGAAAAGCATGACTTTAAAATTTTGGATCATAAAATTAATGATTCCCGGTGCGGCAATGCAACGGTTTGGCTTGTGCAATATAATCAGCAATAATTTTATTATTTGAGTTAACTTTGCCCAATGAGTGAAACCCAAAAAAATAATCCGCTTCACGGTATTACTTTAGAAAAAATTGTAACCGATTTGCAAACACATTATGGATGGGAGAAGTTAGGCTCAATTATCAAAATAGATTGTTTTAATAATAATCAAAGTATTAAATCCAGCTTAAAGTTTCTTAGAAGAATGGAATGGGCCCGTAAAAAGGTAGAAGATCTCTATCTAACAACTTTTCATAAATAAAAAAACCGACAGTTTTAAAGCGCCCAAAAATCAGAGATTAATCGGGGTAGTTTTCGTTGGAAGTTTCGTGAAGCTGTCACATTTTAAATTTTGTTGTGTCTTATAACCGAACAATGAGTTAACAACTCAAACCAAACAACAATCTTTATATGAAAACCTATTTCTTTCTACTACTCTGTGTATTATCTACGAAAGCCTTCGCACAAGATAGCTCGGTTACAGGCAAACTTGTTGACGTTAAAACTGATCAACCCATAGAATATGCGGGTATTATTCTTGCTGATAAAGTAGATTCTTTAAAGAAAATTGGCGTTGTGAGTAATGCTAAGGGCGAATTCAGTTTTTCGCGGGTGGGAAACGGTGATTATAATATTCGAATATCCTTAATGGGATACAATACGATTGTTAAAGCGATCACGATAAATTCTAAATCCATTAATTTAGGTGTTATAAAATTAACGGAAGATGCCATTGCATTAAAAGATGTTTCGGTGAATGGTAAATATGCTACTGCAACAATCAAAAAAGACACGGTAGAGTTTAATGCAGATGCGTATAAAACACAACCAAATGCTGCCGTTGAAGATCTTCTGAAGAAATTGCCCGGCGTAACTATTGATAAAGACGGAAGCATTTTATTTCAGGGACAAAAGGTCACCCGACTGACTGTTGACGGGAAAGATTTCTTCGGCACAGACCCCAAAACCGCGACTAAAAACCTGCCTGCTGATGTAATTGCAAAAGTTCAATTAATAGATAGCAAAACACTCGAAGCTAAAGCCACGGGAATTGATGATGGCCAAAGAGAAAAAGTGCTAAACCTGACCATTAAGGAGGATAAAAAGAATGGCTGGTTTGGAAATTCCAATCTTTCGGGTGGCACTACTGATAAATACAGTGGCTACTTAAGCGCTAATCATTTCACCAAAAAAATGCAATTTGCTGTCTTGGGCATGAGCAATAACATTAGCAATTCCAGCTTTCAATACGAAGATTTAAGCAGCTTTACGGGTGGCAACATCGGCAACCTTTTCGCTCCTCCGGGAGGTGGCGGATTTTCCATCAACGTGAATAATGGACGAACAACAATCGGTGGTTCAGGCGTTTTTGATAACAGCGCCATTGGCGAAGTGACTACGCATAGCGGCGGATTAAACTATAGCAACAGCTGGGGTGCGAAGGATAAGCTTACATTAAGCAGCAGCTACTTTACTTACTTTAGCAAAGGTCGGGCTAACCGGTTTTCAAACGTTCAGGATCTTAATCAGGATGATGTGCTTAGAACAGATGAAATATCAAATCGCAATTCTGATAATCAGGCGCATCGATTTAATTTCAAAGCGGAATACCATCCCGATTCGCTTACCGATCTAACTTTTCGCTCAAATGCGATTCTTAATTACACCACCAACATCAATAATAGGAATTTCAATTCTGCTTTTGATCTTACCGGAAAAATTAATGAAGGTAGTCAGCTTCTGGATCAAAGAAATTCTACCCCTGCTTTTTTTGGAGAGCTCTCTGCCACAAGGCGATTAAAAAAAGGCTCGGTTATTATTGGTTTAAATGGTTCGCAAAATACTTTCAACTCCAATTGGCTAAATAAATCACTCATAAAGAATTACGGCACAGGTGTGATAGATGTTACCGATTTAAACCAGCAGGCAGAACAAGAAAATAAATCGCAAAACTATAGTGTTGCAGTAAATTACATTCGCCCAATTGTAGACAAAAAATTGAATGGCAATGTAGCCTATATCCGTAACGAGGGTAGAGTAGATGCGCAGCAGTTAACCTTAAGTTACAATCCATTAAACAACACATATGATGCTGTTGTTCCAGATTTTTCTAATAAACTCGAGAACAAAACATGGACACAAACGGCCAGGATAGGGCTTATTTATAACCGCACAGAATGGACTTATAATTTTGGTTTAGGACTTCAGGAAACAGGATTGGATGCCTCAACTTTTAGCAGTGCCGGTATCAACACCAATAACATTGATAAGAAGTATTATAATATTCTGCCAAGGTTAAATATCAGTTTCAGGAATAAGAACAAGCACACTTTGCAGTTGAATTATAACGCCAATGTGAATCTTCCTTCGGTAAACGATTTGCAGCCTGTTCAAAATAACAGCAATCCGCTTTATCAACGGATAGGTAATCCAGAATTGGAGGCTAGAAAAAGTCATCGCATGTCAGTTAATTTTAATACGTTCAGTGCCGACAATAATAAATACTGGAACGGTTACTTTTTAGTGAATTATGCCTTGGATGATGTCGGGAACAGCATTAATTATATAAATGGTGTGCAATACGTTCAGCCCGTTAATGTAGACGGTAACTATTACATCAATACCGGTACTTATTTTGGGCAGCCAACGAAGTTAAAGGGATTGAGAATGGGGTATGGAGTTAATCTGTCACTTTCGCACAATACTTCATTTATCAACCAGGAGAAAAATATCACCAATCGATATAATTTTGGTCCGAATGCAAACTTTAGCTATGATATTGATGACAAATTAAACGCCGGAATTTATATTGGAGTACAATATAGCAAGGTAAATAATTCGCAGCCAAGTGCGCTGGATAATAAATATTTTAATTTCTCAAATAGTGCAAGCGTAAGTTATGAGTTTATTAAAAATACGAGGATCAATACAGAATTAAATCACAATGGCGCCGCTGGCCGAGCCGATGGCTTTAACAACAATGTTTTTCTGCTCAATGCTGGTTTAGAACAATATTTTATGCAGCGCAGAATTACGCTAGCATTAAAAGGATTTGATATTTTGAATCAGAATACCAATATCGACAGAACGGTAAATGGCAGTAGGATTGAAGACATTCGTTTTAACTCGATTACCAGATATTTTTATGTTTCGTTGAATTATAAAATTACAAAGGTGGGTGCTAAAAGTGAGAAAAGTAATCCGCGAAGTACGGTGAATTAAATTTCCGTCCCTCGTGTCATGTAACTGTTTTACCTTCGTAGTCACATTAAATCAGCTATTACGTTTTGCTGACTAATAGGGAATTCAGTCTATTTATATTCAACGTTTAATTTTAGCAGATGAAAAACGAGAATTTCGAAATAAAGAATCCTGAAGGATTATATGATCCAAAACCTCATGGGTACGCTCACATTGCAGCCGTTAACTCCAATAGCAAAATGGTATTTATAGCTGGGCAAGGTGGGAGCCATATGGATGGTATTTTAAGTGATGATTTTAAGGTTCAGGTAGACATCGTGTTTGAAAATATCGAGATTGCACTTAAAAGTGAAGGATTGCTATGGAGTGATGTAGTAAAACTGACCACACTTGTGGTTGATTATGATTCAAGGAAGCATGAAGTATTGATTGCTGCATCCCGAAAAATATGGCCTGATTTGAAGTTTCCGGTGAATACTTTAATCCCTGTTTCGAGATTAGCTTTAGAAGGTATGCAGATAGAAATTGATGTTACCGCTGTGGGCCGGTAAATTTGGATTCTACTCAAATTCGCAACTCCTTAATCATCAACTCTAAATTGATAATTACAAACTGAAAACTTTTTGCGCTAACCCCTTGATTTATAAAAAGAATTGTTCTACTTTTGCAGTCCGTTTTATGGGCTACCTGTAAGGTTGCCGGGGGAGCGGTAAATAATTATATAAAAAATTAAAAAAGCACAATGCCAACCATTCAACAATTAGTTAGAAAAGGTAGAGTAGCACTGGAGTTCAAGAGTAAGTCTCCAGCGTTGGACAG